>Ga0111145_1004_pt1 | contig 118439 bp, 108 predicted proteins | sample DeeMarSeWOR28_12_FD_80392 | JGI IMG/M metagenome (GOLD analysis project Ga0111145, IMG submission 80392) | Betaproteobacteria bacterium SG8_41 | reverse complement strand
GCCAATTCGATGCGCATGTTTGCCCATTCGCCCGCAATTGTGCGGTTTCTTCTGCCGCTGCAGGCCGTGCTCCAGAAGGACGGTCTTGGCTGCAAGCTCGACGCTAGGACCCGTGCGCTGGCAATGATCAAAGTCTCGGCGCTCAACGAGTGCCGCTACTGAATAAAGCACAATCGCCTGGTTGGGCGAACGGCAGGATGGACCGAGGAGCAGCTCGACGCTCTGAGTGCCGACGGCTATCTCGAGAGTCCGCTTTTCGGTGAGCGCGAGAAGGCCGTGATCAAATGGGCCGAGCTCGTCACGTGGAACAAGGCCCGCTATGACGACGAGGCGTTCGCGCAATTGGCCAAGCACTTCGATAGCACGGAGATCGTCGAGCTGACGACCGTTGCAGCCTTTCGCGGGCTGATGAACCGTTTCATGGACTCGCTTCACATCGAGCTCGAAGGGCCGGAGCTTCAGGCCAGAGGAGGGCGCGCCGTTGCGAGCCAGGAGGACCTTCACGCCTACCTCGAGAAGCTGGTCAATCTCGTCTAGGCGCGAAGCGTTTGCCCAGGCTCTGGGGTGGCCCCGGGTGCGGACCGCTTGGCGCACGCCGTTTCAAGCTTTCGAAGCTTGCGGTGGGTTTGGCGCGCTTAACCTGTTGTGACCGGACAATCCTTCGCGATCAGCGAGCCGTAGCGCATTGTCATGCGCTCACTGAAGCCAGTCCGGCCTTTTGCCGCCGCCTGCCGCCACGCCGAGCGCGGCACCGCGTGGACCGATGCCTGGACCTTCGCGCTGGAAGTTGGTGCAATAGGCAAACGACAGATTACGGTCGCGGTCGCACCAGGCGAAAGCGCCGCCGGTGCCGGTGTGCCCAAACGCTTTCATGTTCTCCCCCATGGGCACGGTATTGGGCTCATTGTGCATGAAGCCGTAGCCCATGCGGATACGGCGCTGCGTCATGATGCAGTCGTCTTCCCATACGAGCCGGGCAGCGCGCTCAACCGCATCGGTGCTCAGCAGGCGCACACCATCGATGATGCCGTTCCCGGCGAGCATCGCGTAGATGCGGGCCATTGCCCGCGCGTTGCCGTGGCCGCCAAAGGAGGCCACCTCGAGCTCGCGAATCTCGCGGCAGTTCTGAAAATATCCCATCTTTGGCGCGGACCGAAAGGCGCGGCCCAGCGGCGTGGACTCGTCGGAGGCGATCTTGAAGAAGGCGTTCTTCGGGTTGCGATGCATGTCTGAGACGCGCGCGATCTCGTCGGGCCGCAGGCCGATGTGGTAGTCCGCGCCCAGTTTCGAGGCGACTTCCTCGCGCAGGAACGTGCCGACGGTCTTTCCGGTCACGCGCCGCACGATTTCTCCGAGGATGTAACCGATATTGATGGAGTTGTAGGCGCCCTTCGTCCCCGGCTCCCAGGCGGGCGCCTGCTGCTCGATGGCGTGGATATGCACCTTCCAGTCAAACCACGAGCCGGGCGGCGCGTGGTCGCAGAAGATCACGCCGCAGGTGTGTGACAGGACATGGCGAATCAGGACGCCTTCCTTCTCCGCGGCAGCGAACTCGGGCCAGTAGCGCGATACCGGTGCGTCGAAATCGACGAGTCCGCGGTCAAGGAGGATGTGCATGCAGAGGGCGCACATGCTTTTTGCGACCGAGTTCATGATGACGATCGTGTCTTCGGCCCAGGGAACCGTGCGCTCCGTGTCCTTGTGGCCGCCCCATAGGTCCACCACCTTCCTGCCGTCCTGGTACACGCACACGGCGGCGCCGATCTCGCCGCGTTCGCGGAAATTGCGTTCAAACTCCTCGCGCACGGCGGTGAAGCGCGGATTGCACACGCCGTTGATGAGAATCGGTGCATTGGTCATAGAAGTTCCTGCGGACATTTTTGAAAATTGCTGGCGCGATCTTGTCCTCTCGAGCGCGACAAGCTTCACAAGGGCGTTGACGAAGTTGGCGGAGTCGCCACCGTGTTTGCCATGCGGTCAACTCTCGTTCTGGTCAGGTCAATGGCCAGGGCAGAACGAACCACTCCTGCAACAGGCCGGGTGGGAAATCCCTGTGCAGTAGCCAGGCCATGAAGCACATGAAGACGATGCCGCAGGCGGTGTAAAGGGCCGACATCCGCTGGGTGAGGCGGACCCTGAAGCGCATGAACAGGAAAAGGAAGATGCATAGCGCGAGGATGAAGCCGATCAAGGACGTCAATATTAGCAGGCTCGCGAACCAGGCCAGCGTGGACCAAAGGCTATAACGTGCATTGGCGTCGTCACCGTAGACTTCACGGTCGGCAAAGAGTATGTCGGTTGGGGGTTTGCGGATCATCGAGACAAGGCATGACAGGCAGGCGACGATGGCCACCGCGGAGACAAACAGGGGGAAGATCTTGTCGCCAAGCAGCCGGTTGCTGATCAGCGAGGCATTCCAGAAGGAGACGACGAGGTACGCGAGGACGGCGAGCAGGAAGATCATTGGTGCCCGCTTGGACTTGGACTGGACGTCTCCCTCGGCCATTATATGCTTGGCCTGGCGGATGCCGACGACGATGGAGACCACGGTGATGACGATCAGGACGATGACGATCGGGCTGAAGATATAGGCCAGGCCGACATCGATGCCTTGTCTAAACTTGAATTGCGCGACCTGGTGGACCTGGTTGGTGAACGCCTCGGCGGGATTCGACAGCACGAAACCGATCAGGAACGCGGGCCTGGACCAGTCGAATCGGCGCAGCAGAATCCCGATCAGGCCGATCGCGAACAGCGCCACGAGATCTCCCAGGTTCTGCCCCGACTGGAACGCGGCGAACGAGATCAGCATGAATAGAAAAGGCGCCAGCAAGGCGAACCGGATCGTGGTCAGCCTGGCGATGGGGCCCGATACCACGATGCACAAAACTGTGCCCAGGACGTTGGCGAGGGCCAGCAGCCAGACGATCGCGTAGGTGTAGTTGAGGTTGTTCTTGATCATCGCCGGGCCCACTTCGATATCGCCGGAGCCGAGCAACGCGACCGCGCCGATGAAAATGGCCATCGATCCCGATCCCGGGATGCCGAACAGCAGTGTCGGAACCAGGCCGCCACCCTCCTTGGCATTGTTCGAGCTTTCCGGTCCGATGACCCCGCGAATTTCACCTTTACTGAAATTCTCCTTGTTCTTCGTTGTCTGCACGGTGTGGCCGTAAGCGATCCAGTCGACCACCGAGCCGCCGAGCCCCGGGATGACACCGATGACCACGCCGATCAGCGCGCAGCGGACCGACAGAAAAAGGTTGGCATACCAGTCCTTGAGACCTTGCGCCCAGCCCGCACCGAGTTCGGCGGTTTTCGAGATCATCCGGTCCTGCCTGAGCAGTGCGACGATTTCGGGCAGCGCGAATATGCCCAGACCGACGATCACCAGCTTCAGTCCGTCGGTCAGGTACGGTATGTCATAGGTCGCCATGCGCAGGCTGCCGCCGGCATCGGCCTCGCCGATGGTGCCCACCATCATTCCGAGGCCAGCCGCGGCGAGACCCTTGAGGGGAACACGGCCGGCGAGTATCGCGACCATCGACAACCCAAGCACCGTGACCATCAACATTTCAGGCAAGCCGAACTTGAGCACCAACGGCCGTGCGATCACGATGAAAAAAGTCAGGAAGAACGCTCCGATAACTCCGCCAAACATTGATGACGCGAAAGCCGCGGACAACGCGCGCGCTGCCTCACCCTTCTTGGCGAGCGGAAAGCCGTCCAGCACGGTTGCCTGGGACGCGGAAGATCCCGGAATGCCCATCAGCACCGAGGTAAAGGTATCTGACGTCGGCACCACGGCGACCATGCCGATCATCAATGCAAGACCAAGGATCGGATCCATGCCGAACATGAAGGGGATCAGCAGGGAAAGACCGGCAATCCCGCCGAGACCGGGGAAGACCCCGACCGCAAGGCCCATGGTGACGCCGAGGAACAGGTAGCCGAGGACCGCCGGACGAATGAGCAGGTTTAATGCTTCTGATAAGGCCGGCCAAACTGTCTGTAACTGTAATAGCTCCACGGCCGCTCATTCTCCAGCAGGGCGATTGATCCCTTGAATTCGTGATAAACGGCGGGTCATGCGGAAGCGCTCCGGTCAGGAGCGCTTCCGCGGTACCGATGCCGATCGCGCAACGCCAGCAGCCGTTGCGGCCGGTCGCGTGCCGGTAGAACCCCTATTTCAGCTTGGTGCCGTAGTCGGCGTTCAACCACTTGATGACGAACGCCTTGGCGGACGGGGTCACCGTGGTGGCCTCAACCGTAGCCGATGCCGCTTGCTTGCCTACCAGCATCGGGTACTCGCCGAGACGCTTCGACGACAGTTTCTTGAAATCAGGCCGTGCACGTATCTTCTCGAATGCCTTGATGTAGGTGTCAACGATGGCCTGATCGGTGCCGGCCGGCAGGAAGACGATCTTCTGTACCGGGAAGCCGGCGCTGAAAAAGCTTTTCCAGGCGTTCCATGCATCACCCGAGGTAGAGCAACCGTCAGTCTTCTCGCAGACTTCCTTGAAGGTCGGCAACTTGGGAAAGGTCGGGTCGCGAATGACCTTGCCGTCGTCGTCCAGTGAGCCCCAGGTCATCATCGGCACCGCCTTGCCTTCCTCGACCAGCGGCATCGAGGCCTGAAGATAGGCGGCGGTAGTCTGGTAATCGATGGTCGCCTCGCCGCGCTCGAACATGAGCCGGCCGTTGCCGCGGCTCTTGATGCCGAACACCGGCTCGACCTTCATGCCTAGCATCTTCCACGCCAGCAACGGGATCAAATCGAGCCGGGTAGCGCCCTGCGAGCCGAAGATATGTTTACTTCCCTTGAGCGCGTTCCCGGATCCGTCGAATTTTTTGCCATCCTTGGCGTTGATGTAGGCTACGCCGCCGGTGCCGGTCGCCATCACCGGGATCCAGTCCTTGATTTCGTACTTCACTCGTGGATCGCCCAGCAGGTAAGGAAAGTGGGTCGAGCCGGACGTACCGAAGACCAGGGTGCCGTCGCCGTTCTTTTGTTTATGGAACCAGTTGGCGCCCTTCGTGGAACCGGCGCCGGGCATGTACTTGACGATCACAGTCGGGTTGCCGGGTAGCGCTTGGGACATCAACGGCGCGAAGAAATTGGCCCATTTCGCCGAACCGCCTTTTTCGCTGAACGGGATGACGAACTCGACCGTTTTTCCGGCCAGGTCGATTGCAAATCATCGCTGCACCTACAATGAGTTTTCGCTTGAATCTCTTCATTGAGTACTCCTTGCTTGGCATGAAAAATTTACCCCCTCGCAGCGTGGCAGTAGCTCACCCTGCAGCCCCTCGCCGTTCTTGTGCGGTATTGGGCGCTAACGGGCATCGGAGGCTCGATTACCGTTTGCGCTCAGAGGGATAGTTTTACGAGTACCATGACAAAGGGCTGGATACGTTGACTTAGATCAGATCTAGGGCCGATCGGAGAATTTTCTGTAAATCTGCGAGCGGTTCGGCGGGCGCCAGCGGGCTGGGTCGCGCTTGAACAGTCTGAGAAGAGGTATTTCGGGCCGAATACGCAGAATCGCGCCCGCCCCGTGCGCTCAGTCGGCGGCACGAAGACACCAATTCCATGGCATGAAAACAAAGGGGCTAGCAGAAAGCCAGCCCCTTTGTATCAAGTGGCTCCCCGAGCTGGGCTCGAACCAGCGACCTGCGGATTAACAGTCCGTCGCTCTACCGACTGAGCTATCGGGGAATAAGTGAGGCCGTGAACTATCTACCTGTCGCGGCCCCGGAAAGGCGCTTATATTAATCGCCAGGGCTTTTCCGGTCAACGCTTTTTGCCGAAATTCTTCGATTTATGAAGTGGTTAAAGGTTAGCGGCCTGGCTCTCGGCGGGCTCATTTTGCTGCTCGCCGTGGCGCCGCTTTTCATCTCGCTGAACGACTACGTGCTGCTGGTCGAGGCAGAGGTTTCCGCGAAGCTCGGGGAACCGGTCAAGATCACGGGGTTGCGGGCAGGCGGGCTGCCGTTGCCACACGTGGCGGTGGACGGAATTTCGATCGGGAAGACTGGCGCGATTACGGCGGCAAACGTCACGATCACACCTGACTTGTGGTCGCTACTCGGATCGACCCGGGTGATTCGCAGCATCCGGATCGAACAGCTCGTGTTGACCCAAAAAGCGATCGAAAAGATTCCCAAGTGGGCCAAAGCCGAGCCGCTCCCAGCCGGGAAGCAGGCCCCCGCCGCGACGGTCAGGGTGAAAAGCGTTCAGCTCGAAAACGCCATGGTAATGCTGCAACAGGCTCCCTTGGGTCCGTTCCACGGGAATCTCACGCTGAATGACGACAACAGTCTCGATGTCGCTTCGATTGTGACGACCGACGGCAAGCTGAGGGCACTGATAAAGCCAGAGGGCTCGCATTATCGGGTGGACGCGCAGGCCACGGACTGGATCCTGCCGATTGGTCCCGCGATCCATTTTGATGAGCTCGCCGTGCACGGTATCGCCACAACGAAGCATGCGAAATTCAGCCGGGTCCAGGGCGAGCTCTATGGTGGGGCAATCGCGGGTGAGACAACCCTATCCTGGCACAAGGGCTGGCGCCTGAGCGGCAAGGCCAGCATCGACAAGGTGGAGCTTCGCTTGTTGCTCCAGGCGCTTGGCAAGCCGCCGCGCATGCGCGGGAAGTTGAATGCCACACCAGTCTTTTACGCCGATGCCGCCAGCGGCAGGGGGCTACTCAAGGCGCTGCATCTGGAAACGCCCTTCGAGGTGCAGGATGGCGTGCTGCGGGGGGTTGATGTCGAGAAAGCGGCGACATCCATTTTCCGCGACAAGAGCCCGTCTGCCGAAACACGCTTTGACCAGCTGTCGGGACATCTCGTCCTCGACCGCGGCACACGCCGTTTCACGAAGCTCAATGTCGCGGCAGGCTCGCTCTCGGCCGACGGCAAGGTGACGATCTCTCCCGAGGACGAGCTGTCCGGGCGCATCAACACCAGTATCGAATCGAGCAAGCTTGCCAGCATGCCGCTCAACGTCACGGGAACGGTGGATTCTCCGGTTCTCCTGCCGACCGCTGCGGTGGCGGCGGGCGCTGCTGTCGGAACTGCCATCCTCGGACCCGTGGGCACCGCGATCGGCACCGCGATTGGGTCCAAGCTTGAGCAGCTCTTTGGCGGAGACAATTCCAGCCAGTGACCGGTCACGGGGCACTGGTCAAAGCCATTAGACCAGCACGCTCGCGATTGCCTGCGCGACGTAGTCGATGTTGCGCGAGTTGATCGCGGCAACGCAGATACGCCCGCTATCGATGGCATAGAGGGAGTACTCTTCGCGCAGCCGCTGAACTTGCGCCTTGGACAGGCCCGAGTAGGAAAACAAGCCGCGCTGGCGAATGACGAAGCTGAAATCGTGGTCCGAGCGGATGGCCCGGATCTTTGCCACCAGCTCGCCGCGCACAGCCTTGATGCGATCGCGCATTTCACCGAGCTCTTTTTCCCATAGAGCGCGCAGCTCGGGCGTCGTCAGCACGAGTTCCGTGGCTTTTCCGCCATGGGTCGGGGGGTTCGAGTAATTCGTGCGGATCACGCGCTTGAGCTGGCTCAGCACCCGGCCCGCTTCCTCGGCGCTCCCGGTCACGATGCTGAGCGCCCCAACGCGTTCGCCGTAGAGGGACAGCGACTTCGAGAAAGAATTCGAAACGAAAAATGTCGGGCACGTCTGCGCGAAGCGTCGCACCACATGCGCATCAGGGTCGAGGCCGTCGGCAAAGCCCTGGTAGGCGATGTCAATAAACGGCACGACGCCCCGGGCATTCACGGCGCCGATGACCTTCTCCCACTGTTCCGGCGTGAGATCAACACCGGTCGGGTTGTGGCAACAGGCGTGCAGAACCGCGATCGACCCGGCCGGGAGTTTCTGCAGCGTGTCGATCATCGCTTCGAATCGGACCCCATGCGTGCCGGCGTCGTAGTAGGGATAGCTGTTGACCTTGAACCCGGCGTATTCGAATAGCGCCTGATGATTCTCCCAGCTCGGGTCGCTGATCCAAACCTGCGCCTCCGGATTCAACCGCCGCAGAAAATCGGCGCCGACCTTGAGCCCCCCGGTGCCGCCCAGCGTTTGCGCCGTGACGACGCGTTTTTCCTTCAACACGTCGCTGCCCGCGCCAAAAAGCAGCTCCTGCACCACCCGGTCGTAGGTCTGCAAACCGTCGATGGGAAGGTAACTGCGCGGAAGAGGGGTTTCAGCGAGCTTCTGCTCCGCGCGGCGCACGCATTGCAGCACGGGGACTTTGCCGCCGTCGTCGTAGTAGATGCCAACCCCCAAATTGACCTTGTTCGGGTGGGTATCAGCGTTGAAGGCTTCGGTGACGCCGAGAATCGGGTCACGCGGCGCCATGGCGACGCCAGAGAGGATGCTGGAGCTCATGGTTGAGGAGGCCTCATGCAGCGGAGTAGGGGTCCAGGAGAGGAGTGGATTGAATCTCAATCGTGGATTTTACCCGCTCAAGTGCGGCGGAAGCGAGCGGAAGTCAGGCCCGGACCGTACAGAGTGGCGTCGAAATCCATCGATGTGGGAAAATCAACCGTTTAGCCCAAGCGACCACTGCATGGCCAAAAGCTCGTCGACCGATACTGCACGTGTAACGCGCCCGTCCCCCGTCCCGCTCACGTTTCCGGACAGCCCCTACCGGCTGCACCAGACGTTCGAGCCCGCGGGCGATCAGCCCGAGGCGATTGAAAAGCTCGTCGCCGGCGTGCGCGATGGACTGGCATTCCAGACGCTGCTTGGCGTGACCGGCTCGGGCAAGACCTACACCATGGCGCATGTGATCGCGCGGCTCGGGTGCCCGGCGCTGATCATGGCGCCCAACAAGACACTCGCGGCGCAGCTCTATTCCGAGATGCGGGAGTTTTTTCCCGAGAATGCCGTCGAGTATTTCGTATCCTATTACGACTACTATCAGCCCGAGGCATACGTTCCGTCGCGGGATCTCTACATCGAGAAAGACTCCAGCATCAACGAGCACATCGAGCAGATGCGGCTCTCGGCCACGAAGTCGCTGCTCGAGCGGCGCGACGCCGTGATCGTGTGCACGGTCTCGGCCATCTACGGCATCGGCGACCCGGTTGACTATCACAGCATGATCCTGCACCTGCGGGAGAACGAGAAGCTCGCGCAGCGCGAGGCCCTCAAGCGGCTCGCAGAGATGCAGTACGAGCGCAACGAATTCGAGTTTCGGCGTGGGGTGTTCCGTGTTCGCGGCGACGTGATCGACATCTTCCCGGCTGAGAACTCGGAAAATGCCGTGCGGGTGACGCTCTTCGACGATGAGGTGGAGTCGATCCATCTGTTCGATCCGCTGACCGGACACCTCCTGCAGCGCATTCCGCGATACACCGTGTATCCCTCGAGCCATTATGTGATGCCGCGGGCCTCGACGTTGCGCGCGATCGAGGCGATCAAGGAGGAGCTCCGGGAAAGGATCGAGTGGTTTCAGAAGGAGGGCAAGCTGGTGGAGGCTCAGCGCATTGAGCAGCGCACGCGCTTCGACCTCGAGATGCTGGCCGAGTTGGGATTTTGCAAGGGCATCGAAAACTATTCGCGGCACCTGTCGGGGCGCGCACCGGGGGAGCCGCCACCAACGCTCATCGATTACCTCCCTCCGGATGCGCTCATGATCATCGATGAGAGCCACGTTACCATCCCTCAACTGGGCGGCATGTACCGCGGCGACCGCTCGCGCAAGGAAAATCTTGTCGAATATGGATTCCGCCTGCCTTCCGCGCTCGACAACCGCCCGTTGCGGTTCGACGAGTTTGAGAGCGTGATGCGACGCTCCGTCTTTGTGTCGGCCACGCCCGCGAACTACGAGGCAACGCACCAGGCGCAGGTGGTCGAGCAGGTGGTGCGGCCAACCGGACTCGTCGATCCGCGGCTAGAGGTGCGTCCCGCCGCGACCCAGGTGGACGATCTTCTGTCGGAGCTTAACGAGCGGGTGAAGAAACAGGAGCGGGTCCTGGTGACCACGCTTACGAAGCGCATGGCGGAGGACCTTACGGAGTATCTTGCCGAGCACGGGATCAAGGTGCGCTACCTGCATTCCGACATCGACACGGTGGAGCGCGTCGAGATCATCCGCGACCTGCGCCTCGGCCAGTTCGACGTCTTGGTCGGGATCAATCTGCTGCGAGAGGGACTCGACATTCCGGAAGTGTCGCTGGTGGCGATCCTGGATGCGGACAAGGAAGGTTTTCTGCGCTCCGAGCGATCGCTGATCCAGACCATCGGGCGCGCAGCGCGCCATATCAATGGCACGGCGATCCTTTACGCGGACGTGATGACCGAATCCATGCGGCGGGCGATCGACGAGACCGACCGCCGCCGCCGGAAGCAGACCACCTACAACGCGGCGCACGGCATCACGCCGATGGGCGTTTCCAAGCGGGTGAAGGACATCATCGAGGGCGTCTACGATCACGAGGCGGCGCGCAACCAGCTCAAGGCGGCCCAGAACCAGGCGCGCTACGAGGCGATGAGCGAGAAGGACCTCACCCGTGAACTGAAACGCCTGGAGAAGGAGATGCTCGAGGCGGCCCGCAATCTTGAGTTTGAGCGGGCGGCCGAGCTGCGCGACCGGCTGAAGAACCTGAAGGAGCGGCTGTTCATAGAAGCAGCCTGATGCACCTGACTTCGGTTCGGCCCGACGGTTTCCCTGTGATAGGAAGCCAGGGATTCCTAAAACAAAAACGCCCGGGTTGATAACCCGGGCGTCGAAAACGAGCGCTTGACGGTCTACTTGGCGGTCATTTCCTTGATGAGCACGGTAAATGTCTCGTATTTTGCCGGACGCAGCGCGTCATAGTCCGCGCCGTTCATGTACTTGATCTCGTCGCCAAGGTTCTTGATGTAATCCTTAACCGCCTGTTGCTTTACGAGTCCGTCGAAAGCAGCGCGGAGCTTGTTCAGGCGATCGGGGGCCATTCCTGCAGGGGCCATGAAGATGCGATCCATCGTGGACGTTACGGTCGGATAACCGAGTTCGGTCATCGACGGCACGCCTCCGAAATCCGGATCGCCCTCGATGCGCTTCTCACCGACCACGACGAGGGGGATCACCTTGCCGGCCTTGAAATGGGGCCGCGCCTGGGTTGCGAACACGCCGCCTACGTCATCCTGGCTTGCGAGAAGTGCCCGTAACACCGGCCCGCCACCCTTGTGGGGGATGAAGTTGACCTTGATGTTTGCCGCCTTGATGAATTGCAGCATCGGCGTATGCATGACTCCCCAGACACCGCTATGGCCGAAAGTCACTTTGCCGGGATTGGCCTTGGCGTGCGCAACGACTCCTTTCAAGTCCTTGAATGGCGTGCCCGGACGCGTCATGAACATGGGCTGTGAGTAGTTGATCCTGGCCAACGTGTTGAAACTCTTCAAGGCATCGAAGGGCACTTTTTGCGTTTGCGGCACCATCTGGTCGAAGTAGTTGTGGGTGAAGAGAATCGTATAGCCATCGGGCTTGGCCTCGGCGGCAAAACCAGTTCCTTTCATCCCCGCACCGCCGGGCAGAAACTTCACCACGACCGGTTGGCCCAGAAGCTTGCTCAGCTCGGGCGTGATTCCCCGCGCGTGCAGGTCATGACTGCCGCCCGGGCTCAAGGGAATGACGAGAGTAATCGGGCGGTCCGGGTACGATGCTGCGTACAGCGAGCCGGATACCATCAAAAGCAGCAGTGGTGCCGCTGCGGCAATTCTCAATACGGACGTTTTCATTTCTTGTCTCCCTGATGTCAAAAACAAAGTGCCCTGAAAATTGATTGGATTTATACCAATAGAACGCAACACGAATTCCGCCTACTTTTCTAAAACGGTCTTTGCCCTACTGCGGGTGCCGCCCCCCTTTTTTCAGGCAGAAGCGCCTTTGCTTCTGCGCCGTCGGATTATAGTGCGTACCGTCATCCAGGTAATCCAGATCAGCCCGGCGACCAGGAAAAACGAGGCGATCGGGCGCCCGACGAACAGGTAATGGAAGGGCGACCCGTGCGCATAAAGCAATGACTGGCTCAGCGTGTACTCGATAGGCTCCGCGAGGACAAAGGCGATGATAAGCGGGGCGAGATCGAAGCCGGCCTTGCGCAGGACATAAGAGCAGAGTCCGACGACGACCATGATGCCGATGTCCGAGGTGTCTCCAGTGGAGAGCGCGCCCACGAATGCCAGTGCCAGGATCAATGGCAACAGGTAGGCCTTTTTCATCTGCATCGCCTGCGCAAATGGCTTGATCAGGAAATAGCCCAGAATCAGGAAGATGACGTTAGCGATAACGAAGCTCAGGAGCAGGGCGTACATCAACGGGCCCTGCTCCTGGAATATCTGCGGTCCCGGACGCATTCCGTGTGCGACGAACGCTCCAAGGAGAATGGCCGTTATGTTGTCGCCCGGAATGCCGAGTGTCAGCATCGGCACGAGCGTGGGCCCGTTGACTGCGTTGTTGGCCGCCTCGGGGCCGGCGATGCCGTCGAGCTCGCCCTTGCCAAAAGTCTCGGGGTGCTTCGAAGCGCGCTTGGCTGCGCTGTACCCCACGAATGCGGCAACCACCTGGCCAACGCCCGGCACGACGCCGATACCGGTTCCGATCAACGTCGAACGAAGGATCGTCCGGATCGAGCCGCGCAGCTCGTGCCACCGCAGGCGGTCGCCCACCTTGCTCATGTCGACGTGCTCGTCAATGAATCGCGCCGCGCGTGATTCGACCGCGGCGAGAATTTCAGGGACCGCAAACACGCCGATAATCAGCGGGATCAGCGGGATGCCCCCGTTGAGCGCCTCGAGGCCAAAGGTCAACCGTGTCGCTCCGGTCGTCGCATCGGTGCCGATGAAGCCGAGGCCAAGGCCGAGGAACGCGGCAATGCCGCCCTTGATCCCGGATTCGCTCGACACGCTCGAAATCAGTATCAGCGAAAAGATGATGATGGCAAAGACCTCGGGCGGGCCGATGAGCAGCGTCAGCAGCGCAATCGGTCCGATCAGGCTCAGGGTGATCACGTCAGAGATCAGGTCGCCAGTCACCGAGGACACGAGGGCCATTTCGAGCGCCTTGCGGCCTTTGCCCTGTCGGGTGAGTGCCGGCCCGTCGAAGGTCGTAGCAATCGAGGCTCCGGTGCCAGGGATTCCGACGAGTATTGCGGAGATGCTGCCGCCAAAGATACCGCCTTTGGTGAGGCCAATGAGGAAGGGAATACCCACCATCGGCTCGAGTTTGAATGAAATGGGCAGCAGCACCGCCACCGCAAGAGTGGTGGTCAGGCCTGGCATGGCCCCCACGAACATCCCGACCGTTAGGCCGATTGCAATGTAGACGTAGGTATCGATCCTCAGAAGAAGCGAGAATCCCTGGAGAAACGCCTCGAACATAAAGTGAGCCCGTCACCTCCAGATGAAAATGCCGGCCAGAAACCCCATCAGCTGCTGCTCGAGCTCGGCTAGAGGTTCATAGCGGGACAGAGGAAGCGAGATGGCCAGGAGGCGCTCAAATATGAAACGGGTTACCACCGGTGTCGTGACGCTGAATGCGAGCAACGAAAACCAGGAACGCATTCCCAGAAAATAGGCTGTCGCAGCTATTGCCAGCAATGTTGCGACCCCGTAGCCAAAAAACGGGAGCAGCAGGCTGTAGACAACGACCAGCACGCTCATGATCAAGACGCGCCTCGATCGATTGGCCGATATCGAAATTTGAAACGCGCGCCCGCCGGATACGATCCTCAAGGGTGGGCATTGCCACGGCGAGGTATCCGGCACCGAGGCCGATCAGGATTGCGATGCCGAACTCGAGTCCCGCCGCTGCAGGGGCCTCTTGCGAGATGGGCGATTCTTCCACTGTCGTTCTGTCGTTACTTCGCGATTCGCTGAACGGAGAAAAAAACCGGCCTCGGGAAAGGCGTCTGTTTTGACGCCCGGAGTGTGCTTGACGATTACGAATTAGGCAAGCAGCTTGACATACGAACGGGCTGCCATACGATTGACACTCCCCCGATGCAAAGCGCCTCTGGAAGGAGCGGCCTGAAGCGGACTGCAATCTTGAGCTGGAGCATGCTGCTGAGCCGCGCGATCCAGCCGCGACGCGCAAGGAACCGCTGTTCCAAACAGCAGTGTGAGGAGCAGGCGTCGCGGAAACAAAAACGCCCGGGTTGATAACCCGGGCGTCGAGCGAACATTTGGCGATTTACGCAACCGTCGCCTTGGCCCTGAGCGTAAAGCTCTGGCTGTTGCCGGGGCGCAAGGCGCTGAGCGAAGCGGTCCCTATTTCTTCTTCAAGCCCTCGATCATTTTCTCGTAAGCCGCGCTCTGCATGGGCCTCATTTTTTCATATTCCGGGCCGTTGATGTATTCCTGCTTCTCACCGATGGCCTTGATCAGGCGCTGATAGGTCTTATGCTCTTGCAGCTTGATTAAGGCTTCCTGAAGTTTGGCCAGGCGATCGGCGGGAATGTCGCGCGGCGCCATGATCACGCGGTACATCTTGCCGATATCCGCGCTGTAGCCCAGGTCCTTGAAGGTGGGCACGCCCGGGAACGCCGATTTCGTGCCGGCGCTGATCAGCACCCGGACCTTGTCGCCTTGGGCAAGGATCGTGGAGATGAACTGGAACGTGAAATCGGCTTCACCGGCCAAAAACCCGCGCAGTGAAGGACCGCCGCCCTTGTACGGCACCATGACCACCTTGTCGGCGATGCCGGCTTCGGTGAACAGCTGCAGCGCCGGAGAATGGGTGGCGCCCCAATTGCCGGAATGCGCGAACTTCAGCTTGCCGGGGTTGGCCTTGGCGTAGTCGACCAGATCCTGCCATTTCTTGAACGGGCTGTCGGCGCGAACAATGACGGAGAATTCGCCCGAGTTGATCGAGCCGACCGTCACGAACGCTTTGTCCGTATCGTACGGCAATTTCTTCACATGCTTTTGCAACTGGTCGAAATAGTTGTGCGTGAACAGCAGCGTATAACCGTCCGCCTTGGCAGTAGCTGCGGCGGCCGTTCCCGTCTGGCCTGATGCGCCGGGCATCAGCTTGACGATGATCGGCTGGCCAAGAATATCGGGAACGACGCTGGTAAAGACGCGCGCGTTACGGTCGTGGGATCCCCCCGCACCCAGCGGAATGATCATGGTGATGGGCTTTTCCGGATATTGGGCCCTTGCGTCCGGCGTACTCATGATGCCGAGCGCCAGAACGGCGCCGACCAATGACGTTAAAAGATTTCTGGAACGCATGATTCCTCCTTGTTGTTACCGCACTTGATTGAATGCGACGTGCAAGAGATCGCGAGGCGCGGCGTTTTGCCATCAATTGCTCTTATATGAGACATCAGCCTCGAACCCTCCGTCAACCCTATTTGCGGCGAAACGGGGGCTAAGCAGGGTAATGCGCTAATCCGTCGTTCCGAACTGCTGCCGGAGTCGTACACTCCGTCGCCAAATCAGGTAAGTAATGATGGGTGTCGCCGCCACGAACACTGCCGCAATGGGGCGTTCAAAGACGATGTAATTGAATATCGCTCCCTGGGCCAGAGTTACCGTTTGCCCGAAAGCGTATTCCATGGGCGGGCCCAGGATGAATCCCATGGCCAGCGGCGTCACATTGAAGTGCAGCTTCCTGGCCATGTATCCAAAAGCGCCGAAAATGACCAGGATCGCAAGATCGTAGGGGTTGGAACGGAATACCCACGTGCCCGCGAAGGCGAAAATCAACGTCAGCGGCAAAAGAAGCGATTTGCGGACGGTCACCACCTTGGCGAACATCGGTATGCACAGATAACCGATGAAGATGAACAGGATGTTGGCCAGCACCATGGCGATCAGGATGGCGAAGACAAGCGGGCCCTGTTGTTCCATCAATTGGGGACCGGGGCGCAGACCGTGGGCGATGAAGGCCCCGACCAGGATCACCGTCAGATTGTCCCCCGGAATGCCGAGAGTCAGAAGCGGTACCAGCGTCGGGCCGTTGACCGCGTTGTTGGCAGCCTCCGCCGCTGCAACGCCTTCCAGTTCTCCGGTCCCGAACTTTTCCGGCGTTTTGGAAGCGCTCTTGGCCGCGGCATAGCCCATGAAGGCAGCGACGACCTGGCCCACCCCCGGAATCACTCCGATCAGCGTGCCGATACCCGTGGACCGCGCGATGGTGCGGCCGCAACTCCTGAACTCCGCCCAGGTCAAACGCGCGCCGGACACTTTGAGGTCCTTTGCCTGGATGATCTGAGACGCTTTCTTTTCGATGCTGACAAAAATTTCCGGCAACGCGAACAATCCGATCAGCATGGGCAGAAGCGGAATGCCTGCCTCGATCTCGGCGATTCCGAAAGAGAAACGCGACAAAGCGCCGATGGGATCCTGGCCAATCATCCCCAGGAAGAGCCCCACGGCCAGCATCAGCAGCCCTTTGACGAACACCCCTGACGATGTGCCGGCAATCACAATCAACGACATGAACAGGACGGCGCACAGCTCCGGCGGCCCCATCAGGAGGGCGACGGCTGCGATAGGACCGATAAGGGCAATGGTGACGATATCGCTGGTCAGATCGCCAGTGACCGAGGCAAAGAGCGCAATTTCCAGCGCTTTGCGTGCTTGTCCCTTTTTGGTGAGCGCCGGCCCGTCGAAGGTGGTGGCGACGGCCGCGCCCGTTCCCGGCATGGACACCAGGATGGCCGGGATGCTGCCCCCGTAGATCCCTCCCTTGTACACCCCCAGCAAAAACGGAATCCCGAGCAAGGGATGAATGAAGAAGGAGATGGGCAGCAAAATCGCCAGCGCCATGAGCGTGGTGAATCCGGGAAGCGCGCCCACGAACATGCCCAGGAACAGACCGGCGGCCATCAACAGAAAGGTCATGAAGACCGTTTCCGGATTGAACAGGATACTGAAACCGGCCAAGAAAGCTTCAAACATGATGGATTTCAGCTATCAGAAGATGGATTTGTTGCTCAAGTATTTGAGGGGTTCGTAAATGATCCAGCTCTCGGGGATCAGTTCGTCCACCGGAAACGGCGGCAGCGACGTAACCAGCGGCTTGGTGAACAGGACGAACACCACCAAAGGAACAGCGATGCTCACCAAGGCGCCCAGGACAAAATTGCGATTGCCGAAATAGGTGGACATGGTAAAGATCATGATGGCGCTGCCCGCTACAAAGCCCAAGAAAAGCATCAGCCAGACATAGGCTGCCATGATGGCCAGGGTGACGATGACGTTGGTTATGGCCTCGAGATCCAGTTTTCGCAGCTCGTTGTGCTCGCGCAGCGAGAAACTGACGAACAGATACCATGCGCCCAGCAGCACAAAAATGCCGGCCACCATCTGTGGGAAAGCTTCCGCATCCAAATGGGACTGTCCGGCGCCACCCAGGTTAATGAGTGGCTTGTCGATCTGATGGGGAATGACCAGGAACAGCGCGACGCCGAGTGCAATGAAGATGACCGCCGAAACGGTATTGAAATTAAAGCGTTTCGCGGTTTCGGTCTCGCTGGTCATGCCGCACGGTCTCCGATATCCGATATTCAGCCAACGTCCCTGATGGACGAGATGTCGTTGACGTTGGGTCGCAGGACCCCCCACCTGCGCTGTACCGAGCGATCAGCGGCCCTACAAAATTCCATCAGCAGGCAGGCTGTCCCCGGGTCAGCATGACCGGCCCACCCTTGGCGCGGGAATCCATGACGCGGATGATAACGTTATGCTTGGATCCCGCGGGTAATCCGGTATTGTGCTTAAACGCTGATTTTTATTTCAATGCTGGAGTGTGCGTCACCACGATGGATTCGGCAAGCGGCGCATGCCTGGCCTCTGGACGCGTGTCAAGCACCGCACTAGTATCTTCGACTTCTCGCGATGAGAGGGTTAGAACATGGATCAGGGAATCAAGGCGATCTGGTATGACTTGCCGGAGCAGCAAACCGAGAGCTACTTGAGTTGGCTTCATCAGACATATTTGCCGGCGATGTTGTGCTTGCCGGGGCGGCTCTGGGCGGCGCACTACAAGGTCATTGGGGGCGGCGGGCGCATGTATGGTGATGGTGCGGACCCTTTTGCACGAGCCGAGGGACCGGAGGTTGGCACCGGGAAGGATTATGTGTTGCTTATCGGCGCGGGTTCGCCTCACGCTTTTTTCAAGCCGGTTCGAGCCGAGACCGAAATCGAGGAAGATACCGAGACACGGAAGATGAAGTCACTGTGGCTGAACGCGCGCCCGTGTGTCTTTGCGGAAGAGGCGCGCGTCAACGGGCCGGAATACGATCAGAAAGTGCCCTCGGGCACGCCCGGACCGGCCATTCAAATGGGCAGCTTTAGGACAAAGACCGTTGCAGACGAATACGACCTGGCGGCGTGGTACGCGCAATACCGGCTGCCGGCAATGGCGCGCATGCCAGGGTGCATCGCGACCCGCAAGCTGCTGACGGTCGCGGGCTGGGCGAAGCATGCCGTCATGTACGAATTCACTTCGCTCGAGGCGCGGGAGGAGCACTTCCACAAACATGAGTCGCTCGGGCTAGACAAGACCGTCTGGACCAACAAGATCATCAACTACACCATCCATGCGCCGGGATCTCCAAGCATAGCCAAGCGCATCTGGCCCGAATCATGAGTGCTGTAAGCGTGCATCGGCGGTTGGCGGACTGGTAAAGGCGGCGCATGCGTGTGCTGTTCGTGTGCATGGGTGCATGGGCAACATCTGCCGCTCGCCGATGGCCGAGGGCGTGTTCAAGCGTCGCGTTGCGGAAGCGGGACTCTCGGACCATATCGCTTCCGATTCGGCCGGAACGCATGATTACCACGTCGGCGAGCCGCCCGATCCGCGGGCGCAAAGGGCCGTGGAACGGCGCGGCTATGACATCAGCGGCTTGCGCGGGCGGCAGGTGACTCGTCGCGATTTCAACGAATTCGACTACGTGCTTGCCATGGACGAAGTGAATTTCCGCTTGCTCGCCAACTTGTGTCCGCCGGAGCAGGCGCACAAGCTCAAGCTCTTCATGGAATTTCATGCGGATGAGGCGGTGCGTGAAGTGCCCGATCCGTATTACGGCGGCGTCCAGGGTTTCGAGACCGTTCTGGATATGGTGGAAGAGGCGGCCCAGGCACTCCTGAGCCACCTCGAGCAACAGCTCCGTCGTTAACGCCTAACGCGGGGGAATGGAACCCGCGCCCTCTGCCGCGCGCGCGGTAGATTCTCCGGTTTCCACCTGCACCAGGGGATGGTCGTCCATGGGCGGCGGGGCAGGGCGCACTCGCCGGGGCCGCGGCGCTTCTTCCACGGGTTCTTCCTGTACGACGACGGCGCGGATCTTTGCTGGATTGGATTCAACCTGCTCGAGGCCCGAAGGTAACTCGATGCTGGTCCTCGTGAATGACGGCGAAACGTCACGCGCTACGGGCGAAGGTTCGCGCTCTGGCGACTCGAACGGCGTCGGCGCCGACGGCGGCTCGGACTCTTCGGCTACCGCGGGCGCGAAATCAGGCAGCGGTCTGAGAGGCTCCGCTTCGAGCGCATCGGGCACGCGCGTGGTGGGTGCGCGGTCAGCCACCTCCAAGGCACTTACCTCTGCGGGGGCGGCAGGCTCGTGCGTGCCCCCCGCATGGTCGGGCGCTTCCAATGCGCTCACTTCGACTGGGCCGGCGGGTTCTGGCTCGACTTTCGGCACGGCAACGGCGGCAGCAAGGGCGGCTGCCGAGAGTTCCTCGATATGGGTTGCCGGCGGCACTGATGGCAATGGTGCTTGGTGCGGCGCTTGCGGGATCTGGGTGCCCGCGGCTTCGGCTTGCTCGCGCTGCTCGTGGCGGCCGCGACCTCTGCGGCGCCGGCGCCCGCGTCCCTCGCGCTGTTCACCGGGCTCGCGTGCGGGCGGCTGGCCTTGAACAATGGGAAGACGATCGGCAGCTTCCGCCGGAGCGCGCTCGCGTTGGGGCGGTTGCTGGCGCGGCTGCTGGCTACCGTCCTGGGAGCGGGCGTCTCTCTGGCGCCGTTGCTCCATGCGTTGCTGCTGGTGGCGGCCACCGTCGCGCTGCCCTTGCTGCTGCGGTCCGCGTTGCTGGCGCTGGCCGCCAGGCTTCTCGAACCGTGCCGACTCGCGGTCGCGGCGCCCACCCTCGCGTTCACCGCGTTCGTGTCTGCCGCGGCGCGGGCCACGGTCCGTGCGGGGAGCGGGCACGCCGGCAGCAGCAGGCTGCGCCGCCGGGACCGCGGCGGGCTTGCGTCTCAAGAAGCCCAGGAGCTTCCCGATGATCGATTCGCGCTCGGCGGCGGCTGGCGCCGGGACAGAGCCGGGTCTGGCTTCCCGCATGACCGGCATCGGCGCCGGCTGTTGTGGCGTCACGCCCTTTACCGCCGCTTCCTGTCGCGGCGCGACCGGCTCGGCTGCGCCGGCAGCCGGTTTATCGCGCTCAGCGGGGATTTCCACCATGTTATAACTTGCGGCCAACGGCTCCGCGGCGCGGTTGAGGTCATCGTGCCGCAGCCGCACGACGCTGTAGTTAGGCGTCTCGAGATGCACGTTCGGGATGACCAGGACCGAGACGCGGTGGCGCGCCTCGATCAGCTGCAGATCCACGCGCTTTTCGTTCAACAGAAACGCAGAGACGTCCACCGGCACCTGCGCATGCACCGATGCGGTGTTATCTTTCATCGCTTCTTCCTGCAAGATGCGCAGGATGTGCAAGGCGGTCGATTCAGTGCCGCGAATATGGCCCGTGCCATGACATCTCGGGCAGGGGTTGTGCGCGGTCTCGCCGAGCGAGGGTCGCAGCCGCTGTCGCGACAGCTCCATCAGCCCAAAGCGGGAAATCTTGCCCATCTGGACGCGCGCCCGGTCATAGCGCAGCGCGTCGCGCAGCCGTGTCTCCACTTCGCGCTGGTTGCGGCTGCTTTCCATGTCGATGAAGTCGATCACGATGAGTCCGCCCAGGTCGCGCAGCCGTAGCTGCCGCGCAATTTCATCCGATGCTTCAAGGTTGGTGCGGAAAGCCGTCTCCTCGATGTCTGAGCCGCGCGTCGAGCGCGCCGAATTGACATCGATCGAGACCAGCGCCTCGGTGTGGTCGAAAACAACGGCGCCGCCCGAGGGCAGCGACACCGATCGCGAGTACGCATACTCGATCTGGTGCTCGATCTGGAAGCGCGAGAAAAGGGGAACATCGTCGCGGTAGAGCTTGATGCGGCTCACGTTCTGCGGCATCACATGCCCCATGAACTGCTGCGCCTGCTCGTACACGCTCTCGGTGTCGATCAGGATCTCGCCGATATCCTGGTGGAAATAATCCCGGATGGCCCGGATCACCAGGCTCGATTCCTGGTAGATGAGGAAAGCGCCGCTTTGCTGCTTCGTGGCGTCCTCGATCGCGCGCCAGAGCTGCAGCAGGTAGTTAAGGTCCCAGCCAAGCTCCTCGGCGCTGCGGCCGATGGCCGCCGTGCGGCCGATGACGCTCATGCCCTGGGGCACCGGGAGTTGATCGATCACATCACGCAGCTCGTTGCGATCTTCGCCCTCCACGCGGCGCGAGACGCCGCCGCCGCGCGGGTTGTTCGGCATCAGGACGAGGTAACGCCCCGCGAGACTGATAAAGGTCGTAAGCGCCGCGCCCTTATTGCCGCGTTCGTCCTTGTCTACCTGGACGATGAGTTCCTGACCTTCCTTGAGAGCATCCTGGATTCTGGCGCGACCCACGTCCACGCCGCTCCGGAAGTAGGCCCGCGCGACTTCCTTGAAGGGAAGGAACCCATGGCGCTCGGCGCCATAGTCCACAAACGCTGCTTCCAGGCTGGGTTCGATGCGGGTAATGACCCCCTTGTAGATGTTGCTCTTGCGCTGTTCCTTGGCGGGGGTTTCGATGTCGAGGTCGACGAGCTTCTGGCCATCGACAATCGCGACGCGCAGCTCTTCGGCCTGCGTCGCGTTAAACAACATGCGTTTCATTATTGTCTTCTCCCGCGCTCAACAACACGGGATGGGCAAACATCACCAACCGCCCTCGGGCGGGGGCGCCGATCAAATCAACGGCGTGGCATGAGCATGTGGAACAAGCGTTATCCGGATGTCTCGTGCAGTTTGCCAATTTTTGAATCCGGCCCCTGGGCCGGATTCGGAAATCTGTATCAGTGCTTTGAGCGCGTAATTCGTCTACTATCGCTACTTCGTTTGGTGAGCGACATTAACCATTCCATTTCGGGCGGTCGCCACGGTGCGCTCCTATTGCTGCGATTGCGCGCCTGCTGGTTGCTCGACCGAATTCACGCAGGCCGTCCGTTTTGCCTTCCCGAGCGCATTCGGCGCTGCGGTTGCTCGACCCGGCTTGACGCCCGGCGGGAATACGCCCATGCGGCTCCGCCATTTGCGCGCCATACGGCATGCGATGGAATAGTATAGGCAAATGAAAGAGTTAAGTAAAGCTGCCGCGACTTGGCTTCAGGTTGACGCCGGCTCAGCCGGCCAGCGCGTCGACAACTACCTGACGAAGCGGCTCAAAGGTGTGCCTAAAAGCCATATCTACCGCATCCTGCGCAGCGGCGAGGTCAGGGTGAACAGCCGGCGGGTGAGCCCTGATTATCGCGTGGCAGAGGGCGACCGGCTGCGGGTGCCGCCGATTCGGACGGCGCAGCGTGCTGCAGCGGCCCAGCGGCCCCCGGCCCGGCGGCTGCGCGCCCATGTCATCTACGAAGACGAAGGCCTGTTGGTCATCGACAAGCCGGCTGGCGTGGCCGTTCATGGCGGCAGCGGGGTAAGCCATGGCGTCGTGGAGCAGTTGCGGCACGAACGTACCCCCACGCCGTTTCTCGAACTCGTGCACCGTCTCGACCGCGAGACATCGGGTGTGCTCATGCTCGCGAAGCGGCGTTCGGCGTTGACCGCGCTTCATCGGGAATTACGCGAAGGGCGTGTGCAGAAGTTCTACCTTGTGCTGGTCAAGGGCCGATGGAGCGACGCGCGGCGCAATGTCAGATTGCCGCTCCACAAACGCGTGCTGGCATCCGGGGAGAGGCGCGTGAGCGTGAGCGAGAGCGGACTGCCGTCACACACGATTTTCCGTCTGCAGCGCCGCTGGCGGGGTTACAGCCTGCTCGAGGCGGAACTGAAGACCGGCCGCACACATCAGATCCGGGTGCACCTCGCTCATCTTGGCTTCCCGATCGCCGGGGATGACAAATACGGTGATTTTGCCCTTAACAAGGAGCTGGGCCGGGAGGGCCTTAAACGCATGTTTCTGCATGCCCACCGCACGATCGTTACCCACCCGGTGAGCGGCGAGGCACTGGTCCTGGAGGCACCCTTGCCCGAGGACTTAAAAGGTTTCGTTGCCACGCTCGATGCCGAGGAAGCCGGAGTTGGCCATGCCGCGGCGCTTTGAGCTTTTGGTCTTCGACTGGGATGGCACGCTGATGGACTCGGCCGGGGCCATTGTCAGCGCGCTCCAGTCGGCATGTGCTGACCTCGCCCTGCCGGTGCCAAGCGACGAGGAGGCTCGATACATTATCGGGCTGGGGCTCAACGATGCGATGAGCCATATCCTGCCGGACGTCGATCCCGACAATTATCCGAGAGTCGTGGAGCGTTACCGGTTTCATTACCTGCAGCGGGATGCCGACACCGCGCTTTTCCCGGGCGCTGTAGAACTCGTCGCGGCATTGCGCGAGGCCGGATTTCTGCTGGCGGTGGCAACGGGGAAGGGCCGGCGCGGGCTCGAGCGGGTTCTCGAGAGCACGGGCCTGAAGGAGCTGTTTCACGCTTCTCGCTGCGCGGATGAGGGGCATTCCAAGCCGGATCCCGGGATGTTAGGCGCTTTACTCGAGGAGCTTGCGGTTACGAACAACCGGGCGCTCATGATCGGAGACACGACTCATGACATGGAGATGGCCCGGGCTGCTGGCGTAGCGCGTGTTGCGGCGGCCTACGGCGCGCATCCACGTAACGCGTTGCTTTGCTACGAGCCGGTTGCCTGTGTGGACAACCTGATGGAGCTCCGGCAGTGGCTGATGCAGCATGCGTGAACGCCGCGCATTGGACGGCCGTCTCCCGCAGCGGATGAGCGATGCATTAGTGCCACGTTATACTGCGAAATCATTGATGTGGATCGAAGGTGAGGGAAATGGCTGAGCTAGGACAGGGCGGTTCGGGCGAGAACTGGGAACGCGGGGTCGTCGAAAAAGTTGCGCTGGCCGCAATTACCGAGCAACGGCGCGCGCGCTATTGGGGCATTTTTTTCAAATTGCTGATGTTCATTTACCTGTTTGCACTGCTGTTCATAGGCCTGGGCTGGTTCGGAAAAAAGGAGTCGGCACCCGACAAGCACACTGCGATGGTCGAATTGCGGGGCGTCATTGCTGCGGGCAATCCGGCGAGCGCGGACAATGTCATGACCGGTTTGCAGGAGGCCTTCAAGAACAGGGGCACTCAGGGCGTAATACTGCGCATCAACAGCCCTGGCGGCAGCCCGGTCGAAGCCGGCCACATCAACGACGAGATTCGCAGGCTGCGCGAAAAATATCCCAAGATTCCGCTTTATGCGGTGGTCGAGGACATTTGTGCTTCAGGCGGCTACTACGTGGCCGTCGCAGCAGACCGCATCTACGTCGACAAGGCGAGCATTATCGGTTCGATCGGGGTGCTGATGGACGGCTTCGGCTTCACCGGCGCCATGGAAAAGCTGGGCGTCGAGCGGCGACTCCTTGCGGCGGGAGAAAACAAGGGTTTCCTAGATCCGTTCTCGCCCATACTGGAGTCACAGCGGTCCCACGCGGAACAAATGCTCCAGCAGATTCATCAGCAATTCATCACCGTCGTCAGGGAAGGACGGGGTGTGCGACTCAAAGAGACGCCCGACATGTTCTCCGGCCTGCTCTGGGTCGGGCAGAAAAGTATCGAGATGGGACTTTCGGACGAGTTGGGCGGGGTCGAGTACGTGGCGCGTGAAGTCATCAAGGCCGAGGAAATCGTCGACTTTACGCCCCGCGAGAATGTGGCGGAGCGCCTGGCGAAGCGGTTTGGCGCGGGGCTGGGCGAGGCGCTCGGGCGGCTGGGGCTCGCTGGCAGCCTGACCCTACGCTAGCGGCTGTCCCGCAAACATGCTGCGAAGGTCCGCACGCGCACAGGATTCAGAGTCAAACATACTTCCTTTTGTTTCCGATTCGGGCCTGGCGTTTGCGAAACCCCGCACTAGGGCTGCCCACGGTAGAGCAGGAATACGGCTGGCCGCCGCCCGAGCTCGGGCGGCTGTTCCTTCCATTCCGCGACAGTCCGTGTCCGCACGAATTCATTGAGCGTAGTGAGATCCGCTGCGACGCACACGCGAGTGTCTTGGCGGCAATGCTCCAGAAGGGCATGAAACAGCGCCGCGCTACGGTAGGGCGTTTCAATAAAGATCTGAGTGGCGCCCTCGGCTCGCGCGTCGAGCGCCTTGATGGCCTGCGCGCGCTGCCGCTTGTCCACAGGCAAGTAACCGCGAAAAGTGAAATGCTGGCCGCTCATCCCGGAGGCCATGAGCGCCAGCAGGATCGAGCACGGGCCGACAAGCGGCGCGACCCGTATGCCGGCGTCCAGCGCTCGGCGCACCAGGGCCTCGCCCGGGTCCGCGATCCCGGGGCAGCCGGCCTCTGACATCAATCCCCGATCCTCGCCAGCCAGCAGCGGGGCCAAGAGCGCGTCCAGTTCATTCTCTCGCGTATGCTCATTGAGGATCTGGAAACCTGTTTCCCGCAATGGGTGTGCATAGCCGGCCGCTCGAAGAAAACGACGCGCGGACTTGGCATCTTCCACAATAAAAGCGCGCAGTTTCTGCACGGCTTCGAGCGTCGCGCTCGGGAGGACTGCCGGGGCGTTGTCTTCTCCGAGGGCGACGGGAATCAGGTAAAGCGTCCCGCTGCGCGTTGTTGTCATCGTAGGTTGATCAGAGAACCGACACGCCTTCTTGCTTCAGCATGGCGGTCAGTCGCATGAGCGGCAACCCCATGAGCGCGCTCGGATCATCACTGACCATGCGTTCGACGAGAGCGATTCCCAGCCCTTCGATCTTGGCGCTGCCAGTGCAGTCATAAGGTCGCTCTGCCGCCAGGTAGCGCTCAATCTCTTCATCGCTGCAGTCGCGGAAGTAAACGGCTGTGGGAACCTCGTCAAGCTGGAGGCCGCCACTCGCGGTGTTCAGCAGCGCAAGGGCGGTGTGGAACGTAACGCGTCTTCCACGCATCGCCCTTAGCTGCGAGACGGCCATTTCGTGGCTTCCGGGCTTGCCGAGGCATTCTCCATCGAGAGCAGCCACCTGATCCGAGCCGATTACCAGGGCGCCGGGATATTTCGGCGCGACCGCCCGGGCCTTCAATTGCGCCAGCCGCAGCGCCGTGTCCCGCGCAGCCTCGCCCGGAAGCGCAGCTTCGTTAACGCCCGGGGCGCCTACCTCGAACGGGAGGCGCAGGCGCGCGAGGAGCTCACGCCGGTAGGGCGATGTCGAAGCCAGCACGAGCGGTCGGGAGTTCACGAATTGGGGCGCTCTAAGTCTCTGCCAAATCTGGGGTTTTCGGTGAATTCTCTTTGACAGAACAGCGCAAAAATACTATCATGCGCCGCTTATGTTCGCACGGGCTGTCATCGATAGTCTGGAGTTTGCGCGGACGGAACAAACTCTCGAAGGCAATGTGCCGGTGCCGGATCTGGCGCGTTTGCGGGACAGCTTGCACGATGCGCTGGGGCGGGTGGATGTTGTCGTGCGGGGTGGCAAGGACGCTCAACGCAGGCCGATTCTGAGAGTCGATGTTGCCGGCGAACTGCATCTCGAGTGTCAGCGCTGTCTGGGACGGCTCGATTTTCCGCTGCGGCTCAGCAATAGTCTGCTGCTGGCAAGCCAGGCCGAGGCTGATTCGGGGGCGTTCGACGACATGGAGGCGGATTGGATTGTGGCGAGTCCCGAGCTGGATTTGATGGCGCTCGTCGAGGACGAAATCATCCTCAGCCTGCCGTATGCGCCGCGGCATGCGGAGGGGCAATGCGAGCAGGGCGGTGCCAGGGATCGGGACGATGGCGGGGCATCGCCATTTGCGAAACTGGCCGCGCTAAAACGAGATGATCATTGATTGAATCACAAGGAGTCACGTCATGGCAGTTCAGCAAAACAAGAAGTCACCGTCGAAGCGAGGCATGCATCGCTCGCACGACGGCCTGTCGACCCCCGCGTTGGCGGTTGAGCCAACCACAGGCGAGGTTCATCTGCGTCATCACATCAGTCCAAACGGCTACTATCGGGGCAAGAAGGTCATCAAGACCAAGGGCGATTAGACGTCGTCCCCCGGTCCAGCCAATGCGATCCAGGCCGGCGTGCTGCACGGTAGTGCTCGCGGGCGCCGAGGCGGAGAACTGCTGATGGAAGTGACGGTGGCCGTCGATTGCATGGGCGGCGATCACGGTGTTCGCGTCACCGTGCCGGCGGCCGTGAACGTCGTGCGCCGCGACCCAGCGCTTTCGGTAATCCTCGTCGGAAAGAGCGATGCGGTGGAGCAGGAGCTGGCGCGCCTCGGCGTGAGTCCCGACGGCCGCCTCACGGTCGCCCACGCGGGCGAGGTCGTTGGCATGGACGAGGCGCCGGCCGCCGCACTGCGCGGCAAGAAGGACTCGTCGATGCGCGTGGCGGCGAACCTCGTCGAAGAGGGCCTGGCATCGGCCTGCGTCAGCGCCGGCAATACGGGCGCGTTAATGGCGATCTCGAGATTTGTATTGAAGATGCTGGCTGGAATCGACCGGCCGGCAATTGCCGCTATCCTCCCGACGCTCAAAGGGCATACCTACGTTCTCGATCTCGGCGCCAACGTTGATTGCGCACCAGAGCATCTTTTGCAGTTCGGCATCATGTGCTCGGAGCTCGTCAGTTCGGTCGAGGGCAAGGAGCGACCGACGATCGGGCTGCTCAATATCGGCGCCGAAGACATTAAGGGCAACGATCTGGTCAAGCGCGCGGCTGAGCTGATGCGTGCAAGCGGTCTCAACTTCCACGGCTACGTGGAGGGCGACGACATCTACAAGGGATCGACCGACGTCGTGGTCTGCGACGGGTTCGTCGGGAATGTCGCGTTGAAGACCTCGGAGGGCCTCGCGCAGATGCTGGCAACCTACCTCAGGGAAGAGTTCAACCGCGGCTGGCTGAGCCGGCTGGCGGGGCTCGTGGCATTGCCCGTGATCAATGCGTTCAAACGGCGTGTCGATCACAGACGCTACAACGGGGCGACCCTGCTCGGGCTGCGGGGGATCGTGATCAAGAGCCACGGGTCAGCCGACATATTCGCCTTCGAACACGCGATTGATCGTGCTGTTGCCGAGGCCCGCGGAGGCGTTCTGGCCCACATCGCCGAGCGTATGGCTGCGATGCACAAGAGCGCGGCATGAGCGGCAGTTACTCCAGAATCGTCGGGACCGGTGCGTACCTGCCTGCCAAAATCCTCACGAACAAGGATCTCGAGCGGATGGTGGACACGTCCGACGAGTGGATCTACGCGCGCACCGGAATTCGACAGCGTCATATCGCGGCGGACGAGGAACAGACGAGCGATCTTGCGCTCGCAGCCTCACGCACCGCGCTTGCGACGGCCGGAATTGATGCTGCCGACCTCGATCTGGTGGTGGTCGCGACGACCACGCCCGACATGGTGTTTCCCAGCACCGCGTGCATTCTCCAGGCCAAGCTCGGTGCGAGGAACTGTCCGGCATTTGACATGCAGGCGGTTTGCAGCGGCTTCGTCTACGGGCTTGCGACCGCCGATCAGTTCATCCGTTCAGGACAATACCGCAATGCGCTTGTCGTCGGCGCCGAGATCTATTCGCGTATTCTCGACTGGAACGATCGGGCGACATGCGTGCTCTTCGGCGATGGTGCCGGTGCGGTTGTGCTGCAAAGAAGCAATAAGCCCGGAATCATCTCGAGCCACCTCCATGCGGACGGCGCGCACGTCGACATGCTGTCCGTGCCGGGAACAGTATCGGGCGGGAAGGTATCAGGCCGTCCGTTCGTGCAGATGGACGGTCAGTCCGTATTCAAGTTTGCCGTGAAGGTGCTCGACGAGGTTGCGAAGGAAGCCCTGACGGCGAATCACATTGAAAAGTCGGAGATCGACTGGCTGATCCCGCACCAGGCGAACATCCGCATCATTCAAGCAACTGCGAGAAAATTGGGGATAAGCATGGAAAAAGTAGTGGCAACCGTGGATCGTCACGCCAATACATCGGCTGCCTCGATTCCGCTTGCGCTGGACGAAGCGGTGCGGGACGGACGGATTCGCGCCGGCCAGCACGTGCTGCTGGAGGGCGTGGGCGGTGGTTTTACCTGGGGCGCCGTATTGGTGCGCTGGTGACCGCATGAAATTCGCACTCCTTTTTCCGGGACAGGGGTCCCAATCGGTAGGAATGATGCAGGCTTTCGCGGACTCGAAACCGGTACGCGATGTGTTTGCCGAGGCCTCGGAGGCTCTGAAGCAGGACCTTTGGAAGCTGGTGGCCGAAGGCCCCGAGTCGGACCTCAACACGACTGTGAATACGCAGCCCGTCATGCTGACTGCCGGCTACGCGGTATACCGGGCCTGGCGCGAAGCGGGAGGCGCCGAGCCCAGCCTTGTCGCCGGACACAGCCTTGGCGAATACACCGCCCTCGTTGCGGCAGGCGTGGTCTCGTTTGTCGATGCCTTGCCACTTGTTCGCTTCCGTGCCCAGGCGATGCAGGAGGCCGTGCCAGTGGGCGAGGGCGCAATGGCCGCGATTCTGGGGCTCGACGACGATGGAGTACGGGCAGCGTGCGCAGAAGCGGCGCAGGGTGAGACAGTCGAGCCTGTCAATTTCAACGCGCCGAGCCAGGTCGTGATTGCCGGAAACAGGCCCGCAGTGGAGCGCGGTGCGGCGGTAGCGAAGGCCAAGGGCGCAAAACGCGCTGTCATGCTGCCAGTCAGCGCGCCGTTTCATTCGTCGCTGCTCCGTCCTGCGGGCGAGCGTCTGGCCGACTACCTGGGCCGAGTCAATTTCGGCGCGCCGCGCTTTGGAGTCGTCAACAACGTCGACGTGAAGATCGAGAACGAGCCGCAGCGCATCAAAGACGCGCTCGCGCGCCAGGCCAGCAGCCCCGTGCGCTGGGTCGAAGTGATCCGTCACATCGCGTCCGCCGGCGTGGGTCACATGGCCGAGTGTGGGCCGGGGAAGGTGCTCGCCGGCCTGGCACGCCGCATCGATGGCACGCTTCAAACCTACGCGATCAGCGATCCCGACTCGTTGGATGAGGCTTTGCAGGCCCTCAAATGAGTTTTCTTGCCGGAAAGGTTGCGCTGGTTACGGGTGCCTCGCGCGGGATCGGCAAGGCAATCGCGCTGGAGCTCGGTCGTCAGGGCGCCGCAGTGATCGGGACTTCGACTTCTGCTGGCGGGGCCGAGGGTATCTCGCGCGAATTGACGGCTGCTGGCGTCGCGGGTGCGGGCATTCGCATGGACGTCGGCGATGCAGCCAGCGTCGAATCTGCGATGGAGCAGGCGCAACAGCGGTTCGGCGATATCGCCATTCTCGTGAACAACGCCGGGGTCACCCGCGACAACCTGCTTCTGCGCATGAAGGACGAGGAATGGGACGAGATCATGGCGACCGATCTGAAGTCGGTCTATCGCCTATCGAAGCTGGTTCTGCGTGCGATGATCAAGGGGCGCTTCGGCCGGATCATCAACATTACCTCGGTTGTTGGCGTCACCGGCAATCCGGGGCAAACCAATTATGCTGCGGCCAAAGCCGGCATCATCGGATTTTCCAAGTCGCTTGCCCGTGAAGTGGGCAGCCGCAACGTCACGGTCAATTGCATTGCCCCGGGATTCATCGACACGGACATGACGCGTGCGCTGCCAGGAGCGCAGCGCGATGCGCTGATAAAGCAAATACCTCTGGGGCGTCTCGGCGAGCCGGCGGACATCGCGGCTGCCGTGCTTTTCCTTGCGTCGCCGGGCGCCGCGTACATCACGGGCAGCACGTTGCATGTCAACGGTGGCATGCACATGGAGTAGCCGTGCCTTATCGCCACTGCTCTCCGGCAGCGTGGACTTGGGCGACACCGCAATGTCTCGCAAGGCGCGCGGGTGCGGCCATCCGGGAAGGCGAATAGTGCTCCTCCCATTGAATTCAAAGCGCTTTTTAGAGCAGTTTAATCTGGTAGAATACCGGCCCAGAATTCCCACGCCAGAAACGCGCGCGCCACGACGCGGATTTTGGTCCAATATTCAGAATGCGACAGATCCGAGGAAAGGGGATGTGAATGGAAAATATCGAGCAACGCGTTAAGAAAATTGTTGCCGAGCAGTTGGGTGTCAACGAGGCGGATGTCAAGAACGAGTCCTCGTTCGTGAATGATCTCGGTGCGGACTCCCTCGACACTGTGGAGCTCGTAATGGCACTCGAGGAGGAGTTCGAGACCGAGATTCCGGACGAGGAAGCGGAAAAGATTGCAACCGTTCAGCAGGCGGTCGATTACATCAAGGCCCATTCCAAGGGCTAAGCCCGCTTAGCTCCGGAGCCAAATTGTCCAGACGCAGAGTCGTCGTTACCGGGCTCGGCATTGTCTCACCGGTCGGAAACGGGGTTGCCGGAGCCTGGTCGAACATTGTTGCCGGGAAATCCGGAATCGCCCGTATCACCCGTTTCGACGCTTCCTCCTACGCTTCGCACATTGCCGGTGAGGTGAAGGGCTTCGACCCGGCCCGATACATATCAGCCAAGGAAGTCCGTCGCTTCGACGCGTTCATCCATTACGGCCTCGCCGCCGCGGTGGAGGCGTTGAAGGATTCGGGCCTCGACCTTGACCGTGTCAATCGGGAAATGGTCGGAGTCTGCATCGGGTCGGGAATCGGCGGCTTGCCGATGATCGAGGAGACGCATAACGCGCTGCTGGCCGGCGGGCCCCGGAAAATCTCTCCCTTCTTCGTTCCGGGATCGATCATCAATCTCATCTCGGGGCAGTTTTCCATCATGTACGGTCTGCAAGGTCCTAACCTTGCACTCGTCACGGCCTGCACGACCGCCAATCACTCGATTGGCGAGGCTGCCCGTCACATCGAGTACGGTGAAGCAGACGTGATGGTCGCGGGCGGGTCTGAGGCTTGCATTTGCGCGCTGGGTGTCGGCGGATTTTGCGCCGCGCGCGCTTTGTCCTCCCGCAACGACGATCCGGCAACGGCGAGCCGGCCCTGGGACAGGGATCGCGACGGGTTCGTCCTGGGAGAAGGCGCCGGCGTTTTAATGCTGGAGGAATACGAGCACGCCAAAGCACGCGGGGCGCGGGTCTACTGCGAACTGGCAGGCTACGGCGTCAGCGCGGACGCGAATCATATAACAGCGCCATGCGAAGACGGTGCCGGGGCGGTGCGGTGCATGGCGAATGCGGTCAGGAACGCCGGCATCAATCTCGACCAGGTTGATTACATCAACGCGCATGGCACTTCGACGCCGCTCGGCGACGTGGCAGAGACGATTGCGATCAAGAACTGCTTTGGCAACCATGCGAAAAAGGTCGCCATCAGCTCAACCAAGTCGATGACCGGGCACCTTCTCGGCGCCGCCGGCGGCATTGAATCCATCTTTTCGGTGCTGGCGTTGCGCGACCAAGTCGCGCCGCCAACCATCAACCTGTTCAACCAGGATCCGCAGTGCGACCTCGATTTCGTCCCGAACACGGCGCGCGAGATGAAGATAGACGTCGCATTGTCCAACTCGTTCGGGTTCGGCGGCACCAACGGCAGCCTGGTGTTCCGGAAGATCTGACGCCGCGTCCGGCGGCCCAATCAGCCAATGATTCTCGTCAACGGCGCGGTAACGGACCTGCTTGCCGTTACCGACCGCGGGCTTGCTTATGGCGACGGGGTGTTCCGCACGTTTCCCGTAACCGGCGGCCGAGCGCGGAACTGGCGTTTCCATTTCCGTAAACTGGCCGGGGACTGCGCGGCGCTTGCCTTACCGTGCCCCCCGGAAGCCGTGCTCGTAGACGAGCTGAACCGATTATCGGCTGCAGAAGCAGAGTGCATCGCCAAGGTTATCGTGACCCGCGGCAGCGGCGAACGCGGCTACGCGCCGCCACAACCTACTGTGGCGACCCGCGTTTTGTTGACCAGTCCTCCCCTGCAATATCCGGAAGAGTTTGCCCGCGCGGGGGTGCGCGTCCGTCTGTGCAGCACCCGGCTCGCGGCTCAGCCCAGGCTGGCGGGCGTGAAGCACCTCAATCGCCTGGAGAACGTTCTCGCGCGCTCGGAGTGGAGCGACCCCGCAGTGGCCGAAGGCCTGATGCTCGATCCGGAGGGGAACGTGATCGGCGGCACGATGACCAATCTGTTCGTGCTGGATGAAATCGGCATGGTGACGCCGGATCTATCGAAGTGCGGCGTGGCGGGGGTAACGCGTGAGCGCATTTTGGCAGCTGCGGCGCAGCAAGGAGTAAGCTGCCGCGTCGAACCGGTGAGCCTCGAACGGGTGCTGAGGGCGCGGGAGCTGATTCTGGTGAACAGCGTGATCGGCGCATGGGCTGTGAAAGATATCGAGGGACGAACATTGACGCCCGGGCCCGGGATGACGCGGGTGCGGGCGTGGCTCGAACAAGATGACGATTAGGAAGCTTCTGGCTTTGGCGCTCGGCGCGGTTGTTCTCGGCGGCGTAGTTGCCGCGGGCGCGCTGCTCTACTACGCAAGAGCTCCGCTTTCAATCGGTGCGGTCCCCGTGCAGTTCAGCCTCAAGTCCGGCAGCAGCCTGAAGAGCGCGGCGCGACAGATGGCTGATGCGGGCGTGCTCCGCCATCCGGCCGTGTTCGTTCTGCTGGGCCGCATTCTGGGCCGTGCGGGCAGGATCAAGGCGGGCAGTTACGAATTCGAGCAGGGCCTCACGCCTTACACATTGCTGCAGAAGATCACCCGCGGCGATGTCACCCTCATGGCGATCACGTTCACGGAGGGTGTGACGTTCAGGCAAATGCGCAGGTTGCTCGACGAGCACCCCAAAGTGCGCCACGAAACGACGGCGTTGCAGGAGGCGCAGATCCTGGAGCAGCTGTCGATCACCGAGAGCTCAGCCGAGGGTTGGTTCTTTCCGGACACCTACTACTTCAGCGAGGGTACCGCCGATGTCGCGATCCTACAGCGAGCTCATCAGCTGATGCGGCACCACCTTGGCACCCAGTGGGAGCGTCGCGCGTCCGATCTGCCCTTTGCGACCCCGTATGATGCGCTAATTGTTGCCTCGATCGTGGAAAAGGAGACGGGACGAAGCGACGACCGCCCGCTGGTTGCGGCGGTGTTCGTCAACCGGTTGCGCAAAGGCATGTTGCTGCAGGCCGACCCGACTGTCATCTATGGGCTGGGCGAGGCGTTCGACGGCAATCTCCGCAAACGTGATCTGCTGGCGGACACGCCCTATAACACGTACACCCGCGGCGGCCTTCCGCCGACGCCCATTGCCATGCCCGGGCTTGCTTCGCTCGCGGCGGTGATGGACCCGCCCCAGAGCGACGTGCTCTATTTCGTCTCGCGAGGCGACGGATCATCGCACTTTTCGCGGACATTGACCGAGCACGACCGCGCGGTGACAAAATACCAGCGTTCGGGAAGACGCTGATGCGGGGCCGCTTCATTACACTCGAGGGCATTGACGGAGCCGGCAAGAGCACGCACCTGGAGTGGCTCGCCGGCTTTCTGCGCGAGCGTGGAATTCGCGTCACCGTGACGCGCGAACCGGGCGGCACCGCGCTCGGTGAGAGTCTGCGCGAGCTGTTACTGCATGGCAAAGCGACGCTGCATCCCGAGACCGAGACGCTGCTGGTATTCGCCGCCCGGCGCGAGCACATCGACAAAGTGATCGAGCCGGCCTTGGCGAGCGGCGCCTGGGTTCTATGCGATCGCTTCACCGATGCGACCTACGCTTATCAATCGGGGGGGAGCGGGGTGTCCTGGTCGAAGATCGCGCAGCTCGAACAATGGGCGCAGGACGGCTTGCAGCCCGACCAGACGCTGCTCTTCGATGTTGCCCCCGATGTCGGCCTTGCGCGCGCAGCCCGCGGTAAGAGTCCCGACCGCTTCGAGCGCGAGCGGGCCGGGTTCTACGAGAGGGCACGGCAGGCCTACCTGGCACGTGCGCAACAGGCGCCCCTCCGGGTGCACGTGATCGATGCGAACAGGCCTTTGGTCGTTATTCATAAAGAACTCGAGGAAATAGTCTCAATTACTTGGTCTAAATGATTTATTAGCGTTCCCTTTCCAAGTATGAGTTTGCCATGGCATCGGTCTGAGCTCAGCCGCATCCTCAAAGAAGGAGCGGCCCTGCCGCATGCGTTGCTGGTGCGCGGCCCGGCGGGCATCGGGAAGCTGGCATTCGCGCAGGCGCTCGCCAAAGCGCTGGTGTGTGAGCAGCCGGGTCCCCAGGGAACAGCGTGCGGCCAATGCACCGCCTGCGACTGGGTCGAGCAGCGGAGCCATCCGGATGTGCGGTTGGTGGAGCCGGAAAGCCTGGCTGAAGCGGCTGAAGAGGAGGGGGCCGAGAAGAAAAAGGCAAGCGTTCAGATCGGCGTGGACCAGGTGAGGGCGCTCGCGGAGTTCGTGAACCTGTCGAGCCATCGCGGCCGCGCCAAGGTCATTGTGGTCCACCCGGCCGAGGCCCTTAATCCGAGCGCGGCGAATGCGCTGCTGAAAAGCCTTGAGGAGCCGCCGCCCGGCACCTATTTTCTGCTCGTCTCGCATCGCTGGCATCAACTTCTGCCCACGATCAAGAGCCGTTGCCGGCAAATGGTTCTGTCGCTGCCGGACCGCGAGGCGGCTCGCGCGTGGCTGGCAGAGCAGGGTGTCTCCAACCCCGACCTCGCGCTTGCGCAGGCGGGTGGGGCGCCAGTGTCGGCAGCCCGCTTGAGCGCCGATTATTGGGAGCAGCGCACCGCGTTCATCGGTGCGATTGCATCAGCCGATTTCGATCCCTTGCGCTCGGCGGAACAGCTGCGCGAGTTTGCTCTTGCGGATGCCGTTAAGTGGCTGCAGCAGTGGTCGTACGACATGGTTTTGAGCGCTTGCAACGGGAGGGCGCGTTACAACCTCGACTTTGAGGACGCGGTTGCGCGCGTAGCAAGCCGCGCCGGGCCGGTCGAAATATTGCGGTTTCACCGCCAGATGCTGGGCTGGCAACGGGTCGTTAATCACCCGCTCAATCCCCGCCTGTTTCTCGAGCACCTCCTGTTGTGCTACGCCGACCTGGTGCGCGCCGCGCGGCAGGGGCGGCCCGTGTAATGCTCGTCGATTCGCACTGCCATCTCGATTTCCCGGAGCTCGCGGACAGACTGGACGCGGTCGTTGCGGCCATGAGCGAGCATCAGGTGACGCACGCGCTCTGCATCAGCGTGACGCTTCAGGATTTCCCGCGCGTCAGGGCGATTGCCGAGCGTTTCGCGCATATCTATGGCTCGGTCGGGGTTCATCCTGATTATCCCGACGTGCCCGAGTTCCAGGATGAGGAACTCGTCAGCTTGGCGAACCACCCGAAGATAGTGGCGATCGGGGAGACCGGGCTGGATTACTACCGGATCAAAGAGGACTGCGAGTGGCAGCGGCAGCGATTTCGAACGCACATCCGGGCCGCCCGCAATTGCGGCAAGCCACTGGTCATCCATACGCGCCAGGCCGCCGCGGACACGCTGCGCATCATGCGCGAGGAGAAGGCGGGCGAGGTCGGAGGCGTCATGCATTGCTTCACGGAAGACTGGGACACCGCCCGGGCCGCGATGGACCTTGGCTTCTACATATCGTTCTCCGGTATCGTGACGTTCAAGAACGCCAAGATCCTGCGGGAGGTCGCGCAGCGGGTCCCGCTCGATCGGATGCTGATCGAGACCGATTCGCCGTATCTCGCCCCCGTCCCTTATCGGGGCAAGACCAACGAACCCGCCCTGGTGCGGTACGTTGCCGGCGAAATCGCGCGCCTCCGGGGTAGCGACCCGATTGAGGTTGCAGCTGCAACGACGAACAATTTCTTTAATTTATTCAAAGTAAAGCCGGTTAATTCTCATGCGACGTCTTAAGTTATTCCTCCTGATTCTTGCCATGGCGGTAGCCGCTGGAGCTTCCGCCGGCGTGTATGAGGACATGCTGCGGGCAATCGAGCTGGACGATGAGGAAGCGGTCGCGGGTTTGCTGAAACGCGGCGTCGATGTGGACAGCGTGGGACCCAAAGGAGATCCGCTGCTGACCCTTGCGGCCCGGGGTGGCAAGACGGAGGTGATGAAGACGCTGCTGGCAGCCCGGCCGAAGCTGGATGCCCGTAACGCGCATGGAGAGACCGCCCTGATGCTGGCGGCTTATAACGGCCACATTGACATCGTGCGCGAGTTATTAGCCAAGGGCGCCGCCATCAACCAATCGGGCTGGACACCGCTCAGCTACGCCGCCGCGCGAAACCAGCTCGAGATCGCGCGCCTGTTGCTCAAGGCAGGCGCCAAGGTCGATGCTGAGGCCGACAACGGCACCACGGCACTCATGATGGCTTCGCGGGAAGGACATTTACAGATGGTGTTGTTGCTTCTGGAGCACGGCGCGAACATCAATCACAAGACCAAGGCGGGCTATACGTCGCTTGAAATGGCCATTGCGCATGGTCGGCGCGATGTGGCGGAGACGCTGCTCAGGGCCGGTGCCAAGCAGTGATCGAAAAGCGGGTGGAAGACGCTGGCGCCCCGGTAAAAGCTCAGGGGCAGATGCGTATAATGTATATTATGTCAAATCTGATATCCGTCCGATGGCAGAGCTAAATCTCTACCACCACCCTTCCTCTGCGGGGTAAGTCGCGAAATGCGGCCCCAGGCTCAGACACCGCGCCCGTGACCCGCCTTGAGCGCCTCGATCTGGACCCAGGCCTTCTTGAGTTCGTCCTGGATATCGCCGATCTCGGTCAGATCCCGTGCAACCATGAGAGAGCCTCCGGGGAGGCCTTGCAGCCCTTTCATGGCCAGAACCGTAAATGTTGACCGGAAGCGGCCACCGCCTTTGCGGACGAGCCAGCCCTCGCCTTCCGCGCGGCCCGAGAAATGTGCCAGGCTCAGGAGCCGCTCCGGCCGGCGCGCGAGGATGTCCTCCCGGGTGAAAAACCGCGAATAGCTCTGTCCGCGAATTTCCGGCTGGGTATAGCCGAGCACCCGCTCGGCGGAGGCGTTCCAGCCCATGACCCGACCGCCGGAGTCCAGCATGCAGATCGCATAATCCGGCAGGCTTTCGGTGAGGATGCGGAAGCGGTGCTCACAGATCTGCTGCGATTCTCGGGAGAACTGCAGCTGGCGGTTCTCCTCGCGCAGTTCCTCGGCTTCGAGGGTAACCAGCTTCAGCCGGTCAACTTGCTCCTTCAGCGACCCGACCATCAGCGCGATCAGCGGTGAGGCGATCGAGACCGCCATCATCTGCCGCCAATCCAGGTCGGAATAGCGGAAGGGATAAAGCGGGTGGGAGAAGAGAATGAAGGAGGATATGAGCACGATCGCCGCGCTCAACATCCCCGCCATACCGCCGGCCAAGTAAGTGGATACGGCGACCGTGAACAGCAGGATCAAGCCGGGGTCGGTTATCGCACGCAGCTCTCGCCAAAGCACGGTGACGAGGGCAAGCGAGAGGACCGTGATGGCGCAGGACGCCACATAGCGCGCCCAATGGGGCGAACCAGCGATCCGAGTCTCGCCAACCCACTGCAAAATAGACATAACCCTCCGCCCCACCCCGCCAGGTGACGATTTCTCGTCGCAACTGACGGAACCGGCTACATTTATGCGCTTTTCTTACGCGCTTGAGCCTGCGACAGGAACAATGTCGCAAAAACGGTGCCAAGCAGGGGGCGGGCGGCGGCCCGTTAATTGAAGGCGGAGATCCCGGTCTGGGCTCGCCCCAGCACGAGGGCGTGGATATCGTGCGTGCCCTCGAGCGTGTTGACGGTCTCGAGATTGAGAAGGTGGCGTATGACGTGGAACTCGTCGGAAATCCCGTTGCCGCCGAGCATGTCCCGGGCGACCCGCGAGATATCCAGTGCTTTGCCGGTGGAGTTGCGCTTGAGCAGCGACACCATCTCGGGGGTCGCTTGTCCCTGGTCCCTCAGGCGGCTCAGGTGCAGGCAGGCGAGCAGCCCGATAGCGATTTCGGCCTGCATGTCGGCGAGCTTTTTCTGCACCAGCTGATTCGCGGCGAGCGGGCGCCCGAACTGTTTGCGATCCAGCACGTACTGACGCGCGATATGCCAGCAGGCCTCCGCGGCGCCGAGCGCGCCCCAACAGATGCCGAAGCGGGCGTTATTGAGGCAGCCAAAGGGGGCCTTGAGTCCGGATGCTCCCGGAAGCAGGTTTTCTTCCGGCACGAAAACCTGATCCATCACGACCTCGCCGGTCGGGCTGGCACGGACCGAAAACTTGCCCTCGATCTTGCGAGTCGAGAGTCCCTTCATGCCGCGCTCCAGCAGATAGCCGCGAATGATTCCTGCCTCGTCCTTGGCCCAGATGATCAGCAGGTCGGCGATCGGTGCGTGCGTAATCCAGAGCTTCGTGCCGGTCAGCGAATACCCGCCCTCGACCTTGCGCGCGCGCGCCGTCATCGATCCGGGGTCTGATCCGTGGTCGGGCTCCGTAAGGCCAAAGCAGCCCAGCAGCTCGCCTTTCGCCATTGCCGGAAGATATTTGCTGCGATGGGCTTCGCTGCCATAGGCGTAAATTGACGTCATGGCGAGCGATGTCTGCACGCTGCATGCGGAGCGGAAGGCTGAATCCACCCGCTCGAGCTCGCGCAGAATCAGGCCGTAGGCGACATAGCCGATGCCTGCGCAACCGTAACCTTCAAGCGGCGCGCCGAGAAATCCCAGCTCGCCCATTTCCCGCATCACAACCGGATCGAAATGTTCGCGACGGTTCCACTCGGTAATCCGCGGCAGCAGTTTCTCCTGCGCGTACTGGCGTGCCGTATCGCGGATCATCCGCTCTTCGGTAGTGAGCTGCTGTTCCAGCAGGAAGGGATCATCCCACTGGAACTTTCCGCCCGTCAGCGTAACGCTGGAAGTGTCTTTCATGGGGCTCCAAGAGACAGGCCGGTGCGCAACCGCGCCGGTCTTTTCTAACGGGCGATCAAACGCGCTCGAGTATTGCTGCCATGCCCTGCCCCCCGCCGATGCACAGGCTGACGAGCGCATAACGGCCGCCGCTGCGCTCCAGCTGGCGCGCGGCCGTGAGCGCAAGACGGGCGCCGGAAGCACCAAGGGGGTGGCCGACGGCGATCGCGCCTCCGTTGGGATTGACTCGGTTGTCGTCGAACGCAACGCCCAGACCCTTCAGGCACGCCAGCACCTGGGCTGCGAATGCTTCGTTGATCTCGATGATGTCCATGTCTTTGATCTCGAGGCCCGCTCGTGCCAGGGCTTTCTTTGATGCGGCAACCGGCCCGATACCCATGATCTGGGGCGGCACGCCAGCCGCCGCCGTTGCAATCACACGCGCCAGCGGCTTCATGCCCGCCTGCTCTCCGGCGCCGCTCGAGCCGACAAGCAGCGCGACTGCACCGTCATTGACACCTGACGCGTTGCCCGCGGTTGTGACGCCGCCTTCGTAGAGCGTCTTCATCTTGGCGAGAGTCGCGAGGTCCGTGTTGGGACGCGGATGCTCGTCGTCCGTGACTGGCGGCACCGGTCCCTTGCGCGTGGCCGGCAATTCGACCGGCGAGATCTCGCCCGAAAAGAATCCCTCACCCTTGGCAATTGCGTAGCGCTGTTGCGAGCGCAGCGCGAATTGATCGGCCTGCTCCCGCTTGATCTCGTATTCGCGGGCCAAGGTATCTGCCGTCTGCGGCATCTGGTCATCGCCGAAGCGCTTCACGAGCTTGGGATTCGAGAAGCGCGGCCCGATGGTGCTGTCATAGAGCCGCACGTCGCGGCCAAACGCCGATTCGGAACGGCTCAGCACGAGCGGCGAGCGGCTCATGCTTTCGACGCCGCCAACCAGGAAGACCTCGCCCTCGCCGGCCGTCACCGAATGCGCGGCGTGCGCCAACGCGCCGAGGCCGCTGGCGCAATTGCGCTGCAGGACCGTGCCGGGTGTCTCGATCGGAAGCCCCGCAACCAGCCCCGCGTGGCGCGCGACGCAGCGGCTGTCCTCGCCACCCTGGTTCGCACAGCCGACGACGATGTCCTCGATCTGCTCAGGCTTGAAAGCCGCCTTTTTCATGACGGCCTTCATGACATCGGCCAGAAGGTCGTCGGGACGGACTTTTGCGAGCACGCCGGCGTGGCGGCCGAACGGAGTGCGCAATCCATCGTACAGGTAAGCATTGAGCATAACTGTTCCTCTCTAGGGTCGCTGCAATGTGCGTTTGATCAGGGTTCGGGGGTCAACAGGGATACGCCTAGCCGGGCGCGCCGCGTCATCCAGATCGTCGGGCGGTAACGCGGATCGCCGTAGATACGATACATCGAGGACAGGACCCTGTATACGCGATCTGCTCCGAGGACATCCCCGAACTTGAATGGCCCGTTCGGATAGTTCAGGCCGAGTGTCACGGCCTTGTCGATATCCGCGGGCTCGGCCGTGCGGCTTTGCGCAATGGAGCAGCCGATGTTCACGATCATGGCGACGATGCGCTGCGCAATGAACCCCGGGCTGTCGCGGCAGACCGTGACGGGCACGCCATCGGCCGCCAGCAGCCCGTGGGCTGCGTCGCGGTAGCTGGGGTCGGTCAGCGGCGTGCCCATGACTGTGCGCCGCTTTGCCAGCGGGAACAGCGTGTCGACCGCGACCGTGCGCCTGGGGTCGAGCCCCTGCTCTACTGCGCAGGTTGTCGCGTCCTCGCCCACCGGCGTCACCAGTATGAGGGCCTTTCCGCTCGGCTTTGCCCCGGATTCAACCGCCGTTCCGAGCTTTTTCAACAACTCGAGCAACGTCGCCTGTCCCCGCGGTTCCGCGGCGCTCACCCAGACGGCCTCAGGCCGTGTCTTTGGCGCAGGCGTTTCGGGCGGCACGATCGCTTTCATCTCTGCATCGTAGTCATAAAAGCCCCGCTTGCTCTTGCGGCCCAAGACCCCTGCTTCGTAGCGGCTGCGCATGATGAGGTTCGGGCGGTAACGCGGCTCCTGAAAGAACTGGTGATAAATGAGCTCCGAGGCGGGGTGCGTGACATCGAGTCCGGTCAATTCCATCAGCTCGAACGGTCCCATGCGGAAGCCCCCGACGTCGCGCATGACCCGGTCAACATCCGCGAAATTAGATATGCCTTCGTAGACAAGATGCGAAGCCTCGAGCGTGAAACCGCGCCCGACCTGGTTGACCAGGAAACCGGGCGCGTCTTTCAACCGGACCGGCTCGCGCGTCATGCGCTTGCCGACGACCATGAGGGCTTCCGTCACCCAATCTTCCGTACGCAAGCCCTCGATCACTTCAACCAGCCGCATCAGGGGAACCGGGTTGAAAAAGTGCAGACCTGCAAAACGCTGGGGCGTCTTGAGCTTGGAGGCGATCGTCGTGACCGAAAGCGAAGACGTGTTGGTGGCGAGGATGCAATCCGGGGAGACCGTGTCTTCCAGCTGCGCGAACAATTGCTGCTTCGCTTCCAGATTCTCGACGATGGCCTCGACGACAATGTGGCATGGCTTCATGTCGGCCGGCCCGCCTACGACGCTTACGCGATTAACCGCAGCGGCAGCGTCGTCCTTTGTCATCGAGCCCTTTTCTGCCGCGCGTAGAATCATCTTCTCGACGAACTCGCGCGCCTCCTGCGCTGCGCCGGCCCGGGAGTCGGTCATCATCACCCGCATGCCTCCTGCCGCCGCCACCTGCACGATGCCGCGGCCCATTGCGCCCGTGCCAATCACGCCCAGGGTCAAATCCGGGCGATTCGCGTCAAATGCCATGAGATTCCTCTTTGAACTGTGCGTTCTCCGCCGCCAGTCTTCGCGCGCGGTTTCTTTCCTGTCTTGCGCTATCGACCTTTGAACTGCGGTTTGCGCTTCTCCATGAATGCGGTCTGGCCTTCCTTGTAGTCCGCGCTCTCAAAGCACGCGTCCACCATCTGCTGGCATTGTGCCAGGTCGCGCTCTGCTGGGTCCTTCAGAGACTCGATAAGCGAGCGCTTGACAGCCGCGATGGTGAGCGGTGCGTTGTTTCCAATGGTGTTCGCGTAATCCAGCGTGTATCTCTCCAAATCGGCGACGGGAACAACCCGGTTGACCAGGCCCATCTCCAGGGCTTCCTGCGAGCTGAACTGTCGCCCGGTGTAGAAAATTTCCGCTGCGAACGACGGTCCCACGATACTCGAGAGGCGGCGGATACCTTCGAATCGATAGCCCAGACCCAGCTTTGCGGCAGGCACGCCGAAGCGCGCATTGTCTGAAACGATGCGGATGTCGCAGCCCACCGCCATTGCCATCCCTCCGCCGATACAGTAGCCCCGGACCATGGCGATCGTCGGTTTCGGACATTCTCGCAGCACGCGGCTGGCATGATCTGACGCGGCGTTGTATTCCTTCACGGCCTCGGCGCCCGTACGTTTTTCCTTGAACTGGGAAATGTCCGCGCCGGCGCTAAAGGCTTTTTCGCCGGCGCCCTTGAGGACGATCACGCGCACTTCCGGATCCTCTGCGTAAGCGCCCAGCACCAGCGGCAGCGACTGCCACATCTCGAAAGAGGTGGCGTTGTGGCGCGCAGGGTTGTTGAAGACAATCCAGCCAATGGCGCCCTCCTTGTGCGCGACCAGCTTTTCGGTGAGGGTCGGAATAGGCGTCCCGGGGTGGTTCATTGTCGGTCTTCTGGGAAAGTGAGGAAGGCCATAATTCTAGCTTATCGACGGACCGGTTGCAGGGTAAGGCAGGCTTTTTTCTGCTGCGCCCTCGCCGTTGCTCCTCGTTGTCCGAAACCCGTGCGCGGGTCTTTCAGCGATGCGCCGCGAGCCAGCGACCCGCCCTTTCGATTTCTATCAGATCGGCAACGCACGCCAGCTCTCGCTCCTCGGCAGCGGCAAGTGTTACCTGCAGCAGCTGTGCGGTGACGAGCGCATCGGCGACGGCATTATGACGCGCGGGATTTTCGATTTCGAGCCGTTCAGTCCAGTCATCGAGCGTCGACGCGCCACGCGCCTGATCAGGCAACAGCTCTGGCGTCAGGACGGCAAGATCCAGCCAGGGGTTCTGGAGCTCGATTCCCAAGGCCTCCTTGGTGGCGCGCGTAATCATGACCCGATCGAAATTCGCGTGGAAACCGACCAGCACGTCCTTGCGCACGTAGTCCAGGAAGTCGATGAGCGCCTCGGCGGGATCGCGCCCCGAAAGCTGCGTCGTCCCGTCGATCCCGTGCAAGAGAATGTTGTCGTTCGCGCTGGGCCGCGCCTGGCGCAGCACGACCTCGAAGCAGCCCTCCAAGCGCACGAGATTCTCCTCGACGGGAATGGCTCCAATCGCGATGAGGCGGTCCTGATAAGGACGCAGCCCGGTGGTCTCGACATCCACCACGACAAAGCGCGTCGTCCTGAGCGAGTGCTTGAACTCCGGCCGCGCCAGGTTTGCGTAACGCTCGACGCGCATCCGTTGTGCCGGGCTGAGCTGCGGGCTCCTGCGGAGGAAGCGTTCCCACCAGCTCATAGCTGGTAGTCGAGCCTGATGCGGGTCTGCATCCTGCGGGCTTGCCGGAAGCACTCCTTGAGGATCCGCCGATCGACCTCGTTCAATGTCGCAGGGTCGAGATGATTGGCTGTCTCGCCGGTGCCACCGTGCAGGCGCAGCAACTGGATGAAATAGAATGCGTCGACCACGGCGTCGCATTCCGCGGCGGAAATGTGAATGCGGGAACCGCCTACGCGCACGCGCGCTGCAGTACTGGTATGCGCCACTCCCGCTGCAAGCCCAATCACGCGGGCGGCGTCGACGAAAAGCCGCGTGCCACGCTTCTTCAGATCGATTGTGCCGGCGTACTCGCCTTCGTTCTCCACCACGAAATCGCGCAAAAGGCCGAGCGGCGGCTCAACCTGGAGCGCCTGCTGCGCCATCATTCTGAAGAAACGGGCGTTGTCACAGGTCAGATCCAATAGATGCTTGCGCAACGTCTCGGCCAGATCTTCGGCCCCAAACAGCGCCCGGAAATCAAAGAAGATGGTGGCGTTGAGTAATGCCTGCGGTTCCGGATCGCGAATCCAGCGCGCGAATTGATGCCCCCACTCGGGCAGGCTCAAGCACCAGCTCGGATTGCTCGCCATGATCCCGCCGATGCACAGAGGAAAGCCGCAGGCGTCCAGGGCGTGATTCACCGCCTCCGCGAACGGCAACAGGCGGGCGCGAAATTCGTCTGCAGAGGCCCCATCCGGCAAACGGAAAATAATTCCATTGTCCTGGTCGGAGGCCAGCGTTTGCTCCAGGCGCCCTTCGCTCCCGAAGGCAAGCCAGCACCAATCAATGTCGCTGATCGGATGACGCTCGCGCTCCAGCTCGAGGATGCGCTGGGTCAGGGTGTCGTTCAGGGACGATATGATCTGGGTCAACTGTTCAGCGGCAAAGCCCTCATGGAGCATGTTCGACGTGAGCTTGCGAATGTCGGCTGCCGCTTGGATCAGGGCCGCGCGGTCGCGGGCATCTTTGATCGTGCGGTGAATTTGCCGCATGGAAACACGCTGCAAAGTGAAAAGATCGTGCTCCGCAACGACTCCGATCACCCGCTTTTCCCCAACAACCGGCAAATGCCGTACTCCGTGTTCGGCCATCAGCAGCGCTGCATCGTAGGCCGAGGCATCGGCCGAAATGACCCGCGGCGCGCGCGTCATTACATCGCTGATGGGCCGTTCGGTATCGATTTTCAAGAGCGCCACGCGATCGAGTGCATCGTGCCGGGTGAAGATGCCGGCGGGCAGGCCATCCTCGGACACGATCACGATCGAGCCCACATTCTCGTCATGCATGGCGCGAAGCGCGCGGTGAATCGATGTTTCGGTGCTGCATGTGAGGGGGCGCCGCCTGATCATCGAGTGGAGCGGGCGATTCATTGCCTGCTGTTCACTGGCGCTGCTGGCAGATTGCATTTTCAGCAGCTTGCGGGAATCGCGAAGCAGGCTCGCGAGATAGGCGGTCGCGAAGTCCTGAAAACGCGGGCTGCGGTGCATCAGTTCGGCGAATGCGGCCGCCGGAAGCTGATAGCAGAAAGTGTCAGCCGCCGCGACATAGGCAGACGTCACCGCGCGCTGCTCGAGCAGCGCGCCGACAGAAAAGCACTCGCCCGGCCCCAAGGTCAGATGCGCCCGCGCCGGGCTGCCGTTGGCATTGAATGCCGCGACTTGAACCAGGCCGCGCTGAACCACGTAAAGATAATCGGGCTTGCCGTTCTCCGGGGCAAGAACCGTATCACCTTTCGGGTAGTACCCGAGGCGCATCTGCTCCGCAGCGTATTCGAGCGCATTCCCGTCCTTTTCCATCTCATGAAAAGGCGGGTAGCGCCGCAAAAACGCAACCGTTGAGGCGCTGAGCACCGCAATCGGACGGGTTTGCCCTGCTGCTTCTTCCATTCAGGAATGCGCTACGAAAAAACCCCGCGCGCGCTCTTCTGCCGTGCCAGAGGATATCGCTCCGCGCTTGATCTTAGCGCACCACGAGCACCGGGATCGTCGAGTGAGTGAGAACCTTCGCGGTCTCGCTTCCCAGCAGCACGCTGGCGATGCCGCGGCGCCCGTGCGATGCCATCATGATCAGGTCGCACTTGCTGCTCTTCGCCGTGGCGATTATCTGCTGGTAAGGCAGGTCGTTGGCCGCGCTGACTGCCGCGCAACGCACCCCTTGCGCCTTGGCTTGCTGGACGATCACGTCGAGCATCTTCTGGGCCCTCTCCCGCGATTCTTCCTCGAAGCGCTTCTTCGCGGCGGGCGTGAGCGACACGAAACTCTCGTCGGCGATGACGCGGAACTCCGGAACCGCATGAACCAGCGTTACTCGCGCGTTGAGCGTCTTCGCTAACTCGATGCCTTTCTTGACCGCCTTTTTTGAGAGATCCGACCCGTCGGTTGGTATGAGAATGTGCTTGAACATGTTGCCTCCGCCCTTCTCGTCGAAAGTAGCCCGTTTATCAACAATTTAGCATTACACGGCGCTACCGCGTTGACCCAGATCAAATGATAGCGCCATACGTCTGGCCAAGTCATCGGAAGGCGCGCAACGATCCCGCCGCTATGGGTGGCATCGTGAAAGCATGGAGTTCGGGCGGGACGGAGCGTCGCAACGCTCCTGCAAAGACTAGTGGCTCTTGACCAACCGGTGCGCGGGGACGGGCAGCGCAACCACCTCGATGCCCTCGTCCTTGAGGGACTCCACTTCCTCGCGCGATGCCGTACCCCGGATCCTGCGTTCCGGTACCTCGCGATAGTGAATCTTGCGGGCCTCCTCAGGGAAAGCCGGGCCTACATCCTCGGTGTTCTCGACGATGTGCTCGACCAGCCGGGTGAGGACTTCGGTCCCGACATTGGCATAGTGCTGCGGCCCCAAGCCCGGTGCTCGCCGCGGGGCACGTTCGCTGGCTCCGGTCTTCACACGGGAAACGCTTGGCAGGCGCGAAACGTTCGAGGCAAACCACCCCTCGAAACGATGCTGATTCGGACAGCTCAGATCGAACACAATCACGTTGGTCTCCACCGCTTGGTGCCGTGCACCTGTTGTGTTTATTGGACAGCAAGATCCACGCCAAAGTCCAGCTTCGTGAGATCTCGGCTAAATCATGCCATAGGCCTTCATAAACGCAAAGTCTTGGGCCATTATTAATTACATCCCCTATATCTAGCGGTCAGGCGAAGGCGATCAGTGGCAAATTGCACAGGCGCCTGGCTTTCGAAACGCGCAATAAAGTTTCCCAGCTTGTTGCTGTGCTGCGACAGGAATCGACGCTTGAAAGTCATCGCCCCGGGCTTAGGAGCTCATTCGTCCTGCTCAGCAATCGGTTTACGAGCCCTGGGTGGGCTACGGGAAGCTGTATATGGATTGACGCTCTTGCCACCATCGAGCGTGCTGTCATCAGTCGCGGCTACCAGCATGTCTTTGCCGCGAAGCCCTGGAGCGACGTTACCATCGGATACGCTGTCTAGGCATGGATCGTCTCACTCTGGAACAAGAGACAATGCTAATTCCCAAGTCCAGCCCGACACGCGGTCCGTTTTGCAGGGCCCGTGTGTTATCTCACGACGGAATCGACGAGTCTTCTCGCGCCGCGCAAATCTGCGGGCGCTCCCTGCAAAAACTAGCGGCACGTCTCGATTTGCCCGCCGTCGAAAATTCGACATTGGCGCTAGCTTTGCGTCGTGACGTGACCGTACTTTTCGCAAGAAACCGTATTTAATTCATGCCGCAAGCGAGAGCCTTTCGCGTAAAATCTTGCTTTTCGACAATACCTTTAGGAGCAGTTACGGAACCGGCCTCTCACGCACCGTTGCACGGCTTCGCTTCGCGCTTCCGGCCGTTTTTCTTGTCGGCGGCGGGATTCAGCCTGATCGTGAACGTGCTGATGCTCGCGCCCGCACTGTTCATGCTGCAGGTGTTCGACCGCGTGCTGACCAGCCGCAGCGAAGAGACGCTGATCATGCTCCTGGTGCTCGTGGTGGGGGCGCTGATGTTCATGGCCTACCTGGACATGATCCGTTCGCGCCTGCTGACTGCGGCCGCAGTGACACTCGAAAAGAGGCTGGGGCCCGAAGTGCTGGGAGAGATGATTCGCCGCAGCGCTTCGCCCGGCAGCGGCGAGGCCTCGCACGGACTGCGTGATGTCAACACGTTACGCGCTTTTTTGACTGGCCCCGGGATCATCGCGATATTCGACGCGCCATGGGTGCCGATTTTCGTCATCATAATTTTTCTCTTCCATCCGTGGCTCGGAACGCTGGCGCTTGTTGGCGCCCTCCTCCTGCTGATGCTGGCCATCGCCAACGAGCGGTTCTCGCGCCGGCCGCTGGAGGCGATGCAGCTTGACTCGCGCCTGGCGGGGCGATTCGCCGAGCAAAGCATCGTCAATGCCGAAGTCGCCCGCACGCTCGGGATGGAAAGCGGCCTTGCACGCGGCTGGGCTGGCTTGAGCCGAAAGAGCCTCGAAAAACAGTTGCAGGCGAGCCGTTCAGCGAGCGTGCTTACCAGCACATCGCGCTTCACGCGCCAGATTTTGCAGGTAGCCATGCTAGCGACCGGCGCCTATCTCGTGATCGACCAACAGACCACTTCAGGCGTAATGATTGCCGCGACCATATTGCTCTCGCGTGCGCTCGCGCCCGTGGAATCGGCCATTGCCGGTTGGAAGGGAATGGTGGACGCGCGCAGCGCCTACGCGCGGCTGAAGAAGCTGCTGGAGCCCGATGGGCGCGGAGAGGCCGTGACCGAACTTCCGCCGCCACAAGGGAACGTGAACGTTGAGCGGATCGTATTCGGGTTCCGCGGGCAGGACCGGCCCATCATCAAGCAGATTTCATTCGAGGTTGCAGCGGGACAGGCCCTTGCGATCGTCGGTCCCAGCGCTGCGGGAAAATCCACGCTGGCACGCCTCATCGTAGGGCTGTGGAAGCCGGCGATCGGGGTCGTGCGCCTCGACGGCGCCGATATATCCAGCTGGCCGCGGGAACGTCTGGGACCTTACGTCGGATACCTTCCTCAAGACGTCGAGCTATTTGCGGGCAGCGTGAGCCAGAACATTGCTCGCATGGGCGAAGTGGATTCCGCTGCGGTCATCGAGGCTGCACGTCAGGCGCAGGTGCACGATCTCATCCTGCGACTGCCACACGGCTATGACACGCCCATTGGCGAAGGCGGGGCGTTCCTTTCCGCCGGGCAGCGTCAGCGCGTCGCCCTGGCGCGAGCACTCTACGGCAACCCACGGCTGGTGGTTCTGGACGAGCCGAATTCCAACCTGGATGGCGAGGGCGAGGCGGCGCTGATCGAGGCGATTCGCCGTCTGAAGGCCGATGGGGCCACACTCATCATCATCACGCACCGGGGCAAACTGCTTACCAGCATGGACCGGATTCTGGTGCTGCGTGACGGCATGATCGAGAAGTTGGGACCGCCCGCAGAAATATTTGCACCGGCCGCGCGACGCGCCCCGGATGCCCAGCCTTCGGTGATTGCCGGCCAGATCTCGCCGCGGAGCTGACCCGTGTCCAATTCGATCTTCAACCTGGTTGCGCCGTCGCTTGACGTGGATCACGCGGAGCGGCCTTGGCCGCTGATCCGCGCCGGGATAATTGGAATACTGTTCCTGGTTGGCGCAATCGGTGCATGGGTGTGGCTTGCCCCGATTTCAGGCGCAGTCATTGGCCCCGGCGTGGTCAAGGTGGACATGAACCGTAAGACTGTCCAGCATCAGGAAGGTGGACTCGTCAGCGAAATCCTCGTGCGCGATGGCAGCAAGGTCAAGGCTGGCCAGACGCTTATGGTGCTCAAGGATGTGCGCGTAGATGCCGGAAACGAAGCTGTGCGAACGCAACTTGACGCTGAGATTGCCAAGGCGGCACGTCTGTCTGCGGAGCAAACTGGCGCCGGCAGCATTACCTTCCCCGCGGAGCTCCTTGATCGAGCCTCCGATTCACGCGTTGCGCAATTGCTAAAGCACGAGAGCTCAGTGTTCGTCGTGCGGCGCGATGCATTGACCAACCAGATCGCCCTGCTTCGGGGTCAGGCTCAGGAAGCGCGCCAGGAAATTACGGCGCGCCGTGTGCAGCTTGAAGCCGACGAACAAGCGATCAAGCTACAGCGCGAGGAGCTTGCAGCTAATCAGTCGCTGGCGACAAAAGGCTTCGTGAGCAAGACCCGGCTGCTCTCGTTGCGACGCGAAGTGGCCCAGTACGAGTCCCGGCACGCCGAGGGCGCGGCCGAATTGGCACGTGCGCAGCAGAAGGTCTCGGATCTTGAGTTGCGCGCGGAGACGCTGCGCAACACTTTCGCTCAGGAAGCGTCCAATGAACTGCGCCAGACGGCCGCAACGATTTTCGAGTTGCGCGAGCGCCTGCGGCCGGCGCAGGATGCCGAGCAGCGCCAGCGCATCATCGCCCCGATCGCCGGCGAAGTCGTGGATCTGAAAATCACGTCGGTTGGCGCGGTGATCGCCCCGCGCGAGCCCATCATGGACATTGTTCCCGAAAATGCCGATTTGCTGGTGGAGGCACGGGTCCGCCCCGAGGACGTTACTTTCGTGCATCTAGATGCGCATGCCGATGTCCGACTGACGGCGTTCCGCCAGCGCATCACGCCGACCGTGAATGGAACGGTCACTTACATCTCTGCGGACCGTTTGATAGATAAGACAAACAACAACATCCCTTACTACGCGGTGCATGTGCGAGTGTCGCCCGATGCCCTCAAGAAAGCCGGCAATCTGCAGCTTCAGGCCGGGATGCCGGCCGACGTCTTCATTCAGACCACGTCTCGCAACGCGTTGCAGTACCTTGTGGATCCGATTCTGGGTTTCCTGCAGCGTTCCCTGCGGGAGCAGTGATTCCCGCGGCAGACGGCAGGCCTGCGATCACGACCAACACGTGGTTGGTGCCCGGAGGCGGAGTCGAACCGCCACGGCCCTTGCGGGCCAAGGGATTTTAAGTCCCTTGTGTCTACCAATTTCACCATCCGGGCGTGCAGGTCGGCGCGAAATGGTGGCGGCGCGTCGCGCAGCCAGTTGCGTTTGGAGGCGGGGGTCGGAATCGAACCGGCGTACACGGCTTTGCAGGCCGCTGCATAACCACTCTGCCACCCCGCCACAACTCGTCAGAAAACGAAAAAGGGAAAACGAAGTTGCCGCCCCGGCCGAGGCCCAACGCTAGCGTCGTCCTCTGCCTCGAGCCGGCACCGAGCGTGGCTGACCGGCGGCGGTCAGCCACGCCGAACCTTCGCTTTCCCTGGAATACTGGAGCGGGAAACGAGTCTCGAACTCGCGACCTCAACCTTGGCAAGGTTGCGCTCTACCAACTGAGCTATTCCCGCGTTTCGTCGGGCAAAATTATAGGCTAGCTGCCCCCTCGCCGGCAACTATCCCCCCTTCCATGCCTGCGGCAGGGCTACCCGAAGGTAATAGACCATCGACAACAGCGTCAGCACGGCTGCTATGTAAATCAGCCACGTGCCAATGCGGTGCGGGTCGAAGAGCTCTATAGGATCATGGTAGAGCAGCAACGGAATAGCCACCATCTGGGACGCCGTTTTGATCTTGCCCGCCAACGACACCGCCACGCTTTTTGCTTTTCCGATATTGGCCATCCACTCCCGCAGGGCCGAGATTGTGATCTCGCGGCCGATGATAATGAGCGCAATGATTGCATCAACGCGCTCCAGCTGCACCAGCGTGATGAGCGCTGCTGCCACCATCAGCTTGTCCGCCACCGGGTCGAGAAAAGCGCCGAACGCAGAAGTCTGGTTCCATCTGCGGGCGAGCCAGCCGTCGAGCCAATCGGTCACTGCTGCCGCGGTGAAGATGATGGTCGCGACGAGATTCTGGTTCGGCACGGATACCCAGCTTTTCTCGAAGTAGAAAATGCCCACGAACAACGGTATCAGAAGGATCCGCAGCCAGGTAAGCAGGATTGGAAGGTTGATGGGCATCAGTGGAGCTCATGATAGATCTTTTCGGCGAGCGTGCGGCTGATACCTTCGACCTGCGTGAGATCGTCAATGCTGGCCGAGAGCAGTCCCCGCAGCCCTCCAAAGCGCGACAGCAGGCGCTGCCGCCGTTTGGCGCCGATCCCGGCAATACCCTCGAGCGTCGAGCCGGCACGGGGCTTGCCCCGCCGGGCGCGATGGCCCTCGATCGCAAACCGATGCGCCTCGTCCCGGATCTGCTGAACCAGGTGCAACCCCGGATGGCCGCTGCCAAGGACGATCGGCACGGGCCGTTGCGGCAATAACAGGCGTTCCTCTCCCGGCCTGCGTTCTTCGCCTTTTGCGACGGCTGCCACGGCAACGTCAGTTAGCCCTAGCTCGGCAAAAACCTCGTTGGCGACCGCGAGTTGCCCCTTGCCGCCATCGATGAGAACGAGGTCGGGCAGCCTGCCCTCTCCCGACACGATGCGTCGATAACGGCGTGACAGCACTTCACGCATGGCGCCGTAATCGTCTCCTGGCGCGATGTCCGTTATGTTGAAACGGCGGTAATCGCTTTTCTGCATTGTCGAGTGGTCGTAGACCACACACGAGGCTACGGTCGCCTCGCCCATCGTGTGGCTGATGTCGAAGCATTCGATGCGCTGCACCGTGTCCGGCAGCTCGAGCGCCTGCTGGAGGGCGTTCAGCCGGGCTTCCTGATTTGCCTGCCGACCCAGCGCCTGCTCGGCGCCGAGTTGCGCATTGTGCTCGACCATTTGCAGCCACGCCTTGCGCACGCCGGTGGGTCGTGCGTGGACACTTACCTTGCGTTGCGCCCGCTCGGAAAGAAGTTTATTGAGACTCGCGGTTGGCGCCGTCGCGACGACGATATGGAGCGGCGGAATGTGCTGAAGATAGTGCTGCACCATGAACGCTTCGAGAATCTGTTCCGGAGCGCAGTCGTCAGCGTTTCGCGGGAAGAAGTTTTTGTCGCCGAGGTGATGGCCGCCGCGAATCATGGTCAGATTCACGCAGACAAGGCCCGCCGCCCGGCCGCAGGCGATGATATCGGTATCCTCACTCTCGCCACTGACAAATTGCCGCTCCTGCACCTTTCGCAAGGCCGCAATCTGGTCACGGTAGACCGCGGCCTCCTCGTAGTCCGTGCGGGCAGATGCCGCGTTCATGCGTTGTTCCAGCCGCGCAACTACGGCGTCCTCCCGGCCAGACAGAAACATTTCAGCGCTGTTCACATCTTCCGCGTAGGCCGATTCAGTCACCCAGCCCATGCAGGGCGCGGTGCAACGACGAATCTGGTGCAGCAGGCACGGACGCGAACGGTTTGCGAAGACCGTGTCTTCGCAGGTGCGGACGCGAAATACCTTCTGGAGCAGCTGGATGCTCTCCCTCACTGCGCCGGCGTTCGGAAACGGCCCAAAGTAGCGGTGTCGTCGGTCGAGCGGACCGCGGTGAAATCCTAGGCGCGGAAAGCGGTGTCCAGAGAGCATGAGATATGGGTACGATTTATCATCTTTAAACAGTATGTTATAGCGTGGACTTAAAGTCTTTATTAAGTTGTTTTCGAGTAGCAAGGCTTCCGCCTCGGACCGCGTTACCGTGGTCTCGATCGCGGCCACCTGCGATAGCATGAGCTGGATACGCGGCGATTGCGGGGGTTTCTGAAAATAGGAAGCCACCCGTTTCTTGAGATCCAGGGCCTTACCGACGTAGAGCGCTTCGCCCGTCGCACTTAGCATGCGATAGACCCCCGGCTGATGCGGCAGGCCGGCAATGAACGCAGATAGTTCGATCACGGAAGCAGCCGGCGTCCGCAGATCTGTAACCCGCGCATGACCGAGCTGTTGGCGGCGTCGGGGGGGGCCGGGCAAAATCCCGTTAACGACCGCCTTTCCTTCCGTGCGGGCCCGCCGGGGACGCTGAGAGTGTCTTCGGGCATGAAAGGTATGTTCGGATCGCGGCCACAACGCTCCGGAACATTGCCGGAGTCAGTCGTTTCGTCTGGGTATTATAGCGGCTGCAGTGATAGCTATCGTAGAGCGCGAGCCGGCGCGGCAACTCGTGCCGTGCCCCGTGACCGAACGGATACTCGCGGCGTGCAACGCCGAGCGCCATGAGTACGGCCGCATGCGCGACCGTGCCCAGCGCGAGGATTGCGGCTCCCGGCGGCAACCAGCCGATCTCCTCGGCCAAATAGGGATTGCAGCGCCGAATTTCGATTGGTTGCGGGCGGTTTGCAGGCGGGAGACACTTCACGGCGTTGGTGATGCGGCAATCCACGAGGCGAAGCCCGTCGCTAGCGCTGACCGATACCGGCCGCGAGGCAAAACCGAACTCATGGAGCATCTCGTATAGGAGGATGCCCGCAAAGTCGCCAGTGAACGGGCGCCCGGTACGGTTGGCGCCGTGCTTGCCGGGTGCCAGGCCGACGATCAGGACTCGCGCACGCTGCGGGCCGAATGGCGGAACCGGGCGGGCATGGTAATCGGGATGCTCGGCGCGCACGCGCTCGAGATAGCGCGCCAGCCGAGGGCAGCGGCGACAGGATTCCGAGAAGCTCCATTTTGGCTTAGAAGGCACTTGATACCCTTACAACCACGGAAACACACGGAAAGTTTTAAATGATTGCCGGGCGGTTATCGGCTTGGGTCTTTGCCCGTGTCATTCCGTGCGATTCCGTGGCTATGGTTCTAGTCATTCGGGGGCCGTTTCCGCACAGGAGTTTGTCGCCTCAAAATCCGGCAAACTCTTCGCGGCGCTTGGGTTAAAATTTAGCGTTTTTCCGGAAGCGATCGAGATGGCAAAAGTACTGGCAACCGAAATTCGCGCGGGCAACCTGATCGAATGGGACAAACGGGTCTGGCGCGTGCTGAAATCCTATCACGTGCACGTGGGCGGCCGCGGCGGCGCCTTCATGCAGGTCGAAATGAAGGACATCGAGTCGGGAACCAAGCGCAACGAGCGAATCCGCACGGAAGACAAGATCGAGCGCGCGTTCGTGGAGCAGCGTGCGATGGAGTATCTCTACTTCGATGGCGACAATTACGTCTTCATGGACAAGGAATCGTTCGAGCAGCTCGCCCTGCCCGCCGATTTTCTCGAGGGGCAGGCCGGCTTCCTCATGCCGAACGTCGAAGTGCAGGTAAATTTCCACAATGACCGGCCGATTGGCGTGCAGCTTCCGGCCAGCGTGACGCTGACCATCGTCGAGACCGAGCCCAATCTCAAGGGCGCGACGGCCACGGGATCATTCAAGCCTGCCAAGACCGAGACCGGCCTCACCGTTCAGGTACCTCAGTTCCTGACGGAGGGGGTGCGTATCAAGGTCAATACCGACACGGGCGAGTATATCGAGCGCGCGTAAATGCCTCAGGCCTTGGGGCGACGTCCGCGCGGCCACAGGCGGATCACCGAAGTGCCTCGAGCACCTTTGGGCCGATGAGCCTCGGGTTGCAGAGTTACATGGCCGATGCCGTAACGATCCCGGGCGAGAGCGGTGGCCGCGGCGAGGATCGCAGGCCATTGCTGCAGGTCATTGATCTCGAGGTGTGCCGACAGCGCGACCTGTCCGGGCGTAATGCTCCATACGTGAAGGTCGTGAACCGAGACGACGCCCGGCATACCCGCCAGAGCCTTTCCGATGAGCTGCAGTTCCAGCGCCGGTGGCACGCCTTCCATGAGCACGTGCAATGTGTCGCGCAGCAGCCTGATCGTGGAAATCATTATGAGCGCTGCGATCACGAGCGAAAGAATCGGGTCGATCGGAAGCCAGCCGGTGAAATAAATGACGGCCCCGGCGATGAGCGCCGCGAACGAGCTCACGAGATCCCCGATAACGTGCAGTAACGCTGCGCGCGCGTTCAGGGTCATTTCGGCGCGGCTCATGATCCAGATCACAAGGGCGTTGACGCCCATGCCCACCAACGCGATGACCGTCATTCCGAGGGCCGCGACGGGGCGCGGGTCCAGGAGGCGGGAGACCGCCTCCACAACCAAGGCCGTGATGATCACAAGCATCAGGAGGCTGTTAAGCGTCGCGCCGATCACTTCCGCCCTCGCCCAGCCGTAGGAATGGCGGTGACCCGCAGGGCGTCGCGCGAGCCAGGCGGCGATGGCTGCCAGCCCGAGAGCGAGCGCATCGGAGAGCATGTGCCCGGAATCGCTCAACAGCGCCAGGGAGCCGGTCCATAGGCCACCGGCGAACTCGACTGCAGCGTAGCCCAGCGTGATGACGAGCGCGGTCGTGAATGCAGCACCGCGCACAGCAGGCCGGCGGTGCCGGTGAGCGCTCATGTGCCGAGCGGCAATTCCCCGTCGTGCGCGCCGATACCGGACATGGCATGCAACGCCTGGGCGTAGCGGGAATCCTCGCGCAGCCCGATCATGTCCTCGGCATCCGGCCGTCCGTGCATCCGGCCGAGCCGTGCCAGGCTCACTGCCGGCATCAGGTAGTTGAACGCTCCGTAGAGCTCATCGACTGCCGGTGCGTTGTTGCAGATGAGAACCATGTCGCAGCCGGCGTCGAGCGCGATCCGGGCCCGCTCAACGAATCCGCCAGCGACGCTCGCCCCTTCCATGTTGAGATCGTCGCTGAAAACGATCCCATCGAATCCCAGCTCGCCACGCAGGATCTTTTTCAGCCATACAGGCGAGAAACCAGCCGGACGGTCATCCACGCTCGGGTAGATGACGTGGGCCGGCATGATGCCACCGAGCCCGGCTCCAATCAGTCGCCGAAACGGCACCAGGTCGCTCGCCTCGATTTCAGTGTACGCACGCTCATCTACCGGAACTTCGAGATGGGAATCGGCGCGCACGTGGCCATGCCCGGGAAAGTGCTTCCCGACACCCGTCATTCCAGCCTGCTTGAATCCCTGTATCAGGGCGCGCGCTAGTTCCGCGACGATGCGCGCATCAGAGTGGAATGCCCGGTCGCCGATGACGCTGCTGCTGCCGTAATCCACGTCCAGAACCGGGGCGAAGGTAATGTCAATACCATGCGCTCGCAGTTCCGATGAGAGCACGAAACCGACTGCCTGAGTGATTTGCCTGGCCTGCTGCGCCCCGGCGTTCCACGCGAGTCCCAGCTCGCGCATCGCGGGGATCGCGGTGAATCCCTCCCGAAAACGCTGCACGCGTCCGCCCTCATGATCAACCGCAATGATCAGCGACGGGCTGCGCAGCGCATGGATCTCGCGCGTGAGCTGCGTGAGCTGCCTGGAATCCTCGTAGTTGCGCGAGAACAGGATGACGCCGCCAGTCAGAGGATGCGCAAGCCGCTTGCGGTCGTCAGCAGTAAGCTCGGTGCCTGCAACATCCAGCATCACCGGTCCAAGTGGCAGGGTCTTGGTCATTGAGCCTCGAGTACGACGCAGGCGCAAGCCAATGCCGCCTCGTCGCTGATTGTCAGATGATGGTTCACGATCCCGCGGGATTTCACCAGCTGCTCCAGGTTGGGATGGAATGAAAAGCCTGGTTTTCCTGCGCGGTTCTGCACGACACTTATGCACTGCAAGGTTACCGGATAACGGAACCCGGTGCCCATAGCCTTGGAAAAAGCCTCCTTGGCGGCGAAGCGGTTTGCCAGGAACAGCACTGGGCGCACAGTCCTCAGATAGCCGGGCCACTCGAGCGGTGTCAGCACGCGTCGCGCAAAGCGATCGCCATATTCTTCGATCAGCCGCGCCACCCGCCGCGGCTCCACGACGTCGATGCCGATCCCGTAGATCATGCCGCCGCAGCGATAGCTGCCTTCATGTCACGCACCGCCCGAACCATGCCGACAAACACCGCCTGGGCCACGATGGCGTGGCCGATATTGAGCTCGCGGATTTCGTTTATCGCGGCTACCGGCTTTACGTTGTCGTAGTTGAGGCCGTGCCCGGCGTTCACGTAAAGGCCCTTGCTGTTCGCATACCTTGCTGCCCGGCGAATCTGATCAAGCTCTCGCAACGCTTCGGCCGGATCAGGAGCGTCCGCGTAGCGGCCCGTGTGTAACTCGATCACCGGCGCACCCGCTGCCAGCGCTGCATCGATCTGGTCGGTATCGGGATCGACGAACAGTGACACGCGGATGCTGGCATCTCCCAGACAGCGGCAAGCCTGCCGCACGCGCTCCAGGTTGCGGGCAACGTCGAGTCCGCCTTCCGTCGTCACTTCGGCACGCCGCTCGGGCACCAGGCAGACGTCATCCGGTCTGACGCGCCGGGCAAAAGTCATCATTTCCTCGGTGACGGCGGCTTCAAGGTTCATCCGGGTCCTCAGCAACTTCCGCAGTTGCTCTACGTCAGCGTCCTGGATATGGCGGCGATCTTCCCGCAGATGCAGTGTAATGTAGTCCGCCCCCGCTTCCTCTGCGGCCAGCGCCGCGTCGATCGGACTGGGGTAGCGGGTTCCACGTGCCTGCCGCAACGTCGCCACGTGATCGATATTGACGCCGAGGAGTGTCATAGATCCTGGAGCTCGCGCAGCATCTGCCGCGTGTGCAGCACTTGTTTTCCGAGGTAGTGGTTGATCAGGGCACGCATCAGCGCTTTGCTCTGCTGCTGCGTGACAGCACTGTCGAACTTGCTGGACTGCATGTCAAGTAGCGTCTGGCCAGCCAATTCTACGCCCTTTCCGGAAGCGGAGGTCTCGGCGGCGACTGGCCCGCGCTCGACCACATAGACGTAGCGCTGATCCGGATGAATGACGTCCCCTGTCTCCGCGTCGCGGTCGAGCATCACTGCGTAACCCAGCTCGCGCAACAGCTGAAGCTCGAAACGGCGCAAAATGCTCTCGTGCTCCGCATCCGCCGCGAGCGCCGCCAGCGTGGCCTGATAGATTCCGTGGAGCCGCTCATGGGGATCATCGCGTGGCAGCAGCTTCAGTAGCAGCTCATTCAGATAGAAACCACACATCAGGGTCTCGCCTCTGAGAGCCGTATAGGCTCCCTGCCATTCGGCACGGGTGAGCGTGCGCAGCTCCGATCGCCCCGTCCAGGACAACAGGAGCGGCTGAAACGACAGCAGCACGCCACGCAACGAAGAACGCGGGCGCCGGGCGCCGCGCGCGACGAGCGCGATGCGGCCATGATCGCGCGTGAACGTCTCCACCACGAGACTCGTTTCCCGGAACGGGTAACTATGAAGCACGAAGCCCGGTTGCGCGTCCTGTCTAACTTGGCCGCGAGTGCTCATTCGGTCTCAGGAATTCGGAAATGGCAAGCCAGAAGCGGGCGCGATGCCGATCGCATCTTGGCGCAGCTTGCGTATTGTTGAAGGGTCAGCACACCCATCGCTAGTCCTGGTAGCCGGCACGCCGAAGGTCTGCGTCCGTGCGCCCCCAGCCGCGTTTGACGCGAACCCAGACCTCGAGGAAAACCCGTCCGCCAAACAGGCGCTCCATGTCATGTCGCGCCTGCGTCGCGACCTCCTTCAGCTTCTGCCCGTTCTTTCCGATTACGATGCCTTTCTGGCTGGCTTTGTCCACGAGCACGGTGCCGTGTATGTGGCGCATACCGCCCACAACCTTGAACTCGTCGATCTGCACTGTCGTTGCATAGGGCAGCTCTTCGCCAAGCAGCCGAACCAGTTTCTCACGCAATAGTTCTCCAGCGAGAAAACGCTCGCTGGCAGTAGTGATCTCGTCTTCCTCGAACAGTGGTGGCCCTTCGGGCAGAACGCTCACCAGCGCCTCCAGGAGCCCCTCGATCTGCTGTCGTTTTTGTGCCGAAACGGGAACAATGGCGGCAAACTCGCGCGTGCCCGCTAACTGCTCCATGAAGGGCAAGAGTTGTTTTTTGTCCCGCACGAGGTCGATCTTGTTGATTGCAAGGACGACCGGAACATTCTGCGGGAGTAGCCGCGCAACGGCCTCGTCTGCACGACTGAATTTCAGTGCCTCTACGACCCAGACGATGGCGTCGGCTTCCTGCAGGCCTGTCGTGACGCTGCGGTTCATCAGACGATTGAGCGCGGAGCGATGCTCAGTCTGGTAGCCCGGCGTGTCGACGAATGCAATTTGGGCGTCGGGCCGGGTCACGATCCCGGTGATCCTTTGGCGCGTCGTTTGGGGCTTGCTCGAGGTTATGCTTACCTTGGCACCAACGAGCCGGTTGAGCAGGGTCGACTTGCCGACGTTGGGGCGCCCGGCGATGGCGACATAGCCAGCCCGGTGCTTGGCCTTGGCCTCAGGCGCGTGTCGCGAGTTCATAAGCCTGCCGCGCAGCCTCCTGCTCGGCGCTGCGCCGGCTGCTGCCCTCCCCCTGCGAGCGCACGCCGAGATCGGGTATCAGACACTCCACTTGAAACTGCTGCTCGTGCGCTTCCCCCCGCGTCGCCAGCACCGTGTACTGAGGCAAGCCGATCTTGCGGGCTTGCAGATATTCCTGCAGCAGCGTCTTGGGGTCCTTGCCCAAGGTCGCGGGGTCGATCGAGTCGAGTGCATTCCCGAAAATCGTTATGACAACGCTGCGGGCCGCAGTGAAGCCGCCGTCAAGAAATGCGGCGCCGACCAATGCCTCGACTGCGTCGGCAAGAATGGAGGGGCGCCGCACCCCGCCGCTCTTCAGTTCGCCTTCGCCGAGCCGCAGCTGCTCGCCCAGTTCAAGTCGATACGCGATCGCCGCAAGGGAGTGCTGATTGACGAGGCTTGCGCGCAACCGTGACAACTCGCCTTCGGCAAGACGTGGAAACTTCTGATAAAGCTCGAGAGCGACGACACAGTTGACCACACTGTCGCCCAGAAATTCCAGACGCTCGTTGTGAATCGCGCTGAAACTGCGGTGCGTCAGCGCCCGCTGCAATATCCCGGGGTCGTTGAAGCGATAATTTATTTGGAGCGCGAAGCCCTCAAGGTCCATTCGGCGATAACCAGACCGTGCGCGCCTAATTGTTGTCGGAACGCGGGGCGAAGTCCATGCACGCGCTGAGATTCCCGAACAGCGGCACCTGCACGGAATACTGGGCCTCGATGACCCATTGGTCGCCCACCTTGTTGATCGCAAGGTCATAAGGACCAAGGGCCTGGATATTCTCCATTGTCGCGCGCCTCACAAACGAGCTTTCGACATCTCTCTTGGTCAACCCGCGCAGCGTCTCGTCTTTAGCGATGACATTGAACGTTCTCTTGATGGAATAGTATTCGTAGTACGCTGGAAAAAGCTTGAAACCGAGCAACAATGCGATGATTACCACGACTGCCCAAAGGAGAAATCCTGACAGAGTTAAGCCTCTTTGCCCGTGCATGTGCAATCCCCTCACTTGATCACCTGTCCAATTCGTCCGAAGTCGTCGAAGTTCCACCAGATTACGAATGCCTTTCCGACGATGTTCGCTTCGGGGACGAATCCCCAATAACGGCTGTCGCTGCTGCTGTCACGGTTATCACCCATGAGGAAATAATGCCCTGGCGGTACCGTGCAGCTGAATCCCGTCTCATTGTAGGCACAATTCTCTCGGAAGGGAAACATTCGCACACCCGCGGGATGCACGCTCGGAACGTTACGCTGAACCAGCACGGCGTGATGTCGGTCGCCGAGTGTTTCCGTCAGGCGCTGGGCCGAGACGAAATTGGGACCCGACTCCACATAGGTGTACTCGCCATCGGGCTCCATCTTGACCGGCGAGCCATTGATCCAGAGGCGCTTGTCGCGATAGGCGATCTTGTCGCCAGGGAGACCCACGACACGTTTTATGTAATCGAGCGACGGATTTTCCGGGTAGCGAAAGACCATGACTTCACCGCGTCGCGGAAAATTGATCGAGGCGATCTTGCGGTTAACGATGGGCACGCGGATTCCATACGTGTACTTGTTCACCAGAATGAAATCACCGATTAGCAGTGTCGGCAACATCGAACCGGAGGGAATCTTGAACGGCTCCACCAGGAACGAGCGCAGCAGAAACACGACGAGTATGACGGGAAAGAAGCTTTTCGGGTACTCGACCCACCAAGGCTCGGGGCGGCCCGCCGCTCGGCGCGCGCGCAGAACGAAATGGTCGAGCAGCCAGATCGCGCCGGTGGCGACCAGCAGCAGGAACATGATCAGCGCAAAATTCATTCAACACCCGTGAGCGGCGAGTCGTAGGCGGGCGGCGGAAGAAACTGCTCCACCCGACCGCTTAGCGCTGACTGCTTGCTGCTGACCATTACTTTTCCACCTGCAGGATGGCCAGAAACGCTTCCTGAGGAATTTCGACACTTCCTACCTGCTTCATGCGTTTCTTGCCTGCCTTTTGCTTTTCCAGTAGTTTTTTCTTGCGCGTAATATCGCCGCCGTAGCACTTCGCAAGCACATTCTTGCGCATGGCCTTTACCGTCTCCCGCGCAATAATGTGGGAGCCGATGGCTGCCTGAACGGCCACGTCGAACATCTGGCGCGGGATGAGCTGACGCATCTTCACCGCGAGGTCACGGCCCCGGTGCTGGGCATTTTCACGATGAATGATCAGCGACAGCGCATCGACACGGTCTCCATTTATCAGGATATCGAGTCGCACGAGATCCGCCGCGCGGTATTCGAGGAAGTCATAATCGAGAGACGCATAGCCTCGCGACACCGACTTCAGGCGGTCAAAGAAATCCATGACCACTTCGTTCAGCGGCAGTTCGTACGAAAGCATCACCTGGCGCCCGAGGTACTGCATGTTGCGCTGGATGCCCCGCTTCTGGTTGCACAGAGTGAGCACAGGACCGACGAAATCGTGCGGAACGAGAATCGACGCGGTAATGATCGGCTCGCGGATTTCGGCAACCTTGCTTGGATCAGGGAGCTTCGACGGATTTTCAATTTCGGTCACCGCACCGTCCTGCAGCAAGACCTGATAGATCACCGTTGGGGCGGTGGTGATCAAATTCATTCCGTATTCGCGCTCGAGCCGTTCCTGGACGATGTCCAGATGCAGCAGCCCTAGGAAACCGCAACGAAAGCCAAAACCGAGCGCCTGGGAAGACTCGGGCTCGAACCGCAACGAGGAATCATTGAGGCGCAGCTTCTCCAGCGCTTCCCGCAGCGCCCCGTAGTTGCTGGCGTCGACCGGGTATAAGCCGGCGAATACTTGGGGCTTTATTTCCTTGAAACCGGGCAGCGGCTGCGCGACGGGCCGATCCATCAGCGTCAGCGTGTCGCCGACCCGGGCCGCCGTGAGCTCCTTGATCCCGGCGGTCACGTAACCGACCTCGCCGGCCCCGAGCACGTTCTTTGCTAACGCCTTGGGCGTGAACACACCCAGTTGCTCGCACAGATGAACGGCGCCAGTCGACATCAAGCGGATCCGGTCTCCGGGCTTCAACTCGCCATCGACCACGCGCACAAGCATGACGACTCCGACGTAGTTGTCGAACCACGAGTCAATGACCAGCGCCTTCAGCGGCGCATTCAGGTCACCTTTGGGGGGCGGGATTCGCGAAATGACCGCCTCAAGTATGTCGGCGACGCCTTCTCCGGTCTTTGCGCTCACCCGCAGCGCATCCCGCGCGGGAATTCCGATGATGTCTTCGATCTCGGCCATTACCCGTTCAGCATCGGCCTGGGGCAGGTCCATTTTGTTGAGGACCGGGACCACCTCCACGCCTTGTTCGATGGCCGTGTAGCAGTTGGCCACGGTCTGGGCCTCGACGCCCTGCGATGCATCGACCACAAGCAGCGCGCCTTCGCACGCAGCCAGGGAACGGGATACCTCGTAGGAAAAGTCTACATGGCCCGGCGTGTCGATCAGGTTGAGGAGGTAGCGTTCACCGTCCCGCGCGCGGTATTCGAGGACAGCGGTCTGCGCCTTGATCGTGATGCCGCGCTCGCGCTCAAGATCCATGGAATCGAGGACCTGCGCTTCCATCTCGCGGTCCGACAGACCTCCGCAAAGCTGTATGAAGCGGTCGGCCAGCGTCGATTTGCCGTGGTCGATGTGCGCAATAATGGAAAAGTTGCGAATATGCTGCATAGAAAAGGGCACGTCGGGACTCCGCAAGGCAGCGGATTCCGGTGCCCTTCCCGCTACTTAAAGCGGCATATTTTAACGGAATTTAGACTGTTACGCAGTAACGGCCACCTGTTCCGGAACCGAAGGGGTCAGCTCTCTGGCGCGCTAGTTCGCCTCGACGCGAAACGGGATATAGAGCGCATTGGGTCCGCGCCGAATGAGGAGCGCCACGATCCGGCCCTTGTCGAACTGCGCCATGATCTGATTGAACTCCTCTACCGACGAGATATCCTGATTGTTGACGGCGAGAATCACGTCCCCGCGTCGCACACCCGCACGCGCAGCCGCGCCCTTGACGTTCTCTACGAGCACGCCGCCGGAGATCTTCAGTTCGCCACGCTGTGCCTCGCTCAAATCGGACAGTGTCAATCCATACTGGGTCGCCGCCGGGCCCTGCTTTGGCGCCCCCGGCTGGCCCGCGCGGGCCGTGCGTTCGTCGGGCATTCGTCCGACGGTAACCTGGATATCGCGAAGCGCCTTGTTCCGCCAGATCTGAATGGTCACTGGAGTACCCGGTCTTGTCGCGCCCACAATGCGCGGAAGGTCCTCGGAAGAATTTACGGTTTTGCCGTTGAACTTGAGAATCACATCCCCCGCCTCGATCCCCGCCTTCTCGGCCGGTCCACCCTTCTCCACCGAATTCACCAACGCGCCGCGCGTACTGGGCAACGCGAAAGACTCGGCCAGTTCCTTCGTCAAGGGCTGGATGACGACACCAATTCGGCCTCGCGTCACCTTTCCCGTGGTGCGCAATTGCCGTGCGACATCGTTGGCCACGTCGATCGGTATCGCAAATGACAGGCCCATGAAGCCGCCGGTACGACTGTAGATCTGGGCATTGATGCCGACGACCTCGCCCTGCAGATTGAATAGCGGCCCGCCCGAGTTGCCGGGGTTGACCGCAACGTCCGTCTGGATAAACGGAACATAGTTCTCCTGTGGCAATGACCGGCCTTTGGCGCTGACGATACCGGCGGTCACGCTATTCTCGAAGCCGAAGGGTGATCCAATGGCCACCACCCATTCGCCGACTTTGAGATTGTTCGGGTCGCCAAATCGCACCGCCGGCAGGTCTTGGCCGTCGATCTTGAGCAGCGCAATGTCGGTGCGGCGGTCGGCCCCGACTACTTTGGCCTTGAATTCGCGTTTGTCGACTAGTTTGATCGTGATTTCATCCGCGGCCTGGACGACGTGGGAGTTCGTAAGGATGTAGCCGTCAGGACTGATGATGAAGCCGGAGCCGAGCGACTGTGACTGAAACTCCCGCGGCCCCGGCTCCGGCATGAATCGCCGGAAGAACTCGTAGAACGGGTCGTCCTCCTGGAGATTCGGGATCTGCGGAAGCAGAGGATTACGGACCGATTGAGTGGTGCTGATATTGACCACCGCAGCCCCCTCCCGCTGCACCAGATTGGTGAAGTCCGGAAGCTGGGCAAAAACGGAAAGCGGCGCGATCAGGAAAATCGCAAAGAGCAAGCGCGTGAACATGGGCAAACCTCGGTTACTGCAGAAAATCATCGTGGGCGGAAAAGGCGTTGCGCGAAGCAGGCGCGGCTACTTGTTCGCCGTGCCATGGTATTCCAGAGAGTTCGCAATCCTCATCACGGTCTCGACCGGAGCCTCGCCCAATGCGGTCACCATATGCTCCTCGACCAGACGGACGTAAATGTTGACGGCCCCCTGGTGCGAAAGGCTTCGTGGCGGGCGGCTCCGAGGCAATGGCTCGATGAATACCGATACCGCCGCCAGACCGTCCGAATATACAAGATGAGAAACCGGCGCCCCCCGTCCTGCGATGGATCGTTTGGACTCGGTCACCTTCCTGAACCCGGGCAGCTCGTGCGCCAGGCCCCAGCCGGTCGGGCCGGGGCTCTCGAACGAGGGGCTTGCTGCGCGCCCGATTCTCCAGTCCCTGCTCTCTGCCGCATAGCGAGACTGAACCTTATCGTGATCAAACTTCCCGCCCAGTCTGAGCTCGGTAAACGCGAAGGATTCGAGCACGTCGCCCTTCTCGTTGAATGTCTTGGCGCGGAGCGGAAGCCCCGAGCTGGCCTCTGCACAAAACTCATGGCCGTAGCGAAGGCGGTCTTTGGGTGTGAGCACCAAGATGCGGCAGCTATATGTCGCCGTCCGATCCATTCCCGTTTGACGTACGGTGTAATACTCAGCGATACCGCTGGTCAGTTGCGCGGGCAGCAACGACGGGAAGCGGCGGCCCCTGCGCTTTTCGATGAGCACTGTCTTGGTGTTGGGCAGGTAGCACGTGACTTGATCGTTTGTCCGTATTACCTCCCTGGGAGGTCCGTCGAGCGTTTCAAGTTTTTCAAACTCGCCCCCGGCGGCATTCACGAAATGCACGATACGGGATGCCTCGATATCGTTCCCGTGCCGATAGACGAAGGTTCCGGTGTAGTTCAGCTGGCGCGATGCGCTGGCCATTTTTCTGAGCCACGACAAACCGCTTTCCTGTTCGTCGAGATCGGTGCAGAGCGCCGGGGCTGACAGTCCTAAAAGGACAAGGAGCCACGCGTGTTTCACGCTAGCGCCCCGCGGCCGCTGGCGCACCCGAAACGGTGCGGATATACGGGGCAAGCCCCTGGATCGCTGTGCTGGGCGAGTACTCCTGGTGAGCAATGAGATATTCGTTCATCGTGCCATCGCTGGGAACGCTCGATAGCTGTGGAGACGGAGCTGCGGTTACCGGAAGGCTCTGAGGGGCTCTTGCAATTTCGGATGAAGGGGCGAGCGGATTGTTGAAAAAGGCGAGCCACCCGACCGCCGCGACTGCCGATATCGAGGCCGCGGCTGAAAGCGCATAGGTAAAGACTTTCTTTTTCGTTCTGCGCGGCGCCAGTACCGTCGGTTCGGAAGCCAGTTTCTCGATAATGCCGCGCCTGAATGCGCCGGAGAGCAGTAACCGTTCGCCACGCAGCACATCGCCGATCAAGTGGAACATATCCCAGGAATGAAGCAGTTCTGGATCCTCCTTCAATCTTGCCAGATGTTGCTGCATCTGGCTTTCGCTCAACTCACCATCCATCAATGCCGAAATAGGTTCCATTTCACCATCTCCTGTCTGTCCGGGTGCCGAGCAACGGTCTCAGCTTAACCGCAATTGCCTCGCGCGCGCGGAAGATGCGCGACCGAACTGTCCCGATCGGGCAATTCATTATGTTCGCGATATCCTCGTAGCTCAGCCCTTCTATCTCGCGCAGCGTGATCGCAGTTCTCAACTCCTCTGGCAACTCCGCCAGCGTTTGGTTCACGTTGTCGGCCACCTGCCGGCTCATGAGCTCGTTCTCCGGCGTGTTAAGGTCCCGCAGCTGCTCCCCGCCCTCGAAACCCTCCGCTTCCTCTGCATCGACGTCCGTCGACGTCGGCGTCCTGCGCCCCATCGCCACCAAGTAGTTCTTGGCGGTGTTGATTCCGATCCGGTACAGCCAGGTGTAGAACGCACTGTCGCCCCGAAACGAGGGCAACGCCCGGTAAGCCTTTATGAAGGCTTCCTGGGTGACGTCCTCGACCTCCGCCGCGTCCCGGATGAAACGCGACAACAATCGTGCGAGCTTGCGCTGATACTTGCTTACCAGCAGGTCAAATGCCCGCTTGTCACCACGCTGCGCGCGCTCGACCAGTTTTTGGTCGACTTCGCGATCGCTCATCAAACCCGTCCCTGACCTTGAAATTCTTGTCCGGTCAGGTTGGCCCAACCGGCAGGAAAAATATCACAGTATACCTGCCTGGCCAGCCTACCCAGCGCACGAAGCCGGGTCGTTACTGCACTGACAGGGCAGAAAAAAATTAGTTCACTGGCAAGCGGGGTTATTCCGCCTGGCCCCTCCTCGCCCGCCTCGAATGCCCGACCGGAATACGAGGGTTTCGCACTGCGAAATCGGCCCGTTTACCCGGTCTCTCGCCATCGCTATCTGGCCCGGCGAGCGTGGTTGATCTTTCATCCCGGCCTCAACCGTGACCGGGCGGGTGCCAGCGTTCAGCGAGACCCGCCTTCAGCCTGTGCCCGCAGCCCGCGCGGTATGGCGACACGATCGAGCACGTCGAATCCCCCCTGCACGATCAGCGCCATCGCTGCAGCGGGAATTGCACCGGCAAGCAACATGGCGCTGTCATTTACGGCCAATCCGGCGACGATCCGCTCGCCGTAGCCTCCGGCGCCGATGAAGGCGGCGATGGTAGCCGTGCCAACGTTGATCACGGCCGAGGTCTTGATACCCGCCAGAATGGCGCGCGCCGCAAGGGGCAGCTCGATCAGCAGCAATTGTGTGCTCCGGGGCAGCCCGAGGGCAACTGCAGATTCCCTCAGTGAGGGCCGAACCTCGACCAGACCGGTGTACGTATTGCGCACGATCGGTAGCAGAGCGTAGAGGAACAACGCGATGATCGCCGGCAGCGTCCCGATGCGGCCAAGCGCCGCGATGAGAAAGGCCAGTAGCGCAAGCGCGGGCACTGTCTGCAGGATGCCGGCGCCGCCCAGAATGAGGTGACGCCAGCGCGGCGCGCGCTGGGCGACGATTCCGAGCGGCAGTCCGGCGCCGACGCTTAAGGCCAGGGACGCGAAGACCAGTACGCAATGTTGCCCGGTAAGACCCCAGAAGTTGCCGCCAAAAAGGGATTGCAAAAAAGTTCTCCGGCTTTCTCTGCCATCGCCGGCGGGCACGGCCTCAAGAAACTCGCCAGCGACGCGCGCGAAGGGGCGCCCGGAAATCTCAGCCGCCGCGTTCATGGCCGTCATGCGCGCGGCAGAGATGCGGCCTTCCAGCGCCTGCAATGCCGGCCACGCTTGGGGGAAACGCTCCGGAAGGTCGCGCCGGTAGAGGAGCACGGCGTCGTAGGTCGGGAAGAAACCGCGATCGTCGATCAGCACCCGAAGCCCGTAGCGAACGATCTTCGCGTCGGTCGCGTAGACGTCAACGACATCCACCTGGCCTCCCGCGACCGCTTCGTAGGCCAGCCCGTGGTCGAGGCCGCGCACATTGCCGCCGGGCAGTCCGTACGCTCCTTTTAGCGCTGGCCAGCCGTCGCGGCGATTGACGAATTCCTGGGACAATCCGAAACGCAGCTGGGGAAGCTGTGCAAGCTCGGAGATGCGTTGGACGCCGAGGGCCGCCGCTTGCCGCTCGGTCATGGCGAGCGCGTAGGAATTATTAAATCCCAGCGGCACCCCGACTGCCAGGCCCCGGGGCTGAAGGAGACGATTGAGCTCGTCGATGCTGTGCGGTCGCTTCAGACCCAGGAGCTCGAAAGCAATGGTGCCCGTGTATTCCGGATAGACGTCGATGGCGCCGCTCTCCAGTGCAGCATAAAGAATGCCGGTGTTGCCGAGACCGCGACGGTGCACCGCTTGCGCACTGCCGGTGGCGCTCACCGTCTGCGCGACAATTTCCCCCAGTATGTAGGATTCGGTAAATCGCTTGGATCCGACCTGGACCGAGTTCTGTGCCCAGCCGACGAGCGGCAAGAACAGCAGAAGAAGCCATGTCGCGCGCACGCGCCGGGGCCTCAGACGCGCCGCGGTTGCGATGACTTCGGCGCGAGCGGCGACCGGCGCTCGAACTCGATGGCGGCGTCCTCCACCTTCATGAAGGTCGCGCCATTATCGGTTAGCGCCCGAATCAGCTTCTCGAGCGCGACCATCCGGTGTCCGCGTCCGATAACGAACGGGTGAAAAGTGTAGGTTATTACGCCCCACTCGAGATGGCGTTTCATGTAAAGAAAGTCGTTTGCCCAGTTCTCGAGCACCGAGTTGGCGTTCATCAGCCCCTGAAGCACGCTCGAGGCCGTTCTAAGGAACTCGAAATGGGGAAAATCGTCGAGGGTCCAGCTCACCGGCATCTCGATGAGTCCGGTTGTCGCGCCGAACCGTGCCGGCGCATCGGAAACGATGACGTCTCCGTTTCGCACGCGATAGGGTGTGTAGTCATTTCCCATCATGCTGCTGTCGTAGTGGAATCCGTGCTTGATGAGCAACTCGACCGAGTGCGCGCTCAGATCCCATGACGGCGAGCGGTAACCGCGGGCCCCCTGCCCGGTCAGCTTGCGAATCTGCTCGTTGGCGCGTACCAGGGCCCGCTCTTCCTGCTCCCGCGTCATGGCGGCTGGCGGAACATGCGCCCAGCCGTGGTGCCCGATCTCGTGTCCGGCATCGACCACGCGCTGGCACTGAAGAGGATAAGTCTCGAGGGTGTGTCCGGGCACGTACCAGCTCGTCGGGACGCGGTAATCAGCCAACAGGCTGAGCAGGCGCGGTGCGGCGACCTCGGCGCCGAACTCCCCGCGCGAAATCGCGGACGGCGAGGTCATGCCCCGGGCGATAAACCCGGACATGGCGTCAAAATCAAAGGTCAGGCAGGCAATGTGCCGCGACATCGGCAATTCGGTCTATAGTGGATAGTGCGGGCGCTGCACGCAGTATGGCCGATGAGGGCGCTCGCTGGCAAAATGAACTCATTATCCCGAGGGCACGACCCATGCCACCACGCGACTTCCCTTTAGAACCTTTCTGGATGCCGTTTACCGCCAACCGCCAGTTCAAGGCGGCACCGCGTATTCTCGTTTCTGCGCAGGACATGCATTACACCGCCGAGGACGGGCGCAGGATACTCGACGGAACAGCAGGGCTGTGGTGCGTCAATGCCGGACATTGCCGTCCACGAATCGTCCAGGCGATCCAGCGCCAGGCGGAAACGCTGGACTACTCACCGCTGTTCCAGATGGGGCATCCCGGCGAGTTTCGTGCGGCGGGATTGATTGCCGAGCTTGCGCCTGACGGTCTGGACCGTGTGTTCTTTGCCAACTCGGGCTCCGAGGCGGTCGACACTGCGCTCAAGATCGTACTGGCCTATCAGCGCGCGCGAGGGGAAGGTCATCGTAACGTTCTGATCGGGCGTGAACGCGGTTACCATGGCGTCGGTTTCGGGGGAATTTCCGTGGGAGGCATTCCAGCTAACCGCAAAGCGTTCGGTAGTTTGCTGCCGCGCGTTGACCACCTTCCCCACACGCACAATCTCGAGCGCAATGCATTCAGCCGCGGCCAGCCCGAATGGGGCGCCCATCTCGCCGAAGATCTCGAGACCCGGATCATTGCTCTGCATGACGCCTCGAACATAGCGGCGGTCATTGTCGAACCGGTCGCGGGCTCGACTGGCGTGCTGGTACCGCCCAAGGGCTACCTCGAACGGCTGCGCGCAATTTGCGATAAATACGGTCTGCTGCTGATCTTCGACGAGGTGATTACGGGCTTTGGCCGGACCGGCCGGGCTTTTGCCGCCGAGACTTTAGGGGTGGTGCCGGACCTCATCACCTTCGCGAAGGGCGTGACCAATGCGACTGTTCCCCTCGCTGGAGTGATCGCGCACCGCAAGATCTACGACACGATCGTCGAACAGGCGCCGCCGGACACGGTCGAGCTGTTCCACGGCTATACATATTCCGGGCATCCCCTTGCGACCGCCGCGGCCGAGGCGACGCTGGCGTTGTATCACGAAGAGAAACTGTTCGATCGCGCGCACACAATGGCTGCTCGCTTCGAGCAAGCGGTGCACAGCCTGAAAGGCCTGCCTCACGTAATCGACGTGCGCAATTTCGGTCTGATGGCCGGGATCGAACTCGAACCCGCGCCCGGAAAACCGGGGACGCGCGCGTTCCAGGCATTCCTCCGCTGTTTCGAAAAAGGAATACTGGTGCGAGTGACCGGCGACATCATTGCGCTGTCGCCCCCGCTGATCATCAGCGAGACCCAGATCGACGAGCTTGTCGGAACGCTCGGCGCCGTGCTGCGCGAGCTCTGAATGCGAGAACTCTGACCGGGGAGGCACAAAGACGCCCGGGATTCGCAAAGGAATATCTCGGTAGCAATGACCGGGATGAGTTTGCCTGCTCTTCGCGCCTTTGCCGCGCTGCGGGTTACGCCGTTCGACTAGACGCGCTGGATTTCGCGCTGTCCGAGGTTTAACAGGCAATGATCGACCCATTCCGCGGTCAGCTTCTCCTGCGTTGAGTTCTGCTGCAAGCGCGATTCCAGCGCCGTCCAGTCCACCTCGTCCATTGGCTGATCCTGGTTAAAACAGGAAAATACGTAGTGTACCTTGCCGGTCTTGGCGTCAATATGCGGCTGCAGGCATTGAGCGCAGATTTCCTTCATCATGCATTGCATCGGAGAATTGATCGAGCCGATAGCAAAGTGATGGGGTTTGAGGAAAGGTTTCAGGCCGTCGTGCCGGGCGCGCGCGACTGCCGCCATCATCCGGTCGGAACCGATGGCAATGATTCGGTCGGCCTCTTCAAACCGGATGGGCTGGTCGCCGAGTTGCCCATTCGCGTACGCGTGCATGGCTTGCACGATATTGCCAACGAAGGCTCGGTCCCGGGGGCGGTCTGGCGTAAAGCCCGGCTCCTCATCGCAGCACCACACGACGACGTCGGCTGCTGCTTCGATCTCGGCCACCTTGTAACGGTCCGCCATGTGCTTGTAGCCCGCGAAGTACAGCACCCGGTTTCCCGCCCGGCGCATGGCCTGTCCGATGGAGAACAAGACGGCGTTGCCGAGACCGCCGCCAACAAGCGCCACCGTTTCTCCCTTCGGAATCTCGGTGGGGGCGCCGGTTGGTCCCATCAGCACGACGGGCTCGCCCGGCTTGAGCAGCGCGCAGAGATCGGAGGAACCGCCCATCTCCAGAACGATCGTGGAGATCAGGCCGCGTCCCGGATCGACCCAGGCGCCGGTCAGAGCCAATCCTTCCATGGCCAGGCGCGTGCCTTCCGCGCGCGCGGCGTTTGTCTCGTAATTTTGTAACCGATAGAACTGTCCGGGCCGAAAACGCCGCGCCGCCAGCGGCGCGCGCACCACGACTTCAACAATCGTTGGCGTCAGCCGCAGCACGTTGTGCACGGTGGCGCGCAACTCGTCGTTGAAGCGGGCGAGGAATTTGTCATCGCTGTCCATCGAGGCGGGACTGATCTGGCCCAGGACGCGGCTGATGGAGTGGTATCCCTGCTTGGCGCTTCCAATAGCTTTCACGACGTTGCCGAAATAGGAAGGGTGCACGTCCCCGAAATAACTCATAAAACGCCCGTCGGGGCGCCTTGCGAGCAAAACGCGGACTTGGGTCGGCTTGGAAATGGCCTTCTCGGCGGTTACCGGCTCGCCGTTCTCGTCACAGCCCTGGAAGTAACGCCCGTCAAGCCTGAAATTAGCGGGTTCCTCACGGGCGAGCACGGTGTTGGGTTGCGTGCCCGCGGCAATCAGGACGGTCCGCGCCGGCAGTTCGTGCTGCGCCCGCTCCACCCATTTGCCATCGGCCGCGAGGTCCCTTGCCGATACGCGCAGGGCGCGAGCCTGTCCGCGCTCGTCCACTTCGATCGCTATCGGCGTCAGTCCTTCCGCGATCGCGATCCCCTCCTCGAGCGCCTTGTGGACCTCCTCGTGATTGAGGGTGTATGAGGGGCTGTCGATGAGCCGCTTGCGATACGCGATCGTGACGCCGCCCCACGCCTGCAGCAGCTCCAATATCCGAGGCTCCCGCCCCTCGGCTGCCGCCTCGCGGCGCTCTTCGCGGATGGCGCGCGCGTGGGCGAGAAACTCGTCAGCAATTTCGCGTTCGTCGTTCGTCCACGCGATACGGGCAGCTGCCTCACCATGCTCCCGGGCCAGCCGCTCGTAACGCTGCAGGAATTTCTCCACCTGCAGGGGGTAATAGGCGAGCGCCTCCGTTGCGGTGTCGATTGCGGTCAGGCCGCCCCCTACTACGACGATCGGCAGTCTCACCTGCATGTTAGCCACCGACTCGGTCTTGGCGGCGCCCGTCAGCTGCAGCGCCATCAGGAAATCCGATGCGGTGCGGACGCCGCGGGCGAGGCCATTTGGCAAATCGAGCACCGTCGGGCGTCCGGCGCCAAGGGCAAGTGCTACATGGTCAAAACCGAGCGCGAACGCGTCGTCTGACGAAATCGTCCCCCCGAAGCGCACCCCCCCGAACAGCGCAAACTCCGCCCGCCGTTCAAGGAGCAACCGCAAGACCTTTAGGAAGTTCTTGTCCCAACGCACGGTGATTCCGTATTCGGCGACGCCGCCGAATCCCGCCATCACGCGCTCGTCGAGCTCTTCGTACAGCTCAGTGATATTTCGAATGGGGCGGAATGCAACCCGCGCGCCCCTTGCATCAACTCCGGAGACCTCCGGCGGCAGCGGCTCGATTTTCAGCCCGTCGATGCCGACCACCGTGTGGCCATCGTTCATCAGGTAATGCGCCAGCGCGCTCCCAGCGGGCCCCATGCCCGCAATCAATACGCGCTTTCCGGTTGCTGGCCCCGGATACGGTCGGCGCAAGTTGAGCGGATTCCAGCGTGTCAGCAACGAGTAGATCTCGAAACCCCAGGGCAGCTCGAGCACGTCTTTCAGGGTGCGTGTTTCAGCCTGCGGGATGTTGACCGGTTCCTGCTTCTGGTAGATGCACGACTTCATGCAGTCATTGCAGATGCGATGACCAGTCGCTGCGACCATTGGATTGTCAACCGCGATGATGGCAAGGGCTGCGATCGGCATGCCCTCCGCCTTGGCCTGTTGAAACTCCGAGATTTTTTCCTCGAGCGGGCAGCCGGCAAGAATGACGCCGAAGGGGCTTTTCTTGAAGCTTGCCGCTCCACTGCCGGAAGCGTTCTTCTCGGGAAGGCCCCTGGAGCACGAGTCCTTGCCCTGTTCGTGGCACCAGATGCAATAGTTCGCCTCGTCCAGCGCGCCGACCAGATCTGTCCCCGCGTCAGTCAGTTTGAAGCCCCGGCGCCGGCGCAGGTGAGCCGCGTCGAGACGATGCGCCTTGTAGCCGGGCGACTCGTCGGTCACGACCGGAACCAGACGTTGGTAGTCCAGCTTCCCCGGAGCCTTGAACAAGACCCCCTTGCGATTCCGCTCACGCCCCGCCGCGGAATGGGACGCCCATGCTGCGTAACGCAGCGCGGCATCGAGCTCGGCTGCGTGCGCTTCTTCGTTTTTCTGCCACGCCGTCACGTGCTGCGCGAAGGCAAGTTCCGTAAATGGCTCGCCAAACGCGCGCTCGAGCGCCCGCTCCAGACCCAACCCATCGAAGCCCTCCGCTTCGGTAGGCTTGAATTTGTGCATGGCCTTTCGCTGCACGAACAACCGCTTGACTGAATAAAGCGGCGCAAGGGCATGATGCCGGCGCGCCAATGCCTCCGCTTCCGACTCGACGCCGAAAAGCCGCGCAATGAAGCGCTCGATATGGGGTCCCAGCGCCAGCAACAGCGCCGATTCCTCCTTGGCTGACAGCGCATCCGGCTGGCTGCGCGCGCGCAGCAGCCGTTCATGGAGTTCGGCGTCGCCTTGCGCTAGCGCGCTCAAGAAGCACCCGTCGAGGCGTGTCAGACCCTCGCGGCGATACAGGTCCGCGAAGGCGAGGCCGAATTCGGACGCAGGGATGATCTGATCAGCCACGGTGAGACAATATCGCCCTGGATAAAACAAAGAATTATATCAATCGGTTCGGGAAGCGCTTGTAGCGGTGCGTTCTTTGCGTATGCGCCGCCGCTACGCGACAACGCGGCTGAGCGCCGGGCTGAGACACTCGGTGACCTGCGGGGCGGCTAAACGCCAGGTGATGGCGTGTGTAATAATAATTCGGGGAATCAAATCCCGCGGAGCGGCAATCGACATGCTGAATGCGCGCGTGAGCCAGGCAAAGCGCATTGTGCTGTGGCTGGTGCTGGGTGCGCTCGCCGCATTGCTCACCTATATTGCGTTCCGCGGCTACCTGTCGCCCGAGCTTCTGATCAACTTCTCAAATGCGTTTCGCTGCTGATCGGAGGTTGATGCGCGCTATGACGCCCTTGGGCTTGCCGCAACCCGCTCCGCAGCCAGCACGGTGTTCGAGATCACCATTGCAATGGTCATCGGTCCTACGCCTCCTGGCACCGGCGTGATCCACCCGGCAACATCCTTCACTCCGGCGAAATCAACGTCTCCGACGATCCTGCCCGCGCTGCGGTTGATGCCGACATCGATTACCGCAGCGCCTGGCTTGACCATTTCGGCAGTGATGAGGCCTGCGCGCCCTGTTGCGGCCACCAGGATGTCGGCGCGCCGCGTGTGGGCTCCCAGATCAACCGTACGACTGTGACAGACCGTCACCGTTGCGCTCCGCGACGTCAACATCAGCGCCATGGGTTTGCCCACAATCGTGCTCCGACCAACCACAACCGCATGCCGGCCCTCAACAGATATCCCGGCGCGGTCGAGCATCGTCATGACGCCGCGTGGCGTGCAGGGTTCAAACCCGGGATGCCCCGCCATCAAGGCGCCCAAATTTTGCCATGTCAGCCCGTCGACGTCCTTTTGCGCCGCCACCGTGCGGGCCACCAGGGTCTCGTCGAGATGGGCCGGCAAGGGCAGCTGCACCAGGATCCCATGAACATCGCGCTCATGGTTCAGGCGCGCAAGCGTCTCGACCAGCTCGGTTGGAGAGGTGCCGGCGGCAAGGGCATGCACTTCTGAATGAATTCCCGCCTCGGCACACGCCCTGACCTTGTTACGGATATAGATCTTCGAGGCGGGATTGTCCCCCACCAAAACCGCGGCGAGCCCAGGACGCACGTTCGCAAGGGCGAGTTGCGCCACACGCTCCTTCAGGCCGGCGTACACCTCGCGGGCTGCGGCCGCTCCCTCGATAACGATCGCCGCCATCGATCAGAAGCGCCGCTCGAGGCGGCTGTATTGGCAATCAGATCGCATGAAATAAAAGCCGTGTTGGCACACGACTGGCGAAGTATCGCATGATGCAAAGCGCGCCGTCACCGTTTCGACGGCTGTTCTATCACCTGAAAGAAAATCTCATCGCGTTTGATCATGCCGAGCTCGCTGCGAGCTCTCTCCTCGATCGCCTCGAGGCCGATTTTCAAATCCTGCACCTCGGCTTCCAGCGCCGCATTACGTTCGCGAAGGCGCCGATTGACCTCGCGCTGGGCATTGATCTGCTGGTCGACCTGCCGCACTCGGAACCAGCTGCCTTTGCCGAGCCACAGCGGGTACTGGATCAGCAGCATGAGCATTGCAAGCACCAGCGCGAGCTGTTTCACCGACCGTTTCTAACGTAACTGATAGAAAGCGTCACGGCCCGGATATGTCGCGGTGTCGCCCAGGTCTTCCTCAATGCGCAGGAGCTGGTTGTATTTCGCGAGCCGGTCGGACCGCGCCAGCGAACCGGTCTTGATCTGAAGAGCATTGGTTGCCACCGCGATGTCGGCAATCGTTGTATCTTCGGTTTCACCAGAACGATGCGAAATAACCGCTGTGTAACCGGCACGTTTGGCCATTTCGATGGCAGCAAGGGTCTCGGTGAGCGTTCCGATCTGATTTAGCTTGATCAGCACCGAGTTGGCGACACCCATGTCGATGCCTTGTTTCAGGAATCGGGTATTGGTCACGAAAAGGTCGTCGCCCACCAGTTGCACCTTCTTGCCGAGCCGGCTGGTGAGAAGTTTCCACCCCTTCCAGTCATCCTCCGACATGCCATCCTCGATACTGATGATGGGATATTTTTCCACCCATCCCGCCAGATAATCGGCAAACTGTTCTGAGTTCATCGACAATCCTTCGGCGCTCAGCGTGTACTCACCGTCCTCATAGAATTCGGAACTCGCGCAGTCCAGTGCCAGCGCGATCTGTTTGCCGGGCTCGTAGCCAGCTGCCTCGATGGCTTCCAGCACCACCTTGATGGCCTGCTCGTGCTTGGGCAGCCGGGGGGCGAACCCTCCCTCGTCACCCACCGCAGTCGCTAGGCCACGACTGGCAAGGAGCTTTTTGAGCGCCTGAAAAACCTCGGCCCCATAACGCAACGCTTCCCGGAAAGAGGGCGCGCCTAACGGAACCAGCATGAACTCCTGCATGTCGAGGCTGTTGTCGGCGTGAGCGCCCCCATTGATCACGTTCATCATGGGCACCGGCATCGCCATCGCGCCTGCCCCGCCCAGGTAGCGATGCAGCGGAAGCCCGGATTCCTCGGCCGCGGCCTTCGCCACCGCCAGTGATACGGCCAGAACCGCATTCGCGCCGAGCCTGGATTTATGCTCCGTACCGTCTAGGTCGATCAGGGTTTTGTCCACGAACCCCTGCTCCGTGGCATCGACGCCGATTACCGCCTCGCAAATTTCGGTATTGACGTTTTCCACGGCCTTTAGCACGCCTTTTCCGCCATAGCGCGCGGCGTCACCATCGCGCAACTCGATTGCCTCACGGCTGCCCGTCGACGCTCCCGACGGAACCGCCGCCCGTCCGAGCACCCCGGACTCGAGCAGCACGTCGACTTCTACAGTTGGCTGGCCGCGGGAATCCAGGATCTCTCTTGCAATGACATCAACAATTGCGCTCATTAGTTGTTCCTGTCCTGATCGATCATTTGTAACCTGATTATCGCTAAAGAAGGTTTTCCGCAAACTCTCTGCTCTTGACCATGTCATCGAGCGACTTCAGCGTCTCGAGCAGTGGTCGCATGAGTTTCAGCGGCCAGGCATTGGGGCCGTCCGAGAGCGCCTTTTCCGGATTGGGGTGGGTTTCCATGAACACTCCCGATACGCCGCTGGCAACCGCCGCCCGCGCCAGCACCGGCACGAATTCCCGCTGGCCACCGCTGGCCGAACCCTGTCCGCCGGGTAACTGTACCGAATGCGTTGCGTCGAAGACGACCGGGCAGCCGGTCTCCCGCATGATCATGAGCGAACGCATATCGGATACAAGGTTGTTGTAGCCGAACGATACCCCCCGCTCACACACGAGAATGTTGTCGCGATGGCTGGCCGACTTTGCTTTTTCGACGACGTTCTTCATGTCGCCCGGGGCAAGAAACTGGCCCTTCTTGATGTTCACCGGCTTGCCGGTCGCCGCGACCGCGCAGATGAAGTCGGTTTGCCGGCAAAGAAACGCGGGAGTCTGCAACACGTCTACTGCCGCCGCCGCGGCCTCAATCTCGTCGAGTGCGTGGACATCGGTCAAGACGGGCACCTGCAGTGATTTCCGTATTTCATCTAGAATCTGAAGGCCCTTGTCTATCCCCATACCCCGAAACGACTTTATAGAAGTTCTATTTGCCTTGTCGTAAGACGATTTGTAGATAAACGGAACCCCGAGAGACGCACAGATTTCTTTGAGCTCGCCCGCCGTGTCCAGCGCGAGCTGGCGAGATTCGAGGACGCAGGGCCCGGCTATTAGAAACAGCGGCTGGTCCAGCCCCGCCTTGAAGCCGCAGAGGTCCATTACCGCCACCTTTCAGGAGCCGCGGGCCTTGCGCCGCCACCCGCCCCCGCCACTTCACGTCCGCCGATGTCGCGCGCCGACGCGTGACTGGACGCCACGAGGCCCTTGCGACGATGCCCGCTTCCGGTCATCGCGGACGTGTTGGAACGCTCCATGACGATCAGGCGATGCTCTTCAATCGCCCCGAATCGCCCGTCCTTTCGCCCTGGTCGGCGCATACGTTGGCGAGTGCCGCGAGAACGAATGCCTTGAACAGCGGATGTCCGTCGCGGGGCGTGGAGGTAAATTCCGGATGGAACTGGCAGCCAACGAACCAGGGATGGCTCGGGAGCTCGATCATTTCGCAGAGCCCCTCCTTGATGGAAACACCGCTTACCAGCAGCCCAGCCTGTTTCAGGCGCGGCAGATAATGGTTGTTGACTTCGTAGCGGTGGCGGTGGCGTTCCATGATCCGTTCCTGTCCGTAGACGCGGGCGACGGTCGAGCCGGGCTCGAGTGCGGCTTCCTGCCCGCCCAGCCGCATCGTCCCGCCCAGGTCCGAATGTGAATCGCGTCGCTCGACCTTGCCGTCCCGCTCCTGCCATTCCGTTATCAAGGCCACTACCGGATGGGGCGTATCGGGGTCGAACTCGGTGCTGTGGGCATCGGCAAGTCCGGCGACATTACGTGCAAATTCGATCACCGCAAGCTGCATGCCGAGACAAATTCCGAGATAGGGAATGCTGTTCTCACGCGCGTAGCGTATCGCCTTGATCTTTCCTTCGACACCGCGTTTGCCGAAGCCGCCCGGGACCAGAATGGCGTCCATGCCCTGCAGACAGGCCGTACCATTCTTCTCGATGGCTTCCGAATCCATATAATGGATCTTCATTCTGGCACCGGTGTGAATGCCGGCATGGATCAGCGCTTCCGTGAGCGACTTGTAGGATTCCGTCAGATCGACATACTTGCCGACCAGCCCGATATTGACCGTGCGCTGCGGATGCTCCAGAGCGTAGACGAGCTTGTCCCAGCTCGACAAGTTTGCCGGAGGGGGGCTTACGCCGAGCTTGCGGCATACGATATCGTCGAGCTTCTGCGTATGAAGCATCGCGGGGATCCGGTAGATGCTGTCCACATCAGTCGCAGAAATCACTGCATCCACGCTCACATTGGTAAACAGCGCGATTTTTCTGCGCTCGTCGTCCGGAACGGGGCGGTCGCCGCGGCATAACAAGACGTCGGGCTGGATGCCGATTTCGCGCAACTCCTTGACGGAGTGTTGGGTGGGCTTGGTCTTGATCTCGCCAGCAGACGCGATGTATGGAACCAGCGTGAGATGGATGAAGCAGCAATTGTCGCGACCAAGCTCGATCCCCATCTGCCGAATCGCTTCCAGAAACGGTAGCGACTCGATATCGCCAACCGTGCCCCCGATTTCCACGATCGCCACCTCGGCGTTGCCCGCCCCGCGACGGATGAAGAGCTTGATCTCGTCCGTGATGTGCGGGATCACCTGTACCGTGCCGCCCAGGTAGTCGCCGCGCCGTTCTTTCCTGATGACGCTTTCGTAGATCTGGCCCGTGGTGAAATTGTTGCGCTTCGACATCTTGGCGTGCAGAAACCGCTCGTAATGGCCCAGATCGAGGTCGGTCTCGGCGCCGTCCTCCGTGACAAACACCTCCCCATGCTGGAACGGGCTCATGGTCCCCGGATCCACGTTCAGATAGGGGTCCAGCTTGATCATCGAGATTTTGAGGCCGCGCGACTCGAGAATGGCGGCCAGAGAAGCGGCAGCGATGCCTTTGCCCAGAGAGGAAACTACACCACCCGTGACAAAGATGTATTTGGTCATCGCATAAGCCGACGGTTTCCGTATTTTATCCAAAAACCGCTCCGCGTCCAATGAATCGCGCGTGATTCGGGCATTACCGCGGCGCTCTCAGGGATTCGGCCCTGCGCGCCAGGCAAGGCATCGTCTCGACCAAGGTGCAGGGTCGCGGGAGGCTCTCCTGGCCCCGCGGCAAGGCGGGATGGCTGGATCAGCATCGCCCGGGTTCCGATCGCGGCGGACATCGGCGGCCAGCCCAGAAACGGGGTCAAGCGCGAAGCATCCCCGTGGCAGGTCGTTGTGACAGCTAGAACCCCCGTTTGGCCGCCCTTACCAATCGTCCAAAGGGATGGCATTCGCGCGACAGGCGTTCGTGCAAATAACCGTCCAGGCGGGCCCCGGCACCGCGAAAGCCAGTCATTGAATTCTCCTTCTGCGGTCATATTGCGCGACCGCGGTTCGGTAGAGCGCCTTCACTACCGCTGCCGCGAGGCATTCTTGTGGTCAATATTGACCACCTCCTTCGTCGACAACGCCGCACGAGAGCCGGACTCTCGGGAACCGCATCCCTGGCCGAGGCCCGCGATTTGAATTGAGGTTCGCCTGAAAAAAGGATAATTTACGGGCAAACTCTACGGCAGCAGCATTTATGGCGCAAAAGCGCACAGCGTTCTTCGTGTCGGACCGCACCGGGATAACCGCGGAAATGCTCGGGCACAGCCTGCTGACACAATTCGATGAAGTGTCCTTTAACGAAGTCACTCTCCCATTCGTTGATTCCGTCGATAAGGCGCACGAGGCCGTCAGACGTATCAATGAGCAGGCGGTGGACGACGGCGCTCGCTCGATCGTGATCAGCACGCTGGCCCGCACCGAGATTGCCCAGGTTGTTGGCATGGCGAACGCCCTGTTCCTCGACTGCTTCGAGATCTTCATCTCGCCGCTCGAGCGCGAGCTCGGAAAAAGTGCGTCCCACGTGATTGGGCGCACCCACAATGTGTCCGATTTCGTGAACTATCATCATCGCATCGAATCTGTAAATTACACGCTCTCGCATGACGATGGTCTTTCCTCACGCGACCTGACCGACGCCGATGTCATCCTGACCGGAGTGTCGCGCTCTGGGAAGACGCCGACATGCCTCTACCTGGCCATGCAGTTCGGAATTCGCGCCGCCAATTACCCGCTTATTCCGGAGGATTTTGAAAGCATGCAACTGCCCGAGCAGCTGCAGCCTTTGCGCAAAAAGCTCTATGGCTTGACAATTCGCCCGGAACGCCTGCATCGGATCCGCACCGAGCGCCGGCCTGGAAGCAAGTACGCAACACTCGCTAACTGCGAATTCGAGGTGCGCGAGGCGGAGGCGCTGCTGCGGCGGGAGGGTGTTCCCTACCTGGACGCGACGACAAAATCCGTGGAAGAACTGGCCACCACGATTCTGCAGGAAGCCAGACTTATACGGCGCATCTACTGAACAAGGCGTGAGCGCTTAGGGGGAGCGGAAGCGTCAGAGAACGACCGCATCCAGCCGCTTAGCCCTTGCCACTTGCCGCTAACTGTCTCACGCGCTCGAACAGACACACCGCGACCGCCGCGGCGACATTGAGAGATTCGGTTTTGCCTGGCATCGGAATGCTGATCTCGGCGTGAGCTTTCTTTCTCAGTGCCGCTGAGAGACCGGCTCCTTCGTTTCCAAATAGCAACGCGACCCTGCCGGATAAATCCGTCTCGAACAGCGAGCACGCCGCACCTGCGCGGGCGGCGACTACGGTTCCGGTAAAGGCGCCAGCAGCCCCTTCCAAGTCTGCCCGCTCGTAGACCTGCAACATGAAGTGTGCCCCCATGCCTGCCCGCAGGACGCGCGGCGACCAGGCATGAACAGATTGCCTGGAAAGCAGCACGTGCTTCACGCCGGCTGCGGCTGCTGATCGCAGAATGGAGCCCAGATTGCCGGGGTCCTGAAGGTCCTCGAGCATGATGCAGGCATCGAGCTTTGTGGGTACCGGACGAGGCGACGGAGTCTTCACCAGCGCCAAAATGCCAGTCGGGCTCATAACCGGCGAAATATCACTGAACAGGACATCGCTCAGCACCAGCGTGTCCACTGCTGGAGGCTGGCTTACGATAGCCCGGATCTCCGGATTGTCCAGGCCGGCAGCGCTCACAACGAGCTGTTCGGGCGCACCCACATGCTCCCGATAGACGCTCACCAAGTGAGGCCCATCAAGGAGCGATAGCCCGGTCTTCTTGCGTTCGCGGGACGATTCGACCAGGCGCCGCAACGCCTTGAAGCTGGCGTTCTCGCGGGAATCGATTCGCTTCACAGGCGCCCCAGGGTGGCGATGGCAAGGTTTGCCAGGCCGAGCGCCAGATTTGCCGCCACCGCCTTGCGGATCCCGTTGAGCGCCGCGGCGCCCGCCGTCCAATCTTGCGCTGCCACGGCGCGCTTGAGAGCAGGAAACGGTGAGAAAAAAACATAGGCAAATATAAACGACATGAGCACGCCGACGTAGAGCATGAGGTGAATATTAAGGGGCACTCGCGCGCCTTCCGTGATGACTGTCAGCATATAAAAACCGCTGCCCAGAATCAGTGCGACGGCGACCCATATCCAATGAAAAAAACGCTCAAGCGTGCCGGCCCAGAGTGGCAGGCGCTGCGCGGGGTCGAGCCCCGCCGCGGCCGGGCGAAGTGCAAAATACGCAAAGAACATCCCGCCGATCCAGACCACCGCACCGAGGAAATGCGCCAATAACGCGATCTTCATGTTCGCCGCTCTCCTTCCATCACCAGGCGCACGGGCGCGAAGCTTTGTCGGTGCGCCGCTGAGGCGCCGTGCGCGCGCAGCGCCGCCAGGTGCGCCGCGGTCGGGTATCCTTTGTGGCGGTCGAAGCCGTATTGCGGGTGAAGACCGTGCAACATCTGCATCTCCGCATCTCGTACCACCTTGGCGAGAATGGAAGCGGCAGCAATTTCTGCAACTGTTGAGTCTCCGCGCACGACCCCGCGAGCAGGCGCGTCAAGCGGCGGGCAGTGCAGTCCGTCGACGAGGACAAGTTGCGGCGCAATTGCCAGCCCGGCGACCGCACGGCGCATTGCAAGCAATGTCGCCTGGAGAATATTGAGGGTATCTATTTCCTCAACGGTTGCGCTGGCCACCGCCCATGCTTGCGCCCGCGTCCGGATTGCCACGGCAAGTTCTTCGCGCCTGCTCGCGCTCAGCTGCTTCGAGTCCGCAAGCCCCTTGATCGGCTGTGCCGGATCCAATATGACCGCGGCCGCTATCACCGGTCCGGCAAGCGGACCGCGCCCCGCCTCGTCGACGCCACAGCGCAGCGTATCTGCCGGAATCACGCGGGGGCGCCTCCCAGCAGAGGCAGGATCTCCTTCGCCGCCTTGGTGGCGGTATCCTGGCGCAGTTCCGCCAGCATGTTGGCGAACCGGCCTTCAAGCCGCTGGCGCACGGTGGCATCGAACAAAAGATTGGTTACAGCCTGCGCGAGGTTCTCGGCCGTCGCTTCCTCCTGCAGGAACTCCGGCACGATGAATTCACCGGCCAGAATATTGGGCATCCCGATATACCGCAGATAGGTTTGCCTGCGATGAATGAACGCGGTAATCGGCGCAACCTTGTAAGTAATCACCAGCGGGCGCTTGAGCAGCGCCGCCTCGAGGGAGGCCGTGCCCGATGTCGCAAGCACGACATCAGCCGCCGCCATGGCCTCGTGGGAGTGTCCGAACAGGACCTGGATATTTCGCGTACGCGACTCGGCGCGATAGAGCGCCTGCTCGAACATTTCCCGGGTTTGGCGGCTCACGAACGGCGCCAGGAACAAAACTTCGGGGACGTTCTCGGCGATGATGTCGGCTGTCGCCACGAACAAGTCACCCATCTGCTTGAGCTCGCTTACCCGGCTGCCCGGGAGCAGGGTTACGATCCTTGCAGACGACGGCAAGCGCAACTGCTCGCGCACGACTTCCCTGGAAGGAAATTTTGCCAGTGAATCCGCCAAGGGATGGCCCACGAACGCAACGGGCACGGCGGCGCGCTCATAAAGCGGCGGCTCGAACGGAAACAGCACCAGCACCTTGGAGACTGCGCGCCGGATTTTGTCGATCCGCCCGCGTCGCCATGCCCAGATCGTCGGGCCGACGTAATGCACGGTGGGAATGCCGGCGCGTTTGAGCTTGACCTCGAGATCGAGATTGAAGTCGGGCGAATCGATTCCGATAAATACTCGGGGACGCTCGTGCAAGAAGTGCGCGGCCAATTGCTGCCGGATGCCGAGCAACTCGGGAAAGTGACGCAACACTTCAACGATGCCCAGGACAGACAGCTTTTCCATCGGGAACAAGGGCTCGAAGCCGACGGTCTGCATCTTGGGCCCGCCGATGCCCGTGAACCTTGCGTTGGGAAGATGCTCGCGCAAGGCAGTAATGAGATGAGCCCCCAAGGTATCCCCCGACGGCTCACCGGCGACCATGCCGATGATCAGGGGTTCCGCGAGTGACACTAGCGGACGACCCCGCGCGTGGCTGCCGCGAGGAAATCCATCGTCACGCGCACTTCGGGGCACCCCCGCGACTGGCGCTCGAGCTCCTTCATTGCCTGCTCGATCGTCAGCCCGGACCGGTAAAGAGTTTTGTATGCGCGCTTGAGCTTGGTAATGGTGGGTGCCGCAAAACCCCGGCGCTTGAGCCCTTCGACGTTCAGCCCGTAGGGCTTGCCGGGATTGCCCGAGACCGTGACGAACGGCGGAATATCCTTCAGGACCACTGTCCCGGCGCCGGTAATGCTGTGGGCGCCGATGTGACAAAACTGGTGCACGCCAGTCAAGCCGCCGAGAATCGCGTATTCGCCGATGTGAACATGACCGCCCAGCTGCACGCCATTGGCGAGGATCGTGTGATTGCTCACCTGACAGTCGTGAGCAACGTGCACGTACGCCATGATCCAATTGCCGTTTCCGACACGCGTCACGCCGACGTCCTGTGCTGTTCCGCAGTTGAACGTGCAGAACTCCCGGATCGTATTGTCGTCGCCGATTTCCAGCCGCGTTGCCTCCCCACCGTATTTCTTGTCCTGGGGTATCTCACCAAGCGAGGAATGCTGGAATATCCGGTTGCGCGCGCCCATGCGAGTATGCCCGGTAATGACCGCGTGCGGCCCGATCCAGCACCCCGGGCCGATCACAACATCCGGTCCAATAACGCTATAGGGTCCGACTTCCACGTCCTGCGCGAGCTGGGCGCGGGGATCAATGATGGCAGTGGGATGGAGTTTCACGGTGGCGGGCCGCATGCCATGGAACAGCGGTGTTGTGTCGGGTCAGGCGTTCTCGTCGATTTTTCGCACCGTGCACATCAGCTGCGACTCAGCGACGACCGCTTCGTCGACCAGTGCCTTCGCGTCGAATTTCCATATGCCGCGCAAAACGCGGTTAATGCTCACGTCGAGTCGAAGCGAATCGCCCGGTACAACCGGCTTCTTGAAGCGCGCATTGTCGATGCCCACGAAATAATAGACCGAACGCTCATCCGCCTTCGCCTTCTCCGAGTGGAACGTCAGGATCGCCGCTGCCTGGGCCATGGCTTCCACGATCAGAACGCCCGGCATGACCGGGTAGTATGGGAAGTGCCCCTGAAAAAAAGGCTCATTGATGGTGACGTTCTTGAGCGCCAGCACACGCTTGCCGGGCTCGCACTGCAGCACGCGATCGATCAGCAGAAACGGGTATCGATGCGGCAGGTACTCGAGCACTTCCCGTATTTCTATATTGGTCAAGACCCGCTCCTCTTGGGATTCGCCAGCTTCTTCTCCAGTTCGCGCACACGGTCGGCCAGTTCGCCGAGGTGCCGCAACTGTACCGCATTCCTGAGCCATTGGGCGTGTGGCTCGAAGGCATAGACTGCGGTATATCTGCCCGGCCGATCGATCGATTTCGTGACGGCTGTGTACGCTGAGATCTCCACGTTGTCCGTAATCACGATATGGCCGGCGATGCCTGACGCGCCGCCGATCCTGCAGTGGCGTCCGATCTTCGTGCTGCCCGCGATCCCGGTGCAGGCGGCAATGGCGGTGTGCGCACCGATGCGGACGTTGTGACCGATCTGTATCTGATTGTCGAGCTTGACGCCCTCCTCGATGACCGTGTCATCGATCGCGCCCCGGTCAATGGTCGTATTGGCCCCAATCTCGACGTCACTTCCAATCACGACCCCGCCGATCTGCGGCACCTTGACCCAACGTTCATTTTCCAGGGCGATGCCAAACCCGTCAGCGCCGATGACCGCCCCGGCGTGCACGATGACGCGATCCCCGATTGCGCACCCGTGATAGACAGTAACGTTCGCGAAGAGGCGCGCATGATCGCCCACGCGCGTGTCATCGCCGAGAAAACATCCGGCACCAATGACACTGCCCCTCCCAATTTGCACATTGCGCCCGGCGACCACCAAAGGTCCGATCTCTGCGTCGGGGGCAATGACCGCCGACGGGTCGACGACGGCCGTTGGATGCCTTCCAGGCCGAGCGTCGGCAGGAGGATTGAACAAGACGGATACGCGGGCAAAATATGCGTAGGGATGGGAGCACACCACACGCGGAAGGCGAGTTGCCTCCCGCATTGCTTCGCCAACGATTACCGCGCCGGCGCGACTGCCAGTGAGCCGGGATGCATAGCGCTCATTGGCGAGAAACGTGATCGAATCCGGAGTTGCGCTATCGAGCGCTGCGACTCGCCGTACCTTCGTTTGCGGATTGCCAACCAGTTCGCCGCCCAGGCGCTCCACGATCTCTTGCAGGCTGTAGGTGCGTGGCTCGCCGGCCATGACTGCGTCTCCGGGAACCGCGGTGCCGCTAATTGCTCTCGGCCAGCGCCTTGAGCACCTTGTCCGTGATGTCTATGCGCGGGCTGCGATACACCGCCTCCTGCAGGATCAGGTCGTACTTTTCGGCATTGGCAATCTTCTTGATCACCCGGTCAGCGCGTTCGAACAGCGAAGCAAGCTCCTGATTTCGCCGCAGGTTCAAGTCTTCCCGATATTCGCGCTGCAGGCGCTGGAAATCAATGCTCAAGCGGGCCAGTTCCTGCTCCCGCGCGCGACGATCGCTCTCGCTCATCGTCATTGCATCTCTTTCCAGTCCGCTTTGCGTCGACTTTATTTCGGCCTCGCGCCTTTGAAGCTCCTGCGCCCTCGGCGCGAACTCCTTTTCCAGCTGCTTGCTGGCGCGCTCCGCGGGTGCCGACTCGCGGCGGATACGCTCAACGTCCACAAAACCGATCTTGATATCGGCAGCCTGGCTCGCGGCGATGCTGCACAGCATCACGGCGGCCCCCACTATCCAATAGCCGTACTTCAATGCTAGCTCCTTGCAGTTAGCTGATTGTCTGCGCACTCACGTGCGATGCGTTGTTCGATCAAAAGACGCCGCCAAACGTAAACTGGAACGGCTCCTCGCGGTCGAGGGGATCCGAGCGGAATGGCACTGCCGCGCTGATCTTTAAAGGACCGAATGGCGATACCCACAACCCCGCCAACCCTACCGAATAACGCAAAAATTGCGTATCCCATTTGTCGTCGACCATCCCCGCGTCGACGAAGGCGCTCAGTCTCACTGAACGGTCGTTTCCGAGCCCGGGAAAGGGAAACAGGAACTCGACATTCCCGACCAGCTTCCGGGATCCGCCTCGCGGGTCGCCGTTGCTGTCCTTCGGACCAATAGTATATGCCTTGAAACCGCGCACCGAACTGACCCCGCCAGTGTAAAAATTCTTGAAAAATGGCAACGGAGCGCTGCCATAGCCGTCACCGTAGCCGATTTCGCCGTTAAGCATCACTGTAAAAGCCTGAGTCAGCGGAAAATAGCGCTGATACCGGTACGAGAGTTTATAGTACTCCAGATCAGCCACCGGCAGGCCGACTTCGCCGCTCGCCTGGTGGAAGGCGCCTTCCGTTGGATAAATCAGACTGTCGCGCCGGTCGCGCTGCCAGTTCACGTTGATGAAGACGTTGTTCGGGTTCGAACCGAAGGTCTCGACGTAGTCCTTGTAAATTAGGGGGCTGTTGTCGAACAGCTCGATCTTGGTGTCATCGTAGCCGAGACCGTATCGAATGCTGTCAAACTCGGTCAATGGAACGCCGAGACGGACCACGCCACCCGCTGTCGTGGTCTTGTACCGCCCAAGGCTGTTGTCTGCCGCGTCAAGCTTCCTGTAATAGATGTCGAAACCCCGGCTCACGCCATCCACCGTGCTGTAGGGGTTCGTGTAACCCAACGCATAGGTGGTGTTGATCTTGCTCGTGTTGACCCCGATGTTGACGTGCCTCCCGGAGCCAAAAATGTTTTCCTGTGCGACCGAGCCTGAAAGAACCAACCCCTCGCTGCTTCCGAATCCCGCGCCGAATAGCAATCGACCAGTGGGCTTCTCAACGACCGCGACATCGAGGTCGACTTGGTCGTTAGCTCCCTGAACCGCGGGCGTTTCGACATTGACCTGCTGGAAGTAGCCCAGCTTGTCGATCCGCTGACGAGAAAGGCTGATCTTTTCTGCCGAGTACCAAGCACCCTCGAGCTGCCGCATTTCACGCCTGATCACTTCGTCGCGTGTGCGGGTATTGCCCGAAATGTTGACGCGGCGCACGTACACGCGTCGCCCCGGATCGATCAGGAACGTGAACCCGACCTGCTGTTTCTGCCTGTTGAGTTCGGGCACGGCATTGACGTTGGCAAAAGCATAGCCGTCGTTGCTGAGACGGTCGGTGATCAGTTTGCTCGACTCCGTCAGCCGCGCGCGGGAAAAAACGTCGCCCGGGTTGACCTTGATCAGCTTTCTCACTTCGGCCTCGGGAATCAGCAGCTGGCCCGCAACCTTCACGTCTGCCACCGTATACTTGGGTCCCTCCGTGACATTGATCGTAATGAAGATGTCTTGTTTGTCCGGCGTAATTGATACCTGTGTCGAGTCAACCACGAACTCGGCATACCCCCGATCAAGGTAGTACGAGCGCAGGGTCTCAAGGTCGGCGGAGAGCTTCTGGCGCGAGTACTGGTCATTCTTCGTGTACCACGTCATCATGCCCGGTGTCGTCAGCACGAACTGCTTCAGCAGATCCTTTTCGGAAAACGACTTGGCCCCGATTATCTTGATCTGCCGAATCTTTGCGATCTGGCCTTCCTCGACATTGAAATTCAGGGACACCCGATTGCGTTCGAGCGGCGTGACGGTGGTGTCGACCTTGATGGCGTAATAGCCTTGGCTCAAGTACAGGCGTTTGAGTTCCTGCTCCGCCCGCTCGAGCACGCCCCGGTCAAAGATCCTTCCCTCAGCCAGGCCTATTTGCCGCATACCCGCCATGAGCTGCTCGTTCTTGAGCTCGCGGGTTCCAACAAAATCAATTTGCGCAATCGAAGGGCGTTCTCGCAGCGAGACGACAAGAATATTGCCATCGCGCTCGATCGTGACGTCCTGGAAGAACCCGGTGGCGAAAAGCGCTCGGATCGCCTGCGCGGCCTTCTGCTCCGTCATGGTGTCGCCGACCTTGACCGGGAGGTAGCCGAAGACGGTGCCTGCCTCGGTGCGCTGGATGCCTTCGACGCGAATGTCGCGGATGACGAACGGCTCGATCGCGGCCGCCGAAGCTGCATGCAGCGCGATTAGCAGCACGGCAACACGAGACCAGCGCATGAGTTCAGCCGCTTATCAGACGATGTATATCGTTATACAGAGCAAAGGCCATCAAGATGAACAGCAGCGCAATGCCTACGTGCTGACCGATCTCGATGGCCCGGTCGGATGCCGGACTGCCCTTGAAAACCTCGATCGTATAATACATTAAATGCCCGCCGTCCAATAAGGGAATGGGCAGCAGGTTCAGCACGCCGAGACTGATGCTGATCAGGGCCAGGAACAGGAGGTAGGACGAGAGTCCGCTTTGCGCCGATTGTCCGGCATAATCCGCGATCGTGATGGGCCCCGAAAGGTTCTTCAGCGATACCTCTCCAACAATCATCTTGCCAAGCATTTGTAGACTGAAAAGCGACGTCTCCCACGTTTTGCGCACGGCCTTCGCGAGAGCTTCGAAGACTCCGTAGCGCACTTCGACCATGAAGCTGGAAAATGCGGCAGGGTCGATCCGGGGCGCCGCTCCGATCCGACCGATGGTGCGCTCGCCCTCGAGCACGGTGGCTGGCGTGATCGAAATTGCAGGTATCAGCGCTCCGGCGCGACGGACCTCGACTGTAAGGGGTGTGCCCGGGTGGCTGCGGACCGACGCCACCAGTTGATGCCAGCTGGTGATCCGCTGGTTGTCGATGGCGACAATTTCGTCACCGGCTTGCAGCCCCGCCCGCTCGGCCGCGCCATCCGGCACAACTTCCCCTATAACGGGCTTCAGCGGGGGACGGTATCGGACGAGCCCGAGCACCCGCAGAAAATCGCTGTCGAGATCGGCTGTCGTCAGGCTGGAAAGGTCAAGCCGGCGTAGATTGACATCACCTTTGGCGGTGCGCGTTTTTATGTTCACGGGTTCCCGTTTCACCGCGTACTGCAGAAGAATCCACCGCGCATCCTGCCATGTCGCGATCGCCTCGTCGCCAATCTGCACCAGCGTATCGCCCGAGGAAAATCCAGCGACGAACGCTGGCGTCCCGGAGGGTGGTGGGCCGACCACCGGCTTGATTCCGGGCACGCCGCTCACGAAGAGAAACCAGTAGAGCGCGATTGCCAGAAGAAAATTGGCAACCGGCCCCGCAATCACGATCGCGATGCGGCGCCATACCGATTGCCGGTTGAAGGCCCGTGGCAGGTCTTCAGGCGCAACGGGGCCCTCGCGTTCGTCGACCATTTTGACGTAGCCGCCTAAGGGGAAGGCTGCTATGACCCATTCGGTCGCGTCGCGCCCGAGCCTGCGTGACCATAGCGCGCGTCCGAACCCCACGGAAAAGCGCAGAACTTTTACGCCGCATGCCCGCGCAACCAGATAGTGCCCGAACTCGTGCACCACGATCAGGCAACCAAGCGCTACGACGAATGCGAGGATGGTTGTAATCAGTGACATGCTGGTCTGGCGTGTTGCGGACGTCGCCGCTCAGGAACGCGCGGCGCGGCGCCTCGCGCCAGAAACCGGGAAAGGACGGGCACGAGCAAGCTTGCGCTCGGCTCTGGCGCGGGCGGCGGCGTCGGCAGCGAGAATCTCCTCGAGATCCCGTGCGTGGCCCAAATCCGTATCGGCCAATACCCCTTCAATGACCTCAGGAATCCGGGAAAAACTCAGCAATCCCGAGAGAAAGTGCGCAACCGCCACTTCGTTTGCCGCGTTGAGCACCGTGGGCGCCGCCCCGCCCGCAGCCAACGCCTCGTAGGCGAGGTGCAGGCACGGGAAGCGCTGCAGATCGGGCTTCTCGAAGTGGAGTGCGCCCACGCGCGCAAGATCAAGAAACTGCACGCCAGCTGCAATGCGCTGCGGGAAATCCAGCGCGTGAGCTATCGGCGTTCGCATGTCCGGGTTGCCCAGCTGCGCGATGACAGAACCGTCGATGTACTCCACCAGGGAGTGGATAACGCTCTCCGGATGAATAACGACCTCGATTTGCTCCGGTGCTACATTGAAGAGCCAATGGGCCTCGATAACTTCCAGGCCCTTGTTCATCATGGTTGCCGAGTCGACAGAGATCTTGCGCCCCATGACCCAGTTCGGATGGGCGCACGCCTGCTCGGGCGTGACCTTTTCAAGCTGATGCAGCGGCAACAGACGAAACGGTCCGCCTGACGCGGTAAGCAAGATGCGCCGCACGCCCGCCACATCGGGATGCCCCGAGTAGGACGCCGGAAGCGCCTGGAAAATCGCGTTGTGCTCGCTGTCAATCGGCAATAACTGCGCGCCACTCGAACGCGCCGCATCCATCAGGAGTGGTCCGGCGGTCACCAACGACTCCTTATTGGCCAGCAGGACCCTCTTGCCGGCGCGCGCTGCCGACAGCGTTGAGCGCAGACCCGCGATCCCCACTATTGCCGCCATGACCGTGTCGACCTCTGGCAGCGCGGCGACTTCCTCGAGGGCCTCAAGTCCGCACAATACTTCGCAGCTCAAGCCGGCCTGCCGTACTCGGCGGCGAAGATCCTCGGCGCTCGAGGGCTCAAGAACCACCGCGAACCGCGGCTGGAACTTCAGGCATTGCTCGAACAGCAATTGCGTCTGGCTACGCGCAGTGAGCGCAACGATCTCGAACCTGCCGGGATGGAGCGCTATGACGTCCAGCGTGTTCACGCCGACGCTGCCCGTTGAGCCGAGGATGGTTAGACGCCGCATGTTTCCCATAGCCCGAGTGCCTGACTCACTTCATGTAGAGTAAAAGCGCGGCAGCGAATGGCATGCTCGATGTCATGCTGTCGATCCGGTCGAGAATCCCGCCATGTCCCGGCAGCAGCGTGCCGCTGTCCTTCGCCCCAACCCGTCTTTTCATCCATGACTCGAACAGGTCGCCCACTACACTCGCTAACGCCACGCCGGCGAACAAGGCCACACCCCGCGCATCACTCCACCAATCCCAATCGGGCAACCCCCGCGACACGGCGACATAATACACTGCCACTGCCACAGCGCCCCCCGCGACTCCTTCCCAGGTTTTGCCGGGACTGATAGCAACCGCGAGCTTGTGCTTGCCCCACGCCTTGCCGGCGAGATACGCGCCCGTATCGGCCAGCCAGACGACGCCGAGAAGCACCAGGAGTTGCCCCGGTTGGGCCTGCAATCGACCGAGTGCCAGCCACGTGGGCACGAGCACCACCCATCCCGTAATGGTCAGCGCCAAGGGAGAGTCCACGCGCCAGCGCATCGCGAGCCACGCCGGCGCGACCACGAGCCAGAACGCGCAACTGATCGAGAAAACGCTCGCGCTCAGTTTGGGCCCGGCTCCCAGCTGCAGAGCCAGCGCCGACCCCAGCACGAGCGCACTGAATGCAAACTGTGAGAAAGAGGTGTATCGCGCCAAGCGCCCCCATTCCCAGGTTGCGCCGAGCAATACCGGCATCAATAGCACGTTCCACCAAACGTTCGGCAGGTACAGCAACGCGGTTACGAAGACAGCCAGTAGCGCTGCCGCGGTGACCAAGCGCGCAAGGAACATCGAGATTAGGAGTCCGTCGCGTCGCCGTTAACCGGCATCGCCGACGTCTTGGGCCTGGTAAACGGGGACACCAGCGCCCCCGGGCAACTGCTCGCTTGTACGACCAAAACGGCGCTCGCGCTGCTGATAAGAGACGATCGCACGATCAAGCACCGCCGCATCGAAATCCGGCCAAAGCACGTCCGTGAAATAGAGTTCCGTGTAGGCGAGTTGCCAGAGCATAAAATTGCTGATGCGCTGCTCACCCCCGGTACGGATAAAAAGATCGGGCTCCGGGGCGTCGCCCAGGGCGAGATACGGCGTTAGGTCCCGCTCGCTAAATCCGCTCGCGAGCTCTGGGCGCTCCCGCAGCATGCGGGTAACCGCCTGAAGAATGTCCCACCGCCCGCCGTAGTTGGCGGCAATGGTAAGGTTCAGCTTCCGGTTCTTTGATGTGCGCGCTTCCGCCTCGCGTATCAGGCGCGTGAGCTTCGGCTCGAACCGGTCGAGCTCGCCGATGACTCTGAACCGGACCCCGTTTTCATGCAGTTTTTCGACTTCCTGCTCCAAGGCCGAGACAAACAGCTGCATCAGGAACGACACTTCATCAGGGGGCCGGCGCCAGTTCTCGCTGCTGAAGGCAAACAGCGTCAGGTAATCGACCCCGCGTTCGATGCAGGCCCGCACCACGTTGCGCACCGCCTCCACCCCGCGCCGATGGCCCGCTATGCGAGGAAAGAAACGCTGTTTCGCCCAGCGCCCGTTACCATCCATTATGATGGCAATGTGGCGGGGGATTCGGCGCGCTTCCGGTATCTCGAGAGTCGTGCTTGCCATCCGGACTGTCAGATCGCCATCAAATCCGCTTCCTTCTGCTGGAGGATCTTGTCGATCTCTGCGACAAAGCGGTCAGTGAGCTTTTGAACGTCATCTTGCGCGCGTCGTTCCTCGTCTTCCGCCACTTTTTTCTGCTTGAGCAGATCTTTCAGCTGATGGATTGCATCCCGCCGCACGTTGCGCACGGCGACACGCGTGTTCTCGCCCTCGTGGCGCACGACCTTGATCAGCTCCTTGCGCCTTTCTTCGGTCAGCGGGGGCATCGGTACCCGCACGGTATCGCCACTCGTCGCGGGATTCAACCCGAGATCGGAATCGCGAATCGCTTTCTCGATGGTTCCCGCCATTTTTTTCTCCCATGGCGTGACTCCGATGTTGCGGGCATCGATCAGCGTGACATTCGCCACCTGGGAAAGCGGCGTCGGTGTGCCGTAGTAATCGACCGTGATGTGGTCGAGCAGCCCCGTATGCGCGCGGCCGGTGCGAACCTTTGCAAGGTCGCTTTTCAAGGTGTCGACCGTTTTTTTCATCTTCTGCTCAGCGGCCTTCTTGACATCAGCAATCATGGTGATCCTCCCGCTTCAGCTAGGCTTGCTCAAATATGCAGGAATGTTCCCTCGTCCTCGCCCAGCACCACGCGCCTGAATGCCAAAGGCTTGAGGATGCTGAAGACGTTGATCGGCAGTTTCTGGTCGCGGCAGAGGGTCAACGCCGTGGCGTCCATCACCCTGAGGTTCTTGATGATCGCCTCGTCAAATGTCAGGCGCTGATAGCGCATGGCATCCGGGTGTGTTTTGGGGTCATCAGTGTAAACGCCGTCGACCTTTGTCGCCTTGAGCACGAGGTCAACGTTCATCTCCATTCCCCGAAGGGCAGCCGCCGTATCGGTCGTGAAAAAGGGATTACCCGTGCCCGCGGCGAAGATCACGACCTTCCCTTCCTCCAGGTAGCGCATGGCCTTGCCGCGAATGTACGGCTCCACGACCTGCTCAATGTTGAGCGCCGACTGGACGCGGCTCACCAGGTTCACGCGCCTCATCGCATCCTGAAGCGCCAGCGCGTTCATTACCGTCGCCAGCATGCCCATGTAATCAGCCGTGGCCCGGTCCATGTGTGATGCCGCCGGCGTAACGCCTCGGAAGATATTGCCGCCGCCGATCACGACCGCGATCTCCACTCCCAGATTCAGGACCTCGGCAATCTCCCCCACAATCCGGTCAACGGTCCCGGAGTTGATGCCGTAACTGTCATCGCCCATCAACGCCTCACCGCTCAGCTTCAGCAGTACACGCTTGTATGCGGGCGTCTGTGGCATGTTTAGTCCCGTTCAAATATGGCCAGTTACCGCGGCCCGACGAGGCGCTCAGCGCGCCTGACCGACCTGTGCCATTACCTCTGAAACAAAATCGTCCTTCTTCTTTTCAATGCCCTCACCAACGACGTAAAGAGCAAACGCAGTAACCGTGGCGTCCTTGGATTTGAGCAACTGCTCGATGCTCTGCTTGTCGTTCTTGACGAAAGGCTGTCCCAGCAGGGTCGTTTCGCGCAGAAATTTCTGCACCGAACCCTCCACCATTTTTGCCACGATATTGGCAGGCTTGCCCGAATCGGCCGCCTTGGCGGTCGCGATCTCGCGCTCCTTTTCGACTGCGGCGGCAGGAACCTCGTCAGCGCTCAAGGCGATCGGTTTGCTTGCCGCGATGTGCATGGCGAGATCCTTGGCGAGCACCTCATCGCCCCCGGTTACGTCGACCAGCACTCCAATTTTTGCGCCGCCGTGAATATAGCTCGCCAGCCTGCCCCGTCCCGCCAGTCGCACAAATCGCCTGATCGCCAGGTTCTCCCCGATCTTGCCCACCAGGGCCCTGCGCACCTCGTCCACACTAGACCCGTCGAACGGCAGGCGCGACAAGGCATCGACATCCGCCGGTTCGCGCGCCACGATCAACTGGGCCAGCGCGCCGGCAAAAGCAAGAAATTCCTCATTCTTCGCGACAAAATCGGTTTCGCAGTTGATTTCCACGAGTGCGCCCACCTTGCCGTCCGCCGCGATATGGGCCGCAACCACTCCCTCGGCAGCCAGGCGCGAGGCCGCCTTGCTCGCCTTGTTGCCAAGCTTTATCCGCAGGATCGCTTCCGCTTTGCCCAGGTCGCCAGCGGCTTCTGCGAGCGCCTTCTTGCACTCCATCATCGGCGCGTCGGTCTTCTCGCGCAGCTCCTTCACTAGGTTTGCGGTGATCTCCGCCATTCCTGTCCTCACTGGTTAAAAAAAAGGGGCTCACGCCCCAGATGATTCGCATCCGGACGGATCAACCGCCCTCAGTCTCTTCGACTTCAACGAATTCTTCCCCGCCGCGGACAATTTCTTTCAAGCTGTCCTGGCGGCCCTCGAGCACCGCGTCGGCAATGCCGCGAACATAGAGTCTGATCGCGCGGCTCGAATCATCGTTTCCCGGAATGACGTAGTCCACGCCCTCGGGCGAGTGATTGGTATCGACGACGCCGATAAGAGGAACCCCCAGTTTACGGGCTTCGGCAACCGCGCCCTTCTGGAAGCCTACGTCGACCACGAACATCGCGTCCGGCAAGCCGTTCATGTCCTTGATTCCCCCCAAGCTCCGCTCGAGCTTGGCAATCTCGCGCTGATACTGCAGAGCCTCTTTCTTGGGCAGCTTGTCAAGGGTGCCGTCCTGCACCATGGCTTCCATGTCCTTCAGCCGCTTGATCGACTGCTTGACGGTCTTGTAGTTGGTAAGCATCCCGCCCAGCCACCGGTAATCGACGTAGGGAGAGCTGCAGCGCTGGGCCTCTTCCCGGATAATGTCCCGTGCCTGCCGCTTGGTGCCAACGAACAGCACCGTGCCCTTGTTGGTGCAGAGCTGACGCACGAATTTCGTCGCCTCCTGGTAGAGCGCAAGAGTACTTTCCAGGTTAACGATGTGAATCTTGTTGCGATGTCCGAAGATGTACGGCGCCATCTTCGGATTCCAAAAGCGGGTCTGGTGGCCGAAATGAACGCCCGCTTCGAGCATTTCGCGCATCGTGACTGACATACTGCGTATCTCCGGTAAGGGTTGAGCCTCCATCCGCCGAGAGGCCGCCGTGCAACGACGACCACCCTCACATTGGCGAATGTGCGAATTGCCCCGGCAAAGCAGAAAAGGCTCCCGGAGCTAACTTGTTAGTTTAACACGCAAAAGCCGCCGGCCTCAACCCACGCCCCCGCCGATGCGTCGAGCGGCATTCTGGACTAAAATCCGCTCTCCTTGAAAAACCAGCCGCTTACCACGCGCTCGGGGTGTCCCTGCGCGGCGTAAAACCGAGCTCTAATGTCCGTCACCATCAAGACCCCCGAAGAGATCGCCAAGATGCGCGTCGCCGGTCGCCTCGCCGCCGAGGTGCTCGATTTCATCGCCCCCCACGTGCGCGCCGGTGTCACAACGGGGGAGCTGGACCGCCTGTGCCACGACTACATCTTGAATGTCCAGCTTGCGACGCCCGCCCCGCTCAATTATGCGCCGCCCGGCTACCAGCCGTTTCCAAAGTCCATTTGCACCTCTGTGAATCACGTCGTCTGCCACGGCGTGCCCGGCGAAAAGAAGCTGCGAGCCGGCGACATCGTCAATCTCGACATCACGGTCATCAAAGACGGCTATCATGGGGATACCAGCCGAATGTTCTACCTGGCCCAGCCTTCGATCCAGGCTCGGCGTTTATGCGATGTCACGTATGAGTGCCTGTGGCTGGGCATCGACGCGGTTCAGCCCGGTGGTCGTCTTGGCGATATCGGCTATGCGATACAGACACACGCGGAGGAGCACGGCTACAGCGTGGTGCGGGAGTTCTGCGGGCACGGCATCGGCCGCAAGTTCCATGAGGAACCCCAGGTTTTGCATTACGGCCGGCCGGGCACCGGCCTTCGCCTTGAACCTGGCATGACCTTCACCATTGAACCCATGATCAACGCGGGAAAACCGGAGATCCGGCAGCTTGCGGACGGGTGGACGGTCGTCACCAAGGACCATAGCCTGTCGGCGCAATGGGAGCATACGGTGCTCGTGACCGATAGCGGGTACGAAGTCTTGACCCTTTCAGCCAAAGCGCCCCAGAAGCCGCCCCTACATGCCTGACCGGACAATCGCGCAGGACCCGGGCGCCCAAGCGGCGCAGTCATTGCGGGCCCGCATTGCCACCTGGAAAGAAAAGCTCGCGGACCGCAAGCAGCGCTTGCGCCTGGAATTTCAAGCGCGCAAGGCGCCAATGGAGCTCCTGCGGCGGCATTCGGCTGTAATCGACCGTCAGCTGAAGGAAGTCTGGGCTGCCCAGGCCATGCCTGGGGTCGCAGCCCTTACCGCAGTTGGCGGGTATGGTCGCGGCCAGCTCTTCCCGTCGTCCGACGTCGATCTGCTGATTCTGCTCTCCGCGCCGCCCGGGGCCGAGCTCGCTCGCAAGCTTGAAAATCTGATCGGAATCCTTTGGGACATTGGCCTGGAGGTCGGCCACAGCGTGCGCACCGTCGAGGAGTGCGTCAGCCTCGCCGCGACCGATCTCACGGTACAGACAACGCTACTCGAAGCGCGCCTCCTTGCCGGCAACCGCCAGCTCTTCAGCCGCTTCACGAAGCGTATCCGTGACATGCGGGACCCGGGCGAATTCCTCCAGGCGAAGCTTCTCGAGCAGCAGCAGCGGCACGCACGCTATGCCGAGAGCAATCTCGAGCCCAACATCAAGGAGAGCGCAGGGGGATTGCGTGACCTGCAGAACATCATCTGGATCTCGCGCGCAGCCGACCTCGGCATATCATGGCGGGAACTTGCCCGCCGCGGTCTCATCTCGCTGGGTGAAGCACGCGAAATCGAGCAGCATGAACAGTTCCTTCAGTCAATCCGGATCCGCCTGCATTATCTCGCCGGGCGCCGCGAGGACCGGTTGCTTTTCGATTACCAGTCTTCGTTAGCCCGCGAACTCGGTCTGCACGACCGTCCGCAGCGTCTGGCGAGCGAACAGTTGATGCAGCGCTACTACCGTACGGCTAAGGCGGTGTCGCAACTGAACAACATCCTTTTGCAGAATCTGGCCACCCGAATACTCCCGGTGCACGACAAGGAATACCACCCGCTCAACGAGCGTTTTGGGATGAAAGATGAACGGCTCGAGGCGCGCGACGAGCGGGTTTTCAAACGCTATCCACGCGCGATTCTTGAAAGCTTCGTGCTCCTGCAACAACATCACGAGCTAAAGGGCATGAATGCCCCTACCCTGCGCTCATTGTGGCGCGCGCGGCGCCTGATCAACACGGCATTCCGTCGGGATCCGCACAACCGCCAGCAGTTCATGCAAATCCTGAAGAGCTCGGAACGAGTGGAGCGCGCGCTCCGCGCGATGAACGAAAACGGGGTTCTTGGAAGATACCTCCCACGCTTTGGCCGGATCGTCGGTCAGATGCAACACGACCTCTACCACGTCTACACGGTGGATGAGCATATCCTGCGCGTGGTGCGCAATCTTCGCCGCTTCTCGATCCCGGAACTCGCGCATGAGTTCCCGTTGTGCAGCCGTCTCATGAGCAATTTCGAGCGGCCGGAAATTCTCTATGTTGCGGCGTTGTTCCACGACATTGCCAAAGGGCGCGGCGGCGATCATTCGCAGCTGGGCGCGGTTGATGCACGCCGCTTCTGTCGCGATCACTCGCTTAGCGCCGATGACAGCGAACTCGTGTCCTGGCTCGTTGAGAACCACCTCGTCATGTCCGCCACCGCACAGAAGCAGGACATCAGTGATCCGGAAGTAATCTCAGCATTCGCGCAACGCGTGCGCGATGAGCGCCACCTAGTTGCGCTTTATCTTCTTACGGTCGCTGATATTCGCGGAACCAGCCCCAAGGTATGGAACGCATGGAAATCCAAGCTGCTCGAGGACCTGTTCGAAGCGACGCGACGACGGCTCGCCGGCCACCACGCCACGCTCGCCAGCAGCCTCCAAACGCGGCAGGAGGAAGCGCGGGCAAGACTTCGCCTCTACGCGGTCCCGGAACACGCCCACGACAAGCTGTGGGCGAAGCTCGACGACACTTATTTCCTGCGTCATGAATCTCAGGAAATCGCGTGGCACACGCGCCTGCTCTACTACCGAGTGGAGTCACCTGAGCCGGTCGTGAAGGCGCGCTTGTCACCGGCGGGCGAGGGGCTGCAGGTGATGATCTATGTTCCGGACCAGAAAGAGCTCTTCGCCCGCATTTGCAGTTTTTTCGAGAGCATTAGCTACGACATCTTCGAGGCCAAGATCTATACCACGCGGCACGGCTATGCGCTTGATTCCTTCCAGGTGCAGGATCCGGATAATCGGCGCCCGCAATACCGGGACGTCATCGGTCTGATCGAATACGAGCTCGCCGATCGACTCAAAAACAAGACGCCGCTTCCAGCGTTCGCCAAGCCGCGCCTGAGCCGCCAGCTGCGCCACTTTCCGATTTCACCGGAGGTGAATATCCAGCCCGATGATAGGGGCGTCTACTGGGTGCTTTCCATCATTGCCGGTGACCGGCCAGGCCTGCTTTCCCGCGTTGCTCGCGTGCTGACGGCTTACGATATCAATTTGCACACCGCGAAGATCAATACGCTCGGCGCCCGTGCCGAAGACGTGTTCCTTGTGGCCGGCGCCGGGCTAAAGAATCCTAAGACGGTCATCCGGCTGGAAGGCGCCTTGCTCGAGCAACTCCGTACCTAACGGAATGTTGAATGTTGAATGGCGTAGGGTCTGGTCAAGTCATTCAAAAAGCATCATTCAAAATTCAAACCTTAACATTGAAAATTATTCATCCTGAAGATCCTGCCCCGGAAAGAGCTCCGCGCTGAAGCCGAAATTGCGCAGGTCCCGGATGCGCATTGGATAGAGAATGCCCGAGAGATGATCGCACTCGTGTTGCACAACACGCGCATGGAAGTCACTCACCGTGCGATCGATTGCCTCGCCGTATTGGTCCAAACCCTGATAGCGTATTGTGCGATGGCGCGGAACCAGGCCACGCATGCCCGGCACGCTCAGGCACCCCTCCCAGCCCTCCTCGATCTCATTTCCGACCGGAGCAAGGACGGGATTGATTAGCACGGTATAAGGCACCTCCTCGGCATCGGGGTAGCGCGCGTTATGCCCGACACCGAAGATGACCACCTGAAGCCCCACCCCGATCTGAGGGGCTGCGAGTCCGGCGCCATCGAGCGCGCGCATCGTATCCTCCATGTCGGTGACCAGCGAATGCAATTCGGGAGCATCAAAATGCTGCACCGGCTGTGCAACCTGGAACAGCCGCGGATCCCCCATTCGCAGGACGCTCCTAATCGGCATCGAGAATCAGCAGGCTGTCCAGCACCTTGCGCACGCGCGCCATCGCGGCCTGGGACACCGCGTTGATCTCTTCCAAGCGCACGCCGGCCGCGCTCGCCCCCCGGCCGGCCGCATAGTTGACCACTACTGCGACCGCAGCGTAGGACAACCCGAGCTCACGCGCCAGCGCGGCTTCGGGCATGCCCGTCATGCCGACCATGTCGGCCCCGTCCCGTTCGAGCCGATTGATCTCTGCTGCGGTCTCGAGGCGGGGTCCCTGTGTCGCCGCATAGGTACCGCCATCCACCAGCGGCACCCCTGCTGTTGCAGCCGCCCTATGCAAACGCTTTCGCATTGCATCGCTATAAGGGTATGTGAAATCAATGTGCGTTACGCTGCGGTATGTCTGATCGGAAAATGTCTGATCACGGCCGTGCGTGTAGTCGATGATCTGGTCCGGCAGCGCCAGTGTTCCAGGGACGAGGTCCGCGCGGATGCCTCCCACAGAAGCGATCGAGACGACATCCAGCGCGTTCTCGGCATGCAGCGCCCAGATATTTGCACGGTAGTTCACCTCGTGCGGGGGAATCGTGTGGCCATAGCCATGGCGCGCCAGGAACACCACTTCGCGCCCCTCTATCGTGCCGAACGTCAGAGCGCCTGACGGCTCCCCGTAGGGCGTCCGCACGACCTGGCGCCGCGTAATGTTGAGATTGGAGAGCTGAGTCAGCCCGCTGCCGCCAATGATCGCTAGCATTCGAGTAAGCGGTGATCGGTAAACGGTGGATCGTAGGCGCCGTCATTCCAGCGCCTGAACCTGCGCACCCGTGAATTTGGTGCGGGAGTTCTCCCTACCGAGAAGCGATTCATTTTCATGCGCCTGGGGTCCGCTTAGCGTTTATCGTTGCCCTACTTGAGCGCATAAATTCCGGGCAGGTTGCGCCAAACCCCGTACACATCCATTCCAAATCCGAAGACGTACCGGTCGGGAACGTGAAAGCCGACGAAATCGGCGCTAACGGGCTTCGGCTTTCCCGTATCCTTTTCCGCCAAGACAACGCTATACACTCGGCTGGCACCCGCGGCAAGCACCTTATCCCGAATCGCGGCAAGCGTTTTGCCTTCATCCAGAATGTCATCGAGCACCATCACGACGCGACCCGCGACGCCGGTACCGGGCGTTACTTTCCACGCGATCTCGCCCCCCTGCGTCGCGCTACCGTAGCGGGTAACCTCGAGGTAGTCCACCTCGAGCGGAAACCGAAGCTGCAACAGCAACTGCCCCGCGAAGACCACGCTTCCCCGCATCACGCACAGCACCAGAGGAAAGGCGTCGGCGAGCTGCGCCGAGATCTCGTGCGCGAGACGGGCTACGGCCTCGGACACCGCGGGCGCCGCTACCACGAGATCGGCCGTGTCCAGCAGCTGCCGCGCTTTTTCAGGTGACAAGCTCACTCAATGAGTAAAAGTAACGACACGCTCGTCCATCGCCTGCTGGATGACATAGGCGCCGCCGATGGTCTCCTCGATCTCCGGGATCAGGTCGTTCCACCACCGCTCGAGCGCGGGCGTGCGCACCTTGAAGTGGACTTCGGCCTCATGGGCGTCTTTGATGAAGTCGTGGGCGCTTTTCGGCGGGCCTTCCTTGACGTAGAGCTTCTCCGCCACGCCCTTTTCGGCCAATTCCCGAGCCCGGGCGGTGAGGATGACTTCTACGTCGAACTCCATCGCGGTCGCAACCGTTGCCTGGAAAAACGGCGCGCCCAGCTCCGTCGCAATCTTTGGATCGGTGTTGACCATTACGCTCATCAATGTTTCCGCCATGTCGGCGTCCCTGCCGAAACGCTCTGCATCATATTCACCATCTTACAATGTGACGAAGGCATTGGGGCGGCTAGAGGTCGTGACAGCCAAGTTTCCTGAGAAATTTCCTGACATCCGCGCCCACTTCCGGGTGCTTGAGCGCATAGGCAAGATTGGCCTGCAAATAACCGAGCTTGCTGCCGCAGTCGTAGCGCACGCCCTCGAACTCGTATGCGAATACGTGTTCCTCGTGGATCAGCGAGGCGATGCCGTCAGTCAGCTGAATTTCCCCTCCTGCGCCGGGTTTGATCCGCTGCAGATGTCGGAAAATCGCAGGAGTGAGCAGGTATCGCCCGACGACACCCAGTGTGGACGGCGCCTTGCTCGGTTCGGGTTTTTCGACAATACCGACCATACGGTGTGGCGAGCGCGAGCGCGCGACCGTCTTCACGATGCCGTACTGCCGGGTTTGGCGCCGCGGTACATTTTCCACGGCCACGACGGAACAGCCCATATCGCGGTAGACCTTGACCATTTGCGCGAGCGCCGGTGTCTTGGCATCGATCAAATCGTCGGCGAGCACAACGGCAAAAGGCATGTTTCCCACGACGGGCATGGCGCAAAGAATCGCATGGCCGAGCCCGAGCGCCTGCGGTTGCCGCACGTACGTGCATGAAACATGCGGCGGAATGACTTCTCGCACCACCTTGAGCAGCTCCCGCTTGCCGCGCCCGGTGAGCTCGGTCTCGAGCTCGTATGCGGTGTCGAAATGATCCTCGATGGCGCGCTTGCCACGACCGGTGACGAAGATCATTTCCGTCATGCCCGCGGCCACCGCCTCCTCGACGGCGTACTGGATCAGCGGTTTGTCCACGATCGGCAGCATTTCCTTCGGGCTTGCCTTCGTTGCGGGCAAAAAGCGCGTACCCATTCCCGCGACGGGAAATACGGCTTTGGTGATCTGTCCCATTCGTCAACCCTCCTTGTCCAGCAGTTTGAGTAGTCCGTCCTCGTCGAGCAGCGCGACGCCCAGATCACGTGCCTTTTCGTATTTGCTTCCCGGCTCGCTGCCCACCACAACGTAGTCGGTCTTCTTCGAGACGCTTCCGCTTACCCGGGCTCCGAGGGCTTCGAGGCGCGCTTTCGCTTCTTCGCGCTTCAGGTGTGGCAGGGTTCCAGTCAAGACGAAGGTCTTGCCCCGCAACGGTAGCCGGGCGCTTCCCGGCTTGCCCTCCGGCCAGCGCACGCCAAGCTTGCGCAGCTGCTTGACGACATCGCGATTACGCGACTCCCGGAAGAAGCGCGCAATACTCTGCGCAACCACAGGCCCGACATCCGCCACCTCCTGAAGAGCAGTTTCATCGGCTGCGCACACCTCGTCCAGGCTGCCGAAATGGCGCGCCAGGTCGCGGGCCGTTGCCTCGCCGACGTTCCGGATGCCCAGGGCATAGATGAAGCGCGCCAGTGTTGTGTCCTTACTCTTCTCGATTTCGCCACAGAGATTCTCGGCCGATTTCCGTCCCATGCGCTCGAGCGCTGCGAGCAGGTGTCTCGACAATACCCTCGTCGACGAGCTGGTCCACGAGCTTGTCGCCCAGGCCCTCGATGTCCATGGCGCGACGCGAGGCAAAATGCAGCAGCGACTGCTTGCGTTGCGCCGGACAGAACAACCCCCCAGTGCATCGCGCAACGGCCTCGTCCTCCAGTCGCTCGACACGTGAACCGCACTCAGGGCACTTGTCGGGCATGTGGAACGCGCGCACATGCTTGGGACGGCGCTCTTTGACCACGCTCACCACCTCGGGAATAACGTCGCCCGCGCGCCGCACGATGACGTGGTCACCGATGTGCACGTCCTTGCGCCGGATCTCGTCCTCGTTGTGCAGGGTTGCGTTAGTCACCGTCACCCCGCCCACGAAAACCGGTGCCAGGCGCGCCACCGGCGTAAGCGCCCCGGTGCGCCCCACCTGCACGTCGATCCCGGTTACCTGCGTGATCTCCTCCTCCGCGGCAAACTTGTGGGCAACCGCAAAGCGTGGTGCCCGCGAGACGAACCCCAGCTGGTCCTGTTGCCGGAGGTCGTTGACTTTGTATACCACCCCATCGATCTCGTAAGGCAGACCGGCGCGCTGCTCTGCGATCGTCTGGTAGTAGCGGAGCAGCGCCCCGACTCCATGAACCACGCGGCGTTGCGCGTTGACGGGAAGGCCGAGGGTTTCCAGGTGATCGAGCTGCCGGCTATGTCGGTCGTGAGGAATGCGACCACCCGAGACCCGTCCCAACCCGTAAGCGAAGAAGGTTAAGCGTCGCGCGGCGGTGACGCGTGAGTCGAGCTGCCGCAGCGAACCCGCTGCCGCATTGCGGGGATTGGCGAATTCCCGCTCGCCTTTCTTGCGTTGCTCGCTGTTCAAATGCGTAAAATCCCGTTTGAGCATCAGGACTTCTCCCCGGACCTCGAGCACGGAAGGCGCCCCGTCGCCCTTCAGGCGCAACGGGATGGATCGCACCGTGCGCAAGTTGGCGGTGACGTCTTCGCCCGTGTAGCCATCGCCGCGAGTAGCGCCCATCGACAGAACGCCGCGCTCGTAGGTGAGACTGACGGCCAGACCGTCGAACTTGGGCTCGACCTCATATTCCACTTCGCCCGAGGTTTCCAGCCCCTCGCGCACGCGCCGGTCGAAGGCGTTCACTTCGTCCTCCGAAAACGCGTTGTTGAGCGACAGCATGGGCATCGCATGGGTCACCTGCGCAAAGGCCGTAACGGGCGTCACCCCAATGCGCGAGGTTGGAGAATCCGGAACGATGAGCTGGGGATAGCTCGCCTCGATTTCCTGCAGCTCGCGGAAGAGGCGGTCGTACTCCGCGTCAGGAATGGTCGGAGCATCGAGAACGTAGTAGTTGAAATTGGCGCGCTCGAGCTCGGCGCGCAAACGTGCCGCGCGTGCGGCCACCGCTTTGGGGACCGCGGACATCCTAGGAAAAGAGTCGTAGGGCGCGCGGGCTGCCTGCGGGAATACCGTGGCGTTCCATCGCGTCGCGAATGGAGCTCAGCTGCTGACCAATCCGGGCGATCCCGGCCTCGCTTAGCTCCACACGGTTGTCGTCCACGAGGTGCCCACCGAGCGCCGAAGCCAGGCTGCGCGCGATTTCGACCATTCCCTCCAGGACGTCGAGTCCGTCAGCGACCCGCGGTACATCGAGCAGCATCGTGACGCCGCCGGTGGATAGCGTTTTGATCTGCTCCGGGAGAAACGGCGCGGGCTCGTGATTATCCAGCGTGAAAAGCGTCCGCCGCCGCTCGTCGCGGAAGTGGAACACCCCGTCCGGTTCCAGCTTAAAGCCGGCAGACTCTGCCAGCGCACGGATCTTTGTCCCGGAAAAAAGCCTGCCTTGGGTTGCAACCACGTTAACGCCGATGGCGACGTCAACGGTCGCGCAGAATGCATCGAGGTCGCGCGCAGCCTGGAGCGTCGCCTGCGGATCCGGCATGTTGACCCGGGCGTGGATCTTGTCAGCAGCACTGGTTACGGCGTCACTGAACATGGCCAGCTGCGCAGGATTTACCGGTCCCGATCGGTTCACCAGCTGCAGACCCAGTCTCAATCCAGTGTAACGTGCCCCGGCGCCGCGGTCGATTAGCTCCCACGATCGCGTCTCCGAATGGAAGCCCACAGCGCGCGTCGGCTTGCCACAAGCCGCGATCTTGCTCATCAGCTCGCTGACCACCGTTTCTGGTATGGCGCGATCGGCCTCGATCCCGGCAACACAGTCGAGAACGGCGTCGAATTCGGTCTCGGCAGGCGCTTCGCGCGCGGGCGTCGCGGCCGCCGGAGGGCTGGTGGCATCGCGCATCATTCCAGCCGGCGGCGCATCGAGGGCCTCCGCCTCCAGTTGCGGCTCGAGACGCCCTTCCGCTGGCGTGGCGACATCCTCGCGTTCCAGCAGGACATCTTCGGGCTTCTCGCCAAAGGCCTCGCCCAGCCGGCGCCGGAAGCGCCGTTCCTGGAACCAGTTGTACAGGAACACGGCACCCACCACTAGCGCCCCGATCGCCAACAAGCTGATCTGCAGGTCGCTCATTGCACGTTTCCGGAACTCAGGCCGCTTCTTCGGAAAGCTTCATCGCCTCTTCAATATCGACCGCGACCACCCGCGATACGCCCGGCTCCTGCATCGTGATCCCGAGCAGCTGTTCCCCGACTTCCATGGTGATCTTGTTATGGCTGATGAACAAGAATTGCGATTGTTGCGACATTTTCTTCACAAGGTCACAGAAACGCCCCGTATTGTGATCATCGAGCGGTGCGTCTACCTCGTCCAGCAAACAGAAAGGTGCCGGGTTGAGCTGGAACAGGGAAAACACGAGCGCCAGCGCGGTTAAGGCCTTCTCTCCACCCGAGAGCAGGTGAATCGAGGTGTTCTTCTTCCCCGGCGGCTGGGCCGTCACCTGTATTCCCGCGTCGAGGATTTCCTCGCCCGTCAGCAGCAGGCGCGCGTTTCCGCCGCCGAAAAGGGCGGGAAACAGCTCGCTGAAATGGCGATTGACCTCGTCGAAGGTCTGCAGGAGCCGCTCGCGTGTTTCGCGATCGATGCGGCGGATTGCGTCCTCGAGCGTGGCCATGGCCTCGGTCAGATCGCGCGATTGTGCGTCGAGGTAATCCTTGCGCTCCCGGGCCGCCTGCAATTCCTCAAGCGCAGCGAGATTCACCGCCCCCAGCGCCGAGATCTCTTCGTTGAGCCGCCCGATCTCCGCCTGCAGTGCGCTCGGGCGAGTGCCTTTCTCCAGCGACGCCGCGAGTTCTTCCTCAGCGGCCGCCGCCTCGACCAGCTGCTGCGCGAATTGCGCCTCGTTGAGGCGGGCCTCCTGTTCCTTCAGGCGGGTGTCGGCGACCTTCTCGCGGAGCGGTTCGAGCTTTTGCTCACACGCGTGGCGTTCTTCGTCGGCCGATTTGAGCTGTCCTTCCATCCCCTCTTGAGCATCGCGCGCGCGTGCGAGCGTCTGCTCCCGCTCGGCGCGCAATGCGAGTGCCTTCTGCAGCTGCTCCTGAAGGCTTGCTTCGTCATAGCGACCCAGTTCCTGCTGCCGCGCCACAAGCGTGCCTGACAATCGCTCCACGCTCTCAGACACAGCTTTAATAGAGTTATCTATATCATTGATTTTATTGTTGCATGTATGCTGACTGAACAGGGCTTGCTGTGCTGCGTCGCGGGCTTCCTGTAGCGCGCGCCGCTGCAGATCAAGAACGGTTTCAGAGCGACGATAAAGGTCGTTCGCCAGCCCCACCTGATTGCCAAGCTCGGTCGCCTCGACGCGCAGCTCCGCACTCCGCGCCCCTGCCGAGGAGCCGGTTTCATCGGCCGCCTGGGTCTGCGCTTCGACCTCCGCGAGCTCGTCTGCAATCTGTCGCGTGCGCTCGGCGACACGCTCGTTTATCTGCGCGAGGCGCAGCGCTTCCATCTGCGTCGCGTGTCCCTGCTGCTGGTGGTCGCTGATAGTTTGGCGCAGCTCGTCCAGCCGCGCCCGGCGCTTGCCAACCTCCTGATCGGCCAAGCCAGCCTGTTCGCGCAGCGACGCGACTTCCCCGCGCACCGCATCCATGGTGCCCTCGAGCTCCTCGATTTCGCGCTGCCGCGAGAGCACGCCGTGCAGCTCGGTGTCCGGGGCATGGAAACTAACGGAATGCCGCATAAAAGCGTGCCCGTCGCGTGTCACCAGCATCGCACCGGCCGGCAGCTCGCCCCGCGCAGCGAGACCGTCGCTCGCGCTCGGCACGATGTAGACCTGGTGCAGCCACTCTCCTACCGCCGCCTCAATACGGGGATCGGTGCAGCTCACATAGCGGTGGAGCGGCTCATAACCCGACCACGCCTGCGCTGTCCCTGACGCCACATTCGACAGCGCATACACGGCTATTTTTCCTGGAGGCGGATCCGCAAACCACGTCTCCGTCTGGGTGAGATGCTCCAGGGCGATCGCATTCAGCCGCTCGCGCAACACGGCTTCCAGCGCATCTTCCCAGCCGGCTTCGATTCTGATGCTCTGCCACAGGCGCGGAGACTGGTCGAGACCATGGGCATCGAGCCAGCCCTCGGTATTGGCGCCGTGAGCAAGGCGCTCCTGAAGTTGCGAAAGCGCATGCAGCCGCGCCTCGAGTCCGCTCATCCGCTGCACCCCGGCCTCGAGCGCCGCGTCGGCCTCACGCGCGGCCTGTTCAGCCTGGGGCAGTTCCGCCTCCAACGCCGCCAGCGACTCGCGCGCGGCCCGGAGCGTCGCCTCCAAGCTGGAAATCTCGTCGTCGAGGCGCGCCAGCCTTTCCGCATCGGTCGGCTCAAGTGCATCGCGCTCGTCCTGCAGTCGCTGCGCGCGCTGGCCGAGTTGCTCCAGCAGCTGAACGGCATGGGCCCGCTTTGTCTGTTCGACCTCCAGCCCTTGCTCCGCCAGGGCCAATGCACGGCGCAGTTCGTCGTGGCGATTGCGCGTCGCCCGGAACGTCTCCTCGGCAACGGGGAGCTTGCCGGCCTCAGCCTGCACGGCCTCTTCAGTCTTCGCAACACGCTCCGCGGCCTCGCTCAGCGACCCCTGCCACTCGCGAAGCTCTGCTTGCGCCGCGGCAATCTGGCCGCGATCCTGCTCGAGCTGCGTTTGCAGCTCCGTAATCTCTCGCTCGACGCGATGGCGATTTTCACGCTGGTGAGCGATCTCCTGCTCGAGCCGCGCCGTCTCGGCATTGGACTCGTAGAATGCTCCTTGCGCGGCCTGCACCTCATCGCTCGCGCGGTAATGCTGTGCCCGCATCCCTTCCAGTCGGTTTTCGATCTCGCGTAACCGTGTGGTCTCGGCCTCCAACTCTAGACCCAGCCTCTCGATTTCGCGCGCGTGACGCGCCCGCTGGGCCGCAGCCTCCTGCCGCCGCAGCAACCACAGGAGGTGCTGCGTGTTTCGCAACTGCCCTTGCAGCTCGTGGTAGCGGGTGGCCACCTCGGCCTGGGACTGAAGGTGCTCGAGCTGCTTGTCCAGCTCTTGGCGAATGTCTTCCACCCGCAACAGGTTGTCGCGGGTGTCCCTTAAACGGAGCTCGGTCTCACGGCGTCGCTCGCGATACTTGGACACGCCGGCCGCTTCCTCCAGAAATACGCGCAGTTCCTCCGGCTTGGCCTCGATTACCCGCGAGATCATTCCCTGCTCGACGATAGCGTAAGCACGGCTGCCAAGGCCCGTCCCGAGAAAGATGTCTGCGACATCGCGCCGCCGCACATGAATATTGTTGATGTAGTACGACGAGTCCGCGTCGCGATTGAGCACGCGGCGAACCGAGATCTCGGCATAGCTCGCCCACTGGCCCCCGGCCTTGCCAAGACTGTTATCGAAGACGAGCTCGACGCTAGCCCGGTTCACCGCCTGGCGCTGACCTGAGCCATTGAACAGCACGTCCTGCATGGTTTCGCCGCGCAAGTGCCGCGCCGAAGTTTCCCCGAGGACCCAGCGTACGGCATCGATCACGTTCGACTTGCCGCAGCCGTTGGGGCCGACGATACCTACCAGTTGTCCGGGGACAGGGATGTGAGTGGGATCTACAAAGGACTTGAAGCCGGCGAGATTGATCTGCTTGAGGCGCACTCGTGTAAGGGGGAAGTTATAATTTGGGCATCAACATTAACGGCGGATTGTAACGGATTTAGGCGCTAACGATAATGCCAAGCAAGCCCTCGAAGCGGCTGGAGACCTTCGCGAACCCCAATCCGGCGCGCGACTATCGGATTCATATGGAAATACCGGAGTTTACCTGCCTGTGCCCGCGCACAGGCCAGCCCGATTTCGCGACGCTCGTGCTCGACTACGTACCTGACCGGCTTTGCATCGAGCTGAAGAGCCTCAAGCTCTATGTCTGGTCCTATCGGAACGAGGGCGCCTTTCACGAGTCGGTCACGAACCGGATCCTGGAAGATCTCGTGCGGGCAAGCCGTCCGCGCTTCATGCGCCTCGCCGCGCGCTTCAACGTCCGAGGCGGCATTTACACCACGGTTGTGGTCGAGCACAGAAAGCCGCGATGGCAACCGGGCGCTGGCCTTGATCTGGCCTCGCTTCCCTCGGCACCGGTCAACCCAGCCACCTGACGCGCGGGTCGAAAGGCCCCTTATAATCGAGGCCTTTTGCCCCAGCCCAACACCCTATCCCGTGTCCGGCGAGCCTGAGTGAACCCCGATCTAGATCGTCTTCAGACTTATCCCTTCCAGAAGCTGGCCGCCCTGCTTGATGGCATCGCGCCCCCGCCCGGTAAGGACCCGATTGCGCTGTACATAGGCGAGCCCAAGCACCCGACCCCTCCGTTCATCAGGCAAACACTGGTCGAGAATCTGGACGGACTGGCTGGCTACCCGCCCACTGCAGGGGGAGAGGCTTTGCGCAGCGCAATCGCCGACTGGCTGAGAGTGCGCTACCGTCTCGACGCGGTCGATCCGCGCCGGGAAGTCATCCCCGTGACGGGCAGCCGGGAGGCGTTGTTCGCCTTCGCGCAGGCCGTGATCGACCCGACCCAAACCGATCCGGTCGTCGTGTGTCCCAACCCGTTCTATCAAATCTACGAAGGCGCGGCGCTTCTGGCTGGAGCCAATCCGCACTACCTCAACACGTTGCCGGAACGGGGTTACGCCTTCGATTTCGCGGAGCTGCCGGATGCGGTATGGCAGCGCGTCCAGCTCGTCTATGTCTGCTCGCCGGGCAATCCCACCGGCCACGTGATGTCGCTCGAGGAATGGCAGCGCCTATTCGATCTTTCGGACCGGCATGGTTTCGTCATCGCCTCGGACGAATGCTACTCGGAGATCCACTTCGATGAGACCCAAGCCCCGCTCGGCGCCCTGCAGGCGTCGTTCCAGCTGGGGCGCAAGGGCTGGCCGCGCCTGGTCATGTTTTCCAGCTTGTCAAAACGCTCGAACGTGCCCGGGATGCGCTCCGGCTTCGTTGCGGGGGATGCCGCTATCCTGGAGAAATTCCTGCTCTACCGCACCTACCATGGCTGCGCGATGAGCCCGCCGGTTCAGGCCGCAAGTGCCGCCGCCTGGAAAGACGAGGCGCATGTCATCGAGAACCGACGTCTCTACCGTCAGAAATTCGCCGCGGCGCTCGACATCCTGCGTCCGGTCATGGATGTCGAGATGCCCGAAGCGGCTTTCTATCTTTGGCCCCGGACGCCGTTGCCTGACCCGGAGTTTGCGCGCCGTCTTTATCAGGAGCAGGCGGTCTCCGTGCTGCCAGGGAGCTTTCTCGCGCGCACCGCCCGCGGCGTCAATCCGGGCGCCGGCCGAGTGCGGATCGCGCTCGTCGCCTCGGTCGATGAATGTGCGGAGGCGGCGCGGCGGATCCGCGCCTTTGTCGAAAACTTGTGACCTCGGGGGGAAACGTTGCCATGGAAAGACTGCAAGCCGTCATCGAACAGGCCTGGGAGCACCGAGGCGATATCAGCGCCGCGAATGCGGTCGCGGAACACAAGCAGGCCGTGGCCGACACGATCGAATTGCTCGATCAAGGCAGACTGCGCGTAGCCGAAAAGGTCGGCGGACAATGGGTCGTGCACCAGTGGGCCAAGAAGGCTGTGCTGCTCTCGTTCCGGTTGCATGACAACGTCGTGATGCAGGACGGCTACACCCAATACTTTGACAAGGTGCCCGCCAAGTTTGCTGGCTATACCGCTCAGTCTTTCCAGCAAGGGGGTTTTCGCGTGGTGCCGCCAGCCGCCGTGCGCAAGGGCGCGCACATCGCCAAGAACGTCGTGCTGATGCCCAGCTTCGTGAATATCGGCGCCTATGTCGACGAGGGCACCATGGTCGATACTTGGGCCACAGTCGGCTCCTGCGCGCAGATCGGCAGGAACGTCCATCTGTCTGGCGGCGTCGGCATTGGCGGCGTGCTCGAGCCGCTGCAGGCCAATCCCACGATCATCGAGGACAATTGTTTCATCGGCGCTCGCTCCGAAATTGTCGAAGGCGTTGTCGTCGAAGAAGGCGCCGTGATCTCGATGGGTGTCTTCATTGGCGCGAGCACCCGAATCTACGACCGCCAGACGGGTCAGATTCTCTACGGGCGGGTTCCTGCAGGCGCCGTCGTGGTCCCAGGCAGCCTGCCTTCACCGGATGGCCGCTGCAGCCTCTACTGTGCGGTCATTGTCAAGCAGGTTGACGCCAAAACACGCGCCAAGACCAGCATTAATGATCTGCTCCGAAGTGACTAATTTGGCTAGCCTATGTGCGGGGGAGTTGGCACAATAGCCGGAGTCGTGGGTCCCTTGGGCGTCGATTTTCGAGTATTTGCCAGAGGGCCGGCTCCGGACCCCGCCAGCGGGGTGATCCCGCACCGATAGTTGCCAGGGAGGACGGTGATGTTCGTGACCCCGCTCTTCAAGCTGATGTCCGACAAACAGGCATCGGACCTCTTCTTCACTGCCGGCGCGCCGATCCAGATCAAGATCAATGGCGTAGTGATGCCGATCAACAATCAGCTGCTAGACCCGGAGCAGGTGAAAAAGATCTGCTACGAGGTGATGAGCGAGACGCAGATCAAGGAGTTCGAGGCCACCCACGAAATGAATTTTGCGCTGGCCGCTGGCGAGCTGGGAAACTTCCGCGTCAACATCTTCCGCCAGCGCAACACGGTCGCGATGGTCATCCGGTTCGTGAAGCCGGACGTCCCGGCAATCGACAGCCTTCAGCTACCGCCTATTCTCAAAGACATCATCATGGAGAAGCTGGGCTTGATCCTGGTCGTTGGCGCGACGGGGTCCGGCAAGTCCACAACGATGGCGTCCATGATCGACTATCGCAACGGGCTGAAAACCGGACATATCCTCACGATCGAGGACCCCATCGAGTTCGTGTTCAAGCACAAGAAGTCGATCGTGAACCAGCGCGAGGTGCGGATCGATACCACCAGCTATGAGAATGCCCTCATCAATGCCATGCGCGAGGCGCCCGATCTGCTGATGATGGGGGAAATCCGTGACCGGCCGACACTGCAAACGGCCCTGCTGTTCGCGCAGACCGGCCACCTCTGCATGTCTACCTTGCACGCCAATAACAGCTACAACGCGCTCAACCGTGTCATCAATTTCTTTCCGCTCGAGACGCGCTCGGCGCTCCTTTCCGACCTGTCGATTTCGCTGCGGGCGGTGATATCCCAGCGTCTGGTGCGGGCTGTTGACGGAAAACGATTGCCGGCTGTCGAAGTCATGCTCAACACGAAGCACATCGCCGAGCTGATCAAGGACGGTGAGATCAGCCGGATCAAGGACGCGATGGAGCAGAGCCTCGCGCCTGGCTCCCAGACCTTCGAGCAGGCGCTCTTTGAACTCTATTCGGATAACAAGATCAGCCTGGAGGAAGCGATGGCGAACGCTGATTCTCCGACCAACCTGCACTGGCTGATCAACAATGCCGCCAAGGCACCCAACGGCGCGGCTAACGGTCATTCGCCAAACTCGAGAGTCACGCAGCCGGCGGAGGATCTTTCGAGCATCAAGCTCAACCTGGACGCGCTCGGTTAAGCAAGTGTTTAGTGTTGAGTGCTAAGTGTTGAGTGGAAAGCCGAAAAAGCTTCGGTCGAAACTCGCCACTCAAAAGTCAACACTCAAGACTGAAACCACAGCGGCGCGGTCGTTGCGCACCGTTGGCGCGTTGATTCGCGAGGGTGCGCGCCGCTTCCTGCGTGCCCGACTCGCATTCGGGCACGGCAGCGTCAGCGCAACGGAAGAAGCTGCCTGGCTCACGCTGCACGCGCTTCGTTTACCTCTCAACGCGCCCTCTGCCGTGATGTCGCGCGTGATCGCCCCTGCCGCCGCGGAACGAGTACTCCGATTGTTCGAGCAGCGCATTCGGGAGCGCAAACCGGCCGCTTACCTGACGCGCGAAGCGTGGCTCGGCGATTTGCCTTTTTACGTGGATGAGCGCGTGATCGTGCCACGCTCGCACATCGCCCCCCTGCTTCGGGACGGTCTCGCGCCATGGGTGGCCAAACGCCATAACGTAAGGTCGGTGCTTGATCTCTGCACGGGTTCCGGGTGCCTCGCCATCCTGTCGGCGCATGCGTTTCCCAATGCGCGGATCGACGCCGCAGACATTTCTGCGTCCGCTCTGGCCGTTGCGCGGCGTAACCTGCGTGACCATCGGCTCAGCCGTCGGATAAGACTGGTCAAGTCAGATCTCTATTCTGCGCTGCACGGCAAACGCTACGACCTCATCCTCTGCAATCCCCCATACGTGACCACGTCCAGCATGCGCCGGCTGCCCGCGGAGTACAGACACGAGCCCGGAATCGCGCTCGCCGGCGGCGCCGACGGGCTCGACGTCGTGCGGCGCATCGTTCTGGAATCCAGCGCGCATCTGCGGCCACACGGGATGCTCGTGGTTGAGGTCGGGCGCGGCCGCCGCCGCCTCGAGCGCATGTTCAGCAAAATTCCTTTTGTTTGGGCTGAAACGGATGCGGGAGCCGCCGTTTTTCTAATCGAGCGCGAGGGACTGCCGGCTCAGGAGACCTTGAGTTCCAGCGATGCGAGAAGCCGGCGCGTCTCCTGTGGCGCAAGCTCGAGGAAGTGACCGCGCCTCAGTTGCCGCGGCAGGGTTACCGACCCGAAGCGCACACGGATGAGGCGGCTCACGGCATGTCCCACCGCCGCGAACATGCGGCGCACCACACGTTTTCGACCCTCGCGTATGACCAGATGGTACCAGTGGTTGGCACCCTCGCCGCCCGCGTCCTGGATCGAGTCACAGCGTGCCACACCGTCGTCCAGGCGCACGCCGGCAGCCAGGCGCGCCAGCTCTTCGGCGCGCAGGTGTCCCAGAACACGCACCGCATATTCGCGCTCCAGTGCGTAGCGGGGATGCATCATGCGATTGGCGAGCTCACCCGAGGTCGTCAGGATCAGCAGGCCCGAGGTATTGAAGTCGAGGCGGCCGATGGTCAGCCACTTCGCGCCGCGCACTGGCGGCAGCCGGTCGAACACGCTGGGCCGGCCTGCGGGATCCGCGCGGCTGACGATCTCCCCTTCAGGCTTATAGTAAAGCAGCACCCGCGGCAGGCGCTGCTGCAAAGACCGCCGCACAATCTTCCCTTTGACCTTGATCAGGTCGTGCGGACCGACACGGGTTCCGATTCGCGCGGGACTGCCATTCACGCTAACCTGGCCCGCCTGCACCAGCGCTTCCATCTCCCGGCGCGAACCGAGTCCGGCATCGGCCAGTACCTTCTGAAGCTTTTGCGTTCCTTGCGGCCCGCTCTCAGCGCCCCGATCAGCCGGTGCCGCACGTTTGCGCCTGCGCTCAGACATCCCGCCTCTCCATGACGGCCTGAGCGAGCGTACCGGTGTCGACATGTTCGAGCTCGCCCCCCACAGGCAGGCCGCGTGCGATTCGCGTGACCTTCAGTCCACGCTGGCGCAGCAGCTCGCCGACGTAATGCGCGGTCGCTTCGCCCTCTACTGTGAAGTTGGTCGCCAGGATCACCTCGCGGACGACCCCGTCGGCGGCGCGTTTCAGAAGCCGCTCGAGATGGATTTCCTTCGGGCCGACGCCGTCCAGCGGCGAGAGCGCACCCATCAGCACGAAATACAGGCCCCGGTAGCACTGCGCCTGTTCCATCACGAGGACATCGCCCGGTGTCTCGACGACACATAGCTGCGCCGGATCGCGGCGCGCCGAGCCGCACAACTCGCAGAGCGGTTCTTCCGCGTAGCTGTTGCACTTGTCGCACTGGCGGATCTTGGCAAGGGCATCGGTCA
>Ga0111145_1007_pt1 | contig 202275 bp, 184 predicted proteins | sample DeeMarSeWOR28_12_FD_80392 | JGI IMG/M metagenome (GOLD analysis project Ga0111145, IMG submission 80392) | Betaproteobacteria bacterium SG8_41 | reverse complement strand
GCCACGGGTTCTGTGGGTCACAGAAGTAGACTTTGATGTCGGTCGCCAACGTGAAGCGCTTATGCTCGGCCATCTCCTTACCGCGGTCCCAGGTGAGCGACTGGTAGAGCTCGCGGCTGATGGTAGAGGGCGCGCGCCCTAGCGATACGGCCACCGATTAAATGGGGCCGGGTTCACATTCCAGCCGCCTCAGTCTGCCGCCAGGCCAGTCAAGTGTCGTTGCATCGTTGTATCGAGGATCACCCTCTCCGGTGGGCGGTCGCGCTACACGTCCCGATGCTAGAGTGTCAGGCTCGACTTTTCGCTCACTCGGTCTTGACTCGTGACGCCCCGCGAGAAAATCGAGTCTGACTCTATTCCCGGACTGTTTTCGTTCACGACTTCTTTTTCGTCGACGCTCAAGTTTTTGTTGTCTTTTTCTTCCTGGCCGCCTTCTTCGTGCTGCCGGCAAGCGACCACATTTTTTTCTTCACTCGTCTCAATTCGTCACCATCTTCCCCACGGAGCCGATCCCAGAGCGACAGTCCTGCGCGTCGTTCGACTTCATCTGTTGTGCATTGGAAGCTCGACAGCGGTTTACTCTGTTCCTCGTTGGGGATCATGAACGACCACATGTCGAAGCGGCCGGTCTTCCGTTCTGCGAGTACCGATTTGAAGTAGCCGTGCGGGACGACCACTCTGCTCGTGCCGATCACGTGGATATCGTCGTCGACATCGAACAACGGACCACAAACCGCATAGACCTCGACGTACTGGTCGGTTTGCCTCGCCAGATGCCTCACTGCTTCTTCGAGGTCCTTCCAAATTCCGCGATTGAAGCCGCGAGCCTGCGGGCTCATGTTGCTGAGGAGAAACGTCTCGCTGTTCAGAACGAATTTCGACCGCCGATCCGCGCTGGAGACGAGGTGGCCCCGATCCCACAGAGATTTCTTGTCTACGGGGTGCTTCTCGGCGCTGTAATCCTTGAGTGTCGATCGAAACTTTTCCGGAATCCGCAGATCAATGCGGAAGTTGTCCAATCGAAAGAGATTCTCCTTGATCGCAATGTTATCTTCGTCGATGAGCTCCAGAGCCCATCGTGGCTGCCGGAAGAGAAAGGAGTATCCGACAATATATTGGCGGTTCATGAGGTAGAGGTCCGCCGTCGGGATTCCATATCGCGTCTCGGGTCTAAAACTCGGGATTTCGATCATGGTGTCCCTCCTTTCCTCGATTGGTCACATCGTATGAACCTCCAATGTATGACTCTGGCGCCAGCGGGGCAATAGGGTGATTCCCGACGTTTACCCACGGGCAATCCCAATTTCCGTTAAATGGTGGCGGGTCCACAATTGGGCCGCCTCGATTTGCCGGCAGGTCAATCAGTTCTTGGTGCATCATCGTATCGCGCGTTGCCATTTCTCAATCGGACGCTCTGCACGTCTTAATGCTTCTTCAATCTGAGTCTCGAAGCGTTCACGACCAAGAGGCCGGCCGCGATTCTGAGCGCGACACCTCAGGCCTCCGTGTTGGGGTCGGAAGCGGACATGGCGCCTCTGTAGCGGCGTGTAGTACTTCGCAAGTGCGGACCAGCGCGGGCTTTTGTTGAGCCCCTCCGAACCGAGAACTGGGGCTCGAAGAGTTAGGAGGCTCTGAAATCGATGGATCCGGTGTCTGAGTCAGCCTTGGAATGAGGATCCAAGCCCGCGGGAATTTTGCGGGATTGAGTTGTGAACCGTTGTGCATCGTACTGCGAAAGGCTGAGCAACGGGCGTCGTCGGCCCGCCGTTGGATCATAGAGTTACTTGTACATGATAAAACTACGAACCAGCGGGTCGTGGGTTCAATTCCTGCCGGGCGCGCCAGCTTCACGCAAAAAGGCCTGCATTGCTGCAGGCCTTTTTGCTTCAGGGATGATGAGGGCAGTGGAATGAGGGATGAGACACCGCCCCCGTTTGCTTTTCGGCGAAGCTATTTCGCGGCAAAGCAGTAGATTCGGGCGTCTCCCCCGGTCTTGGCGATCAGCGCCTGGGTGCAACCGATCGTCGGATGCGCGGAGTTCCATGACACACCCCACGGATCTTTGGTCGGCCCCGCGCGGTCGTGGTGGCCAGTCATCGCGGACCCTTCTGCGGTGTTTTTCGTCCAGTTGCCGCAGGTCATGTCCGGAAACCGCTGGGTCCCCGCAAAGGCGGTCCCGTCGGGACGCGATCCGGTCAGAATATCGTGCTGGTTGGGCTTCTCGGTGCGGCCGTTGACCATCTGGCCCCGCTCGTCGAGTGCCGTCTGCTTGTTGATGTTGTTGTTTGCCGAATGCAGGTCGTCGACATTGTTCGCGATCAGCACGCCCTTGGCGTTGTACCACGGGCCTTTGCCAATGCGGTCACGCGCGTGCACGACATTGGGTTCGTTCAGCTTGTGGCCCTGGCCGCTCAGGTAGGCGCGCCAGGTGCGGTTTCCGGCGCCCGCAGCGGCAGCCAGTTTCTGGCAATGCTGATCTGCTCCCGCAAGCCCTCCGAAATCGCCGCCCTTTCCGGGGTTAACGCTGGTGATGAAGAATGACATGCTGTTGTCGCCGCTTCCGCTCCGCGAGTAGTCGGTTGCGCAACCGATCAAGGTCAACGAGCCGGCTGCAAGCAATAACGTCCATCGAATCATGGTGCACATCGGAAACTCCTTTCGGGTGATACGTGTTTTGGGACAATTTTCGGCAGGCAGGCGGGAAATCTATTCGAAGTGCCGGCGCTTCGCAAGTGGTATTCCACACTGGGCCGGGCGCGGAAGATTTTTCTTTGCGGGCGGGATCAAGGAAGTTCGGAAACCATGGAATAGAGCAGGGGGGCTTGGTGTATCCCCGGGCCGTACGCGCGGAGAAATAGGGCCGGCAAAATTGGGTCAGGTTCATATCTGCGGCGATGCGTGCCTTGCCCGGCCGGCTGTGGTCAATCCACGATTCACGGATCATGACTTGCCCATCCGATGACTTGGCGGGCGCGCGAGTGCCACGCAGAAAGGCCTACATCGATGCCGGCCCTTTTGCTCCAGGGGTGAAGTCTGAGGGATGAGGGATGACCGGGATGCGTGTGTCCAAAGAAAGAGGTGAGGTCCTGTTCTTTGCGTCAGCTCCAGAAAGGTGGACCTGACTGCATTTCAATCAACGGAGCGGAGTGAAAATTTACGCGATTGACGATTCGCCCGTCGCGGCATAGATTGCGGGTTCTCGAAAAATGCATTGTTTGAAAACCCGATATTCATAATCTCGCATGGAAAAGGAACTCGTAGGGAAGTACACGATGCCCGGTATCGGCTTCGGGACGCTAGGCAGCGTCGGCGACGCCGGCTGCGCGCTCGTCGAAGCGGCGCTCGCCGAGGGCTATCGCTACATAGACACATCCCGGTACTACGGCAACGAAGAAGCGGTCGGGAAAGCATTGGCGCGTTCGTCGGTCCCGCGCGGTGACATCTGGGTGACAACGAAGCTGCTGCACCCCAAGACGCCGCCGCAGCCGGACCTCGCGTTCGAGCTGGACAAGAGCCTGCGCTTGCTGCAAACGGACTATGTCGATCTTCTCCTCATCCACTGGCCCAACCCGGTAGTGTCGTTGGAGTGGGCCCTCCGTGAGTTTGCAGCGCTGCGCGAACAGGGCAAGGCGCGATCGATCGGCTTGTCCAACTTCCCGACGGCCCTGGTGCGACAGGCCCTAGAGATCGTCAGCGACCTGGCGGCCAACCAGGTCGAGTACCACCCTTACCTGAACCAGCGCCCGCTCCTGGACCTGATGCGCGAGCAAGGGCTCGTGCTGGTCGCCCATTCCCCGCTCGCCCGCGGGGCGGTCTTGAACGATCCGGTGCTGCAGGAGATCGCCAAGCGGCGGCAGCTGAGCGTCGCTCAAGTCGCGCTACGGTGGCTCGTACAGCAGGAACGGGTCGTCGCCATACCCGGCGTCCAGAATGTCGAACAGTTGCGCGAAAACCTGAAGGTCCTCGACGTCACGCTCACGAATGAAGAGATGGCCGCTATCTCGGCGTTGGCCCGCGGAACACGTATTGTCAATCCGCCGCACAGTCCGGCCTGGGACTCTGCGTGAGTATCTGGGGCGGGCTCCGCACCAGGGGGTCGTGGCTCCCAAACCTGCCGGGCGCGCCAGCTTCACGCAAAAAGAGGCCTGCATTGCTGCAGGCCTTTCTGCGTCAGGGATGAGGGATGAGGGACCAGGGGTGACCTAGACAAAAAGGTATGGCTGACCCCATTATTCTTTCAGGAGGAACAGATGCCCGATATCAGCCAGCGTGCCCGCGACCTGGGCACTGAAAACGCCTTTGTCGTCCTCGCCGAGGTCAACGCGCTTGCGCGCCAGGGCAAGGACATCATCAGTTTTTGCATCGGGCAGCCCGATTTTCCGGCGCCGGATAACGTGCAGGCCGCGGCAATCAAGGCCATCCAGAGCGGCAAGCACGGCTATACGCCGTCGGCCGGCATCGACGAGCTGCGCGCGGCCGCCGCAACGTACATGGCGGGCATGCGCGGCGGCTTACCGATCCGGCCCGAGGACGTGGTGGTGGGCGCAGGGGCAAAGCCCTTCATCGCCTACGCGATCCTGTCCACCACTGACTACGGCGCGGGCCACGAAGTGATCTACCCCAACCCGGGTTTTCCGATCTACGAGTCGCAGATCCTTGCCAACGGCGCCAAGCCCGTGCCGATCCACCTGCACGAGGCGCGCGACTTCGCCTTCGACCCGGCGGAGCTCGAGCGGCTGATCACGCCGAAAACCCGGCTCCTCATTCTGAATTACCCGCAAAATCCCACCGGGGGGCTGCTCTCGCGCCAGGACCTGGAAGCGATCGCAGCGATCCTGCGCAAGCACCCGCAGGTGTGGATCTACGCGGACGAGATCTATTCGCGGCTTTGCTATGCGGGCGAATTCTTTTCCATCGCGCAACTGCCGGGGATGTACCAGCGCACCATCATTTCCGACGGCGCCTCCAAGACCTGGGCGATGACCGGCTGGCGCATCGGCTTCACCGCCAACCCGGCGCTCGCGCCGGTATTCACGCGCTGGATTACCAACACCGACTCCTGCGCCTCGCAGATCTCGCAGTGGGCGGCGCTGGAAGCAGTCACCGGCCCGCAGGACGCGGCGGCGAAGATGCGCGCGAGCTTCCTCGAGCGGCGCGACCTCATCGTCGGCCTGCTTAACAAGGTGCCGGGCGTGACCTGCCGCAACCCGGGCGGAGCATTCTATGTCTGGCCCAACGTCACCGAAGCCTGCAAGATGATCGGCGTCACCGACTCGGAGGAGTTCAGGAAGCGCCTGCTGAACGAGGCGGGCGTGGCGATTCTGGCCGACATCCATTTCGGATCGCGCGTGCCGGGAGAAGGGCAGCACGTGCGCTTTTCCTACGCGGCCTCCAAACAGGCGATCGAGCAGGGGGTGGCGCGCATGGTCGAATTCATCAAGAAGAACACGCGCCGGGTTGCGTGAGCGGCTGACGGTCCCGCGTCACTGCTGCGGCGGAAAGTTCCTGTTCGTGGAGTAACTCGCATCTCCTGCGCATCAGGGGGTCGGGGGTTGGAATCGCGCCGGGTACGCCAGATCCAAGATAAAAGGCCTGCTGAGACGCAGGCCTTTTATCTTGCTGCGAACCGAGCAAAATTTGAACTCAGCCGTTGTTTTGCCCTTTAAAAGTGCCGATGCGCAAATGGAATTCCTTACTCGGCGGCCCGAAGTCTCGAATTCGAAAACGATCGCTTGCCTATACGGGAACTACCCTTAATCTGGTCACCGGATACGCATGCAGTTTCTTGAGGCCGTCCTTCGTGAAAACACAAGTCGTACCCACCCACAGGCCCTTGTTCGTCCCGGGGATGATCGGAAACGCCACGATGGTCACGCACTGACCGGGCTTGTACACCCAGTCCAGGTCGCGCGGACTGAGACGGCTCGGCGTCTTGCCGTCCTCGACCACTCCGGCGTGGGGACGATGGTTGTAAGTGCTCCAGCCGCTCAGCAACGGCAGGCCGGTGATATATCCGGCTGACCTGAATGGCTCGACCCACCGGTTTATGTCCCGGCCCGTCATGCCGGGTTTGATTTCAGCGATCGCCTTGTCGTGAACGGCGACTGCGGCCTCGAACAGCTTCCGGTATTCGCTCGTCGGCTCGCCGATGAAATAGGTGCCCCAGATTTTTCCAAAATACAGTCCATAGCCGAGCGCAACCTCGGTCATGACGACGTGTCCGGCTTCGAGTGTTTGATGAGTGGGAAAGAAATCGGGATAGAAGCGATCCGGATTTGCCATTGACGTCGAGCCAATGTGAGAGAAAGGGTAGCGGCCCCCGAATCGGTTCGCCACCCCGTCCATGATCCCGCGCAGGTCCGAGTGGCGCACCCCTGGTTTGCTCGCGAGGACGACTTCCTCATGCGCGACATCACACAACACGCCGGCCTTTTCCATGCGTGCGATTTCCTCGTCGCTCTTCATGAGCCGGAAATCCTCGTACCAATCGGTGACCGTCTCGAAGGCCGCGTTGGGAAAAGTCGTCGTGAGATGTACATGATGCTCATGGGGCAAAGTGATCGTCCACCAGCTGGGGAGCGGCCCGACGATGCCGATCTTGCCTTTTTCCAGGCCGAGCTCCTTGAGCCGCGCACCGACCGCCGTGATGAGATCGAATCCGCCGACACGCACGTCCGCGATTGCCGCGCAGTCCCTGGCGTTCGTGATGTGGTAGGCAAAAGAGATGAATAGCGTCGGGTCCTCGGTCAGCGGAAGCACCACATAACTATGGGGAATAGCCGTGTAATTGGACAGATAAACCGCATTGACCTGGCCCGTATCCGTGCCGCCCCAGTGGTAGGCTCCATAAATGACCAGGCAGTCGAGCCCTTTCTCCTTCATGGAGGCGCGGATCGTCCGGCGCCTGTTCGCGTATTCCTGTTCTGAAAACGGCGGGAAGTAATCGTTGGGCGTTAGCACCGTCTGCTCCTCTCTAATGGGCGAGCGGCTTCTCAAATACCGATATGCAGCGTCTTTTTGTGTATACCCAAGTGGCTGCGGAAACTTTGACTTACGTCAAAGGCGCGCGATTCGCTGGTGGTGCAGAGGCGCGGACGGGCACCGCTCCCGTTCCTTCGGCTCACGGCGATGGTGGCTCTTCGTGCGGGCGAAGGTCGCGTACCCGATGCACCAGCGCCTCTATGCCGCGGTCGCGTATCCCAAGCTCCAGCAGGTGCTCGGCGGTGTCGAACAGGTATTCGCGGCAGCTGCCATTCAATCCCGCGCCGGTAGCCAGATAGCGCGCGGTCGTCTCGGTGTCGAGCCCCGGCGCGTAGCGCTCGTGGGTGCGGTTCGCGGCAAATACGATTGCCGGCTCCGGCCCGCGCCGCGTGTAGGCAGTGACCCAGACGGGGCGGTAAGACCAGGACGACATTTCACGCCGCCACACCACGTCGAGCTCGGTCACCGCAGCCTCGGGTGCGATCCGGTAGGCAACCCCGGCGCAGCTGCCGCCCGACTCGAGTGACAGCATGAGGCCGGGGCGCGCGGGGCTGCCCCGCCCCGCGCGCGCCCACAGGCAGAACTGGCGATGAAAACCGTAGATGCGGGCCGTGCGCCGCTCGGCGAAATGAAACGCCGGATTCCACATGAGGGAGCCGTAGCCGAACAGCCAGATGCGTCCCGGTCGCGGAGCGCGAGCAAGGATTTCGGCGACGTGCGCGCCGCGCTCTTCGTCGGTCATGAACCGAACGTGCGGGCCCTGACCGGCGCGAATTCGCGCGTGGTGGCTGCCGTCGAGCAGGCTCTCGCGGGTAATCCGGTATCTCTTCATCAACCCGTATTTTTACATGCGCGTCCGTGTCTAAGCGAGATCCGGAATGTTTCGAGGCCGCGCGACGAGCGAATTGGAGCGCATCACAGGTTCCGTTTACCGGAGCCAATTCGAAAACGCGGAGCGGACGCCCAACATTGAAGCGATCGGTGGTCAAGCACGACGCCGCGGCGTATGCTCATAAAAATAATCAGGCGAAATAAAACGAGAGGCAAAAGAAGGTGCTTTGCCGTTGCGGGGTATAGGGAGTAACGCGATGCAGCAGAAAGCGGTCAAGATGCGTCTGTGCTTGAAGGTCAACGGAAGGGAGCACGAGTTGTCCGTCGAGCCCCGGCAGACACTGCTTTCGGTGTTGCGCAACGAACTTGGCTTGACCGGTACCAAGGAGGGGTGCGACGACGGTACTTGCGGCACCTGCGTGGTCACCGTGAACGGTGCGATGGCTCGAGCCTGTCGCGTTCACGCCGACAGTGTGAGCGGCAAGGAGGTTGTCACGATCGAGGGGCTGGGCACGCCCGGGAGTTTGCATCCCTTGCAGGAAGCCTTTATCGAGACCGGCGCCGTCCAGTGCGGTTTCTGCACGCCGGGCGCGATCATGGCAGCCAAGGCGCTGCTGGATCGCAATCCGGATCCGACGCGAAAGGACATCGCCAGGGCCCTCGGGAGGAATCTGTGCCGCTGCACCGGCTACGTGAGCATGCTCGAGGCGGTGACCCGTGTCGCTGATCGTGGCCGGGGCGTCGCGTCGCCGCAGGTCCAGGGGCGAGAAGAGGCAGACGTGCGCGGACGGGCCGATGCGCAAGGCAAGGTGCTGGGAACGGCGCTTTATGCGGCCGATCTCACGATGCCCGGCATGCTCCACGGCGCGGTCCTTCGAAGCCCTCATCCTCACGCTGACATCCTCGACATCGACGACACTGCGGCCCGGGCGCTGCCGGGTGTCGTGACCGTAGTAACCGCTAAGGATGTGCCCGGCCTCAATCGCTTCGGGCGCATCACCAAGGATCAGCGCGTGCTGGCAGACGATCGGGTGCGCCAGATCGGCGATGCCGTGGCTGCCGTAGCTGCGACATCAGCGCAGACAGCGGCGGAGGCACTCGCGCTTATTCGCGTGAGCTACCAACCTCTCCCGGTCGTCGTGGATCCGGCCGAGGCCCTGAAGGAAGGCGCACCCCTTGTTCACCAGAGCAGCAACCTGCTCGACGATAAGAAGATCCAGTGGGGCGATGCGGAAGCAGGCCTTGCCCAGGCCGACGTCGTGATCGAGGAGACGTACTCCACGCCCTTCTGCGAACACGCCTACTTGGAGCCCGAAGCGGCGATTGCCTACCTGGACGATGAAGGGCGACTGGTGGTGCGATCGGCCACGCAGTACCCTCACCTGCATCGCAGGACGGTCGCCGAGACCATGAACTTGCCCGTGGAGCGGGTGCGGATTCTCCCCACTGTGGTGGGCGGTGGTTTCGGCGGCAAGACCGATGTCTCCTGCGAAGCTGTTGTCGCTCTGCTCGCGCTGAAAACACGCCAGCCGGTCAGGATCGTCTACAGCCGTGCCGAGTCGTTCGCCTCCACTACCAAGAGGCACGCCTTCCGCATCCGCTGCCGGACGGGCGCGAAGCGCGATGGCCGGCTCACCGCTCTCGCCGCGGAAGTGCTCGCCGATACGGGGGCCTACGCATCGGCGGGCCCCGGAATCATGATGCGGGCGTTTGTGTCGCTGGTAGGCCCCTACCAGTACCCCAATGTGTCGGTGCATGGGCAGGTGGTGTACACCAACAACACCCTGGCTGGAGCGATGCGCGGTTTTGGCGCGCCGCAGGTCGCCTTCGCCATCGAGTCCCAGATGGACCTCATGGCCGCGAGGCTCGGCATCGATCCGCTCGAGTTCCGGTTGATGAACCGCCGCAGGTCCAGTCCTGCCGCGGCCACGCCACGGGACATCGAGCAGGAATCAGCCTACTGGGAGACACTGCAGGCGGTCCGTCCTTACTATGAGAAGGCGCTGAAGGCGCGCCAGGGAAGCGTTCGCGGTGATGGCCGTTGGCGTCGCGGGGTGGGAATCGCATCGATGCGATATGGAATCGGCTACGCTGCAGCCAATCCGCCAATGGTGACTGCGGAGCTTGCCAGCGATGGCCGCGTCCGACTGTTCACCGGGGCAATGGACATGGGCCAGGGCACCGACACCGCGTTGGGGCTCATCGTCGCCGGCGAGCTGGCGTTGCCGCTGGAATCGGTTTTGGTCGTGAGCGGTGACACCGCCGTCACGCCCGACACGGGCGCCTCCACCGGCAGCCGCGTGATCTACACCGAAGGCAACGCGGTGAAGGAAGCAGCGGTGCGGCTCAAGGAAGCCATCCTCTCCACGGCATCGGAGCTGCTTGAGCTGTCATTCGAGAAGCTGGAAATAAGGGAGGGGCAGGTGGCGCCTCTGAAAGAGACAGGCATCTCCGGCCCGACGGTGTCCCTTGCAGAGGTCGCCCGGGCGAGGCTTGCGGCAGGGCTTCCCCTGCGGTTCGAAGGGAAATTTCATTCCGTTCCGATGCGCGACTCTTTGAGCGGAGGCGAGAGTTCTTATCTGGTGTACGTAACGGCCACGCACATGGCCGAAGTGGAGGTCGACACAAAAGAGGGGACGGTGCGGGTGCTGCGCGTGGTCGCCGCTCACGATGTCGGACGCGTCGTCTATCCCCTGGGTCTGAGGGGACAGATCGAAGGTGCCGTGTCCATGGGAATGGGGTTCGCCCTCAAGGAAGAGTTTGTTCCCGGCGAGACGACGGGTTTCAAGCAGTACCAAATTCCCAATGCTCGGGAAACTCCTGAAGTCGTGTCCCTGATGGTGGAAATGGGGGACCCCTCGGCGGGCCTCGGAGCAAAGGGCGCGGCCGAGTGCGCGACCGTCGCCGTCGCCCCGGCTATCGCCAACGCCATCGCCGATGCGACAGGGGTCCGAATCCATCGTCTACCGGCTACGCCGGATCGCCTGCGGGCTCTGATCGCCGGCGCAACCGGCTGAGGCCGTTCAACGATGCCTAACCCCCTTCGATCTTCGGAATAAAGAAGATCTCGCAGCCCGGCCGCACCGGCTGGGAATAATCGACCTCGTGGATCTCGCCGTCGATCGCGACGGTGGTCTCCTTCTCCAGGCGCTCACCCAGGCCAGGGTAGCGCTCGTCCAGCTTCTTGATGACACCGCGCAGGTTGTTCGCCTCGATCTCGAATTCCCTCACACTCCCGGTGTAGCGGTCGCTGAAATCCCCGGTGAAAATAACCCGCGCAGGGCACCTGGCGCCGGTGGATAGACCTTTACTCGCGACTCGTTCGGATGTCACCGTCCACCGTTCATGGCCTTGAGTATCTTGGGCGGCGACATCGGCAACTCGGTCATCCGTTGGCCGATCGCGCGGCTGACCGCATTGGCAACCGCCGCGAGCGACGGGACGATGTTGGCCTCGCCTACGCCTTTCACGCCGAACGGATGGTTGGGATTCGGCACCTCGACCAGCACCGTCTCGATCCGCGGCAGATCGGAGGCGACCGGAACGCGGTAGTCGAGAAAACCGGCGTTCGTAAGTCGCCCCGCCTCGTCGTAGATGTATTCCTCGTTCAGTGCCCAGCCGATGCCTTGCGCAGCGCCGCCTTGAAGCTGCCCCTCGACATAGCTCGGATGGATCGCGCGGCCCACGTCCTGCGCGGTCACGAAGCGCAGCACTTTCACCGCGCCCGTCTCCGGGTCAACCTCGACATCGCAGAGCTCCGCGGCGAAACCGGGTGCGACGCCGCCCGCGTTGACCGACACCTCGGCGACGATCGGCCCGCCGGTCACCGACTTCTTGACGGCGATTGCCTTGAGCGAGAGCGGCTCGAACTCGCCGCTTTTCTTGCCCGTATACCTGGCGCATCCGCCGTCCCAGACCACGTCCTCCGCGTTGACGTCCCAGATCATCGCGGCTCGCGCGCACAAGTTGCCGATGACCTTTTTGCACGCCTCGACGACGGCGATGCCGGTGGCGAACGTGGTGCGCGAGCCGGCGGAAAGGTGGCCGTAGCCGATGGAGGCGGTATCCGCAACCGTCGGTCGCACCTTGTCAAATTCCACGCCCAGCGTCTCGGCGGCCATCATGGCGAGCGACGCGCGCGTTCCACTGAGGTCCGAGCTGCCGGTCGCGACGAGGACCGTTCCGTCCTCGTTGATATGCACCGCCGCGCTCGACTCTCCGCCGTTGTTGAACCAGTAGCCCGCGGCGACGCCGCGTCCCTGGTTCTTGTTGAGCGGCGTCGTGTAGGCGGGATGCTGCATCAGGGCCCGGATCGTTTCGGCGAAACCCTCGTGCGCATGCTTGGGTCCCCACACCGTCGGCGTCCCGGGCTTAGCCACATTCTTCAATCTGAACTGCAGAGGATCCATGCTGATCCTGGCCGCGGCCATGTCGATGACGCTCTCAACCGCGTACGCCGAGATGGGCGAGCCCGGTGCGCGGTAGGCGGCCGTCTTGGGCCGATTGCTTACCACGTCGTAGCCCACCGAGCGCACGTTCGGGATGTCATAGGGCGAGAAGGCGCACATACAGGCGTTCATGACCGGCGAGCCGGGAACCGCACCCGCCTGGAACTTGAAGACACCGGCGGCCGCGACGATCCTGCCATCCTTTTTGATGCCGATCTTGACGGTCATGATCGATCCGGCTGCGGGCCCGCAACCCTTGAACACCTCCTCGCGGCTCAGCACGATCTTCACTGGATGGCCGCTCTTGCGGGCGAGAACGAGCGCAACCGGCTCGACGTAAGGGACATTCTTGCCGCCGAAGCCGCCGCCGATCTCCGCCGGATAGACGCGCAGGTTGCCGATATCCATGCCGAGGAGCCGCGCCGACAACGCGCGTATGACAAAGTGGCCTTGGCTCGATGCCCAGAGCTCCGCCTGGCCGTCCGTATCGAAGCGCGCGAGACACGCTTGCGGCTCGATATAGCCCTGATGCACCGGCGCGGTCTTGAAGCTGCTCTCCACGATCTCGTCGGCTGCGGCGAACCCGGCCTCCACGTCGCCGATCTTGAGTTCGATTCTCTTGGAGATGTTCGAGGGCCTGTCCGGCGCGGGCTCGATGCCCCGGGTGATCATGTCCTCGAAAAGCAGCGGAGCATCGGGCTTCATCGCGTCTTCGACGTCGATGACGTGGGGCAGCACCTCGTAATCGACCTCGATCAGCCCCAGTGCTTCCTCGGCGATGGTCTTGCTGGTCGCGGCGACGGCGGCAACGGGGTGGCCCTCAAAGAGAACTTTCTCGCGCGCCATGACGCTGCGCGTCATGTGCCAGAAATTGACGGCGACGCGCTCGGGGCCGACATACTCGAACTTCTGCTCGGGAAGGTCCGCCGAGGTCATCACGGCCTTGACGCCGCGCAGCGCCTGCGCCTTCGAGGTGTCGATCGAGCGAATGCGCGCATGCGCGTGCGGCGAGCGCAGGATCCTGCCCCACAGCATGCCCGGCAGCGAATAATCAGCGCCGAACCGGGCGAGGCCCGTCACTTTCGGCACGCCGTCGGGCCGCACTGGGCGGGTCCCGACGACCCTTAGCTCCTTTTTTGTGAACGTCATCGTGTCAGGCATGGTCAGCCCCCCGCATTTCGCGCGCGGCGTCGAGCACCGCATCGATGATCTTGTTATATCCAGTGCAGCGGCACAGGTTCCCGGCCAGCCAATAGCGGACCTCTTCCTCGGTTGGATCGGGATTGCGCTCCAGCAGCGAACGGGCGGCGACAAGAATTCCCGGCGTGCAGATGCCGCACTGCAGCCCGGCGTGCTCGAGAAACTTGCGCTGCAACGGATGCAGTCGCGTGCCGGCGGCCATACCTTCGATCGTCTGTATCGCTTTGCCCTCGGCCTCAACGCCGAGGACCAGGCAGGAGCACACCACGCGCCCGTCGATCGTTACGCTGCAGGCGCCGCAATCGCCCGTGCCGCAACCTTCCTTGGTCCCGGTGAGGCCGAGTCCGTCGCGCAGCACTTCGAGCAGGGTCTCGTGCGCTTCGCAAAGAAACTCGACGGCATCTCCGTTGACCGTTGTCGTTACGTGATGTTTCGTCATCAGCTCGTCTCCCTCGCCCTTGCGAGCGCGATTTCCGCAGCGCGCCGCGCCATCACACCGGCTATCTTGATCCGGAATTCCCTGGTTCCGCGCTTGTCGTCGATGGGCCGGCAGGCCGCGCTGGCGGCAGCGGCCAGGCGCTCGAGCGCGGCAGCGTCGACCTTGGAGCCGATCAGCGCCGCTGCCGCTTCAGGCACCAGCAGCGCGCGCTCCGCGACCGCCCCGAGGCTCACTCGCGCCTGGCGACAGACGCCACCGTCGTCCAGCGCAAGGTTAACGCCCGCTCCGACGACCGCAATGTCCATCTCGGTGCGCGGGGTGAAGCGAAGATAGGCATCGCCCGAATGCGGCAGGCGGCGCGGCAGCAGGAATGAGGTGACGATTTCGCCTTTCGCCAGCGCGGTCTTGCCGGGTCCTGTGGTGAAATTTTCTATGCGTTCCTCGCGTTTACCGTTGGGCCCGGCAATGCTCACCGACGCGTCGGCGGCGATCATGGCGGGAACGCTGTCCGCTGCAGGAGAGGCGTTGCATAGATTGCCGCCTACGGTCGCGCGTCCTTTCACCTGGATCGAACCGATCAGCTTGACCGCATCGATCACGCCCGGCCATGCCTTGGCGAACGCCTCATGCTCGACCAGGTCCATGCAGGTGACGGCAGCTCCGAGACGGAACCCCCCGTTCTCGGCGAGAATCGACGTCATCTCGGTGATGCCTTTGACGTCGACCAGCAACTCGGGCGCAACGTGGCCCGCCCGCATCCCGATCAGCAGGTCCGTGCCGCCGGCCAGTACTCTTGCCTGCCCATTGGCGCTCGAGAGCAGGGCTAGCGCCGCTTCCAGTGTTCTTGGCGCCTCATAACGCATCTCGCGCATTTTCCTCCCCTGATTTTTGGGCTATTTCAGAAAGTTACACGGCCCAGGTGGTTGTCATGACCCAGCGCCAGAGTGATGATGGGACTTGGCGCTTGCTGGAATGTAGCGAATCCTGGCACCGCAAGAGTTGTGTTAAATCAAGGTTTGCGGGATTGGTGCGAAATGGGGAGCAGGTCCCTGTTGCAAGAGGGAGGGCCAGTTTCACATTCCGATCGGGCTGCAGAAAGAGTAACCTGCCGCCCGTTCTTGCGCCGTGACGACTTTACGTTCCCGCCATCAGAACCCTTGCCGCCCAGTCCCACATGTAAGTGGTGCCGATGCTGACGTTGTCCACCTGGCAGTGATGGTAGCCGCCTTCTTCCCGTGTGAAGACTTTGAGTTCCTTCTGTTTCGAGCCGCAAGCCTCGATCGTGTGCTTCGCGTGCTCGAACGGCGCCTGCTGGTCGCCTTCGCCGTGCACCAGGAGGTAGGGGCATTTCATTTTCTGCACGACGCCATCGAGCTTGAAGCCCTCCAGCTTCTTGAACGCTTCTTCCTTGGTCTTGACGCCGAAAACCCAGAGGAGATGTTGCCAGGGCACCGACAGCGAAAGAATTTCTCCGCGCTCGATCCGGGCAAGACGCTGCTGCCATTTCGTATGGTAGTCCCACTCCGGACCCCAGGAGATGCAGCACGCAAAGCGGGGATCCATCGACGCGGCCCGCGGCGCGTAGTAGCCGCCGAGGCTGAGCGCCATGATGCCGATGCGTTTTGCGTCGAACTCCGGCCTCGCCGCAAGGAAATCAAATGCCGCGCCGGCATGCCGCTCGGTCTCGTGATGCAGGTACAGATTGCGGAAACGAATCGCCTCGCCATTGCCGGGGCCGTCCAGTATCAGGCATGACACTCCGCGTGCGGGGAGATCAGGAACGCCCCGGAAGTACTGGATCTCCTTGGTGACGTCGAAGCCGTCCAGGAACAGCATGACAGGGCCTTTTGCAGCGCGGCCGGGCGCGGCATCGGCATGCACGATGATGCCCGGGAGACTGGTTCCTTCGTACGGGACCTCCACGTGCTCGACGCGACGGCGCGGGTCCAGGCCGGCAGCTTTTCGGAACGCGTCTACGCCGCGCCGGTAGGCGGCCTGGCTCTCGTCGGTCTTGGGCTGCACGAAACGCTCGCCGACGTGATAATAGTGCGCGGCCCTGAAGAGGTACGAGGCGGCGGTGAGCGAATTGCCCGCGGCCGCGCTCGCGTGGCCCAGCTTTTCCAGCCGCTCGGCTTCGCCCGCCCATTCCTGGAACCAGGCCGCGTCATCACCGACGCGATTCTTCAGGCGCAGGCCGATACGATGCACTTCATCGATTTCGGCGCCGCCCCAAGGGGCGCCGCCCAGCGCGATGAGCACGCCGTGCGACCAGCGGTAGTTGTCGGGGAAATAGGTAAACGCGAGTTCCCCATCCGGCAGCTTCGAACTCGCCATCGGGTGTGTCCTCCCTTTCGATCAGGCTAAAAGCCGGTCATGTAACAGAACAGCAGAGCCACGTAACCACACGGAACCGTCCGCGTTTTCCTGCGCAGACTTTCAGCGAGCAGGCCATTGCCCGTGCGTGACCACAGCATTTCGTGGTCGCGGTGATCCGATTCCATATGTTGCTGACGGAGCGCCGGGCCTTACAGGCGCGGAATGCCGGACTCGATGATGATCTTGCGGAATTTGGCGACGTCGGTCTTGACGACCTGAGCAAATTCCTCCGGCGTATTGCCGACGATCACCAGGCCGAGGTCGTCGAAGCGCTTCTTCACGCTCGGCGTGCGCAGCGCCTGCACGATTCCCCTGTTCGCGGCGCGGATGGTGGCCTTCGGCGTGTTCGCGGGCGCGAACAGTCCGTTCCAGAACTGAAAGTCATAGCCTTTCACGCCCTGCTCGGCCATGGTCGGCACGTCCGGGAGAACCGGTGAGCGCTTGTTGCTCGTGATGCCGTACGCTTTCAGCTTGCCCGCCATGATGTGGCCCTTGGTGGCCAGTGGCGTGAGAAGCGAGAGGTCGGTTTCCCCGGACAGCGTGGCGAGCGTCGCCGGCGAGCTTCCTTTGTATCGGACATTGGTCATCTTGACCTTGAGCATTGCCCAGAGGGCGTCGCCGGCAAGTTCACCCGTCGCGCCAGCCACGGCGACGTTGTATTTACCGGGCTGGCTCTTCGCCGACTGCATCAGATCCTGGATCGTCCCACCCGGGAGCCGTGGATTGGCGGCAACCACCATGCCCGTGGTCGAGAACTGGCTCACGGGCGCAAAATCCCTGATCGGGTCGTAACCCAGCTTGCGATACAGCGTCGCGTTGACCGCATGCGTGCCGCTGTTGCCGACGGCCAAGGTGTGGCCATCCGGGTTCGCCTTCGCTGCAATTTCGGTTGCCAGGACGCCGTTGGCACTGGGACGGTTGTCCACGATCAGCATTTGTCCCATCACTTCGCTCATGACGGGCACCAACAAGCGGATCTGGGTATCGGACGGTCCGCCAGGCGAAGAGGCCACCAGCACGCGCACCGGCCTCTTGCCATAAGTCTGCGCGAAGCTCCCGGTCGCCGTGCTCGCAATCGCGACCGCCGCAACAACAAGGTACCATGACTTTTTCATGACGGGGTTCTCCCTGGTGATTGGAAAAGGGTTGGAGTTTTTCTGGACTGTTGTGAAAAGCGCGTGACGCGCATTCTAATCCGGCGCGGTCTCGTCCGGGGGCTCGATGGCGTGTCGACCGACCGAGGATCGTGGCGCTGCGGCTGCCGGTGCTTCAGGACAGCATCGGATGGGCGCGCGCGGGTTAAGCTTCGTTAGGCGCCCGCGCACACGGTTCCTGGCAGATAGGCCACATAGCGGACGCTCCAGTGCGATTGGAAGCCTGCAAAGCGCCCGTTCCAGCCGTCACTAAAGGCGGTTACCGCCCTGATCTAACGAACAGATTTACCTGGAAAGCGTGCGAGGCTCCAACATGAGGCCTGTCGCAAGCCTCTCACTTTTCACTAGGGGCGGCCGGGGAGGACAAGGGTTGCAAGGCGTTGCAGAACGCGGTGCGGGGCAACATCCGCCATAGTGAAGGCCGGGAGGTCCGCCGCGTCGAGCGTGTTCTTCACCAGCAGACCGAGATCGGTGTCGCCCTGCATCACCAGCCGGCGAGCAAAGAACAAGGTGTCGGAATCCTCGCTGCGCGACGCGAGGCACCCAAAATCGTAGGCCGTGGCGGCGATCGTGAGATCGGGATCGGTGGCCCCGCTCGAGGGAAGGAAGCGGCCGCGCCTGAAAGTGAAATTCAGGGTGAGGCCGGCGTCTTTGACCTGGAGACGAAGATTCTTTCCTTCGAGTGCGGCGCGAAGTTCGTCCGTGAGCAGGCGATCGCGCATCGCATTGAGCGCCAGGCAGAACGCGAACGCCGGCGGCGTCTGCGGCAGGGCGGTGGCGATTCGCGCCAGGGTGTCAGGCAGACGGAATGGCTTCATGTTCATTGCAGCTTTTGCTCTGGCAATCAGTGGGGTGCGCTGACGAGCTCCATGCCCGCCCGGCCGTGCCAGAACCCGTTGCAGCAGGCATCTGCTTGTGCCGTCGCCTGTCGCGCGGCCACGGCAGCGGAAAGCTCGCCATTCGCCCAGCGACGAAAAGCACCCAGAACACCGGCGGTTCCCTGCGACTGTGGGCTTACGCGCAGGACGTCGACCCCCATCGCGCGCAGCGCGTCCGCCTCGCCAAGGAGGTTGTAAGTCGCCGCGGACAGCGTCTGGGTTCCATTCAGGATGAGCAACGGCTGATCCTCGCGCGTCGCGAGCGCGAGCCCCCCGGGATGGTCAAGGCATGGAAATCCGCAGGTATCCTTGGGCACGTTGTAATGGCGGGCGGTAAAACAGCGCGCTGAAGAAGCAAGCGGCGCGCGACCGTGAGCGAAGATCTCGGTTTCGAGAGCTTGCGGCCGGGCGCCCTGCAATCCATCCAAGGCTTCGCGCGTAATTTCCACCGGCGCGACCCAGCGGCAGGCGCCGAGTTTCGCCAGCAGCGACAGCGTCGCGGGATTGTAGATGTTGAGATGCGGACCCGCCACGAACGGCACTCGCCCCCGCAGCAGCTGCACCGCGCCCCATTCGTTGGCTTCCAGCCGGAAGCGCGCGTTGCTCACGACTTTACGCACGCCTCGCAGATCGGCCTCGGATTCGATTAGGGCCAGCGTCGAGAGCACGACTTCCTTGCCGGCGCGTTCGAGGCGCTGGGCGATTTCGAGCCAGTGCTCGAGCCGCAGCTCGCGGCGGCGGGAACACACGACCTCACCCAGGTAGACGACGTCCGCTGCGGAGTTGGCGATCTCGTCGTAGAACGCGTAGACCGCGTCGACCGGCCAGTAATAGAGCAAGGGTCCGAGAGCGACCTTCATTTCACTTCCAGGCGCGGTGATAGGCGCCGAGCGTGTGGCTCTGGCCTTCGGAGACACGGTCGAGCGACTGCATCCACTCAGGCCTCGGCCTAAATGCGCGTGGCTGGCGCCGGCAGGCATCGATCGCATCGCGCCAGACGCGCGTCACCTGCGCCACGTACGCGGGACTGCGCTGGCGGCCTTCGATCTTCACCGCCCGGACGCCCATCTCCATGAGCTGCGGCAGGAGCTCGAGGGCATTCAAGCTCGCCGGCTCCTCGATCGCGTAGTACGTCTCGCCGCGAACCGTGTAGCGCCCTTTGCACAAGGTGGGATAGCCGGCACGCTCTCCATCGGCGAAGCGATCGACGAGCATGCCGTTGAGGCGGCTCTCCATTCCCTGCGGTGTCTGCAGCCAGCGAACCGCTGAGGCCGGAGAACACGCCCCGGCCATGTTTGGGGAGCAGCCGGTCACGTAGCCGGACAGCGCGCATCGGCCCTCGACCATGATGCATAGCCCGCCGAAACCGAACACCTCCATCTCGACCGGCGTGTTGCGCACCACCTGTTCCACCTGCGCCAGGGCCAGCACGCGCGGAAGCACGGCGCGCCGGATCTTGAACTGGTCGTGATAGAAATTAATCGCTTCGTAATTGGTAGCGGAGCCCTGGACCGAGAGATGCAGAGCCAGATCCGGATGTACGCTAGCGGCGTACTCCATCAGGCCGGCATCGGCGATGATGATCGCGTCGAATCCCATCTCCGCCGCCTTGTCTACCGCGCGCGTCCAGCGCTTCCAGTTGCCGGCCTGCGGGTAGGTGTTGATGGCGAGCAGCACCCGGGCGCCGCGAGCGTGCGCGTAGCGCAGGCCTTCGCGGGCGGCAGCTTCATCGAAATTGAGTCCGGTGAAATTGCGCGCGTTGGTGTCGTCGCGGAACCCGAGGTAGACACAGTCGGCGCCATTGTCCACCGCAGCGCGGAGCGAAGGCAGGGCGCCTGCGGGGCACACCAGTTCGAAGGAGGGCGGCTGCGGGCCGCTCTCGTCGGAAACGCTCGTCGGGGAGGAATGCACTTGGCGTGCTGTCGATTATCTTTAGGGCTGCATCCGGCGGCCGACGTCCTGGCAGCCGCCCAAAACAAGCGCCAAGTTACCGCAGGGGCTGCGCCTCGTCGTTGACCCAGATCAAAGGCAACCCGTGGCCAGGACGATAGCCGTTCATCGCCCTTTGCGAAACCGCGGTCAGGCCTCTACTCCTGTTTTGTCGCAGTGATTATCTGGAAATTGCCGAAAAAGTACGTCGTGCGTTCGCACACCCATCCCCCCATGTTCTCCAGACAGTCGAGCGGGTCGTGCGTATCCCACAGCGCAAGGCCCAGCGGCTCGAAAACCTTGAAGTAGACCCAGCTCAGGGCGCGCAGCACCCACAATTCAGGCCGGTGAAATTCGGCAAGATAGAGTTTCCCGCCGGGGGCGAGCATGCGCCCCGCCTCGCGGAGCGCCTGTCCCTTCAGGTCGTGCGGCAGCTCATGAAGCAAAAAGAACATGACGTTGGCGGCGACATCGCTTTCGGTCTGCTTCATGGCCGTGGCGTTATCTTCGATGAAATCCACTTTCCCTGAAAAGTCGGCAAGCTTGCTTTTCGCATGCAGGAGCTCGTTGCGGATGATGTCCGCGATGACGACGCGCTCGGCACCGCCCTGGACGGCGGCATTCACAACCCGCGGGAGCACGTTTCCGAATGCGCATGACGTAATGAGCACTTTCTTGTCTCTCAAGTCGGACTGCTTGAGCCCGGAGACGATCTTCGACACCAGCCGGCTATACTGAAAAAGCAATATCGCCGAGATCACGGGCTGAAAATCGACCAGTTTGATCAGCCGCATATTCGAATAGATCGGATAGACGTGCGACTTGTCGCTGTTCGAGTCTGATGACAGTCCGCGCATCAGCAGCGCCCCTCGCGTCACCACGAAGAAAAAGAGGCCTGTCGATGCAAGAAGAAGCAACACGGTAAATGCCCCATTCATCATCCACGTTTCCATTGAGCTTCCCTAAAGATTGAAACTTTCTGCACGCATCCTCCCGGATGCAATGAACGTTGGCCTGAATTTACCGTGCGCGTCGCGGGCACAGTTTGATCAGAATCAAAGCCGGGCGGCTGCAATAGGGCCCGTAGCGTCAGGAAGTCACGATCCGCTTGATGCCGCGGTGGTCGATCCTCTGCCGACACGCCCGAGGACGGCGCGCGGAGGCAGATCGCGGTGCTGGCAACGAGAGCTGTTGTTCGCTACGGGGACAGGAACTGCACGCTTGACGATGAGAAAGGAATTCTGGCGTGGAGAACGGCAAGAGCGTCAGCCTCGAACGAAATGGGAGGGCGTCGTAAGTAGTTGATTTAAAGTATAGCCGATTTCGGGTGGCCAGGGTTCCACGTTTAAACCCTATCCCCGCGGTCGGTTATTTGTATGACGCTGTCACGCTAATCAGTGCATTGGCGCGCAATGCAGACGAGCTTGTGTCGGCCAGCCGGACGTGGCCGGGTGGACCCGTTACTGCAGCGGCCAGGGCAGCTCTACATAATCCTGCAGCAGGCCCTGCGGGTACTCCAATGCGAGTAGATGCGACAGGACGCCGAGCAGCAGAACGAAAACGGCCGCACCGAGCGCGCAGGCCCAATGCGGCACGCGCGCCTTGACCCGCATGAAGGCGTAGATGAAGGCGGAAATGCCGATGACAAATCCGGCGACGGCGGAAACGGCCAGCATGCCCGCCAGCCACAGCAGGTAGTGCTCGTTGCTGCGCCGATCGACGGCGGCGCCAAATGCCGCCCGCTCGGTATCGAAAAAGACATTGTTCGCATGCTTGGCCCGGGCCATCTGGATGCCCAGCGGAACCAGGAAGGCGAGAGTGAGAAGGCTCGACGTGATGGGATAGAGGCCCGTCAGGATTTGCCAGCGCAATCCATCACCAAGGACGACCAGCGTGAAGACCAGAACCACGAAATAAAAAACAGTTTGCGGTGCGAGTCCGGTAGCCGCGTGAACTCCCTTTTCAGCCGGCTCGCCGCCCGACTTGTAGCGCGCCGCCGCAAAGATCGAGAAGACGATGAGCACGGCCAGCACGAGCACGATCGGCCGTTCGAGGAAGGTGAGCTTGTAGACCTGGAAAGTGTGATAGATCGATGCTTCGACCTTGCCCGACAGCACGAATCCGATCAGTAGCGCCGGCCGGGGCCAACCGAAGCGCTTCATGTAGACGCCGAGCGCGCCGACGATGAACAATGTGATCAAGTCGCCCCAATCGCGCGTCGCCTGGAACGCCGCGAAGAAAATGATCCCGAACATGAAGGGTGCGATCAGCGCGTAGCGGATGGTCGTCAATTTCGCGATCGGCGCGGCTAGAAAGAGGCAGGTTCCAGCCCCGATGATATTGGCCAGCGCGACCGACCAGATGATGAGGTAGACGAGGTCGAGCTCCTCCGTGATCATGCCGAGCCCCGGCTCGATCCCGATCAGGATGAACCCGCCCAGCAGCAACGCCATGCTGCCGGATCCGGGAATGCCGAAGAGGATGGTCGGGATGAGTGCGCCGCCTTCCTTGGCGTTGTTCGCGGCCTCGGGCGCCAGCACGCCCCGAATGTCGCCGGTGCCGAAGCTTTCGCGATTGCGCGATGTCTGGACGACGTGACCGTAGGCGATCCAGTCGATCACGGTATTGCCGAGTCCGGGCAGCGCGCCGCACAGACAACCGATCGCCGCGCAGCGCAGGACGATGAACCAGTGTGTGAAGGTGTCGCGCAGGCCTCTCAGCCAGCCCGTGCCGAGAGCCCCGGTTTCGGAGATGGTTAGCTGCCGGCGCAGCAGATCGACGATTTCCGGCACGGCGAACATGCCAAGCCCGACGATCACCAGCGGCACGCGGTCGATCAGGTATTCGGTGCCAAAGGACAGCCGCTCGATGCCCGTCACCGGGGCGGAGCCGAGGGCGCCGAGCATCAGGCCTATGCCGCAGGCGGCGAGCCCCTTGACCGCGTGCGTGCCGGTCAGCATGCCAACCATGGTGAGCGCCAGGATGATCAGCATCATCTGCTCGCCAAATCCCATCGCGAGGATGATGGGAATGGCGCCGAAGATGGCGACGCTGAGCACGGCCGCGCCGAAAACGCCGCCGAAGAGCGACGCGGAGAACGCCGCACCGAGTGCCCGAGCGGCTTCTCCCTTCTTCGACAGCGGAAATCCGTCGACAACCGTGGCCTGCGAGCCGCTCGTTCCCGGGATACCCATGAGGACGGAAGGGAAGGTGTCGGAGGTGGTCGTGACCGACTGCAGCCCGATCATTACGGCCAGCGCGTAGGACGGCTCCATCCCGAAGATGAACGGCAGCACGAGCGCAAGCCCTGCGGTCCCGCCGAGCCCGGGAAGGATCCCGACGATGAGCCCGAGGAAAACCCCGACGCAAAGGTAAAAAAGGTGGGTGCCGCTGAGCAGTGTGGTCAGCGCACCGATGAAGATATCGACGGTACTGCCCTCCCATGCGCAGTAAAAAAAACCGCCGGCGCCTCTACGACACCGGCGGAGGATTCAGCAGTCTGGATAATGATGCAAGCGCCTTACATGTCGTGGTTGAAGCGCTCCTTGATCCAGCCTTTGAGCCAGGCTTTTGTTTCAGGCTCAATGCCAGTTGCCATTTTCAGGACCTTCGCGGCATCGGCACCGTAGGACTGCTCATAGGCGCCAATCACCTTTTTCGCCGTCTTGCGGAACTGAGGATCGGCCACGACCTTCTTGGTCGCGTCTACCCAGGCGTCGACGATTTCGTCAGGCGTCCCCTTCGGCAGGACGAGCGATTTCGATGCCGTCACGCCCATGTGCAAAAAGGCGACGTAGGCATCGGCGGACGGGCCGCTCGGCGCTTTGCCGTAAACCTTTTCGTAGGCCTCGGTCATCGTTGCCATTTCGGGGTACGCAGGATCCCGCTTGATGGAACCGTCCGCGGCACCGTAGCCCATGGTAAAGACCGGAACGACTTTCCCTTCTTTTTCGAACTTGGCGACCTTGCGGCTGTAGCTGCCCGCGGTATCGTAGTTGATGTTGATTTCGCCGCGCAGGAACGCCTTGCGCTGCTCGCCCGAGCTCAGCCCGAACACCGTGTTCACGTTGTTCATTCCGAGCATCTGGAAGCCAAGGAGACCGCGCAGTTCCGACGAGGTCGGGTTCTTCGCGCCGTAGGTCAGCTTTGCTTTCTGCAGAGCTTTGATGTCGGCAACGATATCCTTGCCCCTCGCGCCGGTCTTGGGATTGACATAGAAAATCGCCCCGCGCGGCGACAGGATGACCGGGCGCCAGCTCAACACATCGTATTTCACCTTGTCATTGCCAAGCGCGAATGGGACCAGCGTCGAGGTCGAGCAGGCCATCGCCGTCAACCCATCGGGTTTTGACTCTTGGAACTTGTTCGCGCCCTTGACCGATCCGCCGCCAGGCTGATTGCGCACGATGACAGTCGGCTTGCCGGGCAGATACTTCGACAGATAGGGCTGGAACAGACGGGCATACACGTCTGCGCCGCCGCCTTCCTTGAAAGGAACAATAATGGTGACTTTCTCCCCGGCGAAATCGACGCCAGCGGCAAATGCGCCCGGTACGGCAATCGCGACGGCGGCAAATGCCGCAGCGAGGGAAGTTGCTGCGCGAGGAAATAACTTGGAATTCATTCGCGTCCTCCTCCAGATATTGGAATATTAATCCGCCCGTTGCCCCAGCTTGCTCTCTGACGGAGCCTGCCGCGAGCCGTGAGGCGGTTTTGCCGGCCACATTTGCCGCTTATGCGGCGCCCTGCAACCGGCGGAAGGGCAATCATGCATTTGCCAGGCGAGCCAGGTCAAGCGCAGGTGTGCTTGGCGCAGAAATGGGGCCGGGTCCGCATTTCCGGGCGCGCTTCGACATTGCGGACCCGACACCATTTCTTGGCGCTATTTCTTGCCATTTCATTCAAATCAGGGACATTCCAGAGCTTGGCGCGTTGCGGATCCCGGGTAAAGCTCGGCGTATGATATTTTTCCACGCAATTGAATGTCGTTGCCTCGGTAGGGGAATGATCAAACATTGGAAGCTTGGCATCGCGCTGCTGGGTCTTGCCGCCGGGGCTGCATGGGCACAGACACCCGTCAAGCGCGGCCGTTATCTGGAGAAAAGGTTCCTGACACCTTTTTCTGTTCGCTACGATTCGCTCAACTGGCAGGAGGCTAAATGAGGCGAGCAGACCACCGCTTTCGCGCCATCCATGACCGGCAGATCAAATGGCAGGAAGGCGCGGCAAACAAGCTGCTCACGCTTCCCCGCGGGGTGAAGGTCAAGATCTTCGCCCACGATCCGCTCACAAAACGGATCGACATGAAAGTGAAATTTCCAAAGGGCTACGTCGAGCCTGCGCACACGCACAAGAGCTGGCACTCGATTCTGGTGATCAAGGGGCGGATGTGCGTGGCCGGCAAGGATTTGCGGCCGGGCGACTACGTCTTTGGATGGGACAGGCTTCACGGCCCGTATGAATACCCCGATGGCTGCGAGGTGTTCGTGGTATTCATGGGCGGCGGCACTCAGCATGCCTGGAAGGAAGGTGCGCACCTTCGCCACCGGACGAAATGGCGCGCCCGCACTGTCGCGGGGAAACGCGCGTCGGCAAGGGGCGATAAGGCACGAGCGCGCGCACTTGCGAAGAAGCTCGCTGAAAAACCGTCGGGTGCCCGGCGCGGCACCAGGGCAAGGCGCAGCTAAGCTATACCGGAGGCCGGTTGCTAGCTGACGCCGGCGACTTATTTTGCGATATCGGCCAGCAGGCGCCGGAACTCGGCGTTGCTGCGCAGCAGCTCGCCGCCGGCAGCGATCAGCTGGTCCACCTGCTCATCGCTAAGCGCAAAGCTGGTGGGAATCAAGTTGAAAAACCTGCGTCGCTCCGGCGCGACGTCCCTGAAAGAGAGCTGGATAAAATAGTACTCAACGGGGCGGTCGGGTGTTGACAGCGCCTTTGCATAGTTCGCCAGGCTTTGCTTCGTCAGCTCGATGGTCTCGACGTTGTAGCGGTGCAGTTGAATGTCACTCATCGCGTTGACGGTCTCGATCAGCGACGGCTGTCTGGTCGTGGCGTCCATGACTGGCTCGGGGTTGGTGGAGGCGTTGACCACGATGACGACGGAGCGGCGAGGGGACTTTCGGCGGAGTTTCGCGAGGTAGGCTTCGGGCCCGCCTGCCGCCTCGATGATGTCAAACGCGGCGAGGAGACCGAGGTTGTCGGTGATGCCGCCGTCAACGAAATGGGCGTATCTGCGCTTGTCCTTGTCCAGGTAGGTCGCGAGGCCGTCGACCAGGTAGAGCTGCCGCTCATCGTCTCCCGCGCGCTGTCGCATCGCCTTCAGCGGTTCCCGCTGCGCCGATTCGCAGCCCGGATAGTTTTCGACAACGACAGGTTGAAAGATCACGGGTACCGCGGACGAGGCGGCAACTGCCCGCGCGATCGGGAATGTCGCCAAGTCGGAGCAGAGCAGGTTGAAGTACTCCTGCACGAAAGAGAAGCGCACTCCGTGGGCAAGGTCGGACGCGTTGATGACGATGAGCGGGCGGCCGTCCTGGACCATGTCGGCGAACGTCGCCCCCTGAAACACGTTCTCTTCGTAAACTTCGATCGCCCGTTCAGTGCGGCCTGTGCTCCTGAACCAGTTGAACGGATTGAAAAGCGCGGCCTTCAGCGCGCTCTCGACGTCGCGCCTGAGAAAGACCGTCTCGAAGTCGTCGAAGATACGCTCGCCGTGCAGGCCGTAGTAGGCGGCCGTGAAGCTCCCGCCGGAGACGGACGTGATGCTGTCGACCTCGTGCAGCAGTCGCACCGAACGTCCCTTGGCCGGGAGCTCGATATCGCGCAGCGCCTTGAGGACCCCGTAGGAGAAAGCAGCGGCGCGCGTGCCCCCGCCCGAAAACGCGAGGAGCATCTGAATGTCATTCAACCGCGCATCCTGACCCCATGCCTTGAGCGAGTAGCTCTTAGCCGCAGGCGTCGCCCCGAGCGGCAGGTTTTTTACGACCCCATAGGAGGCGCAGCCGGAGACCAGCACCAGCAAAAAAACCGAACCCCATCTCAGGTAAAACATGCTTCCCCCCCGTAGTGGTTCGCATCGATGATGCTCTACGCCTGGAGCAGGCGTTACAGTGCTCTTGTCAGGCGTACGGGAAAGATATCCGGGACTTCTCTTCGATTATCTTACTCTCCGCACGCTTACAGCGTGTCAAAAAACCGCTCCATTTTTCTGCGCATTGCCTGATCGGGCAGGCGCCCGCGCGCGGCGCCCAGATTATCGGCAACGTGCGCGGGCTTGCGCGTTCCGGGAATAGCGCAGGTCGATGCGGGGTGGCCGATGACGTACTTGAGGAAGAACTGCGCCCAGCTGCCGCAGTCGAACTCCGCGGCCCAGGGCGGAAGCGCCTTGCCGCGTACCGCGGAGAAGAGCCGCGCGCGGCCAAAGGGCAGGTTGATGAGCACTGCGACACCGCGCTCGAGCGCAAGGGGCAGGATGCGCTCGGCGGCCGTGCGGTTCTCGATCGAGTAGTCAACCTGGACAAAGTCGAGTTTTTCGTTCTTCAAAACGGTTTCCATCTCGTCGTACTGCGAGTCCCGCGAGGTGGTGACGCCAACGTAGCGGTAGCGCCCGGCTGACTTGCCTTCGCGCATGGTGGCGAGCTGCGTCGCCGTATCGGAAAGATTGTGCACCTGGATGAGATCGATGCGATTGGTGCGCAGGCGGCTGAACGAGGCGTTCATTTCCTCGAGGCCGGCCTCCCGTCCGTCGGCGTAGACCTTGGTTGCCAGGAACAGCTGTTGGCGGATCCCGAGCCCGGCGATGAGTTCGCCGAGTACCACTTCCGAGCTGCCATACATCGGTGCGGTGTCGATCAGTTTTCCGCCCGCGGCGGCGAAAGTCTTCAGCGTCTCGCGCAGCGGCGCGATCTCTGTCTCGGAACCGGTGCCATAACGGTTGGTGCCGATACCGACGACCGGCAGGCGCTCGCCGCTCGAGGGGATCGGCCGCATCGTTAGTTCCACCGCGCTTTGCGTGCCTCCGGCGAACGTGCTCGCCGCTGCGCCCGCGCCGAGCTTGAGAATGTCCCGCCGAGTGATGGTCATGGCCCAGCTCCTTGTTCGAGGGTCGGTTGGGGAATTTTAGCCGCCTGGTCCTGACGCCGGCCCAGCCAGAGCGCGAGCACGGCCCAGAGCGCGGCAAGCGGTGCGGCTGCGAGCGCAATCGCGCCGGCGGCAAGGCCGAGCGCCTTGAGGCCGGTGAAAATCCAGCCGCTCGCGAGGTCGCCGCCGCGGTAGATCGCGGCATCGAGGAGCGCCTTTGACTTGTACTTCTCTTCGCGCCCGAGCACGGTGAAGAGCACTTCGCGCGTCGGTTTGGCCAGGCCGTAGCGCAGCGCGCGGTAGGCCACTTGCAGCGCGATCAGGACCGTGAGTTGTGGATAGGTGCCGAGCCAAATGAAACCAACGGCGGTCACGAGCGGCAGCACCATGAGTGTTGCCCCGACGCCGATCCATCGGATGACGCGGGCAGCGACGAAGACTTGCAGCATGATCGTGCAAGTGTTGGACCACAGGTCGATCTGCGCGAAGAGGGCGGTGCGCGCGGCGCGGTCAGCGAGCGCGTCGCGGATGAGGTCGGCCTGCAGGAAGTAGAGCACCGTCGAGGCATAGGTCATCAGCAGGATGTAGCCGGCGATTCCCAAAAGATAGGGTGAGCGAAAGACCGTAACGATGCCGGTCCAGGTGCCGCCAGGAAGCGGCCGGTTTTCAACGCGCGCGGGGTTGGCGTCGCCGCCGAAGCGCCGATGCAGCACGCCCGCGCACCAGCAGGCAGCTTCGAGCGGGACGCAGGCCACCAGGAGGAGGATGAAAGGCGGTAGCTTCTGTGCAAGCGCGGCGGTGAGCGCGCTGCCCGCAATGGCGCCGAGCGAGCTTCCGACCGCGATGAAGCCGAAGAGGCGTTTGCCCTGCTCGTTCCTGAAGCAGTCCACCATGAGTCCCCAGAAGACGGTCACCGCGAACAGAGCAAACACGCTGGCCCAGACGTAGAACACGCGATCGATCCAGGCACGCGCGCCCTCGGGCAGCATCACGAGCGCGGCATAGAACAGCACGAGATTCGCGATGAAAAAGCGGTTCACCAGCGGCACGAACACGCCGCGCTGCCAGCGCGAGCTGACCCACGAATATAGCGGCACGATGACCAGCATGGCGAGAAACACGGCGGTCCAGAGGTACTGCAGGTTGCCGCGGTCGGCAGCGCTGATCTCGTCACGCACCGCGCGCAGCACGTAGTACGCGAACATGATGCAAAAGCCGTAGGCCGTGGCCCAGAGGAGCGGGGCAGCCTCCTCCTCGCGCGCGGCAACGGTTTTCAGGAGGAGCGTCTTGATCACTGCTCTGCTTGGTGTCGCGATTGTGCCGCGCGGCAAGCGCGGCAATGGGCCTGATCAGATATTCAGGCTGTTCAGAAGTTCCTCGGAACCGATTTGCCCGCGGACGAACGCGTTGAATGCGAGGCTGATGCGGGTATGCTCACCGGTCGTCTGTTCAACCCCGTGGGAAAGGTTCGAGGGGAACAGCACGACGTCGCCCACCCCCACGCTCAGGCACCACGAAGGAGCGTTGTACCAGTTGACGTATTCGTCCGACACGGATAGCTGCGCGCCGCTGTTGCGATAGAAGCAGATGCCGTCGACTTCCTTTTTCGCGTTTACGTAGAGCACGCCGCTGATCAGGCTGTTGGTGTGCACGTGCCGGTGGTGAGCCTCTCCCTTTTGCGTATAGTTGAGCCACGATTGGGTCAGGTAAAACTCCACCTTTGGATCGGCCGAGATGATTTTCCTGGCGTACTGATTGACATGATCCAGCACGAAGCTTCTCAGCGAACGCATTTCCGGGGCATCGAGGACATGCGTGTCAACGCTTCGGGTGTTGGAGACGTTGGGATGCGGGGCGTTTCGCATTTTGTCGAAAAACCCGTTTTCCTCGTCTGTGAAATGCCGCCCGATGCTCGTCCTCATGATCGGGGTCGGAAAAATCGCTTCCCACGTTACCATTTGTGCTGGCGGCCCTTAAAATGCGCGTTCGGCGATCGAAACCGGAACCGGCTGCCCGCAGATCCCGCTAACCGCACCATGCGGCTTTTGGCCGGAACACCTTGCCGCGTCGGACCTGTCGCTGTCGCGATGCGGATGAGTCGAAAGCTTAACGCATGAGATTCGATTGTTCAAAGCTCGGAGATTATGGCAAAGACACTGGACGAGTTTGAGTTCTTCCTCGAGAAAGACTGGTCGGACGGCTTTCCAGTCGTCACGCCGACAGAGGCGCGAGTGGATCAGATGCTCCAGGCCACGAAGCGCGATCCCGATGAGGTCATCGGCCCCATTCCTCCGGCCGGCGAGGTTGCGACCGTCCGCAGTGTCGCCATCCACGCCGTGATGGCCGGGTGCAAGCCGGCCTATCTGCCCCTGGTGCTGGGCGGCATCAGGATCATTCTTCGAGAAGAGCTGAACATGGGCGGTGTGCAATGCACGATGCATGGGGTTGCGCCGCTCATGATCGTCAACGGGCCGTACGCGGAAAAGATTGGATTGCGCGGCGGCAACGGCTGTTTCGGCCCGGGTTTTCGCGCGAACGCGACGATCGGGCGCGCGATCCGGCTCATGCTTCTGAACATGGGCGGCGGCATTCCGGGGCTCGCGTCGGCAACGGTGTTCGGCTCGCCGATCCGATACACGGCGTGCCTCACCGAGCACATGGCACTCAGTCCGTGGGAGAGTCTCGCGGTTTCGCGCGGATATTCCCCACAGGAAAACGTGATTACCTGCGCCATGGTGGAGAGTCCGCGTCTCCACTTCGACGACGTGAGCACCGAGCCCCAGCGCCTGCTCGCGGGCATTGGGGATGCAATGACCGCGCCGGGCTCGTGGAATATGTGGTTCAACTCCGACATGGTGGTGGCGATGAGTCCTCAGCACGCCATGTTGTGCGCCGATGCCGGCATGACGCGAACCGCGGTCCAGCGGCGTCTGTGCGAACTTGCAGTGCGTGAGCAGAGAAATCTGAAGCGCGGCGGAAACTGGCGACCGGAGCGGGCCCGGGCGATGGGTCTCGACCCGGATGACGACGATTGCCTCATCAAGGCGGTCAAGGATCCCGGGCGGCTGCACCTTGTCGTGGCGGGAGGACTGGGCCCCGTTACCGCCGTATGTCATGGCTGGAACGAATCGAGCCGCGCGGTGCACGGAACCTACGAAGTGTGACGGGCGCGGACAGGTTGCGCGATAATGTCGGGAATATTTCTTTCTGATAATGGACGCGAGCATGACGAACGATCTGGGTTTCATCGATCCCACCGCAGGCGGAAGCCACCTCAAAATCGCGATGGCGCCACGGCCGCCAGACCTTGCCGGAAAGGTCGTGGGATTGCTGGACAATACCAAGGAGCAGGCTGACGTTATTCTGGAAACGGTGGCGGAAACGCTGCGCAGCCGCTACGGGGTCGCCAAGGTGATCATCCGGAGAAAGGAGCACTACTCCAAGCCTGCGACTGCGGCAATGATCGATGAGCTGGCGAAAGAGGTGCAGGTGGCCGCCGCCGCGCTGGGCGGGTGAGGATCCTGCACGTTGTGCAGTGTGCACGACACAATCGAGTTCGAGAAGCGCGGCATTCCGGCTACCGTTTTTCTCACGCAGGTTTTCAAGAATGCCGCGGTGTATCAGTTTCGTACGAAGGGAATGGACGGACATCCGTTCGTCGAGCTGCCGCATCCGGTGAGCAACCTCACGCCGGACGAGATGCGGACCTTGACGGAACGGTATGTGGGCGATATGGTCAGGCAGCTCACGCGATCGCGTGAATCGTGAAACGCAACGTCGCAGCGTAGATTTGCCGCGATTGCCGGTCGCGAGTCGCGTCATCGATCAATGTTTATCCGCAGCTTAGGTTCTTGGGGCAATTTGAAGGTCGAGGAGGATATTATGAAAAACCGATTGTTCTGGATTGGCTTGTTTGCGGGTTTGGTTGCCGCAAGCGGCCATGTTTTTGCCGCGCAGGGCGACAAATACCCGCAACGCCCGATTCGGTTCATCGTTCCGTACTCCGTGGGCGGGACGTCGGACCTGGTGGGGCGGCTGGTCGGTGCAAAGCTCACCGAGGAGCTCGGCCAGCAGCTGGTGGTCGACAACCGCGGGGGTGCCGGCGGCACCATCGGCAGCAAGCTGTTGGCCGCGGCCAATCCCGACGGCTACACGATCCTGGTTCAAAACATCGGGCTTGCGGTCAACGAAACGCTGCGCCCCAAGCGTGGCTACGTTGCGCTCAGGGATCTCGCGCCGATTTCGATCGTGGGCTTCACGCCGAGCGTGCTGATTGTGAACAACGACCTGCCGTACAAGACGATCGCGCAATTCGTCGCGGCGGCCAAGGCGGAGCCGGGCAAGATCGCGTTCGGATCGGCAGGCGCCGGCAGCTCCACCCACTTGTCGATGGCATATTTCATGACCGTCGCGAAGATCAAGCTCCACCACGTTCCCTACAAAGGCGGCGGTCCGGCTGTGAGGGACGCCATCGCCGGGCAGGTGCAATGCGTCATGGTGCCGATTCCGACCGTGTTTGGTCACATCAAGGCCAAGCGGCTTCGCCCGCTGGGCGTGAGCGGCGGCAAGCGCTCGCCTGTCCTGCCCGACCTGCCCACGATTGCTGAAGCTGGCGTGCCGGGCTACGAGTTCAACACCTGGTACGGTCTGCTGGCACCCGCGAAGACGCCGAAATCGATCATCGCGCGGCTCAACGCCGCCGCAGTAAAGGGGTTGAAGGACCCGAAACTGCGCGAGAAGCTGCTGGCGACGGGGATGGATCCGCAGCCGTCGACACCGGAACAGTTCGCCGACTTGGTACGTTCCGAGACGGCCCGCTGGAGAAAGGTGATCGAGGAGGCCGGAATTCCCAAGGTTTAAGCCGTTGTCCGGGTATTGAAAAAAAAGGGCCGGCGCTCGCGCTGGCCCTTCTTATTTTTCGAGCCGGCGCTGGTTCGTGCGGTAATGTGGCCACCGACTCCACTGCGGGAAGCTGTGATTCGAGTCGATAGGCGGGCCGCGATCCTTGCCCGGCCGCATGATGGGAAACGTCAAACGAGTCAACGGCACCACGGAAAAGACCGAAATACTGAGTGGGGTGGAAGACCATGGAACAGATTTTTTTCGTTAGCGAGGAACAGCGTGCCATCCTGGAAACGGTCAGACGGTTCGTCGAACAAGAGGTAAGGCCGCGCGCCGCGCAGCTTGATGCCAGCCCGGACCCGGCGGACGGGTTTTCCTGGGAGCTTGTCGAGAAAGCCCACGAGCTTGGCATCCGCACCATGACGCTGTCGGAGAAATGGGGCGGCCTGGGCACGGACTCCCTCACCACCGCCATGGTGATCGAGGAGCTCGCGAAGGGAGACATCGGCGTGTCCGTCATCTTTGCGCAGACGCTCAAGATCGCCCAGATCATGGAAAAGGCGCTCAGCGCGGATCAGCAGGCCCGCGTGCTGCCGAAATTCTCGTCCGACCCGCGCGGCATGCTCGCGATCGGTATCACGGAGCCGGACACCGCCTCGAACTATTTCCTGCCGTACCCGGCGCCGTTTCGCACGAGCGCTCAGAAAACGTCCGGCGGTTGGATCGTTAACGGGATGAAGCACTTCATCTCGAACGGCAACCGTGCGAGCTTTTATTTGCTTTTCGCGCAGACGGAGGCGGGCAAGCCTTTGGCCGAGGGCTCGACCTGCTTCCTGCTCGAGCGGGGCCGGCCGGGCTTCACCATCGGCCGCGTGCACGACAAGATGGGCGAGCGGCTCGCCAACAACGCCGAGCTCGTCTTCCAGGACTGCTTCATTCCGGACGAGAACGTCGTCGGCCAACCCGGCAAAGGATTCCCGGTGCTGGCGCAGTTCTTTCCGCAGAGCAATGCCTACGCGGGCGCGACGATCCTCGGCGTTGCCGTTGCGCTGCACCGAAAAGCGGTCGAGTGGGCGCAGGTGCGCGTGCAGGGCGGCAAACCGCTGATCGAGCACGACGGCATTCGCGCGCAACTCGCCGAGATGCGCATGTTGATCGACGCCTCCCGTTCCTACATTCACCGCGCCTGCTGGCTCGCCGACCACCAGGAGCACGGCTGGGACAAGACGCTCGGCGCGCTTCCCAAGGCGATGGCGGCGCAGGCAGCCTGGAAGATCGCGACCTGGACCATGGAAATCCACGGCGGTCACGGCTACATGAAGGAGTTCGGCATCGAGAAGCTGGTGCGTGACGCGGCGGCCTTCCTGCACTCGGACGGCGTCAACCGGACGCTGTTTCTCAAGGCGGCCAATTTCATGTTCAAGGACTGACTCTGCTTCAACGGAGCGACGCGCATGAAAGCAATGATCCTGAAGGGGCCCAAGACGGCTTTCGAGCGGGTGGACGTTCCCGACCCGGTGGCGGGTCCGGGGGAGGCGGTGGCCCGGGTGCTTGCCTGCGGCTCGGGCTTGACCATTCAGCATATCAAGGCAGGCCGAATCGCCGCGAATTTTCCGCGCATCATCGGTCACGAAATTACGGGAGAGATCGTCGAAGTAGGCAAAGGCGCCAGCGGGCTTTCGGTGGGTGACCCTGTTACCGCGTACTACTACCTCAGCTGCGGGCACTGCCGCTGGTGTCTCGCGGAGCTGGAGCCGCTGTGCGAGAACTGCGGGGGCAACGTCGGCCGAAACTGCGACGGCGGTTACGCCCAATACATCAAGTTGCCGGCCCACATCTTTATCAAGCTGCCGGAAGGGCTGGACTACCGCGCGCACCCCGCCGAGATCGGGGTGGTCAACGACGCGATTGCCACGCCGTACAAAGTGCTGCGGCGCGCCCGCGTCAAGGCGGGCGAGACCGTGGCCGTGTTTGGCGCGGGCGGCGGGCTCGGGGTTCACCAGTTGATGATGGCGAAATGGGCGAGGGCGCATGTCATCGCAGTGGACGTCGCGCGCGACAAGTTCGATGCGTGCCGCAAGGCCGGGGCCGACGATGTGGTCGATGCAGCGTCCAGCGACGCGGCGGAAGCGCTCATGGACCTGACGCATGGGCGGGGCGTTGACGTCGCCATCGATTATGTCTCGACCGCCTCCACGCTGGAGGCGGGGGCGAAGGCGCTCGCACGGCATGGCCGGCTGGTCACGCTGGGAGGCGCCGGGCAACGCTTCCAGGTCTCCTCGCTCGATATGCTGCTGAAGGAGCAGGATCTGCTTGGCAGCCGCTATGTGTCTCGCGTCGAAGTGCTGGAGGCGCTCGACCTCGTGGCGCGCCGGGAGGTGTGGCCCATGGTGACCGACATCCGGCCGCTCGAGGAAGCCGAAGCCGTCCATGAACGGGTGGAGCGGGGCGAAGTGATTGGAAGGGCGGCGCTGCTTGTCAGCTGATCGATCCGTGAATCGTAAATCGTAAATCGTGAATCGGATCCCGCTTAGAACTTAAAATTTAACCGCGGATAAACGTAGATAAACACAGATACAACTCAAAAACCTTCTGCATTCTGCCTTATGAGTTTTGCCGTGCCGGTCACGGGTCACCAGTCGATTAGCGTTAATCGGTGTGACAACGCTGGAACCCTTTATGTCGTCAGCGACATTCGTCGTTGATCCGCAGCACGAAGAAGTCTTCGCCGGGCTTTACGAGCGGCGCGAAATCGCGATGCTCGAAGAGGCTGCTGTTCGAGCGCGGCTCGAGCAACAATGAAGCGAGTTGTCGCCTGGGCTGCCGGAGGTTGATCCAAAGCGTGCCGGCAGGCAGCCGAACGAGCGTCTCGCGCTCTTCTATAGTGCTCTGCCAGCTCGCCAGGCCCCGCGGCGCCGCGTCCAGTTCCCGGGTCACGATATGCTGCACTGTCGCCCTGCAGTTCCGCGGCTCTCGCAATGTTTCGCGCTGTATATGCTGGCGCCCGAGCACTTCGCCGATCCGTTCCTGATTCGCGACGATGGCGTACGCTGCCGGCAGCACGAACTCATCGGAGGGCGCCATGCGACCCAAATAACGGAAGCGGTGCATTTCCAGCCGTCCATCGTCGATGCGTTGCAGCTCGATCAGGATCGTCTCCTGGCCAGGCACCGGCGCGTAACGCGCGACGAGGGATACGCGCTCGTTTTCGCCGGCCCGCATTTGCGACTTGCGAGCGGCGCGGCTGCGCGCCGCGATGGCATCGCGCTGCGCGCGGCAAGCCGCGAGCAGCTCTCGCACGCTTAGAAGCTGCTTGGCGGTGCGCGCACTGATATTGCCGGGCGTAGGGTAGGTCCCGTGCGGAGCATCGAGCCGGCTTTCGATCAAAAAGGAGAAGGCGCCCTCAATGCCGGCCCGGTTGCGGATGTTCCGCAGCGTGAGCCCGCCGTGCATGATCCGCTGATTGATGTCGATGATTTCGCCGATGTAGTTCGTGGCCCTGAGCCCGCGGCGCTGCACGCGGGCAAGCGCGTCCGGGCGGACCCGCTCGCGGCTGAATTCCGCGACCTCCGCATTGATGTTGGGATTGTTGGCGATCTCGAACTGGGCCTCAAAGTTCGTCATGTAACCCTGGCGCGCAAGCGTCTTGGCTTTGAAAACGCCCGACTCATGGAGATCGACGAAGACATCGGGCTGCCAGCGAACCAGGGCATCGAGGAGGGCGCGGCTCTCGGGCTGCGTCAGGGCGGAAAAATCGGTGCTGAGATTGACCCGGTTGTCGTTTTGCCGGCGGCGCGCGTCACGGCCGTCGGGATTGGCGAGTGGCAGGAGGACGAACTCCAGATCGGCCAGCAGGTCACCCTCCGGTCCCTCGAGCAAGTTCCGGGCGAGCATCAGGATCGCTTCTGCTCCGGACTGTTCCGTGCCATGCTGCGATCCCGCGATCATGACCCGAAGCCGCTGAGCGGGCGGCGCAGCGCCCGCCAGAGTGTCCAGTGTTTGCGAGATGAGCAGCGCATCGAGGGGCCTTCCGCCAGCGGAGTGGCCGAGAACGATGTGTCTGGCCTGCTGATCGTTGCGTCGCTCAAGAGCAGCCAGAAAACTCGTAACCGCGGTTGTCGAGCTGAGACGCTCGTATCGCGCTTCCTCGAGCGGCGTCTGCAACGCGGCCGCACCCGGCGCGCCGCCGGGCAGGAAAAAAACAATTACCCCGGCAACGCGCGCCGCCCGCGTCGCCAAGAGTGCCGCAGTCATCCAATCCCAGCGCATCGGAACATTTTCGTCCAACCCCTGTGCCTGTGACAATCCGGTTTCCTACCAGGTAGAGCCGTTCGTGGGCGCCCGTTATCACTCATAAGGGCGGTGCGTCGCGATTCACGATTCACGGATCCAGCTCGCTTGTTGCGGCAGCTATATAAGTTATAGTCACAGGTATGCGATTCGGCCTTTTCGGAACTGCGCAAGCCAATACCAGCAACCTCGGCGCCGGGCTCGGCCAGGGGTTTCGGGACTACGTTGAGTTCAATATCGAAGCCGAGGCTCTGGGTTATTGCAGCAGCTTCCTGGTCGAGCATCACTTCACCGGGTGGAACCAGGTCTCTGCCACCTTGAACCTTCTCACCTGGGTCGCGGCCCGTACCCGCACGTTGCGGGTCGGCAGCGCGGTGATGGTGCTGCCGTGGCACAACCCGGTGCTGCTTGCCGAACAGGCGGCAACACTGGATCTGCTTTCGGAAGGACGCCTCGATTTCGGGGTGGGCAAGGGCTACCGCTTTACGGAGTTCAAGGGTTTTTGCATTCCGATGGAGGAGGCCGAAGCGCGCTTCGATGAGGCGCTCGAGGTCATTACCCGGGCCTGGACCGCGAGCGGGCGCTTTTCTCATCGCGGACGCTTCTGGCAGTTCGAGGACATCAGCGTGGAGCCGCCGGCGTTCCAGAAACCGCATCCGCCGTTCTGGATGGCGGCGGGGAGCCCGGCCTCGATCAAGCGCGTAGCCGAGCGCGGCTACAATCTTCTGCTCGATCAGTTTGCGGCCCCCGAGGCTATAGGGGAGCGGATCGCCCTTTTCAAGGCGGAAGTCGAGGGGCGCGGGCGGGTGTTCGATCCGGCGCGAGTGGCCGTGGCGCGGGACGTCTTCGTTGCGAAGGACCGCGCGGACAAGATGGCGGCGCTGGAGCGGAACGCCAAGATGCGCCAGCGCACGGTGGACGTGGCACGCGCGCCGGGCCAGCAGGGCGGCTCGCACGTTCTCTCCTACAACCATACGGCAGAGAGCACCGAGGGGGTCGCGCTCTACGGAACGCCCGACGAGATCACGGCGAAGATCGACGCGCTGCGCGCGGCCGGCGTGAGTTATGTGCTTGCCAATATCGGCGGCGGCTCACGCGATAGCCTGCGGCGCTTCGCGCGGGAAGTGATGCCGACGTTTGCTGATCGCAAAGCGGCGCTGGTGATGGGCAAGCAGGTTTCAAACCTTAACCGCAGATAAACGCGGATACACGCAGATAAGATCAACAATTGAACCGCCAAGACGCCGAGAGAAGCAGAATGGAAATTGAAACGCCAAGCCGTCAAGGCCGCCAGGAAAAGCAAGAAAAACGGTTGAACCGCGGAGACGCGGAGAGAATCCAACTGGGATTCACGATTCACGATTCACGATTCACGATTCACGATTCACGATTCACGATTCACGAAGTTTGTTGTGACGGTAGAAATGATGCGCTGAGGACACATTGACATGCAGAAGAAGATAGCTGTTTTAGGGGCGGGCGCAATTGGCAGCAGCGTCAGCGCGGATCTCACGAAGGCGGGGCACGACGTCACGGTCATCGACCAATGGCCGGCGCAGGTGGAAGCGATGAAGTCGGCCGGGCTGCATATCCAGATGAAGGACGGGGACGTCAAGGTTCCGATCAAGGCCCATCATCTGTGCGACCTTGCGTCGGCCAATCTGGAGTTCGACATCGTGTTTCTCGCGGTGAAATCGAACGACCATCGCTGGATGGCGGAATTCATCAAGCCCTATCTAAAGAAAGACGGCGTGCTGGTCGGCGTCCAGAACGGCATGAACGACGACTCGCTTGCCTCCATCATCGGGCGCGAGCGCACGGTGGGCTGCGTCGTGGAGCTCTCCGCGGAAATCTTCACGCCCGGGCTCGTCAAGCGCAACACGACGCACAAGGGCACGTGGTTTTCGGTAGGCGAGCTCGACGGCTTCTACACCCCGCGCGTGAAGGAAATCGCGGCGCTGATGGGCCACGTGGGCCGGTGCGATGTCACCAACAACATCTACGGCGCGAAGTGGACGAAGCTGATCGCCAATTCGATGACCATGGGGCCGCGCGGGCTGCTGGGGCTCACCAACGGGGAGGCGTCTGAGCTGCCGGGCATGTTCGACGTGGCGGCAAAGATTGGCCGCGAGTCGCTCGCGGTGGGCGCCGCGCTTGGCCACCGGATCGAGCCGATATTCGGCCTGCGTGCGGACGAGTTCGCCGGCTCCAACGACGAGAACCTCATGACGGCGGTCAAGGCGCTGCTGGGCCACGTTGGCAGCCAGTCCCGTACTGCGCCCATCCACGATCACATCAAGGGCCGCCGCAGCGAAATGGAGTTCATCAGCGGCGTGGTGTCGCGTAAAGGAAAGGAGCTCGGTATCCCGACGCCATGCAACGACGCGGTGGTGGAGATCGACCGTCAGATCAACAGGGGCGAGCTCAAGATGGACGCGTCCAACTTCGCCCGGCTCAAGGCGCGGATTGAAACGGCGGGCTAGCGCCGCGCCGGAAACGCGAGGTGGGGCGAATCGTTCGCGACTGGCGGGGCCGCAGAGGTTCGAAATCCGGCAGACTTGGCGCGCGCGGCGGTAGAGGGCCTGCGATGGACAGACCCGGTTGCCGCTGTGCACTGCCCTAGTGCCTGATTTTTCTTGTTTATTGGCTATTGCTGACAACCTGGGCCCCTTGGCATACTATGTCGCACTTCCGTGTAGTGCAGGCTGCAGTGAGGAGGGTGCCTGTCTACAACCCTGCAGTATCCCCAACAAGAAATGGGTCGCGGGAGATAGGTTCCGCCTTTTCGTTTCGCGATAGGCGGATTTTTGGAATGCGGCGTCCGTCGGGAGCGAGGGACTGACGCTGGCGGTCGCGAAGGACGCGGTCCTTCTCCTGTCAGCTTTGTGCTCCGACCCGGCTTGCTGCGCCTGGCCGAGGATGAGTGCGTTCTCGGCCGGGCCTCATGCTGAAAATTGAGGAGGAGCACCATGAGGCATCGTATCGAGCCTTTTGTTTTGAAAGTCAGTGTTGCACTCGCGGCAGGGGTTTTTGCCGCGGCTGCGTCGGTCGGCGCCGCCGAGCTCACGCCCCAGGAAAAGAAACTGATTCCGCTGGCGAAGAAAGAGGGCGGGGTCACCATCATCAATGCGATATTCAGCGATCGGACCTCGACGCGCATGGCGGCGGCGTTCAAGAAACGCTACGGCCTGGGCGACGACTTTCAGTTCAACAATCTGCGCAAGGGCACCGGCGCCACCGTCGCTCAAGTGCGCCAGGAAATGAAGGCGGGCCGGTTTACGGTGGACGTTCACCTCGTGAGCGATCCCGGCTTCTTCGCAGCAGCCGCCAAGCAGGGCGCGTTCGAGAAGCTCGACAGCGGCTACTGGAAGAACCACGCCGACCTCGTAAACAAGGCCGGTCAGTACACGAACTATCCGTACGTGGTGGTTCCGCTTGCCTACACCTTCCAGCCGGTCTGGAACAGCGCCTGTCCGGGCATGGAAAACTTCAAGGCGACCTCGTATGACGACGTCCTTGCGGCGTCCCTGAAGGGCAAAACCATTGCGTCGGATCTGACCAAGAGCTCGACTTACACCAACACGACGATCTCTCTCATGGAAGCGGGCGTCGACATGAAGGGGATTTTCACCAAGCTCAAGACGACGGACCCGCTGATCGAGTTCCGGACTGAGCCCAAGATGCAGCTGGTGATCTCCTGCGAGCGGCCGCTCGACATGTGGAACCTTTCAGGGCGCGTCTATCAGAACGTCGCCAAGAAGCCCGAGCTCGCAAAGACGCTCAAGATCGGCTACTACAAGGAAGGCCAGGTCATGCTGGGCAACCAGGCCGCGGTGCTCAAGGGCGCGCCGCATCCCAATGCCGGCAAGCTGCTGATCGAGTTCCTTTTGAGCAAGGAGGGCGCGGATGTCTTCGTCGAGGGCGAAGCCCTTTATACCTTCCTGAAAGACTACCAGCCGCCCGAAGCAGCCAAGCCCTATCTGCTCAACCTCAGCGAGCACAAGCTGCTTGGCCTGAAGGATTGGATCGCGGCCCGGAAGCAGTTCAAGCCGGTTCGGGGTGACTGGACGAAGATGTTCAAGTAATGAGCGATTCCCGGCGTTGATCGACGCCGGGAGGAACTCTGGCCGGCCGTCAAGACCGGCCAGAGCTCTTCTTGATAAAGCATCAGCCACATGAGAACTGAAGCCGCAGCAGTAACGCTCGCCGGCGCGCCACGATCGATAGGCCGCTGGCGCAGTCTGTTCACCCAGGAATCAATTGCGACCATAGCGGTCAGCCTGATCGTGGCGGCAGCGGTTCTGCTTCCGCTGGCCACGTTGGTCGTGAGCAGCTTCCGGGTCCTCGACGACCTGGGGTTCAGCACGACCTGGGGGCTGGACAACTATCGCTTGCTCTTCACCGACCACGTCATCCCCGGCGCATTCGTCAACACACTGCTCATCAGCACGGGATCGATGGTGCTCGCCACTGTTCTTGGCGTGTCGCTCGCGTGGATCAACGCGCGCACGAATTGCCCGTGGCGGGAGAAGCTCGAGCCGTTCAACCTGATCCCGTTCTTCCTGAGCCCTTTCGTCGGGGCCATCGCGTGGCACAACCTGGCAGCGCCGAAGACGGGCCTGATCAACGCCCTGGCCCGGAATACGCTCGGCATCGAGGGCCATCTGCTCAATGTCGACAACATCTACGGAGTGATCTGGGTCACCGGCATTTTCTTTACGCCGCTCGTCTATCTGTTCGTCGTGGGCTCGCTGCGGCGGATGGACCCGTCGCTCGAGGACAGCGCGCGCACCACGGGTGCGGGCCTGCTTCGCACGACGCTGACCGTCACGTTGCCCCTGGTTGCCCCGGGAATCCTCTCGGGCGCGATCATCGTGTTCGTAACCAGCGCCGGGGAGTTCGGCGTTCCGTTCAAGCTCGGCGCTCCCTATGGCGTGGAGACGCTCACCACGCAGATCTTCACGAAAGCGGTGGGCGACGACGCCAACTATTACCTGGGCGCCAGCATGAGCATGGCGCTGGGCGCCATCACCGCGTTCTTCATTTTTGTCCAGCAACGGTACATCGCCCCCCGCTCGTTCACGACCGTGACGGGCAAGGGATTCCGTCCCAACGTTGTGGACCTTGGACGCTGGAAATGGCTGGCGCTGGGCTTGAATCTCGCGTTTATTCTCGTTGCGGTGGTGCTGCCTATCTTCTGCCTCGTGGTAGTGAGCCTGCACCCGGTTTGGGAAGGCGAGATCATTCTCAGCGACATCACCTTCCGGAACTACGTGAAGACCCTGGCCTTCTGGCGCACCGACAGCATCTCGGCGGCGACCAACGGCATCTTCAACAGCTTCATTCTCTCTTTCGCCGGTGCGAGCATCGCGATGGTGCTGTCGCTGGTCGTGAGCTACATGATCCATCGCACCAAGGGCTTCGGTTCGAGGATGCTCGATCTCCTGTGCGTCATTCCCATCGGCTTCCCGGGAATCGTGCTCGCGATGGGTGTGCTCGTGACCTACATCAAGACGCCGATCTACGCGACTTTGTGGATACTGCTGCTGGGCTATATCACGCGCTTCTTCCCCTACGGGCAGCGCAATATTTCCTCGGTGATGCTGGCGATTTCCGAGGAGCTCGACCAGAGCTCGCGAATGGCCGGCGCGTCTTGGATCACGACGCTGCGGCGTATCACCATTCCGCTGCTCAAGCCGGGGATCTTTGCGGGCTGGCTGCTGCTGTTCATCATTTTCCTGCGAGAGCTGTCGATCTCGATCATCCTCTACACCTCGGGAACCGAGACGCTCTCCGTCGGCGTCTACTATCTTGCGAACTTCGAGAACGAGTCACTGACATCAGCGCTTTCGGTCGCGCAGACCGTGGTGCTCCTCGCCTGTATCGTCATTTTCCGGCGCATGGCCGGGCGTGAGGCGTTGACCGCCTGATCGTGAGGGGGCGCTGCTGAAACATGGAGAATGAGAAGGCCACACCGCCGTACCTCGAGGTCAACGGACTGGTCAAATGGTTCGGAGCCGACCGGGCCGTGGACAACATCTCGTTCGGCGTCGAGCGTGGCAAGTTCCTGACGCTACTTGGACCCTCGGGCTGCGGTAAAACCACGACGCTCATGTCGATTGCCGGCCTGCACGGCATCGACGGCGGGGACATCCGCGTGGGCGACGTGACCTACACATCGTTCAGCAAGAAGCTTTTTCTGCCGCCGGAGAAGCGCGATATCGGCATGGTGTTCCAGAGCTATGCGATCTGGCCGCATATGACTGTGGCGCAGAACGTCGCTTACCCGCTCGAGATCCGTAAAATCGACCGCGCCGAGATCGACAGCCGCGTGGCGGATGTGCTGCGGCTGGTCGGGCTGGGCGACATGGCCGACAAGCTCGCGACCCAGCTCTCGGGCGGGCAGCAGCAGCGTGCAGCGCTGGCGCGGGCGATTGTCTCGCGCCCGCGGCTGCTGCTCTTCGACGAGCCGCTTTCCAATCTCGACCTCAAGCTGCGCGAGCAAATGCGCGTCGAATTGAAACGGATCCAGAACGAGGTGGGCATCACGTCCGTCTACGTGACCCACGACCAGTCCGAGGCGCTGGTCATGAGCGATGAGATCATCGTCATGAGCAAGGGCCGCATCGAGCAGAAAGGCGGTCCCCACGAGATCTACGCGCATCCTGTTAACCGCTATGTCAGCAACTTCATCGGGGTGGCGAACCTGCTGGAAGGCCACGTCATCCGGGTCACCAGTCCCGGGCACGGCGAGTTCGAGGTCAACCACGGCAACGAGCGCGTCATCTTGCCCTGTTGCCTCGGCGAGGGCTTGAAAGAGGGCGCGGCAGCCGTGCTTTCGGTCCGGCCGGAGAACGTGGAGGCCAGACGCAAAGACCCCGGCACGCCCCGCCTCGAGGGCGAAGTGCTCGAGGCCATCTTCCTGGGCAATTGCGTTGATTGCCGGGTGCGATGGGGCGCATTCGAGTGGAAGGTGCTGGCGCATCCCCGTGATCGCCTGCGCCCGGGCGAGCGCGTGTTCCTGCACCTGGATCCGGATCATTCGTTGGCGGTGCAGCCATGAGTGCGCAGGACAGCAGCTTCGTCGAGGTCGTTCAGCTGAGCAAGCGCTTCGGGGCGGAGCTGGCGGTGCGGGAGGTGAACCTCGCGGTGGCCCGGGGCGAGTTCGTGACGCTGCTCGGGCCCTCGGGCTGCGGCAAGACCACGACGCTGCGATGCATCGCGGGCCTGGAGCGCCCGGACGCAGGCGAGATCCGCATCGACGGGCAGGTCGTAACGGCACCGGAGCGCGAGATTCATTTCAATCCGGAGGACCGCAACATCGGAATGGTCTTCCAGAGCTACGCGGTGTGGCCTCACATGACCGTCTTCGACAACGTGGCCTACGGGCTGCGCGTTCGTCGCGTGAACGACGCGGAGATGAAAGCGCGGACAAACAAAGCATTGGAGCTCGTGGGGCTCGGGCACCTTGCCGACCGCTACGCGACCAAGCTCTCGGGTGGCCAGCGCCAGCGCGTGGCGCTGGCTCGCGCCATCGCCTATGAGCCCAAGGTCATTCTCTTCGACGAGCCGCTATCCAACCTGGACGCCAAGCTGCGCGAGCAAATGCGCATCGAGCTGGTCCGGCTCCAGCACGAGGTCGGCATCACGTCGATCTACGTCACTCACGACCAATCCGAGGCGCTCGTGATGAGCGACCGGGTCGTCGTGATGGACAAAGGCGTCATCCAGCAAGTGGGGGATCCCGAAACGATTTACGCACGACCGGCAAACGCGTTCGTGGCGAACTTCATCGGCGTCGCCAATCTGCTGGAAGGCAGGCTTCTCAGCCGCAGCGGCGACGTCTCCGAAGTGGAAATTCCCGCGGGCGACGGCTTCGCGCCCCTCCACCTGAAAGCAGCGGGGGGCGAGGGCGCTTCTCGCGGGCAGAAAATCATCCTCAGCCTGCGTCCCGAAGACATCTCGCTCCATCTGCAGCGCCCGGAAGGCGGCTCGGCCGTCAACTTGATGGACGCGGAGGTGATCGACACGGTCTACCTTGGCAACTTCCTCGACTGTCGCGTCAAGGTGGGAGCGCATGAGGTAACGCTCCAGATCGACCATTTCGAGCGCCTCTCCCCCGGGCAGAAGGTGTTTCTCACTTTCTGGCCCGATCACGGTCTTTGCCTGACGGAATAAAAGATGGCCTGTCCATAAGTTGGACTCACTTTTCCGACCTATGCACTGTCTGGTGTGATTGATGTGCACGCGGGCGAAGTTGAAAGCCATCTGAAAAGAAAAGCCGCGCACCTGGCGCGGCTTAAAATTGTGATTGCAAGAGGTATGCTCTTGATCTCACAGCCCCTTTCCGAGGAGGAAAAGTGGATTGGAGCAACGAAATGATGCGCCTTCAAACTTACAGCAACCTTACAGGCAGCCAAAAACGCGACGAGAAAGCAAACCATTCTCGCCCATTTGACCACTAGGATCCCAAGCCGTAGTCGGCGAGAGGTGAGTTCTCGGCAACCCGATGCAGAGCAGACCAAGATTCGAGCATCCAGCGGCGGCAGGAAATCTGCAACCCTGAGCGTTGATCTTGTTCGTTGAAGAAGTCATCCGTGCCCGTGACTCAATCGATTGCCCTGGGAGGCGCGCCGCCGGCGCCAAATGAGTGATCGCCGCGCTGTAACGACAGACACCAGGAGAAACATGGCACGAAACAAACGGGTCAAGATTGCCGTACTCGCGGGTGACGGCATCGGGCCCGAAATTACCGCGGCGACGACCCGGGTGCTGCGGGCCGCGGCGTCAAAGGCCAGGCTCCCGGTGGCGCTCAGGTCCGCACTGATCGGCTGGGTCCCGTACAAACGCTTAAAGACGACACTGCCTGATGCAACGCTTGCCGCCATGCGCGACTGCGATGGCTGGATCGTCGGCCCGACCTACGCCGGTGAATACCCCAAGGACGACCCTTATCGTGGGCACCCCAACGGGTTCATCCGCAGGAATTTCAAGCTGTTCGCGAATGTCCGGCCGGTCGAGGCCTGGCCGCAGCTCGATCCGCTGATCGAGGACCTCCGGATCACGGTGTTGCGAGAGAACACGGAGGGCTTCTACCCCGATCGCAACCTTGCCTGGGGATACGGAGAGTTCAAGCCGCGCGAGGACGTGGCGCTCTCGCTGCGCGTCATCACTGCGGAGGCGTGCCGCCGGTTCGCGCAATTTGCGTTCGAGTATGCAGAAGCAACAGGCGAGCGGCGCCTCGCGGTGGTCCACAAACGCACGGCTCTGCCACAGACGGAAGGGGTGTTCATCGGCGCCTTTGAGGCTTTGCGCAGCCGTTTCCGGAGGGTCTCATTCGAGCTGGTCAGAATCGATACATTCAGTTCATCGTTTCCGCGCGACCCCGGCCGCTATCGTCTGGTTGCCACGACCAATTTGTTTGGCGACATTCTCTCGGACCAGGCATCAGGCCTCGCGGGCGGCGTCGGTCTGGCGCCCTCGTTGAACGCCGGCCACGACCATGCGATGGCCCAAGCCGTGCACGGAACGGCGCCGGACATCGCGGGCAAGGGTAAAGCCAATCCCGCGGCCCTGATCCTTTCGACGGCGCTGTTGCTGCGCTGGATCTATCAGAGGCGCCGGAACCAGGCGTGCAAAGATGCGGCAGCGTTGATGGAGCAGGGTGTCAGGGCGGCCATTGCGGCGGGAACAGTGACGCCGGATCTTGGGGGCGATGCGTCAACGACGGCGTTCGCCAATGCCGTGATTTCCTCATGCAAAAAGGCATGAGGGTTTTAGGGGCAGCACCGGCTTTGATCCAGGTCAAGAAGCGGCACGAATGTTGGCACTAGGCTGGTCCCAGCCCCTCAAGTCCGGCAACGAGAAGGAGTTTCCACGTGTTAGTGCGCAACCATATGAGCAAGCCCGCGGTGACCATCGCATCGGACGCGGATTACAAGGCGGCCCTGAAACTCATGCAGGAAAACGCGCTGCATCATTTGCCGGTCGTGGATGCCGACGGCAATCTGGTGGGAATGGCCGCGGAGCGCGACCTGCTGCTCGCGGCGTCGCATTATCTTCAGTCGGCGGTTGAGATCGGGGACATCATGCACCGCGGCGTCGTGACGGTGCCGCCGGAGATGCCGGTAAGCGAGGCGGCATCCCTGATGATCGACAAGCGCATCGGCGGTCTGCCGGTCGTGGACGAGGGCGAGGGGCTGATCGGTATCATCACGGAGACCGATATATTCAAGGCCCTCGTAAAATCGCTCGACCAGGCGCAAGCCGCCTGACGGCGTGGCGTGAGAGCCGGCTCTTGCCGTGCATCATGCGCGGCCGGACCGGAACCAAGCGGCGCAGCTGGCAAAAACTGTCCCCGCATCCGGCGCTGAACAGAAGCGGACTCGTACTCCAGCCATTCCCTCTGCAACCGGTATCACTGCGCCCCCGGTGTGCTTTACACTTCCGGGACCCCATTCTTGTTTTATTCCGGCATGAAACCACCAGTGATTGGAGTGATTGGCCTGGGCATCATGGGCGGCGCGATGGCCGAGGCTCTGCTTGCGAAGGGCTACAAGGTTACCGGACACGATATCGTTCCGGCTGCGCTCAGGCGTCTTGGGAAGGCAGGCGGACGTCCGTTGGCGTCCAGCGCCGCGGTGGCGAGAAGCGCCGATATCGTTATTACGTCGCTCGCGACGGTCGAGGCCCTCGACGATGTAACCGGTGAGCTGGCAGCGGCGGGGCTGAGGCGGCCCCCCGCAAGACCCGTTGTGATCGAGACCAGCACGCTTCCTCTCGCCGACAAGGGGCGGGCGCTGCGGCGATTGCAGGGCGCACGTATCCTCGCCCTTGATTGCCCGATCAGCGGCACCGCGGTTCGCCTCAAGGAGCGAGCGTGGACGATTTTCGGAAGCGGCCCCAAGGCCGCTTTTGAGCGGGTACGGCCGGTGCTTCAGGTCTTCACCGACAAGGTGCCTTACTGCGGGGCCTTCGGCAATGGCAGCAAGATGAAATTTGCCGTGAATCATCTGGTGGCGATCCTGAATGTGGCAACAGCCGAGTCGCTCGCCTTCGGGCGCAAGATGGGCCTCGACCCGCAACAGCTTCTCGAGCTGTTCGGTCCCAGCCCGATTGTTGGCACCGGCGTCTACCGCCTGCGCGGGGCGATGATGGCGCGCCGCAACTACCTCCCCCCGACGATGAAGGTCCAGGTTTGGCAGAAGGATATGCAGGTGATCGGCGACATGGCGAAGTCCGTCGATTGCCCGGTGCCGCTTTTTACCGCGTGTGCGCCGCTCTACAGCGCAGCAATGGCGCAAGGCTATGCCGGGTCGGACACGGCTTCAGTTCACGAGGTGCTGGCGATGATGGCGGGAATCGGCCGCGCCAAGCGGGGCAAGGCCAGCCGGTGAGGAGGATTGCTGAGCACTGAATAGTGCAGGGACCGCGCAGATGCACGAAAACCTCAAGCTGGACATTTTTCCGCATATTTTTCCGAGATCTTTCTTCGAGCGCGTGAAGGCGCGGGCCGAAAGCAATCCCGGCCTGGCGGCGGCGCTGAAGCGCTGGCTGGATATTCCGGTGCTCTGGGATCTGGATGCCCGATTGCGCATGATGAGGCGCTTCACGGGCTACAAGCAGGTTCTGACGCTTTCGCTGCCAGCGATCGAGTTCCTGGCCGGGCCGGAGGAATCTCCCGCGCTTGCGCGCCTCGCCAATGACGGCATGGCCGAGATTGTCGCTGCATACCCGGAACAGTTTCCAGCCTTCGTCGCGTCTTTGCCCATGAACAATGTGCCGGCGGCCCTGGAGGAAATGGATCGCGCGATCGGCACGCTCGGCGCAAGGGGCGTGCAGGTCTTTACCAATGTGAACGGCAGGCCGCTCGATGAACCCGAGTTCTTTCCGGTTTTCGAGCGCTGCGTGAAGAAGTACGACTTGCCAATCTGGCTTCACCCGACACGCACCGCGAAAACCGCTGATTACGTCACGGAGGAAAAGTCGAAGTACGAGATCTGGTGGCTGTTCGGCTGGCCCTACGAGACCAGCGCCTGCATGGCGCGCATCGTTTTTTCCGGGATGATGGACCGCCTGCCGCAAATGAAGATCATCACGCACCACTGCGGCGCGATGGCGCCGTTTTTCGAGGGGCGGCTCGGGCCGGGAATGGATCAGATGGGGGCGCGCACCTCGGACGAGGACTACGGCGCGCTCCTGAAGCGCATGTCGAAACGCCCGATCGATTATTTCAGGATGTTCTACGCCGACACGTCGGTGAACGGATCGGCTGCCGCGATCCGCTGCGGACTGGATTTTTTCGGCGCCAAAAAGGTGCTGTTCGGCACCGATTGCCCCTTCGATCCCGAGGGCGGCCCCATGTTCATTCGCGAAACCATCCGCGCGCTCGGCTCGCTGAAGCTCAGGCCGGCGGATGCGCGCAAGGTCTACTACGAGAACGCGCTGGGTATGATGCGGCTCGACCTGCCCGTGTCGCGCCCGGCGAAAAGCGGGAGCCGCTCGCGCGGCCGCCGAACACCAAGAGGCAGGGCGTGATTCGGTCATGCGTGAGCGGGCAGACTCGGACGGTTTCGAGCCGGGTTGCCTAGGCCTGTGGACGCGTTAGGAAACGGAACCGGCGCGCCGGAACTCACGCGTGTCACGTCGCTGGCGGACGGGAACAAGCTGCTCACGATTGACCGTTTCGTGCCCCACGTTTCGACGGTGCCCGCGAATCGAGGGCGGATCGTGGGCCTGCATCTGCGGGAGAAAGTTCTCGCGGGCACTCTTGAGCGCAAGCGGGCCGAGCGCACCCCGGTCGTGCTCTTCATCCACGGCGGCTATTCGCCCTCCGTGGTGGCCTACGACCTCGAGTATCGGGACTACAGCTGGATGGCTCAGCTCGCGTGTGCGGGATTCGACGTTTTCGCGATGACGCACACCGGCTACGGCAGCTCGCCGAAGCCGATGATGGACGATCCGTGCAATGTTGACGCGGCAGACCAGGCACAGCTCATTCCCAGGGTTTTGAAACAAGCGTGCGCGCCGCGCTATCCGTTCAAGCTCATCTCGAGCCGGACGGAATGGGATGAAGTGGAGAGCGTTGTCGGCTTCATCACGGACCTGCGGCAGGTGGAAAGTGTGAGCATGGTCGGCTGGTCGACCGGGACGCCACGGGCGGGCGGTTTCGCCGTGATGCATCCGGAGAAAGTGAACAAGCTCGTTCTGCTTGCTCCGAGCACGTTCTTCCCGTCGGACGCGCCACCCGATCCCATGCCCGAGCCGGGGGCGCCGGTGATCCTTCAGAGCCATGAGATGCTGATGAACCAGCGCTGGCAGAGTCACGTGCGCACGGTCGGCCAGGTCGAGCATCCGGAGATACGCGAAGTCATGTGGCGCGCGTTGATGCTCGAGGACGGACTGGGCGAGCAGTGGGGTCCCGAAGGCGTGGGCGTCATGCGGGCGCCCAATCGGATGAACTACGGATGGCGCGCCAACGCGGCGCGTCTCGAGGCGCCCACGCTCGTGATGCTGGGCGAGCATGACAACTACGAGAAGCGGCGCGAGGCCTGGGGCGGTTTGTCGTCCTCGCACAAGGTGTTCGTCAGGATCGATGGCGCATCCCACTTCGTCCAGTACGAGCGCGGGCGCCACGTGGTGCACTGGTTGACGCAGGAGTGGCTGAGAAACGGCCGCGTTGCAGGCGAGAGTCACGCCGAATTCGCGGCAGATTGGGGCGGAAAGCTCCGGCGCCTCGACTGAATCGGATGCATTGCGCGGAAGCGGCCGTCTTTCGCAACGCGGCCGGCTTGCGAATTGCGCGATGTTCACGCCCGGCTGATTCGCGCCCCCGGGCTTTTGGATCCCGCGCGATTGCCGGGTGTCAATTGATGAGCTACGATCAGCCGACCAACGAGACTGGTGAATGGTGAACGGTGAATAACAAGCCTGAAGCGCTGGCGCGAGCCGGGAAAAAACCAGCAGTCGCTCCGCGGGATTCAAAACGGGGCTATCCCGACCTGCACGAACACCTCGAAGAGCTGAAGAAGCGGGGCCTGCTCCTGACCATCGAGCGGCCGATCGACAAGGACTCGGAGCTGCACCCGCTCGTGCGCTGGCAATACGTGGGCGGCGTCGAGGAGCACGAGCGCAAGGCGTTCCTCTTCACGAACGTCGTGGATGGCCGCGGACGCCGATACCGCTTCCCGGTTGTGGTTGGCGCTTTCGCTGGCAATCGCGAGATCTATTGCATCGGCATGCGCACGCCGGCAGAAGAGGTGCAACGGAAATGGGATCACGCAATCGCCAATCCGCTGCCGCCCCGGCTCGTTGACAGCGCTCCGTGCCAGGAGGTTGTCATCGAGGGGGAGGCCCTCAAGGACGAAGGCAACGGACTCGATTCCCTGCCCATCCCGATCTCGACCCCGGGCTACGACAGCGCGCCCACGCTTACCGCAACGAATGTCATTACGAAGGACCCCGAAACGGGGGTGCAGAATCATGGGACGTATCGCGCCGGGCTGAAAGCGCCGGACCGCTGCGTGATCCGCATGGCGACCCGCGTGGGCGGCGCGGGCGGCTATCAGTATTACCTCAAGCATCAGCGGCGCGGAGACAAGACGATGCCGTGCGCGATTGTGCTCGGCGCGCCGCCGTGCGTCGCTTTCGTGGCGCCGATGAAGCTACCCGTCGGGCTCGACGAGATCGGCGTGGCGGGCGCGGTTGTGGGCCAGCCGATCAACGTCGTGCGCGCGAGAACGGTGGATCTCCTGGTGCCTGCAGAGGCGGAGATCGTGATCGAAGGCCTGATCGACACCGAGTACCTGGAGCCGGAGGGCCCGTTTGGCGAATCTCATGGCCACATCGCGCTCGAGGAGTTCAACATGCCCATGCGCGTGACCGCGATCACGCACCGCAGGGACGCCGTCGTTGCTTCATACCTCAGCCAGGTGACGCCGAGCGAGTCGAGTGCCATCAAGCGCGTATCGTACGAGCCCATGTTCCTGTCCCACCTGCGCAATACGCTCGGGGTGCGTGGCGTCAAGCGCGTGACGCTGCACGAGCGGATGACCGCACTGCGCCGCATCGTGCTGGTGACGGTTGAAAAAGGCACGCCGCGCACGGAAATCTGGCGCGCGCTCGCGGGAGCCTCGAGTTTCAAGGCCGACTGCGGGAAGATCTGCGTTGCCATCAACGAGGACATCGATCCGGACAATTCGGACGCCGTGTTCTGGGCGATCGCCTTCCGCATGAACCCGGTTAACGACCTTCAGGTGCTTGACTATCGCAGCCCCGGCCACGGCCCCGAGCGGGAGCACGAGGCGGAGCGCGGAGATGCAACGTTGCTGATGGACGCGACGATGAAGGAAGAGCTGCCGCCGCTTGCGCTGCCGAAGCAGGAATACATGGAACGCGCCCGCAAGGTATGGGAGGAGCTGGGATTGCCCAAGCTGCGCCCGCAATCTCCCTGGTTCAGCGCGCCGGCCGGGGACTGGCTCCCGTACTGGGAGGAAGCGGCGAAGCGCGCTGCCGCGGGCGGTTATCTCGAGAATGGCCGCGCGAGCGAGAAGTTACGGCGCAAGGGCTTGAAACCGGAAACCAAATTCCGGCCTGATGAACCGTGACCAGCGACCAGCGACCAGTGACTGGAGTTTTGTGGGGCTCCGGAGCAGGGCCATCATGGTTTCCCCGATGTTTCTCCGAATCACCAGGTCGGCGAGATCGTCCAGCGGCGTTTCCTGATTGTTAAGGATGACCAGCGGCGCGCCGGCCCGCTTGGCGAGCCGTGGGAAGGATGCTGCTGGCTCGACCACCAGCGACGAGCCGATTGAGACGAAGAGGTCAGCTTGCAGGGCGGCTTCCAGCGCGAGGCGCATCTCGGTCTCGGGCATTCCCTGTCCGAAGGAGACGGTGCTGGTCTTGATCGGGCCGCCGCACGCATCGCAATCCGGGGCCTCGTCCCCCTTTTCTACGCGCTCGACCACGGCCGAGGTCGGCCATTCCTTGCCGCAGTGCTGGCAGGCCGAGCGGCGGTTGGTACCGTGCAGCTCGATGACGACCGTGCTGCCGGCGTCGTGGTGGATGCCGTCTATGTTCTGCGTGATGACGGAGGTGATGTGTCCGCGGCGCTCGAGCTCGGCGATCACGAGGTGCCCATCGTTGGGGCGGGCATCGGCGCAGCGGCGGAACATGCGCGCGCCGCGCTGCCAGGCGCGAACGCGCGCGTCCCTGTCGGCCATGAAGTCCTGATAGTAGACCGGCGTTTCCGTGGTCCAGACACCCTGTGGTCCCCGAAAATCCGGAATGCCGCTCTCCGTGCTGATGCCGGCGCCGGTGAACGCCACGCCGCGCTTGGCCGCGCGCACGAGCTCTGCGAAACGGGCAAGTTCGCTCATCGGTCACGAAGATACGCAAAAAATAAAACCACTATTAACCGCAGATGCACGCAGATAAACACAGATCGATCTATTAAAAAACCTTAAGCCTTAAGCCTTAAGCCTTAAGCCTTAAGCCTTAAACCTTAAACCTTAAACCTTAAACCTTGAACCTTGAACGGCAGATATCGGCCGCCGAAGAGCGCCTATCAATAATTAACCGGAAGTCGGGAATCGCAAATCGACTGCAGCCTCGTAGAGTAATAAAGTTCCTGGCGGCCTTGGCATGATGGCGGTTCAAATTCAGCGGCGCTCGATTCCGGCTGCCTTCACGACGCGCGCCCATTTGGCGAACTCGGCCTTGATCACATCATCAAATTCCTTTGGAGAGCTGCCCAATGCCTCGACGCCGCTGCGCAGGAGCAGCTTCTTGACCTCTGCGATCTGCAGCACTTTTACGGCCTCTCTATTGAGTTGCGTGATAATGGCCCGGGGCGTCCCATCAGGAGCCAGCATGCCAACCCATGAAGCGTGCTCGTATCCGGGCACGCCGGCTTCTTGAATTGTCGGATACTCGGGCACGGCAACCGAGCGCTTCGCGGTGGACACGGCGAGCGGACGCAGCCGCCCCGATTTCACGTGCGGCATCGCCGTAGAGATGGCAGCAAAGTAGAGCTGGACCTGCCCGCCCAGCAACGCGGTCATGCCGGGTGAGCCCCCTTTGTAGGGAATGTTGACCATCTTTGTGTCCGTCAGATGCAGAAACAGCTCCGTTGCCATATGCGTGCTGGTGCCGATGCCACTGGAGGCATAGTTGAGCACGCCGGGTTTCGCTTTTGCCAGTGCGATGAGTTCCTTCACCGATTTCACCGGCAGCGACGGATGCACGACGAGGATATGGGGCAGGGTCACGAGCTGGCTGATGGGCGTGAAGTCGCGGAGCACGTCGTAGGGTACCTTCTTCCTGATATTCGGCGTGATGGTAAAGGAGGCCGCGACAACCAGCAGTGTATGGCCGTCGGGGGACGCCTTGGCCGCGATGTCGGTGCCGTTGATGCTGCCGGCGCCCGGCCGGTTGTCCACGACCATGGGCTGGCCGATCGCATCCGCCATGCGTTGTCCCACGGCCCGCGCCACGAGATCCGTCGACCCGCCCGCGCTCTGCGGCACGATTACCCGGACGGGCCGGGCGGGATAGTTTTGCGCGGCCGCTCCCGTCATGCCAAGAACCGCAAACCCGATCAAAGCTGCCGGTCCGCAGCACCTGGCCAGGCGCTTGATGCTCGAAAAAGTCGTCCTGTCGTTCTGCATGCTCATCCCCTTTGTTCACTGTTGGTCCCGCAGGCCGGGTCTAGTCGAATGGTTGTGCAAACCCATCAGCACGGGGCCGGCTCGAGTCTGGAGTGCGGTTGCGGCGCCCATCCCGATGATCTACGATCACGGGCCTGTCGCCGCTGGTGCGGAGCATGAGGCGCGCTCCGTACCTCATGTGGGTGGCAGTATATCCGGACGACGGGACGGGCGGTTGCCCGTCATGATCACCCTTCAATAGGCACGACACCCCATGAAGATCCTGGTATTTGGTGCCGGCGCGATCGGCGGCTATCTCGGCGGGATACTCACGGCCGCAGGCGCGGACGTTACGCTGGTGGCACGCGGGGCCCAGTACGAGGCCCTGGCCGGCGGGGAGCTGGTGCTGGAGAGCGCCAAGAGCGGGCGCTCCCTATCCACGCGTGTTCGCGTTTGCAAGCAAGGCAACGAGACGCCACCCTATGAGCTCGTCTTTGTCGGGCTGAAGGCGCACCACCTCGCCGGTACCGCGAAGCACATCGCGGGGCTGTGCTCCTCGAGCGGAACAATTGTCCTGCCGCAGAACGGGATTCCCTGGTGGTATTTTGAGAAGCTCGATACCCCGCTGCGTGGCACGCGGCTTCCGTCGCTGGATCCCGATGGCGAACTCGCGAAGGCGTTCCGGCTCGATTCCCTCGTCGGCGGCGTTGCGTACCGGCCCGCGGACCTGGTCAAGCCGGGCCATATTCGCTATGCCGATCAGCCCACCGACCGGCTGGTCATCGGCGAGCTTGATAACCGGCTCACGCCGCGCTTGCAGACGATCGCGTCGGTAGTCGGGGCGGCGGGCTGGCCAGTGACCACAACCGACGATATCCGGGGCTTCAAGTGGAGCAAGCAAATGTCGAACGCGGTGTTCAATCCGCTGGGCGCGATTACTCAGTCCACGGCCCTGGATGCGGTTCGCTACCCGAAGACCCGCCGCGTCGCGACTGACATGCTGAGGGAGGTCTTTTCAGTCGCCGGCTCGGTGGGCGTGGTGCCGGAGATGACCCCGGAGCGCATGATCGAATACAGCGAGAAGCGCGTCAGCATGCTGTCCTCGACGCTGCAGGACGTGCGGGCCGGGCGCGAGCTCGAGCTCGATGCGCTCGTGAACGCGGTGATCGACATTGCCCGGCTGACCAATACGCCGGTGCCCACGCTGGAGACGGTGGCCGCGTGCGCCGCATTGCTCAATCGGCAGATTGTCGAAGACCGCGTGGCAATCGTGCCGCGGCCGGTCAACGCCTGATTCAGAAGCCGCCAACCTGGGCAGCGACAACCAGCCACCAATCATTGGGGGACCTGCATGAAACTGGCGTTCGTCATACACAACGAATATTTCACGCCCAGGGTGATGGAACTGCTGAAGGATGCCGGCATCGATTACTACACGCGCTGGGGCCAGGCGCACGGAAAGGGCCCCGGTACGGAGCCTCATGTCGGCAGCGGGGGATTTGCCAGTACCAATGCCGTGTTGATGATCGGATTCCCGGAGGACGCGCCGCTCGCGGCCCTGATCAAGGCAATTACTGCGGCAAACGAGGAGATTACGCGTCCGGCAGACAAGATTCGCCTTTTTCAGTTGCCGCTGGAGCGCATCGTGTGAGGTAGCTGGTGCGGCGCCTGGATGCGGATAATTGGCGGAGAAGAGAACAAAAAAACGGCCTGCATTTTGCAGGCCCGAGGAACGCAGCGCTTCTGGACGGATGCAATCTAGAGTACGGTCAGCGCCTGATTCATCTTGTCGAGCACATAGTAGAACATGAAGGAACCGGCCAGGAGACACATCAGCGTGATCCGCTTGATGGTTTGCCACATGCGTACGAGCTGTTTGCTTTCTTCGCGCTCTTTTAAGGGCTGTGCGCGAAGCCCGAAGAATTCCTCGCGCAGCTTAAACTCGGCCATGTCCATGATCGTCATGTCCTCTGGTGACTTGAGCCCCCGGAGCTGAAGTCGTGTATCCACGTCCCCGCTTGTTATTGCAGAGCGGAAGGTATTGATAGCACGCCGCATGAAATTGGTAAGTGAAGCCTGTCACGGCTCGCCGCTCGGCCAACGATCCGGTGCGCTTTTAAAAAAAGATCATTTAAATCAGTGTGATGGTTGTCGGGCTGGAAAACGCCGGCGAGCGTTAGTGAGGATTGCGCGGTAATACGTCACACTTGATTGATGGAAACTAGGGTCACGGGCGAGGGACGGCGGGCCGCTAGGCTATACGGTCTCGAAGGCTGCGCGTTGAAAGGACACGTCCGCCCGACCGTCCATCATCGCAACCTTGCCGAAAATTGAGACGCGGAGTAGAGCTATGAACAGGAATTTCGTGCGGTCAAATACGACGCCCGGAAAAATCAAAGAAGCGGCGCGGGAACGCCTCCAGGTGACTGTTAAATGGAGCCTCGCGCGCCATCTCTTAAGAGGGCGTTGGTGATCAAGGGCAGGGCCGCCGCGTGAAATCCATCGAACTGCCCGAGGAGCTGAAGCCGGGTCTGACGGGCGCTGCCGAGATCGTCGTCGGCACGCGCGATACGGCGCCGCATGTCGGCAGCGGCAAAATCGGCGTGCTTGCGACGCCCATCATGGTCAATCTCATGGAGGCCGCTGCGCTGCAGGCCGTTGAGAGACTTCTCCCGCCCGGTTATCAGACGGTGGGAACGCATCTGGATGTAAAGCATTTTGCAGCCACACCGGTCGGCCTCCGGGTGCGGGCGGAGGCAAGGCTCATCAAAGTGAACGGGCGCACGCTTACATTCAGAATCCAGGCCACGGACGAGCGTGAGCCAATCGGAGAAGGCGATCACGAGCGCCTCATCATCAACGTGGAGCGCTTTGACCAGCGCATGCAGCGCAAGCTCTCAAAGGCGTGAATCGTGAAGCGGCAAGGGTGAATGGACTCCAAGCGTTGTGAATCGTATCCGGTTTAGTTTCAACAAATAGCCGCAGATAGACGCGGACCCCCATCTACCGGAGGAAGACTGCTAAAGGTAACCGTAAAACCGTATAGGCGCTTATGCACGCCGATTTCAGTTTCGACCCTGTGTTTCTCGGCGTCTCAAGTTTTCATTATGGTGTTCTCCGCGTGCTCTTTATTGTTCTTTCTTTCATTGACGGTTCTGTTCACGGGCCCGGCGCGGGGTGCGGAAGAGCCGGGCGCGGGGGCGGTGCGCGAGCAGCAGATTTTGCGCCAGCAGCAGCAGGATGAGCTGCAGCTTCGCATGCAGCAGCAGCAACGCAGCCTGCAATCTCCGCGGGCCGGGTCACGAGAGCGGCAGGAGCGCGAGCAACTTGAGATCAAGCAGCGTCAGCGTCAGCAGGAGCTCCACTACAGGCAGAAAATCGAGCCACCCGTGACGCATCCCGATGATGATGCGGGCGTTAGGCGCGCAAAAGCAGAGATGGATCGGCAGCGGGCCAAAGAGGAGGGCGAGCGGCAGCTGCGGCGCTTCGATTCCGGGCCGAAGGACGGCATGGGGAGCGGGGACGCGGGCAAAGCCCGTGGCGAGGTTCCTCCACCCGGAGCACGCGAACTGTTGCAGTGATGGCCGAACAACAAGAAGGCGGCCGGCACCCGTAGCTGCGCGGGGGGCGGAGACTGCGGAGTGGCCTACGCTGTTCAGCGCGGCCGGTTTATTGTCTCGCCGGCATCAGCTGGCGGCTGGGGCAGGGTCTCGCGCTCGACCACCGTATATTCGGTGGTCACGAATTCGCTGTCGGCAGCCTTTTTCAGCTGACGCTTGAGCCACCACAGGCGCACCAATACTATTCCGGCAAGAATGGCGCCTGCCACGACAGCAGCGGCCAGGAAAAAGAATCCCAGAACGACAAGCGCGAGGGCCAGAATCGCATAAGCGATGCGCTCCAGCAGGCTTCGCTCGCGAACGTTGGTGTAGAAAGTGGGCATCTAGGGGTCGCCTAAGCTCTAAAGTCCAATTTGGACAACATTCCGGCGACCGGGTTCAGGGTTCGACGCTGAAGCTCTTGATGATGACGCCGCCCGACTTCTCGTCGTGCTCGAGCGTGAGGAGGTTGCGCGCCTCGGCCTCGTCGAGCAGCTTGCCGAATGAACGGAAACCGTAATACGACTCGTTGAATCCCGGCTTGCGGCGTTTGAGCGCCTGCTTGACCATCGAGCCCCAGATCTGGTCCTCGGCACCGCGTTCCGTGAAAAGCGCTTCGACAGTCTCCATCACCAGGTCGAGTGCTTCCTGCTTTTTGTCAGCGCCGCCTGCCGAGGCCTTGGCGCTCCCTGCATGGGAAACGGGTTCCTTGCGGCGACCCTGCTTTTTCGGCTTTTCGCGGACCAGGTCATCGTAATAAATGAACTCGTCGCAGTTGGAGACGAGTAAGTCCGAGGATGAATTCTTGACGCCGACGCCAATGACCCGCTTGTTGTTCTCGCGCAGCTTGCTTACCAAGGGCGAGAAATCCGAATCGCCGCTGATGATGACGAACGTGTCGACGTGTGACTTCGTGTAGCAAAGGTCGAGGGCATCCACCACCATCCGGATGTCGGCGGAGTTCTTGCCCGAGAGGCGGCGTTGTGGGATCTCGATCAGCTCGAAGGCGGCCTCGTGCATTTTCTTTTTGAAGTCGCGGTAGCGGTCCCAGTCGCAATAGGCTTTCTTGACGACGATATTGCCCTTGAGCAGCAGGCGCTCGAGCACCCTGCCGATATCGAAATCGGCGTAGCGCGCCTCGCGCACTCCGAGGGCAACGTTCTCGAAGTCGCAGAACAGCGCCATGTTCTCGGTGTCCTCTTTGGCAGTCATGTTTATTTCCCTGTCAGTATCGGCGGCGGCTCATGAAGCATTGCCTGTGCCTTAAGCGCGCTCACCCGGCATTTTGACGCCGCGCAGTGGATCTGTCGATTTCGGGGCCGGATGCGAGGCGATGGGCCCAGCGCGTGGTCTCGGGCAGGCGGTAGCGCGTCACGCACGCCATGGTGTACGCGACGGCGGTCTCGAGGCTCACGCGGTGGCCGATGGAGACGAAAATCGGCTTGACGTGTGCGCGCGAGCGCAGCACGGCGCCGATGATTTCTCCGCCGTCCCGCAACGGCGTCCACGCGCCCCGGCGTTGCGGCGGTTCGCGGCAGGTGCCGACCAGGCGGCTCTTGGCCACCCCGATCGTGGGCCAGCCTGCCACGAGACCCAAATGACTTGCCAGTCCGCAGCGGCGGGGGTGCGCGAGTCCCTGGCCATCGCAAATCACGAGGTCGGGGCGCACCGTCAGCCGCGAGAGGGCCACGAGCAACGCGGGAATTTCCCGGAACGAGAGCAGGCCGGGAACATAAGGAAACCGGGTGGGCTGTCGTATCACCGCCCAGTCGGCCAGCTCGAGTGCCGGAAATGTCAGGATGGCCACCGCGGCCCGTGTGACACGGCCCCCGTTCTCAAAGCCGACATCGGTGCCGGCGACATGACGCACGGCGCCCAGGCGATCGCTCGTGACGACCCGTGTTCGCAGCCGCGACTGCAGGGCGATTGCTTCCCGCGGCGCAAGTTCCCAAGAGTGGATGCTTTTTTGCATTGATTTGCCGGCGCCGATACCTTGCGATCCCGCGTGCCGGCAAGGATACTATGACTGATGAACGACGAGCTGTTCGAGAACCTGCGCAATCGCTTAATGGCCGAAATTGCGGCAGAGGCGGTGCTCACGGCGGGGCACACCGGGATCGCCGCCTTCAGCGAGCGCGTGATGCGCGTGATTGGAAATATGCCAAGGCACGAGTTCGTCCCGGCCGAGCTCCAGCCTTACGCCTATCTCAACCGGCCGCTCCCGATCGGTTACGACAAGACCATATCGCAGCCCTTCATCGTCGCGCTGATGACGGATTTGCTCGATCTTCAGGCCGACGATGTCGTACTGGAAATCGGTGCGGGCGCCGGCTACCAGGCGGCGATACTCGCCGAGCTCGCGCAGCGCGTCTATAGCGTGGACATCATCGAAGAGCTTGCGCTTGGCGCCGATCGCAGGCTCAGGCGGTTGGGCTATGAGAACGTGCAGATCAAGATCATCAATGGCTATTACGGTTGGCCCGAGCACGCGCCTTACGACAAGATCATGGTAACGGCCGCCACCGACCTGATTCCGACGCCGCTGCTTGCGCAATTGAAACCCGGTGGCCGCCTCGTGATCCCCACTGGTATTCCCGAAAAGCAGGCATTGACCCTGGTCGAAAAATCGCCCACCGGCAGCATCGCGGCGCGCGAGATCCTGCCGGTACGTTTCTCCGAGCTGGAGGATCCAGGGGAGACGGCCGGCGTTGCCTAGCATCCGTGACCGGTGACCGGTGACCGGAAACTTCTACATCGCGCATTTCGTCAGGTCACGGGTCACTGGTCACTGGTGACTGGTGACTGACTGATGGCGTTCGCCTACTACAATCGCCTCTCGGCGCGACAGCAGGCCATCTACCGCAAGAGCGACGCGATCGATGCGGTGATCATTCCTGATCCCGGTCCGCTCGTGCCGGTCGCGGAGAGTATCGCGCGGGCCCTGTCGGCGGAAGACCGTTCGGTGACACAGGCGACCTCCCAGGCGCTGGTGGACGCCCTCACATCACGCTTCGTCGTGCCGCCGGTCAACGTCCTGGTGCTCGCAAGGCGGCCGGCACTGCGCGACGGTGAACTCCATGGTCTCTACGAAGCCGCGGAACGCGGAGCGCCATTTCGCATCTCGGTGTGGATGCGAACCGCCCGGCGCAAGCAGGTGGTTGCCTTTCGGACGTTTCTTCGAACCCTTCTGCACGAGTTCTGCCACCATCTCGACTACGAGTGCTACAAGCTTCACGACTCTTTTCACACCGAGGGTTTTTACAAACGCGAGTCGAGCCTGCTCAAACAGCTGCTGCCGGCGGGTTTCGGCGGGAGCGTGAGCGGCGAGAAATGAGTGAAACGTGGACTATTTCCGGATTTGTCGATTCGTTTCAATCACGAATCATCATTCGCGGGTTTATAATCGACCGCCGTGGCAAGGCATACACGGACCATGGGGGTGCTGTTCGCGGATATCACCGACAGCACCAGCCTCTACCAGAAGCTCGGCGACGTCGCCGCGCGCAATATCGTCAATGCTTGCCTGAGCACCATTAATAGCGTGCTGGTGCGCTACGATGGCCGGCTGGTCAAGACGATCGGTGACGAGGCCATGTGCGTATTCCCCAGCGCCGATCTGGCCGTGCTGGCAGCGAGCGAGATGCAATCGCTGGTGGCCTCGAGCAAGCCGGGAAACCATCCGGTCACGATTCACGTCGGGCTCCACTTCGGGTCGGTTCTGGTCGAGGACGGCGACGTCTTCGGCGACACCGTCAACGTGGCCGCCTACCTCACGGCCGTGGCAACAGCCGAGCAGATCCTGACTACGGAATCGACCGAGCAGTGCCTGTCCGCGGCCCTAAGGTCAGTGGTAAGGCCGATCTTCCATGCCGTATTGAAGGGCAGTAACAAGGAGTCAACCGTGTACCAGGTGCTGTGGCGCACGGATAACATCGATCTCACAGACGTCAATCTGCAGTCCAACAAGACGATTCCCGGCGACACCGGGAGTCTCCTGCTGACCCTGGACGAGGAGCGCGTCCGCGTGGATCAATGGCGCCCCGGCGTCGTCATCGGCCGCTCCCAGGACTGCGACCTGGTAGTAAGCGACCGGTTTGCCTCGCGCGAGCACCTGTCGATCAAGCTGGTCCGCACGCACTTCTACCTCTTCGACCACAGCATCAACGGATCGTTCGTGTCGCTCGAGAGCGGGGAAGAAGTTCACGTGCTCCGCCGCGAAATGCTGCTCGATGGCACGGGGCAGATCTGCGTCGGGCGCAGCCGTGGCGAGCGCCCGGGCGAGGTCATCAGTTTCGCGCGTGACCGGCGCTCGATGTTCCGCATTTAATTGCGTGACCGGCGACCAAACCCGGTTTCAAAAATCAAGAATCTTCAGCCGCAGATAAACGCAGATAAACACAGATCTATACAAACGGGGGGCAGAAAACCAAGTGCAGGAGCAGCGCCGTCGGTCCGCAGACAGATTTTGATCGGAGCCGATAAGAAAACGGCTAGCTCGCCTTGAGTAGATTTTCGTCCGCGTTTATCTGCGTTTATCTGCGGCTAAGACTTGGTTTTGTCGGCGAGTTCGCGCGTTACCTCGAGCCCATTGCGCGCAGCCTTGCGCGCCTGCTCGGGGCTTTCCTTGCCAAGGGGCGTTGCGGCAATCAGCTCATACATGTCGGTCGCGCCCTCGAAAATGCGTCGGGTCATGCCGAGCTCGCCGAAGGTCTTGGCGATTTCCTGCATTTCCGGCACCCAGCGGTAGGCTTTGGGCGGCATGATCGCAATGTTTTTCATCTGCCACTCGAATACATCGTTGCGGCTCTCGCGCAGCTCGTTCTCCAGCGCCTGCTCTACGCCAAGCATGCGCGCTGCCATGAGCAGTTCGACCGCCAGCGCGGTCGTGCCTTTTGTCATCGCTCCGTAGCACATCTTGACCCCGGAGGCGTCGCCTACCCGCTCGGACAGCACGCGCACGAGCAGATTGGGATGCCGGATCTGGTCGAAGAGGGCGGCGTAGGGGCCCGAGACGTAAATGCGCGGGCGGTCCTTCTCGCTGCGCGGCGGCGGCCCGATGATGCCGCCGTCGATGAACATGCCCCCGGCGGCGCTGATCAGCGCGTCCATTTCATGCGCCGTCTGCGGCGAGACGGCGTTCAGGTCCGCGTATGCAATGCCTCGTCCGGATGCCTTCATGGCGTGCGCGGCGTGGCGGGCAACCGAGACGGCTTCGCCGGGATTGAGGACCGCGACGATCATGTCGCACGTCGCCACCAGCTTCTCGAGCGAGCCGCAGTCGGCGAGTCCAGCCTCGTTCGCCAGCCGCCTCGTGCGCTCGCTGCGTCCCTCCAGCGCGGTAAAGACTTCGAGTCCGCTTTCCTTGATGCGCGCGGCGATTGCCTGCCCCATGTCGCCAGGGCTCACCACGCCGATCTTCCCAAGTTGCATGCGTGCGCTCCTTCTCGTGTCGGCTTTTGCTGTTCAGTATGCGCGGCGATGCCGCAGTGATGGGATAAAATACGCCGTTTTGCTCCGGCCCGCCTCACGATACCACTCGCATGGCAGTTTATCTCATTCTGTTTCTTGCGCTGCTCAATTTCACCGCCTTCATGGGGTGTCGCGTCCTGATGTCGTTGTTCGCAATCGAGCTGGGCGCGTCCACTGCGGCCATCGGAGTGCTGATATCGCTGTTCGCTCTTTGCCCTTTCCTGCTATCAGTTTATGCCGGGAAGGTCATCGACCGCTTTGGCAGCCACCTGCCCGCCCAGCTCGGAACGGCGTTGTCTGCTCTGGGTTTCTCGATTCCATGGCTGTTTCCCGTGCTGCCGGCACTCTACCTGTCGGCGTTGATCATCGGGCTCTCCTTCGTCTTCATCAGTCTCGCGATCCAGAACTTGTCATCGACGGCCCGCGACGCCAACGTGCGCGCGCGCGATGTGAGCCTGGTGAGCCTCGGCTTCGCGCTGTCGGGCCTTTTCGGACCGCTGCTGACGGGTTTCGTTATTGACCGTCAAGGGCATGTGTTCGCCTATCTGCTGCTGACGATGCTGGCGATTGCCGCCGCCGTTGGCTGGTTGGTCAGCCGGCGTTTTGTCACCGACTCGCACGCGCGGGGCGCTTCTGCAGCACCGACCGACATGCGAGAACTGCTGAAGCTGCCGCAGCTGCGCCGCACCGTTGTGGTCAGCGGGCTGGTGGTCGCGGGCGTGGACCTATACAACTTCTACATGCCGATATACGGGCATTCGGTGGGTTTGTCCGCAACCATGATCGGCGTGGTCTTCGGCGCGAACTCGCTGGCCGTGCTGATCGTGCGCGGGCTGCTCCCGCGGCTCACGCGGTGGCTGGGTGAAGAGCGCGTCATGAGTTATTCGATGTATCTCGCCGGCGCGGCGTTCCTGCTGATACCCGTATTCGAGGGGGCAGCGCCCCTGATGCTGCTCGCGTTTGTGCTCGGTCTGGGTCTGGGCTGTGGCCAGCCGTTATCGATTCTCATGACCTACAATCGGGCGCCGGCAGGACGATCCGGCGAGGCGCTCGGCGTGCGGTTCGCGGTCGTGAACTTCACCCACATGGCGATTCCGCTGGCTTTCGGCACCCTCGGATCGGCGCTTGGCGTGATCGCGGTGTTTTTATCGAATGCGGCGCTGATGGTCGGCGGCGGCTATGCCAACGCCCGCGGGGCGAGAGCCGGGACCTGACATGGCGTTCTATCTCATCTTGCTGGTCACGCTGCTCAATCACGTCAGCTTCAAGGGCAGCAAAATAGTGATCACGCTGTTCGCGATAGACCTCGGAGCGAGCCCGATGATGATCGGGGTGCTGTTTGCAATGTACTCGGTGTTCCCGGTCTTTCTGTCGGTGTACGCCGGCAAGGTATCTGACCGCCTCGGCTTCCGCCCACCGATGATTTTTGGCTCGATCGGTCTGTTGTGCGGGCTGCTTCTGCCGTATTGGGTGCCCAGTGTCACCGCGCTTTTCTTCTCGGCGACTCTGATCGGCATGTGCTACATCTTCTACATCGTTTCGGTGCAGCATCTGATTGGCGCGATGGGCGAAGGGGTCGCGCGCACGCGGAACTACAGCATCTTCAGCGTCTTCATCGGATTGACCAGCCTGCTCGGGCCCACGACCGCCGGCTTTGCCATCGACGGCATTGGGCATCGCTCGACTTATCTGCTGCTGGCCGTGTTTCCGGTGATTCCGATCGCCGTCTTGATGTTCCTCAGGCGTTATCTCCCGCAGCCTCATCGCCATGACGAGCCGCGTACCGGCCACCGCGTGATCGACCTGCTCGGGAATGTTCCTCTGCGACGGGTGCTGGTGACGGCCGGAATTCTCGAGACGGGAAACGAGCTGGTCAACTTTCTGCTGCCGATCTACGGCCATTCGATTGGATTGTCGGCCTCGCAAATCGGTCTCGTCATCGGGGCCTACGCCACCTCGCTGCTGTTCATCCGCGCACTCATGCCGGCGCTGGTGCGGCATTGGAGCGAGGAGCGGGTCCTGAGCGGCTCGATGTTGCTTGCGGGTTTGACATGCCTCGCGTTTCCGTTCGTCGAAACCTTCGTTCTGTTGCTCGCAGTCTCGTTCGTGATGGGGTTGGGGTTGGGCTGCGGCGCGCCGCTTTCCCTGGTGCTCGCGTACAACCGGGCGCCATCTGGCAGATCTGGCGAGGCGATGGGGTTGCGTCAGACGGTGAACAAGGGCACCGAGGTGCTGGTGCCCATCATATTCGGCACCCTCAGCACGGCGCTGGGAATGTTGCCCGTGTTCTGGCTTGATGCTGTGATGCTGGGCGTTGGCGGCTGGCTCATGCACCGCGAAGCCCGCGGCGGCGGGAAGCACGCCTCGACTGAAAGCAAGCCGACCTAGCGCTGCAGCTACTCCGCGTCGTAGCCTGGCAGCACCCGCGCATCGATCACGCACACCCCGCCCGCGCGCACGGCTTTGATGCCTTGCTCGAGCGCGGGTTGCACTTCGGACGGGCGCGTCACGGGGCCAATGCCGATTGCGCCCTGCGCGCGCGCGATTGCCGCGAGATCCATGTCGGGGTTGCCGATGCGTTGTCCGATCCAGCGATTCTCCACAGGCCGGTGTCGCGCACGCGCCACGCGCTCCTGGTGCATCTCGTCGTTGAAGAACGAACGGTTGTTGCAGATGATGAGAAGGCAGGGGATCTCGTAGTGGACGGCAGTCCACACCGCGGTGTTTCCCATCAGAAAATCACCGTCGCCGAGCAGGCCGATGGGGATCCGGCCGCTGCCCTTCAGCGCCAATGCCGCGCCAACGCTGATCCCCGGTCCTGAACCCAGGCCCCCGCCGCCGTCATAGCCGATGTAGTCGAGTGGATGCCGGAAGTGCGTGTAGGCGCCATGCCATCCGAGCGGGAACCGCGTAAAACAGACATCGTTGCCCTTGATGGCCGCGTTGAGCGCGTCCGCGACGCCGCGCAACGTGACGGCGTCCGTTGCCGCTGCGGGCTGCTTCGCGGGCGCGATCGCGGGAACGGTTGCGGTCCGCGCCTTCACCGATTCCAGCAGCAACGGCACTGCCGTGTCGGATTCGCACATCAGATACACGTCCACGGGCGGCAGCCCCTGGTAATCCATGCTCCAGCCGCGATGCGAGTGCGCATCGCATGACACCTGTATCACCTTGGCATTGACCGGTTTCTCACCGAAGGCCTGCTTGAGCGTGCCGCCGAGATCCAGCCAATCGAGCGACAGGATGACGTCGGCTTCAGCGACGAGTTTTTGCGCTTCTGGCGACAGCCGCACGAAAGGCGGCACAACATGCAGGCGATGATCGGTCGGGAAGGCTGCCGCAACCTTGAGGTTGGTGAGCACGGGCGAGTTCAGCTTCTCCACGAGCGCGACGCGTGCGTTCCACGCGTCGAGACTGCGCGAGCTGCGGCCCGCCAGCACCAGAGGGCTTTTTGCGCCGGAAAGTATTTTCGCCGCGGTGGCGACGAGCTCTGTTGCCGGCTGCACCGGCTGGGGTGCCCGGTAGCGGGTGACTTCCGGCATGGGTGGCAGGGCGGCGAGCTTGGACTCCTGGACCGAGGAGTCCAGATTGACGTAGACCGGGCCGCGCGGGGCTGTCTGCGCGATTTGCGCCGCGCGCAAGATGGCCTCCATCGCAGCGGGGACTGAACCCGGCTGGTTGTCCCATTTGGTGTAGTTGCGGATCAGCCCTCCCTGATCGGAACAGGTATGGATCCAGTCAATCCATGGACGGCGCTTGGCTGCGTCCCAGGGGCCGGTAGCACCGATGATCAGCACCGGCGCGCGGTCGCACCAGCAGTTGAAGATTTGCATGGACGCATGCATGAGGCCGACGTTGGAGTGCAGCGCGGCCGCCATCATGCGTTCCGATGCCTTCCAGTAGCCGTGCGCGATGGATACCGCGTGCTCGTCATGGATCGTCAGCAGCATCTGGGGCGCGCGGTTTCCAAGGTAATTGACGAGGCTGTCGTGAAGCCCCCGGTAGCTCGCGCCCGGGTTGAGCGCGATGTACTCGGTCTGCAGGTCACGCAGGACCCCGGCAATCGCGTCGCTGCCCCAGAACTCGTCTGAGCGCTGGGAGGGCATCGGCGCGTCGTGAACGATGGAACCTGGGGTGGTTTGTTTTTCACTCATGGACGTTCGTGGTCCTTCCGCTCTTGATTGTCTGCGGCCGTCGAGTCGTCTCGTTCTGCGGCCGGCGCGCTGCGGCGGCCCGAAGCTTGCTCCGCGCGCCGTGCGCCAGGCCGGCATGGTAGCGGATCACGGGCGGTACCGCGAATCGGACGTGGCGGAGCGCTCGGGCTCCGGGGGGCGCACCGGCTGGCGACGGCGCGCGGCCAGCTCGCCGACGCCGTAGAGAACCACCAGAGGCAACGCCCACAGCGCGCCCGCCACGAGGACGACTTCTGCCTGCGCGATGAACAGGTCGCGGTGGTAGTCGAGCTCGATCTGCTCGGCGAGGGCGCCATATTTCCTCTTGATCCGCCGCATCAGCTGGCGGTCGGACAGCAGGATCGACGCGAAGCGCGTCCACGTCTGTGGCGTGCCTGCGTATTCCGGATGAAGCTCCCAGAGCTGGTGCCGGACGATCAACTGGTGGCGCTGCTTGCGGTTGACTTCCTGGACGCGATCGTGCGCAACCCAAAATACCGGCCAGGCATATACCGCCGCGATCAGCATAAAAGCGGCTTTCCACAGTCGCGCTCGTGCGGATGGTTTCGAATCGTGTGGCTCGTCGATCATGGGTTCGGTGGTCCAAATGCTATGATAACGGCCTTTACTCCGCAGGGGAGCCGCAATGAAGCGTTTCGATATCGCGTTGATACCCGGCGATGGCATTGGACGTGAAGTCGTGCCGGCCGGGCAGAGGATACTGGACGTTGCCGGTGAAGTGCATGGCGGATTCCGGTTCCGCTACAAATCACATCCATGGAGCTGTGCTTACTATCTCAAGCACGGCCGCATGATGCCCGACGATGGTTTGCAGCGCATCGGCGACTCCGATGCGATTTTTCTCGGCGCCGTCGGCTTTCCCGGGGTGGCGGACCATATCTCCTTGTGGGGTTTGCTGATCCCGATCCGTCGCGGCTTCCAGCAGTATGCGTGCGTGCGGCCGGTGAAACTGCTTCCGGGCGTGCGCTCTCCGCTCGCAGGCCGCGGGCCGCAGGATATCGACTTCATCGTCGTCCGGGAAAACAACGAAGGCGAGTATTCCAACATGGGCGGGCGCCTGCACACGGACACGCCGCACGAGTTGGTGACGCAATTGAACGTTTTCACGCGGCACGGTACCGAACGCATCATCCGCTACGCGTTCGAGCTCGCCCGCAAGAAGCGCAAGAAAAAGGTAACCTCGGCGACGAAGTCAAACGGCATCAACTTCAGCATGCCCTTCTGGGACGAGGTATTCTGGCAGGTGGCGAAGAAATATCCCGGCATTGCCGCCGATCAGATGCACATCGACGCGCTGGCGGCGCGCTTTGTCACGCATCCCCACAACTTTGGCGTGGTGGTGGGCAGCAATCTCTTTGGTGACATCCTCACCGATCTCGGCGCGGCCATCGCGGGCTCGATCGGCATCGGAGCCTCGGCCAACCTCAATCCCGAAAAGCGTTACCCCTCCTGCTTCGAGCCGGTGCATGGCTCGGCGCCGGACATTGTCGGCAAGGGCATAGCCAATCCGCTGGGCCAGATCTGGAGCGGTGCGTTGATGCTCGAGCACCTGGGCTATCCCGCCGCTCATGACGTGGTTCTCAAGGCCATGATCGCCGTGCTCAACGCGGGAATCAAGACGCCTGATCTGGGCGGGCGCGCGAAAACAGCCGAGGTCACCCAGGCCGTCGTCAAAGAAATACGCCGTATCGCGCGCTGATCTTTTGCGCGTAGGTAAGTCCGTGGCGCGCGGGTTGATCGACCTTACGGTGGACGCGATGTTTCCCGGTCAGCGTGCGCGGCCATCGGCCGCAGATCCGCTGTGTTGATGCTCGGGCGCCGAATCGGTTCCATCGGATGGTTTGGCGCATGGTGCGCGACCGCCATCGTTGCGCTTGCGCTTGTCGGGCCACGGGCCGCCCGTTCACAGGACTTGCCGGCGGCAGAGCAGGCGGCAATCGCCTCGGCTCATCCGCTGGCGACCGAGGCCGGGCACGAGATCTTCGGTCGGGGAGGCAATGCGTTCGACGCGGCCGTTGCGGTTGCGGCGGCGCTGGCGGTTGTGGAGCCGTATTCCTCAGGACTGGGCGGCGGGGGATTCTGGTTGTTGCACCGGGCGCGCGACGGGCATGAGGTGATGGTCGATAGCCGGGAGGTTGCCCCGAGCGCAGCGACTCCCGACCTGTTTTTCGATGCTGATGGTAAGCCCATTCCCGGCGCCACGCGCCGTGGCGGCAAGTCGGTGGCCGTACCGGGTGTCCCGGCGGCGCTGGTTCATATTGCCGAGCGTTATGGAAGTCTGCCGCTGTCCGTGTCGCTCGGACCCGCGGTTCGCTATGCGCGTGAAGGCTTCGAGGTGGGTTCGCGCTACGCGCGCATTGCCAAGCTGCGCGAGCGCTTCCTTCAGAGCCTGCCTGTGGCAGCCCGAACCTTCCTCGACAACGACGGGGCACCGCGTCCCGGTTTCGTTCTGCGGCAGCCGGCACTGGCGGAGACGATGGAGCGCGTTGGCGCCCGCGGCCGTGATGGCTTCTATCGCGGTTTCGTGGCGCAGGCGCTGGTCGCGGCGGTGAACCGGGCAGGGGGGGTCTGGCAGCCGGCAGATCTCGAGAACTACCGTGTGGTCGAGCGGACACCGCTTCGCATCGATTATCGAGGCGCTACGATTACAACCGTGGCGCTGCCTTCGGCGGGAGGGATCGCGCTCGCGCACTCGCTTCAGATGCTCGAGCGCTTCGAGTTCGCGGACGCCCGGGCGCCGCGCAACGCGCATCTGGTGATCGAAGCGCTTCGGCGCGCCTTTCAGGATCGAGCGCTCCACCTGGGCGATGATGATTTCGTCGCCGTGCCCGTGGAGAGGCTGACCAGCCGGGATTACGCGGCGCGCCGCGCCGCCACGATCGATCCGGCGAGGGCGACAAAGAGCGAGGAGCTGGGTAACAAGCGGTCCATGCCGCCGGCGAGCGGTAACACGACCCACCTGTCGATTATCGACCGCATGGGTAATCGGGTGGCTGCAACGCTGAGCATCAATCTGCTGTTCGGCTCCGGCATCGTCGCTTCAGGTACCGGCGTGCTCCTTAATAACGAGATGGACGATTTTTCCTTGAAGGCAGACGTGCCGAATGCATTCCGCCTGCGCGGTGGAGCCGCGAATGCGGTCGCTCCCCGCAAGCGGCCGCTGTCAAGCATGACGCCGGCATTCGTGGAGGACGAGAAGGGAATTCTGATCATCGGCGCCCCGGGCGGATCCCGCATCGTGAGCCAGCAGCTGCTTGCGATACTGGATTACGTCGGGTCGACAACAGTCGATCTGGCGCGGATCGTGGGTGCGCCGCGCTATCACCATCAATGGTGGCCCGACCGGGTCGAGATCGAGCTGGACAGCTTCAGCCCTGAATGGCAGTCGGGCCTGGAAGCAAAAGGCCACCGTCTGCGAACGGTGAAACGGAAGTGGGGCAACATGCAGGCCGTTTTCAAGTCGAAAGCAAACGGCACTGTGAGCATCGCAAACGATCCGCGTGGCGGGGATGTCGCTTGGTATTAGCGAGGTGGTCGATATTGAATGTTGAATGTTGAATGTTGAATGTTGAATGTTGCGTTTCAGCCGGTTCGCAGTCCGCGGCCGGTCTTGCCGCTCCTCGTCCTTTCCCCGTCACGGCATCCGATCCGGTATCATTGACAGGCGATGAAGACGACGTTTCTGGATTTCGAGCAGCCCGTTGCCGAACTCGAGGCGAAGATCGACGAGTTGCGCTACGTGCAGGACGATTCGGCACTCGACATTTCCGAGGATATCGCGCGGCTGCGAAAGAAAAGCCAGGCGCTTACCAAGGACATCTACGCCAAGCTCACTGCCTGGCAAATCGCACAAGTCGCGCGCCACCCGCAGCGGCCTTACACACTCGACTACATCGCCGGGCTGTTCACGGATTTCGAGGAGCTGCATGGCGACCGTACCTTTGCCGATGACCTGGCGATCGTGGGCGGGCTCGCCCGGATGAATGGCGAGCCGTGCATGGTGATCGGGCACCAGAAAGGGCGCGACACCAAGGAGAAGATCCTGCGCAACTTTGGCATGCCAAAGCCCGAAGGCTATCGCAAGGCGATTCGCCTCATGAAGCTTGCAGAGCGCTTCGGCATTCCCGTGTTCAGCTTTATCGATACGCCGGGCGCCTACCCGGGCGTTGGCGCCGAAGAGCGCGGTCAGTCGGAAGCAATCGGCCGTAATCTTTACACGATGACCGAGTTGCGCATTCCCATTATCTGCACCGTCATCGGGGAAGGCGGCTCGGGGGGCGCGCTCGCCATCGCGGTGGGGGACGCGCTGCTCATGCTGCAATACGCCACGTACTCCGTGATTTCACCGGAAGGCTGCGCGTCGATCCTGTGGAAGAGCGCTGATTACGCCGAAGAGGCGGCCGAGACGCTTGGTATCACAGCCCCCCGCCTGAAAGCGCTGGGTCTCGTGGACAAGATTGTCAACGAGCCGCTGGGCGGCGCGCATCGTGACTACGACGCGATGATGCAAAACCTCAAGAAGGCTCTGCAGGATACCTGGCGGCAGCTCAAGGACATTCCCCTCGACGAGCTGCTCGAGCGGCGCTTCGACCGGCTCGTCGGCCATGGCAGGTTCAAGGAAGTCGAGCAAAAGTAGGGCGCGTCCTCCCGACCTGGCCGCGCGCCTGCTGGCGCGGCTTGCCCCGATTGTTTCGTTTCGTGACCAGCTCGTAGTGGGATTGAGTGGGGGCGTTGATTCGATCGTGCTGCTTGATTGCCTGCTGCGCGTTGCTGCCCGGCTGCGCGTCCACGTGGGCGCCTTGCACGTGAATCACCAATTGAGCCCGAACGCGGGACTTTGGGAGGCGTTTTGCCGCCGCCAGTGCCGGGCGCGAAAGATTCCGTATGCAAGTGTGAGGGTGCGGGTGGCGCCCGGCGACAGTGTGGAGGCTGCCGCGCGCGCGGCGCGCTATTCGGTGTTCAACGCGCAGCAGGCGGATTACATCGTTCTCGCGCAGCACCAGGATGATCAGGTCGAGACGCTGTTGCTGCAGATGCTGCGGGGCGCCGGCGTGAGAGGGCTTGCGGCCATGCCGCTTATCCGGAAAGCGAAACGCGAAAGGCTAAAAGCGGAAGGCGTCCAGTGCCCGCGCGGGACTCGCCCATCACCAGCCATATTGCGGCCGATGCTTGATGTGACGCGCACCGAGATTCTCGAGTACGCCCGCGTGCGGCGCCTTGAATGGATCGAAGACGAGAGCAACGCCAGCGTCGACTTCCGCCGCAACTTCCTGCGCCACGAAGTGCTGCCCGTGATTGCCCGGCGCTTTCCTTCTTATCGCGCCACTTTGGCGCGAAGCGCGGGCCATATGGCCGAAGCCGGCGAGCTGCTGGATGAGCTTGCCGAGCAGGATGCGGCGGACTGGTTCGACGGCGAAACACTCGCGGTAGCGCCGCTTCGTGGCCTTTCGAGCGCCCGTGCTCGCAACCTGCTGCGTTTTTTCCTGGCACGCCGGGGAGCGATGATGCCGAATGTCGAGCGGCTCGAGGAGGCGCTGCGGCAGGTCCTGACCGCACGCCAGGATGCCCGTGTCGCTGTCGTGCTCGATGACAGCGTGCTACGGCGTTACGCTGATCGCCTTCACGTGGTTCCCGCCAGTCGGCCGCTGTCCGAAGGGTATATTCGGCGCTGGCGCGGCGAGCGCAAGATCGATCTGCCCGAGTTGGGCGGCACCCTGTTGTTTCGGCGCAGCCGCGATCATGGCATCAGCCTGGCGCGCTTGGGTGGAGGGCCTGTGACGATCCGCTCGCGACAGGGCGGCGAGCGATTCCAGCCGGACGCCCGCCGGCCGCGTCGCAGCCTTAAAAACCTGCTGCAGGAAGCGCGCGTTGCACCCTGGCAACGAGACCGCTTGCCTCTGATTTATTGCGGGAATGTTTTGGTCTGGGTGCCCGAAGTCGGCATCGATAGTGCTTTCCAGGCGCGCGCGGATGAGGCCGCGGTCCGACCCGAATGGAAGCGTGCGGCGCGGTAGCCGTGCCCGTCTCGTGATCGTAGGGCTAGGCCGAGGGGCGGCCCGCCAGAGCTGATGCTGTGCCGGGCCGTGCGGCTCCAAACAGGCGGTGGATCCAGGGTCGTACCGAGGACTGAATTTGGCCTGAAATCTCTTCATTTCAAAGCCTTACCGTGTTATCCTTCGCGCTCGGCGTAAAGTACACGCATCAGCGGGGGGAAGCTTAATGGCAGTCGAACGTACGTTGTCAATAATCAAGCCGGATGCCGTCGCCAAGAATGTCATTGGCAGCATTTACGGACGATTCGAGCAGGCGGGACTGAAGATCGTCGCGGCGCGCATGAAGTGGCTCTCGCGCGCCGAGGCTGAGGGGTTCTACGAGGTGCACAGAGAACGGCCGTTTTTCAAGGACTTGGTTGATTTCATGACGTCGGGGCCGGTCATGATTCAAGTGCTGGAAGGCGATGACGCGATTCAGAAAAACCGTGACCTCATGGGGGCAACCGATCCCCGAAAAGCCGAGAAGGGCACTATCCGGGCGGATTTCGCTCAAAGCATCGATGCCAACGCGGTGCACGGCTCAGATTCGCCGCAGACGGCATCAACAGAAATCGCCTATTTTTTTTCCAAACAGGAAATTTATTCGCGCTGAACGCGACGTGGTGATGACGGTGAACCTGCTCGGGCTCGATCAGGAAGGACTGAAGGCCTTCTGCGCCGGCTTGGGCGAGAAGCCGTATCGCGCGCGGCAGTTGCTGCGCTGGATCCATCAGGCCGGCGTTGACGATTTTGACCTCATGACTGACATGTCGAAGGCGCTGCGCACGCGGCTTCAGGATTGCGCGCGCATTACGGCTCCGCGAGTCATACGCGACAGCACGGCCGGTGATGGCACGCATAAATGGCTGCTCGACGTCGGCACAGGCAATGCAATCGAGACTGTTTTTATCCCAGAGGAAAACCGCGGCACGTTGTGCATATCGTCGCAGGCCGGGTGCGCACTCGAGTGCTCGTTCTGCTCGACGGGAGCGCAGGGCTTCAACCGGAACCTGTCGACGGAGGAGATCATCAGCCAGTTATGGTGGGCGAACCGATGCCTGGGCCGGGGCGTCTCCGCCGATCGTCCAATCAGCAACGTGGTGATGATGGGCATGGGCGAGCCGCTCGCGAATTTCGACAACGTCGTGGCGGCGCTGGAGCTCATGCTCGATGATCTGGCCTACGGGCTCTCCCGGCGCCGCGTTACGGTCTCGACCGCGGGTCTGGTGCCCGGCATCGACCGGCTGCGGGACGCGTGTCCGGTCGCGCTTGCGGTTTCGCTGCACGCGTCCAATGACGAGCTCAGGGATCGTCTGGTGCCGATCAACCGCAAATATCCCATCAAGGAGCTGCTCGCCGCGTGCGTGCGCTACCTCGACCGGGCGCCGCGTAACTTCATCATGTTCGAGTACGTCATGCTGGGCGGCGTAAACGATAGCGTGGGCCATGCGCGCGAGCTGGTGTCGCTCGTGAAGGACGTGCCCTGCAAGATCAACCTGATCCCGTTCAATGCCTTCGCGGATTCGCGCTACGTACGCTCCGCTCCTGATTCCATTGCCCGTTTTCGCGACGTCTTGATGCAAGCAGGTCTGCTGGCCACGATCCGCAAGACACGCGGCGATGACATCGAGGCGGCCTGCGGACAGCTGGCGGGGCAGGTGCAAGACCGCACGAAGCGCAGGCAACGCCGCAATGTGGAGGAGGTGGCACGATGACCATGAAGTCGCTGGTGCCCGCCTTTTGCCTGATAGGCGCGCTTGCGGCAGGGTGCGCAACGCAGCCGGGCGCGGACGGGGAGCTCAGGCCGGCGATGCCGACCACCGGTGACGAATCCCAGACCCGCGTTCGGGCGCGTATTCATACCGAGCTGGCAGCCAGCTATTACCAGCTGGGCAACATGGGCGTTGCCCTCGAGGAAGCGAAGACGGCGGTGCAGATCGATCCGGACTATGGCCCGGGACATAACGCCGCTGGGCTGGTTTATGCGGCGCTCAAGCGGGACAGCCAGGCAGAAGCGAGCTTTCGGCGCGCATTGACAATCAATGCGCTCGACTCGGACGCCAATCACAATTACGGGCAGTTTCTGTGCGAGCGCAAGCGCGAGAAGGAAGGCATTGGCTATTTCATGGCGGCAGTGCGAAACCCGCTATACCGGACGCCCGAGCGCTCTTACGTCAATGCGGGGGTTTGCGCGCGTCGGATGGGCGACGCCGAAGCGGCAAAGGGCTACCTCCGGCAGGCGCTGCGGCTGCGGCCAAACCAGCCACAGGCGCTGTACAACCTGGCCGAGCTGAACTACGAAGAACGCAACTACGATGCGGCCAAGGGACACATTGATCGTCTGATGCGCGCCGTGCAGCCCAACGCCGAGGCGCTGTGGCTGGCGATCCGCATCGAGCGTAATGTGGGTGACGCTGCGTCGGCGGCAAGCTATGCGCAGCAGCTGCGGAAGAATTTTCCTGATTCCAGAGAGGCGCGCGCCCTGAGCGCGGGCCAGTTCGAATGAACGAAATCGACGATCGGACGCCGGAAGACGCGAGCGCGGACGTGGGGGTCCAACCCGGCGTGCGCCTGGCGGAGGCGCGCGAGCGCCTCAAGCTGAGCGCGGCTGACGTCGCGCGGCAGCTCAAGCTTTCGGTGGCGCAAGTCGAGGCGCTGGAGAGCGGACAATTCGAACGCCTGCCGGGGGTCGTCTTTGTGCGCGGTTTCATTCGCAATTACGCGCGGCTGGTCAAGCTCGATCCGGACCAATTGCTGGCGGCGGCGGCCGGCAGCCTTCCGCAGCAAAGCGCACGGCCCGAAGCACCGCCGTCACAGAACATACCGTTTCCCTCATCGCGACCCCGTCGGCGGGGAAAATACATATGGGGAGCGGTGGTGCTCGTGGCAGCGCTGGCGTTTTATGAGTTCTTCGTGAGCAGCGAAGAGACTGTGGTGACCACACACCCGATCGAGGTCACGCCCCCGCCATTGCCTTTGACCATAGCGAAGGAGGAGAAGAGTCCTGAGCCGGCGGCTGCTATCCCTAAGCCAGAAACCGCATCGCCTGAGCCGATCGCCGCCCCCACTAAACCAATGGCCGCTCCGTCCAATGCGGAAAAGGTAGTGACCGCGGAGAAGACGTCCGCTCCCTCTCAGGCGAGCACACAGCCCGCACAGGCTGCTACGGAGCAGTCTGCAGCCGAGCCAGCCAAAGTGGCTCCTGCTCCCGAGGACTCGGTGACACCGCCTCCTGCTGCCGCAGTGGCGCCTGCCCCGCAACCGGAATCCGCATCCGTACCGCCCGACCCGGCCGAACGGCAGGTCACGCTCGTGTTCGAAGATGAGTCGTGGGTCGAGATCCGCGACCGCCATGGCAAAGTGCTCCTGTATCAGTTGAACCCGCCCGGCACGCGCGAGGCCGTGAACGGGCTCCCGCCGCTTTCGTTCGTGATCGGCAACCCCCAGAGCGTGCGGCTAACTTATGACGACCGCGTGGTGGATCTCGAGCCTCACTCCAAGACCGGGGTGGCTCGCATGACTCTGGAATGAAGTGCTATCCGGAATACGGCCCCACTGTGCGGCGCACGAGCGCCCAGGTCCGGGTTGGGCATGTCACGATCGGGGGAGATGCACCGATCGTCGTTCAGTCCATGACGAATACGGACACGGCAAATGTGGCGGCCACGGTGGATCAGGTCGCGGCGCTTGCGCGCGCCGGTTCCGAAATCGTGCGCATTACGGTCAACGACGCTGACGCGGCTGCAGCCGTTCCGCTCATCCGCGAGCGGCTGGACGCAATGGGCGTGAACGTGCCCCTGGTGGGCGATTTTCATTTCAATGGGCATCGGCTGCTGGCGCAGCATCCGGCCTGTGCAGAGGCCCTTGCGAAACTGCGTATCAATCCCGGTAATGTCGGTCGCGGCTCGCGGCGAGACGATCAGTTTGCAACGATGATCGAGTTTGCCTGCCGATACGACCGGCCGGTGCGCATCGGCGTCAATTGGGGCAGTCTTGACCCGGAGCTTTTGGCGCGCATGATGGACGAGAATGCGCGCCAGCCGCAACCCGACGACGCCCCGGTCGTCACGCGCAAGGCGCTGGTGGCTTCTGCGCTGGAAAGCGCTCGCCAGGCAGAGCGCCTGGGCCTGGCGCATGACCGGATCGTGCTGTCGTGCAAGGTAAGCGGTGTGCAGGACCTGATCGCCGTCTATCGTGACCTTGCGCAACGCGGCGACTTTGCGTTGCACCTTGGTCTGACCGAAGCGGGCATGGGGTCGAAGGGGATCGTCGCCTCATCCGTAGCGCTCGCCGTGCTGCTGCAGGAAGGCATTGGCGATACCATCCGCGTTTCGCTGACCCCGGAGCCGGGGGGCGACCGTACTCGAGAGGTGGTCGTTGCCCAGGAGATCCTTCAGACGATGGGTCTGCGCTCGTTTACCCCGCTCGTCATCGCCTGTCCTGGCTGCGGCCGCACCACCAGCACCTACTTCCAGGAGCTCGCCGACCGCATTCAGAGCTGGCTTCGTGCGCAGATGCCGTCGTGGCGCGGGCGGCATGCGGGCGTGGAGAACATGCGGGTGGCGGTGATGGGTTGTGTCGTCAATGGTCCAGGAGAAAGTAAGCACGCGAACGTGGGCATCAGCCTGCCCGGCTCGGGCGAAAATCCCGTGGCGCCAGTGTACGTCGATGGCGTCAAGACGGTCACGCTAAAAGGCGACAATATTGCCGCCGAATTTCAGCGGCTCGTCGAAGAATACGTGGTTGCAAAGTATCCAGCGCAGGTGGACGCGTCGCGCGAGAAGCGGCCGGACGCGGCCCACGCGTGAGCGGCAGGGGAGCCGTTCACGCTGCACCGTGACCGCAACATAACGATATTTTTTGGTTTGCCATTCTGAAGCAGCAATCTTCCAGCCACCGTCTGCCATGAGCGCCAGGACAATACAGGCCATCCGGGGGATGAACGACATCCTGCCAGACGAGTCCTATCTGTGGGAGTTTTTCGAAGAGACCGTGCGCGATTGGCTGGGCTCGTACGGGTACCGCAACATCCGCACGCCCGTGCTCGAGCAGACCGATCTCTTCGTGCGCTCGATCGGCGCGGCCACCGATATCGTCGAGAAGGAGATGTACACCTTCGTCGATGAGCTGAACGGAGAGAACCTGGCGCTGCGCCCGGAAGGGACCGCAGCGTGCGTGCGCGCGGTCATCGAGCACAATCTCCTGTATGCGGGTCCGCAACGCCTCTGGTATTGGGGGCCGATGTTCCGCCACGAGCGGCCCCAGAAGGGACGCTATCGCCAATTTCACCAGGTCGGGGTGGAGGCGTTGGGCTTTGCCGGTCCGGATGTCGACGCGGAGCATCTCGTCATGTGCGCTCGCCTCTGGCGCGCGCTGGGCCTCGACGGAATCGAGCTCGAGCTCAACACGCTTGGTGACAGCGACGCGCGCGTGCGTTACCGTGCCCGACTCGTCCAATACTTGCAGCGGAACGAGGCGCAGCTCGACGGCGATTCGCAGCGCCGGCTGCACTCGAACCCCCTGCGGGTCCTCGACAGCAAGAATCCGGCGTTGCAGGATCTCATCGCAGGGGCGCCCAGGCTCGCCGACGATCTCGACGAGAGCTCGATCAAGGCGTTCGACGAGCTGCAGGCGCTGCTGCGCGACGCGGGGGTGAGCTACAGGATCAATCCGAGGCTTGTCCGTGGGCTGGACTATTACAACGGTGCCGTATACGAGTGGGTGAGCGGCCGGCTGGGTGCGCAAAACGCGGTTTGCGCCGGAGGCCGCTACGACGGGCTGGTCGAGCAAATCGGGGGGAAGCCGGCTCCCGCGTGCGGGTTCGCGATGGGAATCGAGCGGCTGCTGGTGCTGGTCAAGGACGGCAGCGAAGTTCCCTCGCGGGTACCAGACGTCTACCTCGTGCGGCAGGGCGAGCTTGCGGAGCGTTTTGGCGCGCGTGTGGCAGAGGTGCTGCGAGACGCGGGTCTCGACGTGCTCCTGCATTGCGGCGGCGGAAGCTTCAAGTCGCAGATGAGGAAGGCGGACGCAAGCGGGGCGCGCGTCGCCGTGATCGTTGGCGATGACGAATCCGGCGCGGGTGTCGTAAGCCTCAAGCCGCTGCGCGAGGCCGCGCAACAGGTGCGGGCATCGATTGACGAGGCGATCGACCTTATAAAGAAAAGCGTGGGTCGCACCTCGTGAATCGTGGCTCGCGGAAGCGCGAAGCCGGTTTTGCGGTTTTTCGGCTCAACATTCACGAATCGCGTAGTTAGGATAAGAGATGGCATACGATCATGCGGAGCAGGAACAACTCGACGAGCTGAAGGCGTGGTGGAAGCGGCACGGCAAGCTCGTGATACTGGTTGTCGTGGCGTTTTTTGCCAGCCTGACGGCGTTTCAGGGCTGGCGTTATTACCGCGCTACCCAGGCAACGGCCGCCGTCACGCTCTACGGACAGCTTGAGCGGGCCGATCAGGCGGGCGATGGCAAGAAGGCGCGCGCTATCGCGGCACAGATCGTGGACAAGTATGGCTCGACCGCCTACGCGGTACTGGCTTCGCTTGTTGCCGCACGGCACGCATTTGCCGGTGGCGATCTGGTCGAAGCCAAGGCGCGCCTCCAATGGGTCACCGAGCATGCGCGAGAAGAGGAGATTCGCGACGTGGCGCGGCTGCGGCTGGCCGCCGTTCTGCTCGACGAGAAAAAGTACGATGAGGCATTGAAAACGCTTGAAACGAAGCCGGTGGACGCTATGACGGGACTTTACGCCGACCTCAAGGGCGACATCTTCCTCGCCCAGGGGAAGGTGCCGGAGGCGCGCAGTGCCTATCAGTTGGCGCTCGACAAGAGCCAGGCGGACAGCCCTTATCGGGCAACGCTTCAGCTGAAACTCGATTCGTTGGGTGAGGCCCGGTGATACGCGCGCGCAACGCGCTCGTCGCGGTTGCTGTCGTCTTGCTGTGCGGCTGCCAGACGATGGGGGACGCGTACGACCGGGTTTTTGGCAGCTCCAAGCCAAAGATTCCGGAACTGGCGCCCATCAAGCCGACTGCGACCGCGCGGATCCTGTGGCAGGCGAATGTCGGCGCAGCCGAGAAGAGCGTGTTTTTCCCCGCCGCGGCCAACGGCGTGGTCTATGCAGCGGGCAGAGCGGGCCAGATCGCGGGTTTTGACGCGGCGACCGGAAATAGCGTCAGCCGCTTTGAAGCCGGGACGCGCATCGCCACCGGCGTCGGCGTCGGCAGCGGTCTGATACTGGTTGGGGCCGACAACGGGGAGATACTGGCATTCAACGACCAGGGCCGTTCTGTTTGGAAAGCGCAAATACTGGGCGAACTATTGGCGCCCCCGGAAGCCGACCAGGGGGTCGTGGTCGTGCGCGTCGGTGACAATCAGATCCACGGCCTGAATGCTGCCGATGGCAAACGACGCTGGGTGTATCAGCGCAGGACGCCCAGTCTGTCAGTGCGCGCGCACGCGGGCGTGGCGCTGTACCGCGGGGGCGTATTTGCCGGTTTCGCCGGCGGTCGCCTGATAGCTCTGGCGCTCCCCACTGGCGCTGTCGGATGGGAGGGTGTCGTTGCGCTGCCGCAGGGCACGACGGAGCTCGAGCGCGTCGCCGATATCACCAGCGTTCCGGCGGTCGACGCGACGCAAGTGTGCGCCGTCGCTTTTCAGGGCCGGATCGCGTGCTTCGACCTGATTCGCGGCACTCAGCGCTGGTCGCGCGAAGTCTCCAGTGTCGCAGGGCTCGCGCTCGACGCGCGCTATGCTTACGTCACCGACGACAAGAGCGCGGTGCTGGCCCTGGACAAGACAAATGGAACGAGCATCTGGAAGCAGGATAAGCTCGCCGGCCGCAGGCTGAGTGCGCCCCTGAGCATTGGCCGGCATGTCATCGTCGGCGATATCGAGGGTTACGTGCACGTGATCTCGCGCGAAAATGGCGCGTTCGAGGCCCGCCTTCCAACGGATGGCAGCGCCATCATGGCGCCGCCGGTGGCGCTTGACCGGACCAGCTTCGTCGTGCAGACGGAAAACGGCGGCGTTTTCGCGATCACCGTCCAGTAACTTAAGAAAACCGCCAAGACGCCGAGGCGCAAAGAGAACGCAAAGCTTCACGTATTTTTGTGTTCCTTCGCGTCTTCGCGCCTTTGCGGTAGAGCCCTTCTAACATGCTTCCCATCATCGTCATCGTGGGCCGGCCGAACGTGGGCAAGTCCACGCTCTTCAACCGGCTCACGCGCAGCCGCGATGCGATCGTCGCGGACGTTGCCGGTTTGACACGCGACCGCCATTACGGTCGCGGGCGCGTTGGCGGAAAACCCTATCTCGTCGTGGATACGGGCGGTTTCGAGCCGGTGGCAAGCGAGGGCATTTTGCATGAGATGGCGCGGCAGACCCGCCAGGCGCTGGACGAGGCTGACGCGGTGCTGTTCGTGGTCGATGCGCGTGCAGGGCTCGTCGGGCAGGACCGTGCGATCGCGTCGGAGTTGCGGCGCAGCGGCCGTCGAGTATTTCTGGTAGTCAACAAGGCCGAGGGCATGGATCCAGCCATCGCCTGCGCCGAGTTTCACGCTCTCGCCATCGGCGATCCAGTTTCAGTATCGTCCGCGCACGGTGACAACGTCACCGCCCTCATGGAGCACGTATTGGCCGGGCTGCCCGATGAGGAGGAGGCGCCACCGCGCGAGGAGAGGCATCCCAAGATCGCGGTGGTGGGGCGGCCCAACGTGGGCAAGTCCACGCTGGTCAATGCCCTCGTTGGCGAGGAGCGCATGATCGTTTTCGACCAGCCCGGAACCACGCGGGACTCCATCTACATCGATTTCGAGCGCGGCTCCCGCCGCTATACCCTCATTGATACCGCGGGATTGCGCCGGCGCGGGCGGGTTACCGAGGGCACAGAAAAGTTCTCGATGCTGAAGACGATGCGCGCCATCGAGGATGCGAACGTCGCGATTCTGGTGCTCGACGCGAGCGAGGAGATTGCTGAGCAGGACGCACACATCGCCGGATACGTGCTGGAGGCGGGACGCGCCGTGGTGATCGCTGTCAATAAGTGGGAGAAACTGTCGGAGGAAGATCGCGATTTGACCAAGCGCACGCTGGTGCGCAAGCTTAATTTCCTGGCTTTTGCGCGGTTGCATTTCATCTCGGCCCTGACCGGGCAGGGAATCCCGTCTCTCCTGAAATCGGTAGACGGGGCCTACGCGGCGGCCATGGCGCGCCTTCCCACGCCGCGGCTGAGCCGGGCGCTCGCGCTGGCCGTGGCACAGCAGCCTCCGCCCCGGTCGGGCGCCATCCGGCCAAAGCTGCGCTACGCTCACCAGGGAGGCGTCAACCCGCCCCGCATCATCGTCCACGGCAACGCGCTCGACCACGTGCCCGAGGCTTACCGCCGCTATCTGGAACGTTTCTTCCGGGAAGCTTTCCAACTCCAGGGCACTCCGCTACAGGTGGAGTTCCGGGGTGGCGCGAATCCCTACGCCCGGCGGGTCGCTTCCCGGCGATAACCCCATGGCGTAATTGCATAAAAGCGAGTAGAGTGGTACCAGCAAAAACACGATAACGATGAGGCTTATATGAGCAATAAAGGGCAGTTGCTACAAGACCCGTTCCTGAACACCCTGCGCAAGGAGCACATCCCTGTATCGATCTACCTCGTCAACGGCATCAAGCTCCAGGGTCAGATCGACTCGTTCGACCAATACGTGGTCCTGCTCAAGAACACGGTCACGCAGATGGTCTACAAGCACGCGATCTCGACCGTCGTGCCGGCCCGCGCCGTCAACCTCCAGGCCGACCAGAGTTCCGACGGTTGATGCCGCTATCCCCGTTGTTTGATGTTTGATCGTCCCGGCACTGGCACCGACGCGGTGCTGGTCGGCCTCGACTTGGGCGCGGCCGATTACGCGGAAGGGCTGGAAGAAATTCAGCTGCTGGCATCCAGCGCCGGGGTCATGGCGCGTGCGCTCGTCAAGGGCCGGCGCGCGCGACCGGACGCGGCTTTCTTCGCTGGTAAAGGCAAGGTCGAGGAGATCAGGCGGGTGGTTGCTGAAAGCGGTGCCCGGCTCGTGATCTTCAATCACGAGCTCTCTCCGATACAGGAGCGCAACCTCGAGCGCGCGCTCGATTGCCGGGTCGTCGACCGGGTGAGCCTGATCCTGGACATTTTTGCGCAGCGCGCGCGCACCCATGAGGGCAAACTTCAGGTTGAGCTCGCTCAACTCGAGCACCTGGCGACGCGTCTCGTGCGAGGATGGACCCACTTGGAGCGCCAGCGGGGGGGTATTGGCTTGAGAGGACCGGGTGAAACCCAGCTCGAGACCGACAGGCGGCTCCTTGGAAAACGCGTCAAGGTGCTGAAGGAGAAGTTGGCGAAGGTGCGCGCCCAGCGCACGGTGCAGCGTCGCGCGCGCAGGCGGTCGAATCTCCTGCAAGCGTCGCTTGTCGGTTACACCAACGCAGGCAAATCCACACTGTTCAACCGGATCGCGCGGGCCGATGTTTTCGCGATGGACCGCCTGTTCGCAACGCTGGACACAACGACGCGCCGTGTACACACGGCAAACGGGGCGGGTGTCGCGCTGTCTGATACGGTCGGGTTCATCCGCCGGCTGCCGCACACGCTGGTCGCCGCTTTTCGCGCCACGCTTGAAGAAACGGCCGAAGCCAGTATGTTGCTGCACGTTGTGGACGCAAGCAGTGCCGATCGGGCTGCGCAGATTGCAGCGGTGGATCAGGTTTTGGCGGAAATCGGCGCAGAGGAGATTCCACAGGTGCTCGTCATGAACAAAATCGATCTCACGCGGCTTCCGGCCCGGGTTGAGCGCGATCAGTATGGTAGAATTTCGCGCGTCTGGGTCAGCGCAAAAACGGGCGACGGTATAGAGGGTGTGCGCCTCGCCCTCGAGGAGTATGTTGACCAGGCACTTGCGCCCGCCCAAATCAACCAAACGGCTGCGGCCTGAAACCTATCAGCTCCGATTATGCTCGCATACCTCAAGACATTTGGCGGAACCGTTCGGGACGGCTCGCTGCGATTGCTCGGCGCGCTCATGTCGCTTAACGATCCACAGTGGGGCCGGCGCCCCAATCAAGGGCCGCCGGACCTGGACGAGATCCTGCGGGAGTTCAACCGCAAGCTGAACAATCTCTTCGGCCGACGCGGCGGAGGAGGCGACGAGCCGCCGCGCGGGGGTGATGTGAAGCGTTTCGGCGGCGGGGCTGGGCTGCTGCTGGGGCTTATCGTCGTGGTGTGGCTCGCGAGCGGCTTCTATATCGTGAACGAAGGCCAGCGCGGGGTCGTGCTGCTCTTTGGCAAGTATTCGGCAACGACAATGCCCGGCCCGCGCTGGCACCTGCCGTATCCGGTCGAGTCAGCCGAGGTAGTGAACCTCGACCAGGTGCGCACCGTCGAGGTCGGCTACCGCAACAATGTGAAAAGCAAGGTGCTCAAGGAATCCCTGATGCTGACTGACGACGAGAACATCGTCGACGTTCAGTTCGCAGTTCAGTACGTGCTGAAGAGCCCGACCGACTACCTCTTCAACAGCCGGTCACCGGATGACGCGGTGCTGCAGGCGGCGGAGACGGCGGTCCGGGAGATCGTGGGCAAGAGCAGCATGGACTTTGTGGTGTTCGAGGGCCGGGCAGAGGTTGCGGCGCGCGCACACAAGCTGATGCAGGAGATCCTCGACCGTTACGGCACGGGCATCAACATCAGCAAGGTCACCATGCAAAACGCGCAGCCGCCGGAGCAGGTGCAGGCGTCGTTCGATGATGCGGTCAAGGCCGGGCAGGACCGGGAGCGGCAGAAGAACGAAGGGCAAGCCTACGCCAACGACGTTATCCCGAGGGCGCGCGGGATGGCGGCACGCTTGCAGCAGGAAGCGGAGGGCTATCGTCAGCGCGTGATCGAGCAATCCGAAGGTGACGCCGCGCGCTTCCGCCAGATTCTGGCCGAGTACAACAAGGCGCCGCAGGTTACGCGTCAGCGGCTCTACATCGAGGCTATGCAGGAGATCATGAGCAACACGACCAAAGTGATGATTGACCAGAAGGGCGGGAGCAACCTGACCTACCTGCCCTTGGACAAGATCATGGAAATGTCACGCGGGAGTGCGGCTGATGCGAAGTCGAAGCCGGTGGAGCAGGCGCCGTCGCCAGACGCGTCGACTGCGCGTTCGCGCGAGGCGTTCCGCTCGCGCGCGCGGGAGGGGCGCTGATGAGAGCCTATTTCGGCGCGGTAGTCGTTGGCGCGGTGGTCCTCTTGATCATCGCTTCCCTGAGCGTTTTCGTGGTCGACCAGAGGGAGAACGCGATTGTATTCCGCTTGGGTGAGGTGGTCGGCGTCAAGACGAAGCCGGGCCTCTATCTCAAGGTGCCCCTGGTCGACAATGTGCGCACCTTCGACGTGCGGATTCTCACCATCGATACGCCCGAGCCGGAGCGGTTCCTGACCTCGGAAAAGAAGAACGTGCTGGTCGATCTGTTCATCAAGTGGCGGATAACCGACGTGCGGCAGTTCTACGTTAGCGTGCAGGGCAATGAGTCGCTTGCGCAGACCCGATTGCTGCAGACCATCAACGACGGCCTGCGCGCGGAGTTCGGCAATCGCACCGTGCACGAGGTGGTGTCAGGCGAGCGTGACCAGATCATGGACCTGATGCGCGCGAAGGCGAACGAGGATGCCGTCAAAATCGGCGTCAAGGTGCTCGACGTCAGGCTCAAACGCGTGGACCTCCCGCAGGAGGTGAGCGAATCGGTGTATCGCCGGATGGAAGCGGAGCGCAAACGGGTCGCGAACGAATTGCGTTCCACCGGTGCCGCCGAGTCCGAAAAGATCCGGGCCAACGCTGACCGGCAGCGCGAGGTGATCGTGGCGGAAGCTTACCGTGAAGCGGAGAAAATCAAGGGTGAAGGCGACGCCAGGGCGACGGCGACCTATGCGCGCGCCTACGAGCCGAACCCCGAATTCTACGCGTTCTACCGCAGCCTCGAAGCGTACAGAGGAAGCTTCAAGGACAAGAACGATCTGCTGGTGATCGACCCGAGTTCGGATTTCTTCAAGTATCTCAAGTCAGGTGGCAATCCCGGCAAGTAGCGGGTCGCCGGGCAGATGGGAGCGTACCCCGGGCCGCCGTTGCCGAGATCTCCATGGGCAGTATCCTGCTAACGGCCTTCGCTCTCATGCTCATCATCGAGGGGGTGCTTCCCTTCCTGATGCCCGCTCTATGGCGCGAGACCTTTCGAAAATTGATAGCGATGTCCGATGGGCAAATCCGTTTTGTCGGCCTGACCTCGATGCTGGCCGGCCTGCTGCTGTTGCTGCTTGTGCGTCATTGATGCGCCAAAAACTGCGCGATCGGGGTCTGGCGCGTAAGGAGCGTCGCCGTTTTTCTCTATAATCCCGTCGGTTCCGGTCTGCGAATCCTCAGCTTTTACTCCTGGCTCTAGACATGCGCGCCTGGGCGCTGCCCGAATATATCGAGGACATACTTCCGGCCGAGGCCGCGCGCATCGAGCGGCTGCGCCGCCGCATTCTCGATCTCTTCCGCACGCACGGCTATGAGCTCGTCATGCCGCCGTTGCTGGAGTACGTGGAGTCCCTGCTTACCGGCACGGGGCATGATCTGGACCTGAAGACGTTCAAGCTGGTGGACCGGCTGTCGGGGCGCATGCTCGGGGTAAGAGCCGACATTACGCCCCAAGTCGCCCGCATCGATGCTCATCTTCTCAACCGCAAGGGCGTCACGCGCCTTTGCTACACGGGCAGCGTGCTGCACACGCTGCCATCGGGAATGAACCGCACGCGGGAGCCGCTGCAGATCGGCGCCGAGCTCTACGGTCACGCCGGCATCGAGAGCGATGTCGAGATCCAGCGTCTGCTGATGAGGGCGCTTGCGGCTGCCGGTATCAAACGCTGTTACCTCGAGATCGGCCATGTGGCGATTTTTCGCAGCGTGATCCGGCGTGGTGGCGTTCGAGCCGAGCTTGAGGCGGAGCTTTTCCGGGCGACGCAGGCGAAGGATGTGCCGGCTTTGCGCGGGCTTGTGCGCGGACTTGCGCCTGCGACCCGCAAGGCGCTGATGACTCTGCCGGAGCTCTACGGCGAAACCGGGATCATTACCCGGGCGCGCAAGCTGTTGCCCGATTACCCTGAGATCCGCTCGGCACTTGCGGGGTTACAGGCGCTTTCCCGGAAACTGCGGGACGTGGCGGTCATTCGCTGCTTCGATCTGGCGGAGTTGCGCGGCTATCACTATCACAGCGGCGTTGTGTTTGCGGCCTACGCCGAAGGCTGGTCAAACGCGCTGGCGCTGGGCGGGCGTTACGACGAAGTCGGCAAGGCCTTCGGGCGCGCGCGGTCCGCGACCGGGTTCAGCATGGACCTTCGCGAGCTTGTCTCGTCGAGCCCCAACGGAGTAGCGAGGGCGGCCGTGCTCGCACCGTACCGGCCAGCTGACGCCTCGCTGCAACGTGCCGTTGAAACATTGCGGGCTCGTGGACAGGTCGTGATCGATGATCTTCCAGGACATGCCGGCACGCGAGGCGAATTCGGCTGCAATCGCAGGCTCGAGAAGCGCAACGGCAAATGGGTACTCAAACGGATGAATTCATGAACCATAAAGGCGCGAAGAGCCCGCAAAGCGGAGCATAATCGTGGTGCGCTTTTCGTGTTCCAGCGGTAAGGACTTCCCGGTATGTCGAAGAACGTAGTAGTTGTAGGTGCCCAATGGGGCGATGAGGGCAAAGGCAAGATCGTCGATTGGCTCACCGATCACGCCCGGGGAGTGGTGCGCTTCCAGGGCGGCCACAACGCTGGCCATACTCTCGTCATTGCTGGCAAGAAAACTGTGCTGCACCTGATCCCATCGGGCATTCTGCGCGATGGTGTGGCCTGCTATATCGGCAATGGCGTTGTTCTGTCCCCGCACGCGCTGGTGGAGGAAATCGATACCCTCGCTCTGGCCGGAATCGATGTACGCCCGCGTTTGAAGATCAGCGAAGCCTGCCCGCTGATCCTGCCGCACCACGTAGCGCTTGACCAGGCGCGCGAGGCGGCCAAGGGGGCCGGGAAAATCGGCACAACGGGTCGCGGCATCGGGCCGGCGTACGAAGACAAGGTGGCGCGGCGCGGCCTGCGCCTGCAGGATTTGTTCAGCCCGGATCGGTTCGCGGCCAAGCTGAAGGAGGTGCTCGAGTTTCACAATTTCGTGCTGAAGAGCTACTTCCACGGGCAGGCGGTTGACTACCAGAAGACCCTCGACGAAACGCTTGTGCTCGCCGGCCGCATCAAGCCCATGATCGCGGACGTGCCGCGGTTGCTCTACGAGGCGCAGAAGGCGGGCCACAATCTGCTGTTCGAGGGCGCGCAGGGCACTCTGCTCGACATTGATCACGGCACTTACCCCTACGTGACCTCGAGCAATTGCGTCGCTGGCGCAGCGGCCGCCGGGGCTGGAATCGGGCCGCAACATCTTCACTACGTGCTCGGCATTACCAAGGCCTACACGACCCGCGTGGGCTCGGGACCGTTTCCGACGGAGCTGGACAATGATATCGGGCGGCAGCTGGCGAGCCGCGGAAACGAGTTTGGTGCGACCACCGGGCGCCCGCGACGCTGCGGCTGGCTGGATGCCGCGGCACTGAAGCGCTCGATTCAGATTAACGGCATCACGGGCCTGGGCGTGACCAAGCTCGACGTTCTGGACGGCATGCAGGCAGTGCGGCTTGCGACCGGCTACCGCCTGAACGGCCGCTACAGCGACATCCTTCCGGTGGGGGCGGAAGAGCTCGCAGGATGCGAGCCCGTCTACGAGGAGATGCCGGGGTGGAAGGAGACGACGGTCGGGGCCACGCGGTTCGAGGATCTTCCTGCGGCGGCCCGGGCCTATCTGAAGCGGATCGAGGCGATCTGCGAGGTTCCGATTGACCTGATTTCCACCGGGGCAGACCGCACGCAGACGATCGTGATGCGCCACCCCTTTAAATGACAATGTTAAATTTTGAATGTCAAATGTTCGATGTCGAATGAAGTGCGCTGCAATTCAACATTCAAAATTCATAATTTAAGATCAAAGGAGTGGTGCCCAGGAAGGGATTCGAACCCCCACACCATTGCTGGCGCCAGGACCTGAACCTGGTGCGTCTACCAATTCCGCCACCTGGGCGTGAGCGCGCGATTCTAGCTGAAGGCGCCGCATTTATCAAATGAATCAACGCAAAGCACACAAGGCCGCTGCTCCGCGCAAACGCAGGGAGCGCACCCCTCGTCACGCGTACGAGGTGCCCAGCCGAGAACAGATACTCGAGCGGCTGACTGATTGCGGCGTGCCCATCCGGGAGACGGAGCTCGAGCGCTTGCTCGGCATCAACGCTCACCAGCGTGAGGGGTTTGCGCGACGCATTGCCGCGATGGAGAGAGAGGGCGAGATCATGCGCAATCGCCGCGGGGCGATCTGCGTTGTTGCGAAGCTCGACCTCGTGCGGGGACGGGTGCAGGGTCATCCCGATGGCTTTGGATTTCTCGTGCGAGATGATCGGGGTCCCGATCTCTTCCTCGGGCCCAAGGAGATGCATCAGCTCATGCATGGTGACCGCGCCGTGTGCCGCATCGCCGGGACCGACCGGCGGGGACGCCCGGAGGGCAAGGTCGTCGAGGTGCTGGAGCGTGGTCAGCAGCATGTGGTTGGACGGCTGCATCGGGAGCACGGCATCCTGTTCGTGACGGCCGAGGACAAGCGCCTGAGTCATGAGTTGCTCATACCGCCCCATGAAGCGCGCGGGGCAAAGCCGGGACAGGTTGTCACGGCCGAGATTGTCGCGCAGCCCTCCAAGCACGCGCAGCCAGTGGCCCGGATCGTCGAGGTGCTCGGAACCTACGCGGATCCGGGCATGGAGATCGAGATTGCGCTGCGCAAGCACGCGCTGCCGTACCTGTTTTCGCGCCAGGCCGAGCGTCTTTGCGCGAGACTTCCCGACCGGATCAGGGCCGAGGAGCATTCGGGACGCACGGACCTCACGCATTTGCCGCTGGTCACCATCGATGGGGAGAGCGCGAAAGATTTCGACGACGCCGTCTATTGTGAGCCATTGGGCAAGGGCGCCAACGGCCGCTTCCGGCTGGTTGTCGCGATCGCGGACGTGAGCCACTACGTGAAGCACGGGGACGCCCTCGACCTCGAGGCGCGACTACGCGGCAATTCCGTCTACTTTCCGCGGCGCGTGATCCCGATGCTGCCAGAGAAACTCTCGAACGGCCTGTGCTCGCTCAACCCCAAGGTGCCCCGCCTGTCGATGGCGTGCGACATGGAGATCGGCGCCGACGGGGAGATCGAGTCCTATGAGTTCTTCCCGGCGGTCATAAACTCGCACGCCCGGCTGACCTACACGGAGGTCGGGGCCATGCTGGAAAGCGAGCGCGGCGAGGCGGCGCGGCGGCATCGGGGGCTGCTGCCCCACATCAAGGCGCTCTACCGGCTCTACCAACGACTCGCGCAGGCTCGGGCGAGGCGCGGCGCGATCGATTTTGAAACCATCGAGACCGAGATGATCTTCGATGACCGCGGCAAGATCGAGCGCATCGTTCCGGTCGTGCGCAATGACGCGCATCGCCTGATCGAGGAGTGCATGCTGGCTGCGAACGTTTGCGCCTCAGACTTCCTGCGCAGTCACCGCCAGGCGATGCTCTACCGTATTCACGAGGGGCCGACGCCGGAGAAGCTTGCCGCACTGCGCGATTTCCTCGGCAGTTTTGGCTTGCAGATCGACGGCGGAGATGATCCCCACGCGCGTGATTACGCCAAGCTGCTGGCGCGCGTGAAGGACCGGCCGGACGCGCAGCTGTTGCAGACCGTGATGCTCCGCTCTTTACAACAGGCGGTGTACAGTCCCGACAACGTGGGCCATTTCGGTCTTGCCTATGAGTCGTACACCCACTTCACATCCCCGATCCGGCGCTATCCTGACCTGCTCGTGCACCGCGCGATCAAGGCAGTGCTCCAGAAACGGCGCTATGATCCGGGAAACTGGCATGAGCTCGGTCTTAACTGTTCGATGACCGAGCGTCGGGCGGATGACGCAACACGCGATGTTGTGGCCTGGCTCAAATGCTATTACATGAAGGACCGGATCGGCGAGACGTTCACAGGCACGATCAGCGGCGTGACGGCATTTGGCGCGTTCATTGCGCTCGACGAAGTTTATGTCGAAGGTCTGGTGCATGTCTCGGAATTGGGCAATGACTACTTCCACTTCGATGCAGCGAAGCATCAGCTGATGGGAGAGCGCACGCGCAAGCGTTTTCGTCTGGGCGACCGCGTCGAAGTCACACTGGTACGCGTAGACCTGGACACGAGCAAGATCGATTTCACGCTCGCCTGACAGCTGTGAATCGCAAATCGTAATTCGTGGAAGGAAGAATGTAGTTCGCCATGAGTCCAAGGCGGCGGCAATAGCGACTTCGATTTGCGATTGACGATTCACGAGAACATGAACGAGACGCGTCTCATCTACGGCTTCCATGTGGTCACGAGCCGGCTGCGGCAGAATGCCGCGAGCGTGAAGGAAATCCTGCTCGACGAGGGGCGGGAGGACCGGCGCGTGCGCGAGCTCGTCCGGCTTGCGGGCGAGCGCGGTGCGCGCGTGATCAGGGTGAACGGCGCGCGGCTCGACGGCATGACGCAGCATGCGCGACATCAAGGGGTGGCAGCGCGCGTCGACGTGGCGGGTCCCGCGCGGGATCTTGAGAGCGTGCTGGAGGGGCTGCGGGAGCCGGCGTTGTTGCTGATCCTCGACGGGGTTACCGACCCGCACAACCTGGGCGCGTGCCTGCGGGTGGCGGATGCGATGGGCGTGCATGCGGTGATCTCGCCAAAGGATCGGGCGGTCGGGATAAATGCGACGGTCGAGAAGGTTGCCAGCGGTGCAGTGGAAACCGTGCCGCTTATTGTCGTGACGAACCTTGCGCGCGCGATGCGCGACCTGAAGGAACGCGGAATCTGGCTGATGGGTGCCGACCAGGACGGTGAAAACGAGCTGTATTCGGTCAAGCTCGATGGACCGGTGGCGTGGGTGCTCGGCGCGGAAGGGGAAGGCATGCGCCGGCTTACGCGCGAGAATTGCGACGAGCTCGTCCGCATTCCCATGGTCGGCACGGTGGAGAGCCTGAACGTGTCGGTCTCGGCCGGCATCTGTCTTGCAGAAACGCGCCGCCAGCGCGCGGTGCGTGCTCGATAATTCTTGCCCCTCACAGCGCCTTTGTGGGCAAATGGCACAGTGTGTCGCGGGGGATCCGCTCAAGAAAATTTGACATAATTGAGGGCTCGTTCGGGGCGAAAAGCGGGACAACACGGCTCTTTCGGGACATCAGAGAGGGCCCGCCAAGGATCGAAGAGGGGATCAGCCCCGATTGGCCAGCCTGACGGCGGATTGCCCCGTTACCTCCTCCTGCCTTACTTCCTTAATCATCAGGGCGATATAATGCCTCGGCGGTTCCAGCGGGGGCCGGCTGCCGTCCTTAAGCGCGATAGACAACTGAAAAATACGGTCATAGAATCATAAAATAACGACGTGTATCTCGAAACCACTTAAAGAAACGATTGGACGCGAGTAAAAAAACAAAACTACCGGCCGGAATTCGTTTGGGCCGGGAAGTTGCTCTGCTGCTGCTCGCGGGGTGCCTTCTCGCGCCGGTTGCGCCCGTGTCGCGGGCGCAGCAGCCGCAGGCGCCCATTCCCGCCCCGCGCTTCGAGATCAAACGCTTCGATGTGCAGGGGAACACGTTGCTGTCGCCGGAAGTGGTGCAGGCGGCGGTCGCGCCGTTCGCGGGCAAGAACAAGGATTTCGCGGACATTCAGCGGGCGCTGGAAGCGCTCGAGCAATCCTACCGGGATCGCGGCTACGGTGTCGTGCAAGTCTTGCTGCCCGAGCAGGACATCACGAAGGGCGTGGTGCAGTTTCGCGTGAACCAGCCCCGCGTCGGGCGCGTTCTTATCGACGGCAACAAGCACTTTGACGCCGAGAACATCCGGCGGAGCCTGCCGACGGTCAAGGAAGGCGAGACACCCAATTCCCGTGATATCGCGCGCAACCTGCAGCTCCTCGGAGAGCATCCGGTCAAGCAGACCAATGTGCTCCTGCGCTCGGGGGCGAAGGAAGGCGAAGTCGACGTCAATATCAAGGTCAGTGACGACAAGCCCTGGCGCGGCTTTCTGACACTCGACAATACCGGCACGGGCGAGACCGGTTATTACCGGGCGGGGATCGGCCTGCAGCACTCGAATCTCTTCAATCGCGATCACACATTAACGGCGCAGTACATCACCTCGCCGACCGAGCCGAGCAAGGTCTCCATCTATGGCGTGGGCTATCGCATCCCGTTCTACGACCTGAACAGCTCGCTTGACCTCATCGCGGGTTATTCGGATGTCGATTCGGGCACGGTCCAAGGGCTGTTTAACGTGAGCGGAGCCGGCACCATCGGAATTGCCCGCTGGAACTACCTGCTTCCGCGCTGGGGCGAACTCGAGCAGAAGCTGGCCTTCGGCCTTGATTACCGGGAATTCCAGAATGATGTTGTTTTCGCGGGCACGCAGATCGTGCCCGACATTACGATCCACCCGGCGAGCCTGACTTACAGCGGCCTTCGCCGCTACGCGGCAGCTGAGCTTTCGTTTTTTGCGAGCGGCTCGACCAACATCCCGGGGGGCAATGACGGCGATGACCTCGCGTTTCAGCTGACACGCCCGGGCGCAAGCGAGCACTACACGATCTTCCGCGGCGGCTTCAACTACGTGCGTCAATTCCAGAACGAGTGGCAGACGCGGGTGGGATTGAACGGCCAATATTCTAAGGACCTGCTCGTGCCCGGCGAGCAATACGGGCTCGGCGGCCCGGACACGGTGCGCGGCTATCTCCTGCGCGAAGTCGCAAATGACCGCGGCTACTCTGGCCAAGCGGAGCTCTACACACCCGATATCGCGCGACATCTCGAAGCCCCGGACGAGCTTCGCGTGCGGCTCCTTGCGTTCTACGATTACGGTTCTCTCAAACGCAACGATCCGCTACCGGGAGAAATCGACCACAGCGTGCTGGCGAGCACCGGGGTGGGCTTGCGGCTGAGCTATGCGAAATCGGTCAGCTTACGCTTTGACGTGGCCAATATCCTCAAGCCGACGCTGAATCGTGACGATGGCAGCTGGCGCGTGAGCGCAGCGCTGGCGATCATTTATTAGATCCTGGTTGGAAGACTAGAATTAGGCGCAGCTAAATGCAGATAAGCGCCGGGGCAAGCACCGTGAAGCGCACGTTGGTCGCGGGTCTCGGAGCCGAAATCTGTTTCGTGAATTTCTGCACACGTGTTGTGTGATATTGGCCCGGTTTTTGCATGGATAACGTCCTGAGCTGCCGAGGTTGCTCGAGCGGCGGGAGCGCCGCTTGAAGTAAGCTTGCTAAGGCGCTGATTTGACTTGCACGGGGGTGGAATTGAATTTTCAGGATCAACGGTCCAGCGGACGTGTTTTCCGCTGTGCGACGTTTTCTCGACGCTCGGAGATGTGCGCGTGAGGCCAAAACGCAACGCCCGTCGTCGGCTGCGCCGCGCTGCAATCGCCTTGGCGGTAGCCTCCTGCTTTGCGACGCCGGTCGTTCTTGCGAATCCCACGGGTGCCGCGGTCGCCAACGGCCAGGTGAGCATCCACCAGCAGGGCAACCTGCTGCAGATCACCAACAGTCCCAACGCCATCATCAACTGGCAGAGCTTCTCGGTCGGGGCGAACGAGATTACGCGCTTCCTGCAGCAGTCGGACTCAAGCGCGGTATTGAATCGCGTCATCGGCCAGAACCCCTCGGCGATCCTGGGCGCGCTGCAGTCGAACGGCCGGGTCTTTCTCATCAACCCCAACGGCATCGTCTTTGGTGTCAACGCGCAGGTCGATGTGGCGGGGCTGGTGGCGTCCACCCTGAAGCTCTCGGACGCGGACTTCCTGGGCGGGAAGTTGAAGTTTGCCGAGACCGTCGGCGCCGGCGCGGTGGTCAACGAAGGGGCGATCACGACCCCGAGCGGGGGCCAGGTCTACCTGGTGGGCGCGGGTGTTGAGAACAAGGGGCTGATCAAGAGCCCGCAAGGCGAGGTGGTGCTGGCGGCGGGCAAGAGCGTGGAGCTGGTTGACCCGGGCACGCCGAACCTGAGGGTGGAGGTCACTGCGCCGGACAACGCGGCGGTGAACCTGGGCCACATTGCGGCCGACGCCGGGAGAGTCGGCATCTACGCGGGGCTGATCACGCAGGGCGGCACGATCCAGGCGAACAGCGCGCAGGTGACCGAGGATGGTCGCATCGTTTTGAAAGCGACGCAGAGCGCGACGCTGGAGGCGGGCAGCGTGACCGCGGCGAATGGTCCCAAGGGCGGCAGCGTCACGGTGGACTCGGGTGACACCACGCTGGTGGCCGGAGCGATAGAGGCGAAGGGCAGCGAAGGCGCGGGGGGCACGGTCGAGGTGCTGGGCAATAAAGTGGGGCTGATTGGACACGCCAACATTGACGTGTCGGGCGAGACGGCAGGGGGCACGGTGCTGGTGGGGGGCGACTTCGAGGGCAAGAACCCCGAGGTGCAGAACGCCTATCGCACCTATGTCGGGCCGGAGGCGAACATCACAGCCGATGCGGTCACGAGCGGCGATGGGGGCAGGGTGATCGTATGGTCGGATGATGCAACGCGCGCTTATGGCACGATCAGCGCCAAGGGCGGCAGCCAATCGGGCGACGGCGGCTTCATAGAGGTCTCTAGCAAGAACGCGCTCGATTTTGCGGCGAAGGTCAATGCTTCGGCGCCGGGCGGTACGCCGGGCACACTTCTGCTCGACCCCGACAATATCAACGTTGCCACGACGGCCAGCGGCGCGGCCGTGAGTGATGTGGATGCCTTCACCGATCCCGGCACGCTACAGACGATCGACCCGGGCACGCTCGATGCTGCTGGCACGACGGTAGTGCTGCAAGCGACCAACGACATCACGGTCTCCAATGCAGTCAATCTGACGACCACCGGCGCGGGCTTCGTCGCTCAGGCCGGCAACAATATCACCATTAACGCCACGATCACGACGAACGGCGGTGACATCCACCTGGAAGCGGACTCGCCGCACTCTCCCGCTGGGGGCGGGGATGGGTCGGGTCAAGTTCAGATCGTTGCGGCCGTCAGCACGCGAGGAACCTTAGGGCTTGTCAATGATGGATCGATCACGCTGATCGGTGGGGGAAACAGAAGCTCTGGCGCGAATGCTGGTGGAATTGAATTGGGGAACTTTGACGTCGCCGCCGGAACGGGCGGAATACAAATTTCGCTAAGCGCGGCCGGCACGCTCGACCTTGGAGTCGGCGCGCCCGGTGCGACCCAGCTTTCGAGCGATGACATCGCCAGGCTCAAAACGACCGGCCGGCTGGTGATTGGAGAGGCAACGACGGCCGGAAGCGATGGACGGGGGCTCAATGCCCAGACACTCACCGTTAAATCGATCACCAACAGCACTGCGGGAGCGATTCCGCTTTCCTCGGAGTCCGGTGCGTCCTTTGAGCTGATCGCAGGAGCAGACGGCATCACGCTTGACCGCCCGATTATTGCCTACCAGGACGTCGTGATTTCGACATCGGGCACTGTCAACCTCAACGAGACGATCGACACAACGGCGGGAAACGACAGCTTGACGATCACTGCTCCCGGCGGCCTTGTTCTGGGTTCAAGCGGATCTATCAATTCAGGCAGCGGTGTCTGTTCGTTGAATGGGGCGCTGTGTTCCGGCTCTAGCGGCTCCGGTGGCTCAAGCGGTGGGTCAAGCGGTGGGTCAAGCGGTGGCTCAAGCGGCGGGTCAAGCGGTGGGTCGACCGGCGGGTCAAGCGGCGAATCGAGCGAACTGCCGCCCGGGGTTGAGCCACCATCGGTGTCCCCTCAAAACACCCTGGTCGGATCAACCGACCAGGCCGTTACGCCGCCCGTGGCAGTGTCATCGGGCACCAAGGATACCGAGGAAGAAAAGAAGGAAACCGCGAAGAAGCCGGTCTGCACGGGAAGCAGCAAGAGCCAGGCGGCGACGGCTGTCGCTGCTGGCATGGGCGCCGGCGGTCGGCAGTGCACGAGTCGCGGTTGCTCCTAACTTCCTTGAGCTCTGAATCTTGAATCGTAAATCGTAAGGACTCGCGGAGGAGGTCTACTCGATTCGCGTTTCGGGATGCTCCGATTCCGCCTTTGCGGCCAGCGTTGACTGTGTCGGAAAGTCCTGTATAATCCGCGCCTTCTGTAGCTGCGGCCATCACTCAATCGGTGGCCTTGGTCCTTGCCTCACCGCGCACGCATCACGGGAGGCTTTACCCATAAGGAGAGATCGAAATGCGTCATTACGAGATCGTTTTCATCGTCCATCCGGACCAGAGCGAGCAGGTTCCGGGCATGGTCGACCGTTACCGCCAGCTGGTGACCGGGCGGAACGGCAAGATCCACCGCCTGGAAGACTGGGGCCGCCGCCAGCTCGCATTTCCGCTGGAGAAGGTGCACAAGGCCCACTACGTGCTCATGAATGTCGAATGCGACGCCGAGACGCTGGGCGAGATGCAGCATGCGTTCAAGTTCAATGACGCCGTGCTGCGCCACCTCATTGTGAAGATGGACGAGGCCGTGACCGGACCCTCGCCAATGATGAAGGAAGAGAAATCGCGTTCGCTGAGCGCGCCAGCAGCCGAGGGCGCCAGGCCTGCGCCGGCGGCGCCGGCACCGGCTGCGGCACCGACAGAGTCGGCCAGCTAGCCGATGTGAACTCGGTCGAGCTCCACGGTGAACTCACGGAGATCGAGCCGCTACGCCACACACCGGCCGGAATTCCGCTCCTGCACTTCAAGCTGCAGCACCGATCGCATCAGAGCGAGGCCGGCTTCCAACGCCAGGTCGATTGCGAGATGGGCGCGGTGGCGATGGGCGAAGTCGCGGTGAGGCTGGCGCGGCTGAAGGCGGGCCAGAAAGTCACGGTGAGCGGGTTTCTCAACCGCAGGAACCGGATGAGCAGGCAGGTTATTTTGCACGCAACGGAAGCACAGATCACAGAGGACGACAGTCATGGCGATGGGAAGACAGGGCAGGTCCGGCGGTAAGGGCCGGGGCAAAGGCGGAAAATTCAGCAAGGGCAAGGGCCGCGACAGCCGCGGCCGCGGCCAGCTTTTCCGGCGCCGCAAGTTCTGCCGCTTCACGGCGGAGGGCATCAAACAGGTTGATTACAAGGATATCAATCTGCTGAAGGACTTCATCAACGAGAACGGCAAGATCATCCCGGCCCGTATTACCGGCACGAAGGCCCGGTACCAGCGGCAGCTCTCGGTGGCGGTCAATCGCGCGCGCTTTCTCGCGCTGCTGCCTTACACCGATCTGCACTAAGATTGGTTCCGGGTCTAAGGTTGCAGGTTTAAGGTTCGCTAGGTCCACAACTTAACCTGAAACTTGAAACGTGAAACCTGAAATTTCAGACAGGGTTGGAATATGCAAATCATACTGCTCGAAAAAATCATAAATCTGGGTCAGCTGGGCGACGTCGTGAAGGTCAAGGACGGGTTCGCGCGCAACTATCTGATCCCGCAGGGCAAAGCGAAGCGCGCGACGGCGAGCAACCTCGCGGAGTTCGAAACGCGCCGTGCCGAGCTCGAGAAAGCGCAATCCGATGCGCTTGCGCAGGCCCAGGAGAAGGCGGCGAAGATCGACGGCATGATGCTTCAGATCACGCAAAAAGCCGGCGTGGATGGCAAGCTTTTCGGTTCGGTGACGAACGTGGACATCACCGATGCGCTCAAGGCGCAAGGCGTCGAGGTCCTGCGCTCGATGATTCGCATGCCGCAGGGGCCGATCAAGACGGTCGGCGATCACCCGATCAAGGTTGCGCTGCATGCAGACGTCGTGGCGACGGTCACCGTCTCCGTACTGGGCGAGCAATAAAGCCAATCGAAACAAAGGAAAAATTTTTCTAAAAAAAAGGGCTGGCGACAGCCCTTTTTTTTCTGTAGATTTCTCCCTCAGTTGCGAGCGACTTCGGCGCGCGACGTTTCCCTTTCAGACCACACTGGACAGACAGTCGAGACAACGGCGGCGCGCGTCATGGCACAGATCACCTCGATCGTCAAAGACGCGCAGCTTGAAGCCACTCGAGTTCCCCCGCAGTCAATCGAAGCCGAGCAGTCAGTGCTCGGCGGTCTGCTGCTCGACAACACCGCCTGGGACCGGATTTCCGATCTCATCACGGCGGCGGACCTCTATCGCGCGGACCATCGCCTTATCCTGGAGCACATCGGCGGGCTGATCGAGAGCGGCCGCCCGGCGGACGCCCTCACGGTGGCCGAAAGCCTTGAGCGCAGCGGGCAGCTCGCGGAGGTGGGCGGACACGCCTATCTGGGCGCGCTGGCGGCCAATACCCCCAGCGCAGCCAATATCCGGCGCTATGCGGAGATTGTTCGCGAGCGCTCTGTCATGCGCAGTCTCGCTGCAATCGGCACGGAGATCGCGGATGCCGCCTATAACCCCGCGGGGCGCGACGCCAAAGCGCTGCTCGACGAGGCGGAGACCAAGATCTTCCGGATTGCGGAAGCGGGTTCGAAGTCGCGGCAGGGATTCGTCAAGATTGACCCGTTGCTGACCGAAACTGTCGAGCGGGTTGACATCCTCTACAACCGCGAGAACAAGGACGACGTCATCGGGCTTGCCACCGGCTTCGTGGACCTCGACCGGATGACGTCCGGGTTGCAGGAGGGCGAGCTCATCATCATTGCGGCGCGACCTTCGATGGGCAAGACAGCGCTCGCAATGAACTTCGTCGAGCATGCCACCCTGCACTTGAAGAAGGCGGTTGCGGTTTTCAGCATGGAAATGTCGGGTGCCCAGCTGGCCATGCGCATGATTGGCTCGGTCGGGCGCTTCGATCAGCACGAGCTGCGCACCGGAACGTTCAAGGAAGAGGACTGGTCACGGCTGGTCGATGCGGTGGGCCGGCTCAATGAGACGCAGGTCTTTATCGATGATACTGCCGGCCTCAATGCGCTCGAAGTGCGGTCGCGGGCGCGCCGCCTCCATCGCCAGTGCGGCGGGCTCTCGATGATCGTGGTGGATTACCTCCAGCTCATGTCGTCGAGCGGGCGGGAAGAGAACCGTGCGACCGAGATTGCCGAGATCTCGCGCTCGCTGAAGGCGCTGGCGAAAGAGCTCAAGGTGCCGGTCGTCGCGCTCTCGCAGCTCAACCGCAGCGTCGAGTCGCGCCAGGACAAACGCCCGATGATGTCCGACCTGCGCGAATCGGGCGCGATCGAGCAGGACGCCGACCTGATCATCTTCATCTACCGCGACGAGGTCTACAACCCCGACTCACCCAGTCGGGGCATGGCTGAGCTCATTGTAGCCAAGCAGCGCAACGGACCGACGGGCAAGCTGACCCTCACCTTCCTCGGCAAGTACACACGTTTCGAGAATTACGCAGGGGGCGACCGCTTCTAGCGCGCTTCCGCGCGTTCAAGGTTCAAGGTTCAAGGTTCAAGGTTCGAACACGGAACTGGAAACCTGGAACCTTGAACTGCGCTAAAGGGCTTCGGCGGCGTGGTCTGCCAGGCGCGAGCGCTCGCCGCGCATGAGCGTGACGTGCCCGCTGTGTGCCCAGCCCTTCATACGGTCCACCACGTAGGTCAGGCCCGAGCTGCCCTCGGTCAGATAAGGCGTGTCGATCTGGGCGATATTGCCCAGGCAGACCACTTTGGTCCCCGGTCCGGCGCGGGTAATCAGCGTCTTCATCTGCTTTGGCGTCAGGTTCTGCGCCTCGTCGATGATGAGGTATTTGTGTATGAATGTGCGCCCGCGCATGAAATTGAGCGACTTGACCTTGATGCGCGAGCGAATCAGATCGCGCGTGGCTGCGCGTCCCCATTCGCCGGCCTCATCGTCGGTCTTGTTTAGAACGTCGAGATTGTCCTCGAGCGCTCCCATCCACGGGTTCATCTTCTCTTCCTCGGTTCCGGGGAGGAAGCCAATGTCCTCTCCCACCGGGACCGTCACGCGGGTCATGATGATCTCGGTGTAGACCTTGTGCTCCAGCGTCTGCATAAGTCCCGCGGCCAGAGTGAGCAGCGTCTTCCCCGTGCCGGCCTGCCCGAGAAGGGTCACGAAATCGATCTGAGGGTTCATCAGCGCGTTCAACGCGAAAATCTGCTCGCGGTTGCGCGCGATGATGCCCCACACGTTGTGGCGCTGCTGCGCATAATCGCGGAGCGTCTGCAGAACCGCCGTCTTGCCATTGGCTTCCTTGACCTGGGCGTAGAACGGGCGATCTCCCTCCAGATAGACGAACTCGTTCACCAGCAGCTTTGAGCACAGCGGACCCTGCACGCGGTAGAAGGTTTGACCTGCCTGCTGCCAGGACTCCATGTCGCGCCCGTGCTGGTCCCAGAAGTCGGTCGGCAACTCGCGCGTCCCGGAATAAAGAAGGTCGGTGTCCTCAAGGACCTTGTCGTTGAAGTAATCCTCCGCCGAAAGACCCAATGCATGCGCCTTGATGCGCATGTTGATGTCCTTCGATACGAGAATAACCTCACGGCCGGGATGAGTGTCCTGCAGGTGCCTGACGACGGAGAGAATCTGGTTGTCGACCTTGCCGCTCGCGAGCCGTGCCGGCAGCTCGCCGGTGATAGCCTCGGTCTGCAGGAAAACCCGACCGGTCGCGGTCTTGTCGCCGTGGAGTGCCAGGGCGATGCCATCGGCGATCTTGCCCTCGGAGTGGTTGATCAACTCATCGAGGAACCGGCTTGCCTGCCGTGCGTTGCGCGAGACTTCCGACATCCCCTTCTTGTTGTTGTCGAGCTCCTCCAGTATGGCCATCGGGATATAGAGATCGTGCTCTTCGAAGTGGAACAGGCAGGTGGGGTCATGCATGAGGACGTTGGTGTCGAGCACGAAAAGCCGGGTCGCGGAGGAGGGGAGACGACTGATGACAGCACTGGTTTTGCGGTGGATCATGAACCTCCCTAATCGAGTTTCAATTTTCGAGTTTTGAGTTCAAAGTTCCAGGCTTAATAGTGTGAAATTTCTTAATCCACCGCCGTCCAAACTGGAAACTGGAAACTGGAAACTGGAAACTGGAAACTGGAAACTGGAAACTGGAAACTGGAAACTTTCGCTCATTCATTTGATCGACTTGACGAACTCGAGCACTTCCTGCGCGTGCCCTGGCACCTTGACTCCGCGCCATTCTCGCCGCACGATCCCGCCGGCATCGATGACGAAAGTGCTGCGCTCGATGCCGCGCACCTTTCTGCCGTACATGTTTTTCATCTTGATGACGGCGAACGCCTTGCAGGCGATTTCGTCGGCGTCGGAAAGCAGGTCGAACGGGAAGCCCATCTTGGCCTTGAAATTCTCGTGTGATCTCAGGCTGTCGCGCGATATCCCGTAAACGGCGCACCCGAGCCGCGCGAACTCGGAATGAAGGTCTCGAAACTGCTGGCCTTCAGTCGTGCAAGCGGGAGTGTTGTCTTTCGGATAAAAGTAGAGGACGAGAGGCTTGCCTTTGGCGCTCGTGAGGCGGAAGGTCTCGCCGCCGGTGGCGGGCAATTCGAAGTCAGGCGCTGGCTGATCTAGCATTCTTCAGTTCGGGTATCCGTCGTGCGACGGCCCCGTGTAATGTTGACCGAAAGCGTTCACCGACGCAAGTTAAGCCAGAAACTCCCGGCCTTGCACCGAGACAGGGCGGCGGCAACCCGGCAGGATTTGCGTCTCGACTATGCTGCGCGGCAGGCTTGCTGCGTCGAGCCCGGTTGCGTAATCCTGAAGCGCAACCAGCTCATAGCCGAGCGCGCGCCATCCCGAGAGCAGCGTGCGCAGAACTGGCTCGAATACGGTGCCTTCCACTTCGGCGCGCAGGGTGTAGACATGCCCGGTCTCCGGCGGATCGCGGCTCAACTCCAGCAGCCGTTCCGCGGCAGTTGCAGTGGTGACGCCTTTGGATCCTAGCACTTCGTCGAGCGTGGGCAGTGTCGTCGGAAGCTGCGGACAGGCAACGATTTCCCCGTCGAGGATTGGCACGAAGGGGCCGCTGCCGCGGGTATCCGACCCATGCCGGAAGCCGAGGCGTTGCGTCTGCCGGAAGGCGTAGCGGTTCATGAGCCAGCCCGGCGCGCCGTGCGAGAGCGCAGGCGTGCCAAGAATTTCCTCGAAACGTTGGCAGGCGCGAGTCATCGCGCCGTGAGTCCATGCGGCATCGCCCCGAAGGCTGTGATGCAGCCAGGCGACGCGGTCGTACGCATGAATTCCGGGCTCGAATCCTTCATCACGGACGGCGCGCATGACGTCGGCGCAACGGGCGCCGATGTCCGCGGCTGGCAGGAGCGTTCCGGAGAGCAATGCCGGGAGCCCATAGCAGCGAAATCGCGGGACACGTGGCAGCGTGCCGAGGGCGCGACCGGTGCGATCGGGCCCCAGGCTGAACAAAAAAGTTGCGCCCGCGCCATGCTCCTTTAGCACGGATAGCAGGCGCGGGACCGCTTCCCGGGTTCCGCGCAGCGTGGCCACTTCGATGCGGAGCGCGAGCTTCACAAGATCCGTAAATCGTGCATCGTGAATCGCGAATCGACGGGATTCATCAGGCCCCCGGGAGTGTTGATTTCTTTTCGGCTTCGATACAGCGGCGCGCCAGCGACTGGAATTCATGCTCGTCTGCACCGAGCGCGGCCAATTTCAAGGCGCGCGGCAGCGCAGGGTAGTGCTTCGTGATCGCGCGCGTATAGGCGGGGTCGTAATGTTTCACCAGCAGATCCGCGGTGAGCTCGTCCCACTGCCGTGCCAGGGCGAGTTCCCGCCAGCGGTCGATCACCGCGCGCCCGTGCAGCGAGGTCAGGCACTCGAGTTTCGCGATGAGTTTCTCGGGTTGTTCGAGGAAATGCGCGTACTCCTCCTTGAGCAATGCCACTCGAACCGGCAGGGTCGCTTCGATGACGACACACTCGCTCACCCACATCGACGCGATCAAGGCCTCGGGTACGCGCAGGTCTCCGACTTTTTTGCTCTCGGCTTCGACGTAGACAGGGCGCTTCGCATCGAATCGATGCAATGCGCTCCAGATGCGGCTCTCGAATAATTTCTGCGACGGCTGGGCTTCCTCGGGAAGTCCGCCCAGCACGGATCCGCGATGGGCAGCGAGTGCCTCGAGGTCGAGCACCTGACTGCCCGCATCGCCGAGCGCGTGCAGCAGCCGGCTCTTGCCCGTACCGGTAAGGCCGCATACGACACGCCAGCTGAATTTGCGCGGTAGCGCGGAGAGGTCGGCCACCACTGCCCGGCGATAGGCCTTGTAGCCGCCGTCGAGCCGGCCAACGCGCCAGCCAATCTGGGCCATCACGTGCGCGAACGCTCCGCTGCGTTCGCCACCGCGCCAACAGTAGAACACCGGACGCCATTCGCGCGGGCGGTCGAGAAAACGCGCCTGAATGTAGCGTCCAATATTCGCGCTGACGAGCGCAGCGCCGATCTTCTTGGCTTCGAAGGGCGAGACTTGCTTGTAGAGGGTGCCCACCCGGGCGCGCTCGGCGTCGTCGAGGATGGGGCAGTTCACCGCCCCCGGAATGTGGTCTTCCCCGAACTCGGACTCGGAGCGAACGTCGATCAACTCGTCAAATTCGGGCAGTTGTGCTACGGTAACGATCGCTGGTCCACGCACGGAATTTCCTGTCGCATCGCATTTTCCTGGCAGCTCGGTTTGTGATGATTGCGCGCGCCAGCACACAGTTTAAGGTACACCCATGAACAAGCCTTCAGAAGTCGCGCCCGTCCGCCTGACGCAACTGTCGCATGGCGGCGGGTGAGGGTGCAAGCTCACGCCAGCGTTGCTGAGCGAAGTTCTTGCAGGCACACCGGTCGCCAAGGCCTTTCCGGACCTGCTGGTCGGCACTGAGTCGAGCGACGATGCGGCGGTCTATCGCCTGAACGACACGCAGGCAGTGGTCGCAACGACCGATTTCTTCATGCCGATCGTGGACGACCCTTACGATTTCGGCCGTATTGCCGCCACCAATGCGATCTCGGATGTGTACGCGATGGGCGGAAAGCCTTTTATGGCGCTGGCCTTGCTGGGCATCCCGGTCGGCAAGCTGCCCGTTGATGCGGTGCGCGCCATCGTTGCGGGCGGCCATGACGTCTGCGCCGGTATCGGCATTCCCATCGCGGGCGGGCACTCGATCGACGCACCAGAGCCGATGTACGGGCTGGTCGTGCTGGGGCTGGTGCACCCGGACCGGGTAAAGCGCAACGACCGCGCACGTGAGGGCGATGTGCTGATCCTGGGCAAGGGGCTGGGCGTGGGCATCCTCAGTGCCGCACTGAAGAAGGGCGAGCTGCGGGATAAGGCCTACCAGCAGATGATTGACTCGACGACGCAGCTCAACACGCCGGGTCCGGAGTTGTCCGCGATGGATGGCGTTCACGCTCTCACCGATATCACGGGCTTCGGCCTGCTCGGGCATTTGCTGGAGATTTGCCGGGGCTCGAAGCTCCAGGCCCGCGTGAGTTTCAAGGCGATTCCGCTCCTGTCCGCGGCGCGGCACCTGGCGCAGGATGGCTACACCACGGGCGCGTCCGACCGGAACTGGACGAGTTACGGTTCCGCCGTCGAGACGCCAAGCGGCCAACCGGTCTGGGAACGAAATATTCTCACGGATCCCCAAACCAGCGGCGGGCTGTTGGTCGCCTGCGACGCCGCGAGTGCGCCAACGGTGCTGGAGATCTTCAGGAAGCAGGGATTCAATCAAGCGGCCGTCATTGGATCGTTTCTAGCCGGAGAGGCGAGGGTCGTCGTCACCTAGAGGCGGTCATCAGTGACCACTGATCGGTGAGCTGTTGCCCGCAAGAAAAGCCGCGTGTCTTCTGCGTGAGCTAACACCGTTCACTTGCGTTCGAGCAAGGGCTCAAGCTTAGGCCAGATGTTCTCGAGTATCCTTGGCTGCGCGGCCGCCGTCGGATGGATATTGTCATCCTGCATGAGCTCGCGGCGGTCTCCAATTCCCTGGAGTATGTAAGGCACCAGCGGGACGCGGTGCTGCTTGCCGACCGCGACGAATACGCCCTCGAAATCTAGAGCATAGCGCGGCCCATAATTCGGCGGCACCCGGATACCCACGAGCAGCACTCGCGCGCCACTGCCCTTGGCTGCCGTCACGATGCGCGAGAGATTCGCCTTCATCTGGCTGACCGGCAGGCCGCGCAAGCCATCGTTGCCCCCGAGGGCAACGATGACGACGGCCGGGCGCTCGCGCTCCAGCGCTTCCCCAATCCGGGTCGCCCCTCCGCTGGTAGTTTCGCCAGAAATACTGGCATTTACGACGCTATAATCGAACCTTTTTTGCTTCAGACGCTCTTCTAGTAGGGAGACCCAGCCTTCCCTGGGGCCAATGCCGTAGGCAGCGGAAAGGCTGTCGCCCAGGACGAGCAGAGTCGCGGCGTAGCCCGCGCCGCTGGCGAACCACAGCAGAACGGCAAATAAAAGCTTTCTTATGATTGAGCGCATTGATGAGCCGATCGTTCGCGCAGCGGGACTGACCAAGATCGTCCCCAACGGCGACTCGACTCTCACGATTTTGCAGGATATCGACCTTGCCGTCATGCCCGGTGAGGCAGTGGCCGTCGTCGGGGCATCAGGATCGGGCAAATCCACTTTGCTTGGGTTACTCGCGGGACTGGATACGGCATCGCGGGGCAGCGTGCGCCTGGACGGCGTCGAGCTCTTTGCGCTGGATGAGGACGGGCGCGCCGCGCTGCGCAAGCGTCTGGTCGGTTTCGTCTTCCAGTCTTTCCAGCTGCTCGCGCCGCTGACCGCCCTGGAGAACGTCATGCTGCCGCTCGAGCTTGCCGAGCAGGGCGACGCCGAGGTTCAGGCGCGGGCGATGCTCGAGCGGGTGGGCCTGGGCGACCGGCTCGGCCATTACCCCAAATACCTCTCTGGCGGCGAGCAGCAGCGCGTTGCGCTGGCGCGCGCGTTCGTCGTTCAGCCCAAGGTGCTCTTCGCTGACGAGCCAACCGGGAATCTCGACGCCGCCACCGGAAAGGGCATCATCGATCTGTTGTTCGCCTTGAATGCGGAGCACGGGACCACATTGGTCCTGGTCACGCACGACGAAATGCTCGCCGGTCGGTGCGCGCGCCAAATCCGCCTCGCGGGCGGACGCGTCGTCGACGGAGAACGGTGATGGGACGCATCGGCATTGCCTGGCGCATGCTCGCTCGGGACTGGCGCGCAGGCGAGCTCAAGCTCCTTGCGCTCGCGCTCGTCGTGGCGGTGACGAGCGTCACCAGCGTGTCTTTCTTCGCTGACCGCGTGCGCCAAGCGCTGGTGCGCGATGCCCATCAACTGCTCGGCGGCGACCTGCTGATCACCGCAGACCATCCACTCGAGCTGCAATTTATTGCGGAAGCGCAGCGCCGGGGGCTGACCGTTGCCCTTCGCACCCGTTTCATCAGCATGTCCCGCTACGGAGAGGCGATGCAGCTCACCGGGGTTAAGGCTGTGAGCGAGAATTACCCGGCGCGCGGCAAGCTGCGCATCGCACCGGCGCCCAATGCACCGGATGCGGACGCGGGCGGAGGGCCACCGTCGGGGAGCGTGTGGATCGACGAGCGCCTCGCCGCCGCGCTGAACGCCCGGGTCGGAATGCAACTGGAATTGGGCGCGGCGCAATTCGATATCGGCGCCATCCTGACGCTCGAGCCCGACCGCGGAGTCAGTTTCTTCAACCTCGCGCCGCGGCTCATCATGAACGTGGCCGACGTGCCCCGCACCGAGTTGATCCAGGTGGGAAGCCGCGTGCGCTACGGGCTCCTGGTCGCGGGCGAACGCGAGGTGGTAGAGGCCTACAAGCGCTGGGCCAAGGCCCGGATCGGCCGCGGCGAGCGGCTGGAAGGCCTCGATTCGGCCCGGCCTGAGATCCGCGCGGGCCTCGACCGGGCGCAACAGTTCCTCGGCCTGACGGCGTTGCTGGCGGTGATTCTCGCTGCCGTTGCGATTGGTCTTGCCACGCGGCGCTACACGCGGCGCCACTTCGACAACTACGCAGTGATGCGCTGCCTGGGGGCGAGCCAGTGGCAGCTGTTCTGGCTGTTTGCGTGGGAATTCACCGCGCTCGGGCTGATCGCCTCGGCGATAGGTTGCGCGCTGGGCTTCGGCACGCAGCAGCTGCTGGCGGGCGGCCTCACGGAGTTTGTCGCCGCCGAATTGCCTCCGCCCTCGTGGGTTCCCGCAGCGCAGGGCGTGCTGCTGGCCTTTGTGCTGCTGCTGGGTTTCGCCCTGCCGCCGCTGATGCAACTGAAGGACGTGTCAGCGCTGCGCGTGCTGCGTCGGGACATCGGCCCCCCGCGCGAGCGCCAGCTCGTTTCCTACGCGGCCGGCTTTGTGGCGCTCACTGGGCTCGTGCTGTGGCAGGCTGGAGACGCGATGCTCGGCGGCTACGTGCTCGGTGGGTTCGCAATGGCGGCCATCGCCTTCGCGGTCATCAGTTACGGTGCGCTCAGGCTGATCGCCGGCACGGGCGCATTGGGCGGCATCGCCTGGCGCTACGGGTTGGCTAACCTCAGGCGCCGCGCGTCGCAGAGCACGGTGCAAATATTGGCGCTCGCGCTGGGATTGACGGCGATCCTGCTGCTTACCGTAACCCGCGCCGATCTGCTCGCTGCCTGGCGCGCAAAAACGCCGCCGGACGCGCCGAATCGTTTCATACTGAACATTCAGCCGGAGCAACGCGAGCCACTGGCGCGTTTCTTCCGCGAGCGCAACCTGCCGCCTGTCACGATCTACCCGATGATCCGTGGCCGGCTGCTGGCGATCAACGGCGTGGAAGTCAGCGCGGAGCGCTACGATGAGGAGCGCACCCGGCGCCTGGTCGAGCGGGAGTTCAATCTTTCCTACATGAACGAGCTTCCGGCGCACAACCGGATCGAGGCGGGGCGCTGGTTTACGGCGGCGGACCGCGCAAGCGGCGCGTTCTCGGTGGAGCAGGGGATTGCGAAGAGGCTGGGAATCGAGGTCGGTGACCGGCTCACCTGGTCCGTGGGGGGGCGTTCGTTCACTGCGCCGGCCACGAACATACGCAAGCTCGACTGGGATTCGATGCAGGTCAATTTCTTCGTCATCGCCACCCCGCCGCTGCTCGAGCGCTACCCGACGAGTTACATCACGAGCTTTCACCTCGGGGGCTCGCACGCGGCGGATATGAACGAGTTGACGCAAGCGTTTCCCAATCTCACGGTGGTCGATATGAGCGTGATCCTGCGCCAGGCGCTGGCCGTGATTGAACGCGTCGTCCAGGCCGTACAGGTGGTGTTCCTGTTCGCACTTGCCGCAGGCCTGCTGGTGCTCTATGCGGCGCTCATGGCCACGGAGGACGAGCGCGTGCGCGAGGCCGCGTTGCTGCGGGCGCTCGGTGCAAGCCGTTCTCAGGTCACGGCCGCTCAACGCGCCGAATTCATCGCCATCGGGCTGGCCGCGGGAATCCTCTCGGCCGCGGGCGCGGCCGGGATCGGCGCCTTGCTCGCCGAGCGCGTGCTGAGCCTCCCGTATTGGCCGAATCCCTGGCTGTGGCTGTGGGGTCCAGCTCTGGGCGCCGCCTGCGTTGCGGTCAACGCATTGGCCGGTGCGCGTGCTGCACTGTCGCGCCCGCCGGTAACGGCCCTGCGGGAGGCCGAGTAGCGCGCCCAAGCAGGTATACTTGGGCAACTTGGGAACGGCGCTCGACATCCTGATCGCGCTTGGCCTCCTGGCTCTGCTGGGGCTGGTCGTGGCGCTCTACCTCAAGCTCACGGGGCTCGAGCGCGCGCAGTCCGCGCAGCAGGGTGAGATCCTCGAGGAGAAGCACCGGGCGATGCTTCGCGACCTGCACGAGGGCCTCGCCAAACAGTCCGACCGCGTGGGCTCGGTGCTGGGCGAAAGCTCTGAGCGGCTGCGTGCGCGTGTTGCCGAAGAGCTGACCCAGACCCGCGAGTCCGTCCACGCCCTGCAGCTTGCCCTGTCACGGAGCCTGTCGGAGAGCCGCGAAGCGATGCTGGGGCGGCTTGCCGACACCACGCAAGCGCTTACCGGTAAGATCGACGAGCGGCTGGAGCAGATCTCGGGCAAGGTTAACGAGCGCCTCGACGAGGGATTCCGCAAAACCAACGAGACTTTCGTGAGCGTCATGGCGCGGCTTGCGACCATCGACGAGGCGCAGAAGAAGATAGAGACCCTGACGGGCAGCGTCGTCAGCCTCCAGGAGTTGCTCGGGGACAAGCGCTCCCGCGGCGCCTTTGGCGAGGTTCAGCTGGAAGCGCTGGTCCGCAATGTGCTGCCGCCGGCAGCATTCGAGATGCAGTACACGCTGTCGAACGGCATGCGCGCTGACTGCGTGTTGAAGCTGCCGGACCCAACGGGGCTTGTGTGCGTTGATTCGAAGTTCCCGCTCGAGAACTATCACCGTATGCTCGCGCCGGACACGAATGATGTCGACCGCGCCCTGGCGCAGCGCCAGTTCCGTGCCGACGTTAGAAAGCACGTCGATGACATTTCGAGCAAGTACATCCTCGCCAACGAGACTTCGGACGGCGCAGTCATGTTCGTTCCGGCCGAGGCGGTGTTTGCGGAAATCCATGCCTACCACGCGGAGGTCGTCGATTATGCCAACGGCAAGCGGGTGTGGATCGTGTCCCCGACCACGCTCATGGCGGTTCTCAATACGGCGCGCGCCGTCCTCAAGGACGTCGAGACACGCAAGCAGATTCACGTCATTCGGGAGGCCCTCGCACGGCTCGCGGTCGAGTTCAATCGCTTCGACGACCGGCTAAAGGACCTCGCGCGTCACATCCGGCAGGCTCACGAAGATGTCGAGAAGATACAGGTCACGGGCGGCAAGATCACGCAGCAGTTCCTGCGCATCGAGTCGGCCGAGGTTGACGAGTTGGAGTCCATGTCCCCCAAGGTGGTTGAGCTGCGGGAGGAAAACAAGGGTAGCAAGTGAGTTTTTGGGCCAACAACAATGGATTGGTTGCGAAACTGGCGCCGCAAACGGGTTCTCAGCCGTGCCAAGCTCGACGAGGGGTTGTGGCGCTCGGTCCTCGCGCGCTATCCGTTTACGAGAGCGCTCTCGAGCGCAGAGTCCGCCCGGCTGCGCGAGCGCGCCGTTCTGTTTCTGAACGAGAAATCGATTGCCGGCGCGGGAGGGCTCGACGTGCGTGACGAAATACGCATGTGCGTTGCTGCGCAGGCCTGTATGCTCGTGCTCAACCTCGATCTTGATTTTTTTCGGGGGTGGGTGGAGGTGATCGTTTATCCCGACGAGTTTCTTGTCGACTACGAGTTCGTTGATGACGACGGCATCGCTCATCAGGTCAGGGGGGCCTTATCTGGTGAATCATGGCTGGCGGGGCCGGTGATTCTCTCCTGGGCGGATGCCGAGCGGGGCGGCGACGGCTATAACGTCGTAATCCACGAGTTTGCGCACAAGCTCGACATGCTGAACGGGGATGCCAACGGCTTCCCGCCGTTGCACGCCGACATGGACCGGGCGCGCTGGTCCGCCACCTTCGGTGCCGCTTACGAGGAATTTTGCGCGCGGGTCGAGCGGCGCGAGGAGACCGCAATTGACCCCTATGCCGCGGAAAACCCGGCGGAATTTTTCGCGGTGCTGAGCGAAGCATTTTTCGAGACGCCGGACGCGGTGCGGAGCGAGTATCCTGCGGTCTACGGCGAGCTGGCTGCCTTCTACCGACAGGATCCGGCGCTGCGCCTGTCGCGGATGACAATGTCTTAAAAAAGATGGCCCTCAACCGACCCATGAATCCGCCGAAGCCCCGATCGCAGTACCTGCTGGTGTTCAGTTTCGGATTGTTGCTGCTGGTGCTGACGGCGCTTATGGCGCTGGGAATGACGCGAATCGAGTCGTTCAACAGCCGGCTGAACGAGGTAACGGATTCGCAGAGCCGCAATATCGGCACGGTATCCGAGCTATTCCTGAGCAACGGGCAGCGCGTCTCGATCATCGACCGGATTTTTGCGGCTGCGACCCCGGAAGAACGCGCGGACGTCCATGCCCGGTATCGCCGGACGATTGAAATCTACAACCGTGCGGTCACGAGTCTGCGCGAGCTGCCGGTCTCCGCCGCGAGCCGTGCGGCACGCGACGATGCGATCAGGGCCGCAGCGCTTGCCCGGGGCGTGGGAGAGGAAATTGTCCAGCTCCTGCTCAAAGGGCAGGTCGCGCCTGCCTCCGAACTCAATCTTACGCAGGCCGTGCTGACGGACGGCCGCCTGCAGGAAACTCTTTACCGGCTGCTCGAAGCCAACCACAGCGCCACGGCGCAGGCCGTCGCCGTCGCGAACCAGGGCATGCGTAACGGCTTTTTGCTGATCGGCGCCGGTGGCCTGTTCGCGCTGCTGGCGGGCGCGGTGATCGCCCTGCTGGTGATCCGGGTGGTCGCGGCCACCGAGGCAAACCTCGAACACGAGAAGGAGCTGGCCGAGGTCACGCTCCACTCGATCGTCGATGGTGTGATCACCACCGACGCTTCGGGGCGCGTGGACTACCTCAACCCGGTGGCCGAGCGCTATCTGGGGTGGAGCACCCAGGACGCGCACGGGAAGCCGCTCGCCGAGGTCTACCGCGTCATCGACGAGCGGAGCGGAAACGGGATCGATCCGCTCGCCGGCGGCGCGGATGCGGCGGCCGAGGACGAGCCCGTTTCGGTGCGCCTCGTCGACCGCAAGGGGCGCGAATGCCCGATCCGCTACTCGCACGCGCCGATACGGGGGCGCGACGGCACCGTGCACGGAATGATCGTGGTCTTCCACGACGTGAGCCAGGTCCGCGCAATGGCGCAGCAGCTGATCTGGCAGGCGAGCCATGACGCGCTCACGGGTCTGGTCAACCGGCGCGAATTCGAGCGGCGTCTCTCGGAGCTCATCGACACGGCGAAGACCCAGGGCAAGGAGCATGCGCTGCTCTACCTCGACCTGGACAATTTCAAGGCGGTGAACGATACCTGCGGGCATGCCGCCGGCGACGAGCTGCTGCGGCAGCTGACGTCATTGATGCAGACCAAGATGCGCGGCAGCGATACGCTCGCGCGTCTCGGTGGCGACGAGTTCGGGGCGCTGCTGGAATCATGCCTGACCGAACAGGCGGTGCGCGTTGCCAATGCCCTGCGTGAAACCATCCGCGAGTTCCGCTTCGTCTGGCAGGACAAGACCTTCAGCGTGGGGGTGAGCATCGGACTCGTCCCGCTCAATGCGGAGAGCCGGGATGCAAACAACGTGCTCACGCTTGCTGACGTGTGCTGCTACGAAGCGAAGAACCGGGGCCGTGATCGCGTGCAGGTCTACCGTCCGCAGGACCGCGACTACACCGGTCGACACAGCGATCTCCAGGTAGTGTCCCAGATCAACCGTGCGTTCGAGCTGGGCCAGTTCCGGCTCTACCGCCAGTTCATCATGCCCGTGAATCCGGCGCGCGGGATGCCGCCGCATCACGAAGTGCTGGTGCGGATGCTGGACCGCGCGGGCAATCTCATTCCGCCGACCGGATTCATGCCGGCGGCCGAGCGCTATAACCTGCTCACTTCGATCGAGCGCTGGGTCGTGAGCACGCTGGTCGAGTATCTTCACCGGCAATGGCTGAGCGGAGGCATCCCGCGCGAAACCGACGCGCATGGAGAGCGGGGCTTCTACTCTGTAAACATTTCAGGCGCGAGCATCAACGACAAGAGCTTCCCGGACTTTCTCCGGAACCTGCTGACGCGCTACGAGCTGCCGCACGGGCTGCTGTGCTTCGAGATCACCGAGACGACAGCCATCTCGAACCTCACCAAGGCGGCCGAGCTGATGCATGAGCTCAAGGGCATGGGCTGCCGTTTCGCGCTGGATGATTTTGGCACTGGCATGTCATCGTTCGCCTATCTGAAGTATTTGCCTGTGGACTACCTGAAGATTGCAGGCATGTTCATCAAGGACATGGAAACCGATCCGATGGACCATGCGATCGTGGATTCGGTGAACCGTATTGGCCATATCCTCGGGATGCAGACCGTTGCCGAGTCCGTGGAGGACGCGGCAACGCTCTCGCGTTTGAAGGAAATGGGTGTCGACTACGCGCAGGGCTACTTCATCTCCGAGCCGGAGGCGCTCGGCGCCGAGTCCGGCCACGAACGGGCCGTTCTTTCAGCGTAACGGTTGGCTGCATGAGCGGGCGCTATATTCTGGCCGCCGACGTTGGCGGCACGCGCACGACGGTTGCTCTTGCGCTGGAGGGCAAGCCCTGGCCCGGTGTCGCTACCGAGGCCGTCTACGAGAGTCAGCGTTTCGAGAGCCTGAAGACCATCATCGAGGATTTTCTGGCCCGGCCGGATGTGGCACCGCACCGCAACGGCGTGCTCGCGGCGTGCCTTTCTGTCGCGGGGCCGGTTGCGATGAACAGCGTGACGCTGACCAACCTGGGCTGGAAGGTGAGGGGCGATGCGCTGGCAGCGGAGCTCGGGGTGCCCGAGGTCAGGCTGCTCAACGACTTTGCGGCGGCCGGAATGGGGATTCCGCGACTTGCGCCCACGGAACTCGAGACGCTGCAAGAGGGCTATCCGGTTGCCCGAGGCACGAGGCTCGTCATCGGGGCCGGAACCGGTCTTGGCACGGGTTTCCTGACCGCTCACGGCGAGGGCTACGTGGCGCATGCCTCGGAAGCCGGCCACATCGATTTCGCGCCCTTGGACGAATTGCAGGACCGGTTGCTCGTATATCTGCGCCGCACGTTCGGACGGGTATCGTACGAGCGTGTGGTGTCTGGCCCGGGGCTGATGCGTATATTCAGCTTTCTGCAGGAATCCGGCGCAGGCATTCCCTCGAAGCAGCTGCAGGAAGCCGCGCGCAACAATGCCGACACGGCCGGAGTCATCGGCGAGTTCGGCCTCGCGAAACGCGATCCGCTCGCGGTGCGTGCTCTGGATGTGTTTGCGAGCGCCTACGGGGCCTTCGCCGGCAATATGGCGCTTGCGACACTCGCCCGGGGCGGGGTCTATCTGGCAGGCGGGATTGCGCCAAAACTGGCGACGAAGCTCAAGGACGGGACCTTCACGCGGGCATTCACCGGCAAGGGCCGCTTCGCCGACCTTCTCTCGACCATTCCGGTTAGCATCATCATGAACCCGCGGGTCGGGCTCCTGGGCGCCGCGACCGAAGCGCAGCGGATGCTCGGCTGAGAGCGGGCGCGCGCGGCGTCACGCCGGCGGGTGGCTCTCGAGCGCGGCGAGATCCGCCTCGGTGTTGATATTGCTGAACGCCGCCGGGTTGTCGTCGAAAGCGACCTCGGCGACCTTGAGCCGCGCGTACCACGCGTCGATCTTGCGGCCTCCGCCCGCCAGGAATTCCGTCAGGCTGGACGAGACGCTCTTGCGGCAAAGGCAAAAAATCGGGTGCGCCTGGGCGCCCGTCTTTGCGACCGCAAGGTCGGCTTCACCGCGCTGCATCGCGCCGTGAAGCCGCTCGATCAGATCGAGCGGCAGGTAGGGCGAGTCGCACGGCGCTGTGGCGACGAGGCCGTGGCGTGCCTCTGCCAGGGCGCTCTGCAGCCCGGCAAGCGGGCCCGCAAAGCCCTCGAGCGCGTCAGGAATGACTCGATAACCGAGTTGTGCGTATTGGTCGAGGTTCTGGTTGGCGTTGACGAGCAGCTCGTCCACCTGCGGGGCGAAGCGCTCGATGACCCACGCAATCATCGGTCTGCCGCGCAGCAGCTTGAGGCCCTTGTCCACGCCGCCCATGCGCTGGCCCCGCCCGCCCGCCAAAATCACCCCTGTGATTTTGGCGGGCGGGCGTTCAAGGTTCCGCGTTCCGCGTTCCGCGTTCAAGGTTCTACGGTCTGCGCGCCGAAATCCGGGTCGAGGGATTGACTGCTTCATGAGTGCTCAACGGTGAACCTGGAACTCTAAATTTTGAGCGGCAAATCATGCCAGCATGGTTGGCCCGATTTGCTTGACGAAGCGGTGGTTGCCGGTGAAGAGCAAATAGTGCTTCCCCACGGCGCGCCCGAGCATGGTGATGCCGACCCTGGAGGCGATTTTGTGTCCCATTTCGGTGAGCCCCGAGCGCGAGACGAGGAACGGAATCTGCATCTGTGCCGCTTTGATCACCATTTCCGAGGTGAGTCGACCGGTGGTGTAGAAGATCTTGTCGCACCCATCGACGCGGTCCAGCCACATCAGGCCCGCAATGGCATCGACGGCGTTGTGCCGCCCGACGTCTTCGACGAAATACAGGATTTCGCCGCCTGCGGCCAGCGCGCAGCCATGCACCGCACCGGCGCTCTTGTAGATCGTCTCGTGGCGCCGTACCGCGTCGAGCAACGCGTGGAGTGTCTCTTCCTTCAGGCGCACGTCGTCGCGAAGCCTGATCGAATCGATCTCATCCATGAGGTCGCCGAACATCGTGCCCTGTCCGCAGCCGGTCGTCACAGTGCGTTTGCTGAGGCGTTCGCGGAGCCCCTTGACGCCTTTGCGCGTGGTGACGGCGACCGAATCGGTTTCCCAGTCGACCTGCACGGCGGCGATTTCATCGATCGAGCCGACCAGGCGTTGATTGCGGAGATAGCCGATGGTGAGCGCCTCGGGTGCCTGCCCGAGCGTCATCAGGGTGACGATCTCGCGTTTGTCCAGATAAAGCGTAAGCGGGTGTTCTCCCGCGATCGGCGTCGCCAAACGCTCGCCGCGCTCATTGACCGCTTCGACCTCGAAGGTCAACGGGCGCCCGGCGTTCGTCAATTTTGGGCGATAGGTCTTGCCCATTCGGAATGCGGAGTTATGATTGATGAATGACGAACGAACGCAGGGTTGAAGCGGGTCGTTTCAATTCAAAACTCATCATTCAACACTCATCAGTGATCGGCGGCGTCAGCCGCCAATGTAGGACATCTCGATCTTCTTGACGCTTCCGGTGTTTGCAGTCCGGATTTCCGAGTACCGGTCCCCGCGCCGGGTCCAGATCTCCGAGATCGAGGAAGTGATATCGCCGTCGGAGGCGCCGCCGCGCAAGAGGTCGCGCACATCATGGCCAGTAGTCGCAAACAGGCAGGTGTAGAGTTTGCCGTCGGTCGAGAGGCGTATGCGGGTACAGTCCCGGCAGAACGCCTGGGTGACCGAAGCGATGAGACCGATCTCGCCGCTGCCGTCCCGATAGCGCCAGCGCTCTGCCACCTCTCCGGGGTAATTCGGATCGATAGGCTCGAGCGGCATCTCCGCGTCGATCATGCCAAGGATCTCGCGCGCAGTGATGACGTCATCCATGCGCCAGCCGTTGGTATGGCCGACGTCCATGTACTCGATGAACCGCAAAATATGGCCGGTGCCGCGGAAACGGCGTGCCATCGCCACAATGCCGTTCTCGTTCTCTCCGCGCTTCACCACCATGTTGACCTTGACCGGTGCGAGGCCGGCGGCCGCGGCGGCGTCGATGCCCTCGAGCACGCGGGTGACCGGAAAGTCCACATCGTTCATCCGGCGGAATACGGTGTCGTCGAGTGAATCGAGGCTGACGGTTACCCGATTCAGCCCGGCACTCTTGAGTGCCTGCGCCTTCTGGCGGAGGAGGGAACCGTTAGTCGTCAGTGTGAGATCGAGTCCCGGGATGGCCGCGAGCATCCCGATAAGCCGCTCGATGTTGCGCCGCACGAGCGGTTCTCCGCCGGTCAGACGGATCTTATTGACTCCCAACCCCCGAAAGATACGCGCCATGCGCGCGATCTCCTCGAAGCTGAGGATCTCCTTGCGCTCCAGAAACTGGTAGTCCTTGCCGAAAACCTCCTTCGGCATGCAGTAGACGCAGCGGAAGTTGCACCGGTCGGTTACCGAGACGCGCAGGTCTCGCACGTGGCGGCCCATCCGGTCGCGTGGCGCCGCGCCGCTGTCGCCCAATGGATTAATCATGGGTCCGGGCTGTAATGCCGCGTTTCATGGAGCGTCCGATTATGGCAAAGACGCGAAGGGCGGGCAAGGAAAACACTCATAGCGAATCAAGTATTTGGAGTCGTTTTGGGTTGCGCGTCGCGCGCGCCGGGAGCAGAATGCCCCGATGCCCGATGCCCAGATCAATCCCGGCACCGCCGCGTACTCGCTCGCGGTCACGATGGAACGTGTGCGCTTCGCAGACCGGTGGGGCACCGAAAAGTGGGAAGCCAAGAATGTCGTGCCCGACACCTCGCCCCCCGGAAGCAAGGAGCAGGTCATTCTGGACGAAGAGCGGGCGACGCAGGTACTGTTCCCGTCGATGGTGCTGCGGCTCCAACCGGCCGAGGCGGAGGGCTATTTGCTGAACCTGACTTCGCCGGACCCGAGAATATTCGTGCTGTGGCGGATGGACGGCGAGCTTGCGCGCCCGGAGCGGCTCACCGTCAGCTACAACGAAGGCACGCGCTGGGCCGATAGCGACGAGCATGTCGACAGCGTCCCGTTACCGGAAAATCTTGTTCCCTGGATCACTAAGTTTGCTGTCGCGCACTACCGGCCCGAGCCGAAGAAAGAACCGCGCTATGCGAGCAGCAAGGACAAAGGAGTAGCCTCGCGACGCCAGGGTTGACGGCGTCGGCGCGCTGAATCGTCATGGCGACCAAAGATGACAGAGAGCGGTTTATGTCGCGCTGGTCGCGCCTGAAGCAGCAGGCGCGTGACGAGCCGGAGCAGAAGGCGACGGCGAAGGAGGAGCAGACGCAGCCCGCGCCCGAGCTTCCGCCTGCCGATCAGCTCAACTTCGATTCGGATTTCAAGGCCTTCATGGACAAGCGGGTGGACGACGGATTGCGCCGGATTGCGTTGAAAAAGCTCTTCAGTGACCCTCGTTTCAATCTTACAGACGGTCTCGACGTCTACGCCGAAGACTACTCGGCGCTCGAGGATCTTCCGAAATCCGTGGTGGACACCTTGCAGCACGCCCGGCGCATCTTGCAGGGTCCCGAGCCCGAGGAGGGTGCTCGGGCCGGGACACCTACGGAAGAACAGGCGAGCCCTGAGGGGGAAGCTCAGCCCGCCGACCAAGCCGCTGCGCGGTCTGGCGACCAGCCGGCAGCCGGCGAAGAAGAAGCACCGCAGGCGCGCGCGAGCGCGGCGCAGCGCAAATCGGGTGAAAAGGACGAAGGGCACGGCTGACGATGGCGCTCGCGGGCAAGACGCTCAAGCTCTGCAATTGCAACAGGACGATGTCGCTCGATGCCAAGGCGCTGGGCAAGGCGCTGCAGGCAGGGGCGCCGCTGACGGTTTACAGCGGATTGTGCCGCAAGGAAGCGGGCATCTTCCAGGCGGCGCTCAATGACCCGGATGTGGTCGTGGCGTGCACGCAGGAAGCTGCCCTCTTCAACGAGCTTCACGAGGAATCCGCGGCCACCAGCAACGTCAAGTTCATCAATATTCGCGAGACGGGGGGCTGGTCGGACGACGGCGGCAAGGCGACGCCCAAGATCGCGGCGCTTCTGGCCTTGGCGGGGGTGCCGGACCCGGAGCCGGTCGCGACAGTCTCGTATCAGTCGGCCGGGCAATTGCTCATCATCGGCCAGGCCGACGTCGCGCTCGCCTGGGCGGAAAGACTGGCGGGCCAGCTCCAGGTGAATGTGCTGATTGTCGGCGAGAGCGCCCGCGCCGAGATGCCGCTGGAGCGGCGCTATCCGGTCTTCTCGGGCCGCGGCGTCGGGCTGACGGGTTATCTCGGTGCTTTCGAAGCAACTTGGGAGCAGGCGAACCCGATCGACCTGGAGCTCTGCACGCGCTGCAATGCGTGCATCGCGGTTTGCCCGGAAGCTGCCATCGATTACGGCTACCAGGTCGACCTCGACAAATGCAAGTCGCACCGAAAATGCGTGACGGCCTGCGGGGCGATCGGCGCGATCGACTTCGAGCGTGCCGAGCGTAGGCGCAGCGATCGCTTTGACCTGGTCCTGGACCTGTCCCCGGAGCCCCTGATCAAAGTGTCGCAACCCCCGCAGGGCTATAGCGCGCCAGGACGCGACGCGCTCGAGCAAGCCCTGGCAGTGACGCAACTCGTGGCACTGGTGGGCGAGTTCGAAAAGCCGAGGTTCTACGCGTACAAAGAAAGTATCTGTGCCCACAGCCGCTCGGGGATCGTCGGCTGCCGGCGCTGCGTCGACGTCTGCTCGACACACGCCATTCGCAGCGATGTCGACGGCAACCGGGTGGCTGTGGAGCCCCACCTTTGCATGGGGTGCGGCGGTTGTGCCAGCGTATGCCCGTCAGGTGCAATGAGCTATGCGTATCCGCGCGTCGCCGATTTGGGCGCCCGCGTCAAGACCGTTCTCCAGACCTATTCCCGCGCGGGCGGGCGCGATCCCGTTTTGCTGTTCCACAACACGGGCGACGGGCGTGATTCGATCGGGCGGCTGGCTCGCCGTGGCAGGGGTCTTCCGGCCAACGTCATCCCTCTCGAGGTCCACCACATCGCGTCCCTGGGTCTGGACGCCATGTTGGGCTGTATCGCGCTGGGGGCGAGCGGCGTGCGCCTGATGTCGGCCGGATCCGAGGCGCAGGAATATCTTGCGGCGCTGCGGGCGCAGATGACCCATGCCGGCGAAATTCTGTCAGGCCTGGGTTATGGCGAGGGCCACGTGGACTTGATCGAGGCCGGGGATGCGGTTGCGCTCGAGAACGCGGTTTGGAACCTGCCTCAGATCCGCAGTGCTCCGCCAGCAACGTTCAATCTGTCGAACGATAAGCGCGCAACGCTCGAATTCGTATTTGAGCATCTGCACCAACATGCGCCGCAGCCGCGGGAAGAAGTGGCGCTTTCCGGCGGCGCGCCTTTTGGGCGTGTGGCCGTAAACCGGCAACGCTGCACGCTGTGCCTCGCGTGCGTAGGCGCCTGTCCCGAAGGAGCGCTGCTCGACGCGAAGGACGCGCCCCAGCTGAAATTCATCGAGCGCAACTGCGTGCAGTGCGGTCTGTGCGAGAAGACCTGCCCTGAGAACGCCATCTCGATTGCGCCGCGGCTTTTGCTGGGACGAGAAGCGCAGAGCGCGGTCGTGTTGAACGAGGCCGAACCCTACAACTGCGTGCGTTGCGGCAAGCCATTTGCAACCCGCCAGATGATCGACAACATGCTTGGCCGGCTGGCCTCGCATTCCATGTTCGCGACGGCGGGTGCTCAGCAGCGTCTGCAGATGTGCGCGGACTGCCGTGTCATCGACATGATGGAGAACAAAGGCGAGACGAGCGTTTTTGACTATTTCGAGCCGGGCGGAAAGGGCCGCGCGTGACGGGCCCGTATGCGAACACCGCGCGCGACGATGCGCTTCGGGCCCAGGACGAGGCGCGGGCAAATGTCTACGCGATCATCGGGCGTTTTTTTTACGACGCGCCTGACGAGTCATTGGTCGCGGCGATCGCTCGAGGCGGCGGTGAGGACGACGCGGAGAGCGGAGCGCTGGCTCGCGCCTGGCGCGAGTTGCGCGAGACCTGTGGGGCGGCTGACCCGCCGGCTCTCCGGCGGGAATTCGATAACCTTTTCGTCGGCGTGGGTAAATGTGAAATCACGCCCTTCAGTTCCCATTACGTGAAAGAGGCGGCGCCGGACCGCCACCTTGTGCGGTTGCGCCAGGCGCTCGAGTCATGGCGCCTGGAAAAACGCGGCGCACAAACGGAATCCGAAGATCACGTGTCCGGTCTCTGCGACGTGATGCGGCTTCTGGTAGTCGATAGCCGTTCGCTTGATGAACAAAATCTGTTTTTCAGCGAGTTTGTGTACCCGGGGCTGGTGCCGTTCTGCGAGGCCATCGGGAAATCTCCGAACGCGTCATTCTATCGTTGCGTTGCACAATTCACGCTCGCCTTCCTGGCCCTCGAGAGAACGGCGTTCGACATGGAGGACGGCTAGCCGTCGGTTGGCGACTCCCTGTTTCGTCCTAGACAGGGCCTTGCAAATGCGCATCTGCAAACAAAAAGCCGCGAAACCGGACGTGCGAGATATCCCGGACGAGTCGCCCAACTCACGTCGCGGTTGATTGCGTTGGTGACGCAAGGTAAATTGGCTTCATGTTAGACAAGGTCCGCGACGTGCGCACACCGATCCCTTTCGAGGAGCGTCCAATGAAGAATACAGACCGTAAACTTTCCCGCCGAAACTTCCTGATCGGACTGGGTGCAGGCGGAGCGTCCGCAACGGTTGCGCTGGTATCCAAAGACACCAAGTCGGACGCCGGCCACTCCGCGAAGAGCGAGACGGGTAAGGGCTACCGGCTTACGGAGCACGTTCAAAATTACTATCGCACCACCAAGGTTTGACGAGGAGCGCCCGCATGTTACTCACGAAGACATCGAACGGCGTATCTCCAGCCCGCAACCGGCTGGCTCGCAGTGTCGTAGGCATGGTCGGCAAAACGATCGGGCGGCGCGATTTCCTCAAGCAATCGGGCGTTACGCTCGGCGCCGGCGCGGTCGCGTCGCAATTGCCTTTCAACATCGTGGAGAAGGCTGAAGCCGCGCAACCGATGACCGGAGGCAAGACCGAGGTGCGGCGCACGGTGTGCACGCACTGTTCGGTCGGGTGCGCGATTGACGCGATCGTTGAAAACGGCGTCTGGGTGCGCCAGGAGCCCGTGTTCGATTCCCCGATCAATCTCGGCGCACATTGCGCAAAAGGCGCCTCGGTGCGCGAGCACGGCATGACGCACGATTCGCACCGCCTCAAATATCCGATGAAGCTCGAGGGCGGCAAATGGAGGCGGCTCTCGTGGGACCAGGCCTACCAGGAGATCAGCGACAAGCTGCTTGCCATCCGCAAGGAGAGCGGACCCGACGCGATGTTCGTGCTCGGCTCGTCCAAGCACAACAACGAACAGTCGTACCTGCTGCGAAAATGGATCGCGCTCTGGGGCTCTAACAACATCGACCACCAGGCGCGGATCTGCCACTCGACCACGGTCGCCGGCATCGCCAACACCTGGGGTTACGGGGCGATGACCAACTCCTACAACGACGAGCAGAACTCGAAGTGCCTGTTCTTTCTCGGCTCCAATGCGGCCGAAGCGCACCCGGTGTCGATGCTGCACACGCTGCACGCCAAGGAAAACGGCGCCAAAGTGATCGTGGCCGACCCGCGCTTTACGCGCACCGCGGCGAGAGCCGACAAGTATGTGCGCATGCGATCGGGGGGCGACGTCGCGTTTCTTTTCGGCCTGCTCTATCACATCTTCAAGAATGGCTGGGAGGACAAGGAGTACATCAACGCGCGCGTCTACGGTATGGAAGAGGTCAAGAACGAGGTGATGGCCAAGTACACGCCGGCCGCGGTTGAGGAAGTCACCGGCGTGCCCGAGAAGGAAATGTACGAGACGGCCAAGATGCTCTCCGACAACCGCCCGGGATTCATCATCTGGGCGATGGGTCAGACGCAGCACACGAATGGCAACTCGATTACTCGCGCGAGCGCCGTGCTCATGCTCGCGCTGGGAAATGCCGGACGCACCGGCGGCGGCTGCAACATATACCGCGGCCACGACAACGTGCAGGGCGCGACCGATATCGGTCCGAACGCGCAGTCGCTTCCCGGCTATTACGGGCTCTCCGCGGGCGCCTGGAAGCATTGGGCGCGGGTATGGAACGTGGATCTCGACTGGTTGCAGAAGCGCTTCCCGAACGAAAAGATGATGGGCAAGTTCGGTTTTACGGTCGCGCGCTGGCACGATGCCGTGCTGGAGAAGAAGGAAAACATCGACCAGGACACGAACCTGCGCGCCGTCATATTCTGGGGCCACGCGCCGAACTCGCAGACGCGCGGCCCCGACCAGGTCGAGGCGATGAAGAAGCTCGATTTGATGGTGGTCATTGACCCTTATCCATCGGCGAGCGCGGCGATGTTCGCCATGGCGCGAAAGGAGGGCGCCTACCTGCTGCCGGCGGCCACGCAATTCGAGTGCGCCGGAAGCGTGACGGCGTCGAACCGCTCGATCCAGTGGCGCGAACGGGTGATCGAGCCCCTGTTCGAGTCGCGCACGGACCACATGATCATGTACCAGCTCGCCCAGAAGCTCGGTTTTGCAGACCAGCTGGTCGGAAAGGGCAATGGCAAGCAGAACATCAAGCTGGTCAAGGGCAAAGGCGGGATGGATGAACCCGAGATGGAAGACACGCTGCGCGAAGTCAATAGCGGGACGTGGACCATCGGTTATACGGGGCAGTCGCCGGAGCGCCTCAAGGCGCATATGCGCAACATGCATGTGTTCGACGTGAAGACGCTGCGCGCGAAGGGCGGAAAGGACAAGGAGACCGGCTACGACCTTACCGGGGATTACTTCGGCCTGCCGTGGCCGTGCTGGGGCAGCCCGGAGGTCAAGCACCCGGGCACGCCGAATCTGTACGACACGTCCAAGTCAGTGATGGATGGCGGCGGCACGTTCCGCGCGCGCTACGGTGTCGTCAGGGACGGCGTCAGCTTGCTGGCTGCCGACGGATCGCATTCGGTGGGCAGCGAAATCACCACCGGCTATCCGGAGTTCGATCACACCTTCCTCAAGAAACTCGGCTGGTGGGACGAGCTCACGGAAAGCGAGCGCAAGGAAGCCGAGGGCAAGAACTGGAAGACCGACCTCTCGGGCGGTATCCAGCGCGTTGCGCTCAAACACGGCTGCGTGCCGTTCGGCAATGCGCGGGCGCGCGCGGTGGTGTGGAACTTCCCCGACAAGGTGCCGCTGCACCGCGAGCCGCTGTATGGCCCGAGTCCGGAGCTGGCGGCGAAGTGGCCGACGCATCCAGACAAGAAATCGCTCTACCGCCTGGCGACGCTGTTCAAGACGATCCAGGACAAGAACATTGCCGACAAGGTGCACGAGAGCTACCCGCTGATCCTGACGAGCGGGCGCCTGGTGGAGTACGAGGGCGGGGGCGAGGAGACGCGCTCCAACCCGTGGCTCGCCGAGCTGCAGCAGGATAATTTCGTCGAAATCAATCCGAAGGCGGCCGCCGACCGCGGCATTCGGCCAGGCGAATACGTCTGGGTCAGCACGCCCACGGGTGCCAAGATCAAGGTCAAGGCGCAGGTCACCGAACGTGTTGACGCCAACACGGTGTTCATACCGTTCCATTTCTCCGGCTGGTGGCAGGGCAAGGACATGCTTGCCCACTATCCGGAGGGCGCGGCGCCGATCGTGCGCGGCGAGGCGGTGAACACGGCGACCACTTACGGCTACGACATCGTCACCCAGATGCAGGAAACCAAGACGACGCTGTGCCAGGTCATGAAGGCGTGAGGTAAAGGGCCCTTGAGGAGTCAACCATGGCAAGAATGAAGTTTCTGTGTGATGCCGAGCGCTGCATCGAGTGCAACGGCTGTGTGACGGCGTGCAAGAACGAGAACGAGGTGCCCTGGGGCGTCAACCGCCGCCGCGTCGTCACGTTGAATGACGGCGTGCCGGGCGAGCGCTCGGTTTCGGTCGCCTGCATGCATTGCTCGGATGCGCCGTGCATGGCGGTGTGTCCGGTGGACTGCTTCTACAAGACGACCGAGGGGGTCGTGCTGCACGACAAGGACCTGTGCATCGGCTGCGGCTATTGCTTCTACGCGTGCCCGTTTGGCGCGCCGCAATTCCCGCAAGACGGTGCGTTCGGGCTGCGCGGCAAGATGGACAAGTGCACGTTCTGCGCCGGGGGGCCCGAACCCGACTTCTCGGCGGCCGAGATGCGGAAATACGGACGAAATCGTCTGGCGGAAGGCAAGCTTCCCGCGTGCGCAGAGATGTGCTCGACGAAGGCGCTGCTTGGCGGAGACGGTGACGTGATCGCAGACATTTACCGCAATCGCGTCCTGGTGCGCGGCAAGGGCTCCGAAGTCTGGGGCTGGGGCACGGCCTATGGCAAGCCGGAGCGGCCGGCGGCGAAACCGAAAGGCTGATCCATGAACCCGAAACTCGCGGCTGCAATCCTGCTTGCGCTGCCGTTCATCATCGTTGCGGGCTGCGGCGAGACAAAAGAGGTGATCGTCTATAAACCCGGGAAGTATCAGGGCAAGCCGGATACGCGCCCGTGGGACGGCCAGCAGTTCAAGGGCGACAAGGCCGAGTGGGAACGAACGGTCAACCAACGCGCGGTCGGGCAGAACGAGTACGTTCGCATCAAGGGAGGCTGATTCCTTGCAGGCCAAATGGCGCTGACATCGAGCATTACAGTGCGGCAAAAGGCCCGGGAATCCCGGGCCTTTTCGCTTTGCGCTGCCCGTGTGGCGGGGTCCCGGCGCCGTTCCCGTGCCGGCTTGAGATGAGTCACGCAATGCATTGATCCATATCAAGTTCCTTCCGGCGTAACGCTGTAACGTAAACAATCCTACGACCATCGGCGCGGCCGTTGTCCCGTACGGTTGCGCGTTTGAGTCAGGAAGGGAGCCGGAAGAGTGGCCAGCAACATCGTCGAACCTGCACCACGTGTGGGGACGATTGCGCGGGTGCGCGGCCCTGTGGTGGACATCCGGTGCGAAATCCTGCCCGCGTTGCATCAGGCCTTGTGGGCGCGCATCAATCATGAAACCTACACGTTCGAGGTGCATCAGCATCTCGATGAAACGCATGTGCGCGCCATTACGCTGCACCGTACGACGGGGTTGCGACGTGGCATGCCAATTTATGACACCGGCTCGTCGCTGCACGTCCCGGTAACCCCCGATTGCCTGAATCGTCTCCTGAACGTTTTTGGCGAGCCGCTGGATGGCGGTGAGCCATTGCCTGCGCGCGAATTCCGCAACGTGCTCGCGAAGGCCCCGTCTTTGCACGAAACTCGCAGCATATCGGAAGTGCTCGAAACCGGAATCAAGGTGATCGATCTTCTGTGTCCCTTCATTCGCGGCGGCAAGACGGGCCTGTTCGGGGGCGCGGGCGTGGGCAAGACCGTCCTCATCATGGAATTCATGCACGCGATCGTGCAGCTTCACCGGGGCGTTTCGGTGTTCGCTGGCGTAGGTGAGCGCATCCGGGAAGGCCACGAGCTGTGGCACGACATGCGGAACGCCGGGGTAATGCCCCGCACCGTGATGGTCTTCGGTCAAATGGACGAGTCGCCGGGGGTGCGTTTTCGCTGCGGCATGACCGCGCTCACGTACGCCGAGTATCTGCGCGATATGCTGGGCAAGGAAGTGCTGTTCCTGATGGACAACGTCTACCGGTTCGTTCAGGCCGGCAGCGAGATATCCGGTCTGCTCGGGCGCATGCCGGCGACGGTCGGCTATCAACCGACCCTGATGACCGAAGTTGCCGAACTGGAGGATCGCATCATTTCCACCACGCGCGGCAGCGTCACCTCGGTGCAGGCGGTGTACGTGCCCGCGGACGACATGACGGATCCTGCGGTGAGCACGATCCTCAATCACCTCGACGCCACCGTCATTTTGTCGCGCGCCCAGGCGTCCAAGGGCATTTATCCGGCCGTCGATCCGTTACGTTCCAGCAGCAAGATGCTCGACCGGCATGTCGTCGGAAGCCGGCATTACGAGATCGCCGAGCGCGTGCGCGAACATCTTGCCCGCTATCACGAGCTCGAAGACATCATCGCGATGCTGGGAATCGAGGAACTGTCGCCACGGGACCGCCAGATCGTTCTGCGCGCGCGCAAGCTGCAGCGTTATCTGACTCAGCCTTTCCATGTTGTCGCCGAACATACTGGAGTCGACGGTGCAACGGTGCCGTTGCGCAGCACGCTGGACGATTGCGCGGCATTCCTGCGAGGTGATTTCGACGACTTGCCTGAAGAACAATGCTACATGCGCGCAACCATGAAAGAAGCCCGCGCGTGAAAACATTTGTCATGCATCTCCAGAGCCCGACGCAGTATGAGCGCGTGGAGAACGTGGCCAGTTTCGTGGGCGAGGATGACTCCGGGCTGTTTGGCTTGCTGCCTGAACACGCGCGCGCGTTGACGGTGCTGGGTTTCGGTCTGGCACGCTTTCGCCGCGCGGGCGCGGAATGGGAATATCTGGCGCTGCCCGGCGCCGTGCTTTACTTTGTGGACAACGCGCTGTCACTCAGCACGCGGCGCTACCTCTACGACAAGGACTATGACCGCGTTGTGGACATATTGCGCAGGGAATTTGCGGCAGAAGAAGAGGCGTTGCGGGGCCTCAAGGAGAGCGTGCGGCAGCTCGAGGAGGCGGTGCTGCGCCGCCTCTGGAAAATGCGCCGCCACGGTGAGTCTGGCGTATGAAACCGGACGCAGCCGAGCGCTCAACCGAGCGGCGCGAGCTGGAGAACCGCGTCGACCGCCAGGTCGAGCGTATCAAGCGCGCGGATCGCGAGCGTCCTACGTTGCTGGGGCAGTCGATGTACCTGGGCACGATTGGCGTGCTGTTTATTGTTCCAGTCGTTGGCGGCGCCTTTCTGGGGCGCTGGCTGGACGAAAAGCTGCCGGGTTACGCCGTGGGCTGGACCGTAAGCCTCATCTTTCTTGGCGTGGGGGTCGGAGCCTACAACGTCTATTTGTTCATTCGCGAGTGAAGCATGGAGTCGAATCCCGTTGCCGTAACCGAATTGCAGTTGGGGCCCGTGACTCTCAGCGGAACCGTGATCACCACGTGGGGGATCATGCTCGCGCTGGCCGCAGTATGCTACCTGTCCACCCGGCGTCTAGAGCTGGTTCCGGGGCGATGGCAGGTCGTGGTGGAGGGCGTCGTCACGGCGATCGAGGACGCGGTGCATGGCGTGCTTGGGGAGGCTGGCGGGCCCGTGCTGCCGTTTGTCGGAACGCTATGGATCTTCATTGTCTGCGCCAATCTGGCAGGCATTGTTCCCGGCGTGCGCGGGCCAACAGATGACCTGTCGCTGACAGCCGGACTCGCGCTGCTGGTATTTTTTTCCGTGCATTGGTACGGGATCCACGCGCACGGGTGGAAAAAGTATCTTGGCCATTATCTGCGTCCCAACCCGCTGCTGCTGCCGTTCCATCTCATGAGCGAAGTGTCGCGCACGGTGGCGCTGGCATTGCGTCTGTTCGGAAACATTTTCAGTCTCGAGATGGCGGCGATGCTCGTGCTGCTCGTCGGCGGCCTCCTCGTGCCGATCCCGGTGCTCGCGCTCCACATCGTCGAGGCGCTGGTGCAGGCCTATATCTTTGGCATGCTGGCGCTGATCTACATCGCCAGTGGCATACAGGCCCAACAGCTTTCCCTAGGCAAGGAGTAACGTATGAACGACATTACCTGGTTCACGGTGATCTCAACGGGGGTCGCTGCCATCGCCATCGCGCTCGGCGCGATGTTTCCGGCGCTCGCGATGGGTCGCGCCATAGTGCAGGCGCTGGATTCACTGGCGCGCCAGCCAGAGGCCGAAAGATCCATCACGCGGACACTGTTCATCGGGCTGGCGATGATCGAATCGCTAGCGATCTACGTCCTGGTGGTGGTGCTCATCATCCTGTTCCGCAATCCACTCCTCGAATATCTCCTAAAATAGGGGCGTGCCATGCAGCTCGACTGGACTACACTCGTCCTCGAGATCCTGAATTTCCTGATCCTGTTGTGGATCCTGAAGCGTTTTCTTTACCAACCGGTGTTGCGGGCGGTCGCGCGCCGCAAAACGCTGATCGAGCAGACGGTCGCAGACGCCACCAAGCAGAAGACAGACGCGCAGACGCTCGAGCAGCAATATCGCTCACGCCTGGATGCATGGGAGGAGGAAAAAACGCACTTGCGCGAACGAATGCTCGGGGAATTGCGCGCTGAACGCGAGCGGCAGTTGGTCGAGCTGCAGAACGCTCTGGAGAAGGAGCGGGAGAAGAATCGCGTGCTCGAGGAGCGCCGGCTACAGGATCTGGAGCGCAAGCTCGGCGATGAAGTCAATGCCAGAGGTGCCGGATTCGTGGCGCGCTTGCTGGAGCGGTTGGCGACCCCGGCTCTCGAAAACCGTCTGATCGAGGTGGCGATCGAGGATCTGCGGGGGCTCTCGGATGAGCAGCGACAGCAGATCGACCGCGCAGCGGCGGACGCCGATGTCCCGCTCAGGGTGATAACCGCATTTCCGCTGCCGGAGGAGCAGCGACGTCGAATCGAGCAGGCGTTGAGCACAGCCACAGGCAAAGCGGTGAAGCCCGAATATGCCCAGGATGACAATCTGCTCGCGGGGTTGCGGGCCCGGATCGGGCCCTGGATTCTGCAGGCAAATCTTCGGGACGAGCTGAGTTTTTTTGCCGAGGCTATCCGGCATGGTCACACCGATTGAACCCGGCGCCATGAGCGGTCGGCTGAACAGCTATCGCTTCGGGCTGCGCGTGAGCGAACAAGGCACTCTTGTTTCCATTGGGGACGGCATCGCGCGGATCAAGGGCCTGCCTTCCGCCGCCATGGACGAGATTCTCTACTTCGAGGACGGCAGCCAGGCCATGGTGTTTTCGCTTGAGACCGATATGGTTGGCGCAATACTGCTGGAGCAGTCGCCCGCACTGACCGCGGGCGCCGTGGCTCTGCTGTCGGGCCGCCGCCTGAGCATCCCTGTCGGAGATGAGTTGCTGGGGCGTGTTGTCGATCCGCTCGGATCCCCCCTCGATGGCGGCGTGGCGCCCGAGCTTTTCGCGACGCGTGAATTGGACGTTCTATCCCCGCCGATCGTTGCCCGCGAACGGGTTAACGAGCCCCTCTATACCGGCAACAAGATCGTGGACACCCTTATTCCCGTTGGCAAGGGCCAGCGACAGTTACTCGTCGGCGATAATGGGCTGGGCAAGAGCGCCTTTGCCATGGACGCCGTAATCCATCAGGCGGGCAGGGGGGTGCGCTGCGTTTACGTGTTGATCGGACAGAAACGATCGACTGTCGTCGGCACCATCGAGACGCTGCGCCAGAACGGCGCGATGGAACACACGACTGTGGTGGTTGCGGAAGCGACAGCGACGCCCGGACTCAAGTATCTCGCGCCATACGCCGGTTGCGCTATCGCCGAGGGCTGGATGGCACGCGGTGCGGACACGCTCATCGTGTACGACGATCTGACCACGCACGCACAAGCGTATCGGGAGCTCTCCCTGCTGCTGCGCCGCCCGCCGGGGCGCGAGGCCTATCCCGGGGACATCTTCTACCTGCATTCGCGCCTGCTTGAGCGCTCAACCCATCTTGGACACCAGCACGGCGGCGGGAGCATGACCGCATTGCCGGTCGTGGAAACGATGGAAGGCGAGATCGCGGCGTACATACCCACCAACCTCATATCGATTACGGACGGTCAGGTCTATTTCGATGCGGAGCTGTTCGCCAGCGGAAACCTGCCCGCCATCGATGTCACTCGCTCAGTATCGCGCATCGGCGGAAAAGCGCAGCACGAGCGGATCAAGACGGAAGCGGGGCGCATGAAACTCGACTATCTCCAGTTTCTCGAGCTCGAGGTATTCACGCGCTTCGGCGCGCGGCTGGAGCCGGCACAGGAAGCCAGGCTCAAGCGCGGACGCGTGCTGCGCGCGCTGCTCAAGCAGGAACGGCTTGCTCCGCTTGCCATTGAGACCCATCTCGCCTGGCTGATTGGTTTCAACGAGAGCCTGTTCGACGGATGCACGGCTGAGCAGGCAGCCGTCGCATTCGACCGCCTGAACCACGGGGTGCGCGAAAGCGGATTGACCCTGGATCACAGCCGCGAGGAATGGGTGCACGCGGTGCGCAACTGGCTGCGGTTCCTGTCCCGCAAGTCTGCCCAATTGGATACGAGCGCAGCATGAGCAAGCGGCGCGGGATCGAAAGGCGTCTTCGCAGTTATGCCGAGATTGGCGAGATCATGAATGCCATGAAGAACCTCTCGATTATGGAAACATTCAAGCTTATGCGCTTCATCGGGAATCAGCGGCGCGTAGTGCAAAGCATCGAGGCGGCAGCGCGCGATTTCATGTCGTTTTACGGTGATCTTCTGTCATTACCCCGGCCGCGGGAAACCGTCTATCTTGTGATCGGCACGGAGCGCGGCTTTTGCGGAAATCTGAACGAGACGCTGCTGCCCGCGCTCGATCACGAATGGAAGACTCAGGGTCCGGGGTCCGTGGTGCTGGCGGGCAGCCGCGTTGCTGCGCGCCTCGCCGACGATCCAAGGGTGGTCGGGCGTCTTACCGGTGCCTCCGTCGTGGAAGAGGTGGAAGCAATCCTGCTGCAACTGGCATCCGTGTTGCGCGGGGTGCCAAGGCCCTTGCGATTCAGTGTTCTCTACCACCGTCCCGACGCGGACGGCGTCACGGTTGCGCGCTTGGGCCCTTTTCCCGATCCGGGCCAATCTGCTGCATCTGCTGCGCATTACGCCTACCCGCCGCGGTTGAACCTTGAGCCAATGCACCTGCTGGATCAGCTGGGAGAGCATTACCTCTTCGCGGCGCTGCACGAGCTGTTCTACAGCGCGTTACTCGCGGAAAACCAGCGCCGCATCCAGCACACCGAGCGCGCCCTCGGGCGCCTGGAGGAGCGCTCGGCGCGGCTGATGCGCGATCGCAACCGCTTCCGTCAGGAGGAGATTACAGAGGAAATCGAGGTGATCATGCTCAGCGCCGAGGCGGTGCAGTGAGTGCCTGAGCGCCCGTAACCCTTTCCCATCACGTCGAGGCCGTTGCTGGACGCGCACAGAAGCTCGCTTGCCGCGCTTCCCCTGCGATCGAACCGTAGCCGCTGCGCCGGTCGCGAAGCGGTGCGCAGCCGGGAGCAGGGCGTCAGGCCCGCACCGTTACCGGAATCTTGCCGATCCTGGCCCGCCACTCGCGCGGGCCGCTCTCGTGTACGGCGTTGCCGCCCGTATCCACCGCGACGGTCACGGGCATATCCTTCACATCGAATTCGTGGATCGCTTCCATACCAAGATCCTGGAACGCCAGCACGCGCGCGGCGCGGATCGCCTTCGATACGAGGTAGGCCGCGCCACCGACTGCGATGAGATGAACGCCCTGGTGGCGCTTGATCGCGTCGATCGCCTGGGCGCCGCGCTCCGATTTGCCGATCGATCCCAGCAAGCCGGTCTGGCCAAGCATCGCGTCCATGAACTTGTCCATGCGGCGCGAAGTCGTCGGGCCTGCCGGCCCGACGGCCTCGTCACGCACGGCATCGACCGGACCCACGTAGTAGATGAGGCGGTTCGTGAGGTCGACCGGCAGCTTCTCCCCCTTCGCGATAAGGTCCGTCAGCCGCTTGTGTGCGGCGTCGCGGCCGGTGACGATCTTGCCGGTGAGCAGCAGCCGGTCGCCTGCCTTCCACGTCGCCGTCTCCGACTTCGTGAGCGTCTCGAGGTTGACGCGCTTCGCGCCGCTGGAGAGATCGAGGGCGAGCTTAGGCCAGTTCTCGAGGCTTGGTGCTTCAAAGCGCGCCGCGCCGCTGCCGTCAAGGTGAAACTCGATGTGGCGGGTCGCGGCACAGTTGGGCACGATGGCAACCGGTTTCATGACGGCGTGCGTGGCGTAGTCCAGGACCTTCACGTCCAGCACGGTGGTGAGGCCACCCAGGCCCTGCGCACCCATGCCGAGGGCGTTGACTTTCTCGTGGAGCTCGAGCCGCAGCGCCTCCGCGCGGTTTTTCGGGCCACGCTTTCTGAGCTCGTGAAGGTTGATCGGCGCCATCAGCGATTCCTTGGCCATGACCATCGCTTTTTCAGGCGTGCCGCCAATGCCGACGCCGAGCATTCCGGGCGGGCACCAGTCGCCGCCCATCGTCGGAATCTGACCGAGGATCCATTCCACGACATCGTCGCTTGGATTGAGAACCGCGAAGCGCGACTTGCTTTCCGAGCCGCCGCCCTTGGCCGCGAGCTTTACCTCTATTCGGTCACCGGGCACGATTTCCATGTGCACCACCGCGGGAGTATTGTCGCGCGTGTTCTTGCGGTGCCCATCGGGATCCGACAGCACCGATGCGCGCAGGGGATTGTCCTTGTCGGTGTAGGCGCGCCGCACGCCTTCGTCCACCATTTCCTGGACGCTCATGGTCGCATCCCAGCTCACGTTCATCCCCGCCTTGACGAAGACGACGGCTATGCCGGTGTCCTGGCAGATGGGACGGTGACCCTCGGCCGACATGCGCGAATTGATCAGGATCTGGGCGATGGCGTTTTTCGCAGCCGGTGATTGCTCATGCTCGTAGGCCTCTGCCATCGCCTTGATAAAGTCCGCCGGATGATAAAAGGAGATGAACTGGAAGGCGTCGGCGATGCTCTGGATGAAATCGCTCTGCTTGATGACCGTCATGGTGATTCCTTGCTGATGAGCTTGTATGGAGTAAACGGTAAGCGGTAAGGGGTAAGCGGTAAGCCGTGAGCCGTCAACAGCATATGCCCGGCAGAGGGATCTTGCTGCCAGCCGCTCACGGTCCTGTCAGACTACGCCATCCATGACCTGCACGTCGACGAGCGTCCCCGCTGAAACGTTGCCCTGTTCGGTCGGAAGGATGATGAAACAATTAGCTTCGGACATCGAGCGCAGGACGCCCGAGCCTTGTTCTCCCGTGACGCGCACGCTCCAGGCACCGCCCGCGTCCTGGGACAGGATCCCGCGCTGGAACTCCGTGCGCCCGGGTGCCTTTTTCAGGCCTGACGTGCAGGGAACCTTGAACGTCGGCAAGGTCGGCACGGGATCGCGTCCGGAAAGACGCAGCAGCGCATGCCGCACGAACTGGTAGAACGTCACCATGACGGAGACGGGGTTGCCTGGCAGGCCAAAGAAATGGGCGCCGGCGATCTTGCCGTAGGCGAGGGGGCGGCCCGGCTTCATGGCTATCTTCCAGAACACCACCTCGCCCAGCTTGTTCAGCAGATCCTTCACGAAATCGGCTTCGCCCACCGAAACGCCGCCGCTGGTGATGACGACATCGGCCGCCGCAGCTGCCTGCCTGAAGGCCTGTTCCAGCAGCGCTGGATCATCGCGCACGACGCCCATATCGATCACCTCGCAGCCGAGGCGGGTCAGCATGCCGTGGATCGTGTAGCGGTTGCTGTCGTAGATCTGCCCCTCCTTTGGCACAGTCCCGACCGAGACCAGCTCGTCGCCGGTGGAGAAGAAAGCGACCCGGAGCCTGCGGTAGACCATGACTTCGCCGATGCCGAGCGACGCGATGAGGCCGATATCGGCGGGCCGCAGCTCGGAACCGCGCTTGAGCGCCACTTGCCCGGCAGTCAGATCTTCTCCGGCGCGCCGCAGATTCTGGCCTTTTCTGTGACCAGCTGCGATCGTGACCTGGTCGCCGGCGGCTTTGACATGCTCCTGCATGACGATGGTGTCGGCGCCCGCCGGAATGACACCCCCCGTCATGATGCGCACGCACTCGCCCGGTTGCATGGCGCCGGCGAAAGGCGCGCCCGCGAATGCATTACCGGCAACCTTGAGCGTTGTCTCTCCCGCGGGTTTCAGGTCGGAAAAGCGCACTGCGTAGCCGTCCATCGCGGAGTTGTCATGCGCAGGCACATCCAGGGGGGAAGTGATGTCCTCGGCCAGCACGCGACCCAGGCCGGCGCGCACGTGGACACGTTCCACCGCGGAGACCGGGTCGAGAAAACGGGCAATGACCTCGCGCGCCTTCGCAACCGGCATCGAATTAGGGTCGTAATCGTCAGCGCAGCTCAGTTCACGAATCGTTTGCATTGGATCGTTCACCGGATGACCTCTGTGTGCGGTGTTGCCCCCAGCGGAAATTCTACAGGATTCGCGGTGTCGACGAAGCAGGGCCTGCCTTCCGGAAAGCCCCAGCGCGCTGCAGATTTCTCTTAGAATTCGTTACTCGGAGCCGAGCCACCACGAATATGAACGATCTCAACCGGGCTTTTGCAGAAGCATTCGGGCTTATCGGCGCGCTGGATGCCAAGCTAGTCGAAATTGTCACCTTGAGCCTCGAAGTGAGCGTGGCGGCTGTCGCATTCGCTGCCGTCGCGGGCTTTCCCCTGGGCGCGGCGTTGGCGGTCGGGCGGTTTCGGGGCCGGGGCTCGATCATTGTGCTGCTTAATGCGCTGATGGGCTTGCCGCCAGTGGTCGTGGGGCTGGTGGTCTACTTGCTGCTGTCGCGTGCGGGTCCGCTGGGGGAATTCGGCATCCTTTTTACGCCCGCAGCAATGGTGATCGCGCAAGCTGTGCTCGTAACGCCGATCATAGCGGCCCTCTCCCGGCAGACGATCGAGGATGCGTGGCGCGAATATGAAGAGCAGCTGCGCTCCCTGGGCGCGAAACGACTGAACGCGGCGTTTACCCTGCTTTGGGACACGCGATTTTCGCTGATCACCGTGATGCTCGCCGGGTTCGGTCGGGCGGCGGCCGAGGTGGGCGCCGTGATGATCGTCGGCGGCAACATCGACGGCGTCACTCGGGTGATGACCACAGCGATCGCGCTCGAGACCAGCAAGGGCGACCTGCCACTTGCGCTGGGGCTCGGGATCATACTCGTCGGCCTGGTAATCATGGTGAACGCTGCCGCAAACTTGATCAGGGAGGCGGCCCTGCGCCGCTACGGTTGAGGGCCTCCGCATGTTGCCGCTCGAGCTGAGGGACGTCTCTTTCGCCATCAACGGGCGGACGCTCATCGATCACGTATCCGTTGAAATCGGTGCGGGGCCGCGCACGGTTATCCTCGGCCCTAACGGGGCGGGTAAGAGCGTGCTCATGCGCCTCTGCCACGGGTTGTTGCCTGCGAGTGCCGGTAGGATCATCTGGCGCGGTGCGGGAAGTGCCGACGGCAGCCGCCAGGCGATGGTCTTTCAGCGGCCGGTCATGCTCCGCCGCTCCGCGCTCGCGAATGTCGTCTACGGGCTCAAGCTGGCGGGTGTCTCGCGGGCCGAACGTGAGTTGCGGGCTGCGGACGTCCTGGACGCCGTCGATTTGTCGGCCGTGTCGGGACGGCCTGCCCGCGTCCTTTCCGGCGGCGAGCAACAACGGCTGGCGCTGGCGCGGGCCTGGGCGCTGAACCCGGAAGTGCTGTTTCTCGATGAGCCGACGGCGAACCTGGATCCCAACGCTACGCGCGATGTGGAAAGCATCATCAACCAGATCTGCGCTGGAGGCACCAAGATCATCATGAGCACACACAACCTCGGGCAGGCCAGGCGCCTGGGCGACGAAATCCTCTTTCTAAGTCACGGTCGCCTGGTCGAGCGCTCACCGGTCGAGCAATTTTTCAAGCAGCCTGCCTCAGCGGAAGCTGCTGCGTTCATAAGAGCAGAGCTGCCATGGAATTGACGCGTAGGCTGTGGAGCGGGGTTTTGGCTTCGTGCATGTTACTGGCGGCGCCGGGTGTGCCCGGAGCCCAGAGATTCATAACCGTGTCGTCGACCACTTCGACGGAGAACTCCGGGCTATTCAGGCATATCCTGCCAGTCTTCAAGCAGAGGACCGGCATCGAAGTCCGCGTGGTTGCGCAGGGGACCGGCCAAGCGCTCGATATCGGGAAACGTGGCGACTGCGACGTCGTGTTCGTCCACGACAAGGCTGCGGAGCTCCGGATGGTGAAGGAGGGCTGGTTTGTGGAACGGCATGACGTCATGTACAACGATTTTGTCATCGTCGGGCCGAAGTCCGATCCGGCCGGGATCGTCGGCATGAAGGATGCAATCGAGGCGCTCGCGAAGATTCATGACACCGGGGCGCCGTTTACTTCGCGCGGCGATCGCAGCGGCACGCATGCGGCGGAGCTGCGCCTTTGGAAAGCAGCAGGCATCAATCCGACGAAGGCGACCGGGCAGTGGTATCGAGAAACTGGCTCGGGGATGGGCGCAACACTGAATACGGCCTCGGGCATGAACGCGTACACGCTGACCGATCGCGGCACCTGGTTGTCCTTTGGTAACAAGGGAGAGCTAATCGTCGCGCTCGAGGGCGACGAGCGCTTGTTCAACCAATACGGGGTGATGCTGGTCAATCCAGCGAGACATCCGCACGTGAAACGCGGCCCCGGCCTGGCGTTCATCGACTGGATCCTCTCGCGGGACGGGCAAAAGGCGATCGCGCACTACAAGATCAATGGGCAGCAGCTGTTCTTCCCGAACGCGAAAACATCTGGCCGATAGGGCTGCTCAGGTGGGCATTGGCAGCGGTAGAATTCATCACATGCCGCGCTACCGGGGTCTCACGCTACGCATTCTCGCCAAGGATTCTCCCGCAATCGGGCCGGGCAAAGCTGCGCTCGTCGCCCACATCGATGAAACGGGGTCGATTTCCGCCGCGGCGCGGGCGATGGGCATGTCCTACCGCCGCGCCTGGCAGCTCGTCGACGCGCTTAACGAGAGTTTCCTGCAACCGGTGGTCCTGACCGAGATCGGCGGGCGCCGGGGCGGGGGCGCGCGAGTGACCGAGTTCGGGCGGGAACTGGTGCAGGCCTATCGCCGCATGGAGCACAAGGCCTCAATCGCCATCGCTCGCGATCTGAGGGAATTCAACCGGCACCTCCGCCGGCCCGACACAACGCGCCCGGGTAAGCGCTGATCCAGTGCCGAAAGCAGGAATTGCCAAGAGAGAGCGGCAGCCGTTATATTTAACCGTATATAACGCGTCCGCACGGGGTGGGGAGTGACAGGGAGGTCTAGGTGGTTGGCGGTCCTGGCGTTGTCGGTTCTGCTGCACGCGCCCGCGGTTAGGGCCGAAGAGCTCCTGATCTTCGCGGCCGCGAGCCTGCAGGACGCGTTGGGCGCGGCGGCGCAGTTATACAAAAGGACAACAGGAGTGACGTTAGCGGTCTCGTACGCGAGTAGCAGCGCCCTTGCGCGGCAGATCGCGCAGGGCGCCCCGGCCGATGTGATCATTTCGGCCAACGCCAGGTGGATGGATTATCTGGAAGGGCTCGGTCGAATCGAGAGTGGCAGCCGCGCCGATCTGCTGCGTAACCGCCTGGTGCTGATCGCACCCTTGACCGCGAAGGTCCAGTTGTCCATTGCTCCGCGCTTTCCCCTGGCACAAGCCCTGGGAGACGGGTGGCTTGCCATGGCCGATCCGGACCATGTGCCAGCGGGCCTTTACGGCAAAGCTGCGCTTGAAACGCTGGAGGTGTGGCGCTCGGTGGCCCAGCGTGTCGCGAGAACGGACAACGTTCGGGGCGCCGTCGCGCTGGTCGCAAGGGGCGAAGCGCCGCTGGGTATCGTCTACCGGACGGATGTCCTGGCAGTGAAGCGCGTGCGCATCGTGGGGGAGTTTCCCCAGGATACGCATCCCGCAATCGTCTACCCGGGCGCGATTGTCTCGACTTCGAAGAAAAAGGAGCGTGCACGAGCGTTGCTCGAATTTCTGCGCTCGGTCGAGGCAGACACCGTGTTCACGCGACACGGCTTTGCGATGGAGCACTAGAAGCCATCTCGAAAGGCAAGAAATGCACTCGCCGTTGGTTGCCCAAAAGGAGAAAAAGCGCGGATTTAGGTCGTTTTCTTATCCGCGTTCATCTGCGTTTATCTGTAGTTTATTCATTTTTGATTTTCAGGGTGCGCTCTAGACGATGTGGTTGGGACCTGACGAGATCGACGCGATCCAGCTGAGCCTCAAGGTCGCCTTGTGGAGCGTGGCATTCAGCCTGCCTTTCGCCATTGGGATTGCAATGCTACTTGCGCGGGCGGAGTTTCCAGGAAAGACGCTGATCGACGCGGTGGTGCATCTGCCCCTGGTGCTGCCCCCTGTCGTGGTCGGCTATTTCCTGCTGGTCCTCATGGGGGTCAATGGCCCGATTGGAGGCTTTCTCAAGGAGCAGTTCGGGATCGTATTTGTTTTTCGCTGGACCGGCGCCGCCCTGGCGGCCGCGGTAATGGGATTCCCCCTGATGGTGAGGGCTATTCGCCTCTCGTTGGAGAGCGTCGACCGGGGTCTCGAGGCGGCCGCCGCGACGCTGGGCGCGGGGCCGCGCGAGGTATTCTTCACTGTCACGCTGCCGCTCATCATGCCCGGCGTCGTGACCGGCGCGCTGCTCTCCTTCGCGCGTAGCCTTGGCGAATTCGGCGCAACCATCACCTTCGTCTCGAATATCCCGGGCGAGACCCGCACATTGCCGATCGCGATTTATTCCTTCACGCAAGTTCCGGGAGGAGACGCCCAGGCGCTGCGGCTGAGCATCGTCGCGGTGGTTCTTTCTCTGGCTGTGCTGTTCGTTTCGGAAATTCTGGTGCGGCGCGCGAGCAGGCGCGTCCAGGGCCGCCATGCTTGAACTCGACGTGACCAAGCAGCTGGGCGTGTTCCGGCTGGATGCGCGTTTTCGTGCCGAGGGCAAGGTGACGGCACTTTTCGGCCGCTCGGGTTCAGGCAAGACGACGCTGACCAATCTGGTTGCGGGCCTGGTTCGGCCGGACCGAGGGCGCGTCGTGCTCAATGAAAGCGTCGTCTTCGACAGCGAGCGCGGCACCGACGTGCCACCTCATCGTCGGCGCCTCGGCTACATCTTCCAGGAAGGGCGGCTGCTTCCCCATCTCACGGTGCGCGCCAATCTCTTGTACGGATTTCGCCGAACGCCAGCCTCCGAGCGTAGCGTGGGCCTGGACGAAGTGGTTGGTCTCCTCGGCATCGAGGATCTTCTCGAACGCTGGCCTGGCGCACTCTCGGGCGGCGAGAAGCAGCGCGTTGCCATCGGGCGCGCGCTTCTGGCAAGCCCGCGCATGCTGTTGATGGATGAGCCGTTGGCATCGCTCGACAACCTGCGCAAGGCTGAAGTACTCCGTTATATCGAGCGCTTGCGCGATGAGCTCAGCGTGCCGATCGTTTATGTGAGTCATTCGATCGAGGAAGTCACCCGGCTCGCCCATACCATGGTCGTGCTGTCGGAAGGCAGCGTGGTAGCGCAGGGCACGGTGCGTGACATCATGAGCCGGCTGGACCTGGCACCCTTCACCGGCCGGTTCGAAGCCGGGGCGGTGATCGAAGCCCGGGTCGCTGCGCACGATCTCGCCTACGAGATCACGCGCCTTGAATTTGCGGGCGGCGAACTGTTCGTCACGGGTGTCGATGCGCTGGTTGGTGAGTCGGTCCGCGTGCGTGTACGGGCGCGCGACGTCGCACTGGCGCTGGAGCGGCCAGGTGCCACGACGTTCCGCAACATCGTAAAGGGACGCGTCGCCGCGATCGTGGAATCGGACGGCCCGATTGCCGAGGTGCAGCTCGATGCAGGCGGAGCAATGCTGGTTGCGCGTATCACGCGGCAGTCTTTGCATGAGCTCGGGCTGCGCGAAGGCGCGAGTGCCTATGCTTTGATCAAGGCCGTGGCGCTGGACCGGCACAGCGTTGGCTATGCTTGAAGCAGGTCAGGAGTAATGCGGGACAGGTCGCTGCTAAAATCCGGGAACACCTCATTACACGACGGTCACCGATCACGGGTCACTGATCACCGATTTCCATGAAGATTTTCGGCTTCGCAGGGTATTCCGGCAGCGGGAAGACGACGCTGATCGAAAAGCTCATCCCTCTTTTCACGGGGCGCGGCCTCAAGGTGTCTCTGATCAAGCACGTGCACCACAATTTCGACATCGACCAGCCGGGCAAGGACTCATACCGTCACCGCGAAGCGGGCTGCGCCGAAGTTCTGGTTACCTCATCGCGGCGGTGGGTGCTGATGCACGAGCTGCGCGGTGCTCCGGAGCCGCATCTGGGCGAGCAGCTGCAACACCTTTCGCCGTGCGATCTGGTCTTGATCGAGGGCTTCAAGCGCGAGCACATCCCCAAGCTCGAGGTCTACCGTGCCGAAGTTGGGGAGGCGCTCATTCATCCGCACGACCCGGCGGTGGTGGCGGTTGCGGCCGATATTCAGCTCGACACAAAGCTGCCGCAGTTCAACCTCAACGACCCTATGACCATTGCGGCTTTTGTGCTGAAGCACGTTGGCCTGTCCTGAAAGCGCTAGGCAGGAAAAGCAGGTGCGTCGCTCGCCCGCGCGAATCGTTGGTCGTATTTCGCCTTGGCACGCGACGGCGTCGAGCGCATAATTAACGCCATGATTACAGTGCTTTATTTCGCAAGACTGCGAGAGGCGCTTGGCACTGGCTCGGAGACCATCAAGTTGCCGGCGGATGTCAGCAATATCGACAACCTGCGCGCCCATCTGATCGCGCGCGGCGGGGTGTGGGCCGACGAGCTGCAGAAGACTGCGATCCGCGCGGCGATCAATCAGAGCATGGCGAGTGGCGATTCCGCCATCGCCGATGGCGACGAAGTCGCGTTTTTCCCACCCGTCACTGGGGGTTGACCCGGTGACCCGTGACCGGTGACTGGTAAGTGCACAACCAGCGTTTGCCATGCGACAGATCTTCAACAGGTTCTCCCCTGGACTCCATTCACCATTCACGCTGTTGAATAGTAATGACGGTAAGAATACAAACGGCTGATTTTGATGTCAGCGCGGAGATCGCTGGACTTCGCCGCGGCAATGCCAAGATTGGCGCGGTGGCAAGTTTCGTCGGCGTGGTGCGCGACGTGAACGACGGTGACCCGGTCGCCGAAATGACACTCGAGCACTATCCCGGCATGACCGAACACTCAATCGAGGAAATCATCGCGCAGGCGCGCGGGCGCTGGCAGGTGATTGACGCGCTCGTGGTGCACCGCATCGGCACGCTCAGGCCTGCCGACCAGATCGTGCTGGTGGTGGTGACCAGCGGGCATCGCGGCGATGCCTTTGCCGCGTGTGAGTTCATCATGGATTACCTCAAGACGCGGGCGCCATTCTGGAAAAAGGAATCAACTGCAAAAGGCGAGCGCTGGGTCGACGCGCGCGCCTCCGATGACGTGGCGGCCGAGCGCTGGCGGCTCAAGGGCTAGAACGCATGACCAGCGACCGGTGAATGGATGTCATCTCAGCATCGACTGACAACCGGCAATGAACGCCGATAGGTCCTACTGTATTGTGAAGAGAGATCCTGGCGCGCTTGGTTTCATGGCCGTCCAATTAATTCAATTTTGCTTCTTCCCGCGGCTCCGCGATCCAAAAGCTGGTTTCATCTGCTTCGGACACCGGTGAATCGAAAGATCGAGAGGAAATGAAGTGACCTGGCTCGGGTTTCTTGCGGTCGGGGCAGGGGCTGCTCTGGGCGCCTGGGTGCGTTGGGGCCTGGGCATTCTTCTCAACCCGGTTTTCCCGACTTTGCCGCTGGGAACGCTCGCGGCGAACCTGACGGGCGGACTGCTCATCGGCGTCACCATGGGGATGCTGTCCCACTTCGAATCATTGCCGCCGGAGATACGGCTGCTGGTCGTAACCGGCTTTCTTGGCGCGATGACGACGTTTTCGACTTTTTCCGCGGAGACCGTGGCCCTCGTCGCGCGGCAGCAATGGGGCTGGGCGGCGGCCCTGATTTTTGCGCACCTGGCCGGCTCGCTGCTGATGACGCTGGCCGGTATCGGCGCTGTGCGGTTACTGGTGAGGTGAGCCATGAAGGGAACCTATCTGCGTTTCTACATGCACGAGAATCACCGGCATGGCAGCGTCCTGTTGTACGAGTGGCTGCTGGAAAGCGCGAAGAAGATGGGCGTTCACGGCGGCTCGGCTTTCCGGGCGATCGCCGGCTTCGGCCGGCACGGCGTTCTCCACGAGCAGCACTTCTTCGAGCTGGCGGGAGACTGGAGGTCGAGTTCCTGGTCCCGCGCGAACAGGCCGAGAAGCTGCTCCAGCTCGTTCGTGACGAGCGGGTTCGCGTGGTCTACGCGATGAGCGAGGCGGAGTTTGGCGAGACCAACGGTGCCGGCTGAGCGGCCGTGAAACGTAAATCGTGAATCGTGAATCGGAAAATCCAAAAACCATTCTTAGCCGCAGATAAACGCAGATACAACTTAAGAACTGCTCTGTTTTCAACCTTCAGGCGAAATTACTACGGACTGGTTGAGCAGCGCGCGCGCCGCATCGATGAGCTCGCCGGCGACGAGGCCGACCGGCCCGTTGCCAGCTGCAACCAGATGGTCGGCCGCTGCACCGTGGATGAACGTGCCCGCGAGCAATGCGGTTTTCGCGTCGGCGCCCTGGGCGAGCAGGGCCGCGATGAATCCCGTGAGAACATCCCCCATGCCGGCGCTGGCCATACCGGGATTGCCGGAAGTATTCACGTGCCAGGTGCCGTCGGGAAACGCGCAGACGCTGCCAGCGCCTTTGAGCACAGCGCCGGCATTGAAGCTCGTGGCGAGGGCCCGGGCGGCGGCGATCCGGTCATGTTGCACGTCGCGGGTGGTGATGCCGAGCAGACGCGCAGCCTCGGCCGGATGAGGCGTCAGAAGCGTCGCGGCCTTGCGCCCGCTCGCTTGGCTCGCGAGGGCCGGGTCCGCGCCAATGAGATTCAGAGCATCGGCATCAAGGATGAGAGGGAGGGGCGATTCAAGCGCGATCCCGAGGTAGAAAGCCGCCTCCGGGGACTGGCCCAGCCCAGGCCCGACGGCCACACAATCGAGGTGACCGAGCTTCAGCAACTCGTCCGCGTTTCGAATCATGAGCTCGGGTTGGGCGGGGTCGACGCCCGGTCCGTCCCGCGCGATGAGCCCAAGGTAGACGCGGCCGGCGCCGAGTCTTAGCGCGGCCCGCCCCGCCAGCAGCGCTGCGCCCACCATGGCGTGATCACCGCCAATCACGCCGATGCTGCCGTAGTCGCCCTTGTGCGTGTTGTGACGGCGCGGCTTTAGTGCGGTTTTGAGTACGTCGCGCCCGGTCAGGAAACCGCTGGCCGGCCGCATCGACCGGAGGTCGAGACCGAGCGTGCTACGGTGGATCTCGCCACAATGGTCCTGGCCGTCGAGCGTGAGCAGTCCTGGCTTGAGGGCAATGAAAGTGACGGTGTGATCCGCAACGACGGCGCTGCCCATCACTCGTCCGCTGTCGGAATGCAGTCCGCTCGGCGTATCGAGCGCCAGCACGGGGGCGTCCATGGCATTGATGGCGGCAATCCACTGCGCATATCGGCCGCCAACGTCGCGCTCAAGGCCAATGCCGAAAATGCCATCCACGATGAGTCCCCAGTCGCCGGCGCCGGGCAGCTCCGGCTGGGTCGTCCCGCCCGCGGCGCGCCAGGCTCGCAGCGCCTGGGCTGCGTCGTTCGACAACCTGGCTTCGTCTCCGGCAAAGACCACCGTTACATTGAACCACCACTTCTTGAGATGGCGCGCCACGACAAAGGCGTCGCCGCCGTTGTTGCCAGGCCCTGCAACGACCAGCACAGGCTTGCCGTTTCCGCCCGCGAGGTCGCGCGCCAGTTCAGCGGCGGCCAGGCCCGCTCGCGCCATGAGCGGCGGCGGCTCGGGCGCCGCGGACGCAGCCATTTCAATCGCGCGCACGTCCGTCGTCAGGTAGACCGGCTCGCCGTGATTTAGGTGAAGCTTCATAAGTCCCCGTAGTTTAACGTGAATCGCACTCTCCGCGCTGCGGTCTGGCGGGGATTCGGGTAAGATTGGGCTTTAGCGATACCGCTTTTGCACATGTCGCAAATCCTGAGGCTCAGAGGACGCAACGCACTCTCGGCCTTCCGCCTTCGAAAGCTCGCCGCTTCCTCCATCGCTGCCGCACCGGGCGTCTCCGGTATCCATGCCGAGTTCTGGCATTTCGTGCAGGCGAGCCGTGCTCTTTCAGTGGACGAGGCCGCGCGCCTCGAGCGCGTTCTCACCTACGGTCCGGCGCAGACCACAGGCGAAGCGCGCGGCGAGCTCATGCTCGTGGTGCCGCGCATCGGCACGATCTCGCCGTGGTCCTCGAAGGCGTCGGATATCGCGCGCCACTGCCGCCTGGATGCCGTAGAGCGCATCGAGCGCGGCGTCGCGTATTGGGTGACGACCCGCGGGGACGCCGCACTGGCTCCCGCGGACCGGGCGGCGCTTGGACCGCTCATTCACGACCGGATGACGGAGACCGTGCTTGCCGACTTCGAAGCGGCGGCGCGCCTGTTCGAGCATTTCGAGCCCCAACCGCTCGCGACCGTGGACATCATTGGCGGGGGCGTGGCTGCGCTCGAACGCGCCAATCGGGAAATGGGGCTCGCGCTCTCGGAAGACGAGATTGCGTATCTCGCTGCGCAGTTTACCCGCATGGCGCGCAATCCCACCGACGTCGAGCTGATGATGTTCGCGCAGGCAAATTCCGAGCACTGCCGGCACAAGATTTTCAATGCCGGCTGGGTGATCGACGGGCAGCCTCAGGAAGTTTCCCTGTTCGGCATGATCCGCACCACGCACGAGAAGCACCCGGGTGGCACGGTGGTCGCGTATGCCGACAATGCGGCAGTCATGGAAGGCGCCCGGGTCGCGCGCTTTTATCCGGGGGAGGAGGGCGAGTACCGCTACTCGCAGGATCTCACGCATACCGTGATGAAGGTCGAGACGCACAATCATCCCACGGCAATCTCGCCGTTTCCTGGCGCAGCGACCGGGGCGGGCGGCGAGATCCGCGACGAGGGGGCCACCGGGCGCGGAGCAAAGCCCAAGGCCGGACTGACCGGATTCACCGTGTCGAACCTGTGCATACCCGGCTTCGTGCAGCCCTGGGAGCAAGACGATTACGGCCGGCCGCGGCGCATTGCGTCGGCGCTTCAGATCATGCTCGAAGGCCCGATCGGGGGCGCGTCGTTCAACAATGAGTTCGGGCGGCCGAATCTGGCCGGCTATTTCCGCACGTTCGAGCAGCGCATGGCGGGCGAGATGCGCGGCTACCACAAGCCGATCATGATTGCCGGCGGCATCGGTAATCTCGCAGCGGAGCACGCGATGAAGCAGCCGCTGCCGGCCGGCGCGCTGCTGGTGCAGCTGGGTGGGCCGGGCATGCTGATCGGCCTGGGCGGCGGAGCGGCCTCGAGCATGGATACGGGCGTCAATCTCGAGGATCTCGACTTTGACTCGGTCCAGCGCGGCAACGCAGAGATCGAGCGACGCGCGCAGGAAGTGATCGACCGGTGCTGGGCACTGGGCCGGGCGAATCCCATTCTATCGATTCACGACGTCGGCGCCGGCGGTCTTTCGAATGCGCTGCCGGAGCTGGTGCATTCGGCGGGACGGGGCGGGCGCATGGATCTGCGCAAGATTCCGAGCGAGGAACCGGGGATGTCCCCGCTGCAGATCTGGTGCAACGAGGCGCAGGAGCGCTATGTCCTGGCCATTGCCCCGCAGGATCTCGAGCGATTCCGTGGGATTTGCGAGCGCGAGCGCTGCCCCTTTGCCGTACTGGGCACCGCGACATCCGAGGGCAGACTTGTCGTTACCGATCCAGCGTTCGACAACGACCCGGTCGACATGGAGCTGGCTGTCCTGCTTGGCAAACCGCCAAAAATGACGCGCGATGTCGCGCACCAGGCGCGGGACCTGCCACGATTCGAATTTGCGAAGATCGATCTGCGCGAGGCGGTTTATCGCGTGCTACGTCTGCCCGCGGTTGCCGACAAGACGTTTCTCATCACCATCGGCGATCGCACTGTAGGCGGCCTCACGGCGCGTGACCAGATGGTCGGCCCGTGGCAAGTTCCGGTCGCCGATGCAGCGGTGACGCTGCTCGGGTTTGAAACCTGCCGCGGCGAGGCCTTCGCCGTGGGAGAGCGTACGCACCTCGCGCTGATCGATCCGGAGGCCTCGGGCCGGATGGCGGTCGGAGAGGCCATTACCAATATCGCCGCCGCGCCCATCGCCGAGATCGGGGATATCAAGCTTTCGGCGAACTGGATGGCGGCAGCCGGGCACCCGGGCGAGGATGCGGCGCTGTTCGATACGGTGCGCGCGGTCGCGATGGAACTGTGTCCCGCCCTTGGCGTGAGCATACCGGTGGGCAAGGACAGCCTGTCCATGAAGACGGCATGGGAGGAGGACGGCGTGCGCAAGGAGGTGTCCGCGCCGCTTTCGCTCATCGTGTCGGCCTTTGCGCCGGTGCCGGACGTGCGCTCGACGCTCACGCCGCAACTGCGGACCGATTGCGGCGAGACCAGCCTGGTGCTGATCGACCTTGGGATGAAGCGCTGCCGCCTGGGCGGCTCGGCACTGGCGCAGGTTCACGGGCAGCTTGGTGACACCGCACCGGACGTGGACGCGGAGCCACTCGGCGCGTTTTTTGCAGCGGTGCAGCGGTTGAACCGCGATGGCAGGTTACTCGCCTATCACGATCGCTCGGATGGCGGCCTGCTCGCAACGGTCTGCGAAATGATGTTCGCGGCGCGTTGCGGCGTGAGCCTCGACATCAGCCCGCTCACCGACACCCACGGGCCGCTGGCCGTGTTGTTTAACGAAGAGCTCGGGGCGGTCGTGCAGGTCAGGCGTGCCGATATCGCGGCGCTCGAAGGGGTGTTTTCCAGCCACGGCCTTGGTTCGGCCTGCCATGTGATCGGCGTGCCGGCTGCCGAGCCGCGATTGCGGATCGCCGACGGGGCCACGGTCGTGCTCGAGGAAGGGCTGACCGAGCTTCGGCGGGCCTGGTCGGAGACAAGCTACCAACTGCAGCGGCTGCGAGACAACCCGGAATGCGCCAAGGAGGAGTACGACCGGATCCTGGACGGAGATGACCCGGGATTGCATGCGGCCCTGAGCTTCGATCCCAGGGAGGACGTCGCCGCCCCGTTCGTGAGCCGCGGTGTTCGGCCCAGGATCGCGATCCTTCGCGAGCAAGGCGTCAACGGCCAGGTCGAAATGGCGGCCGCCTTCGACCGCGCGGGCTTCAGCGCTGCCGACGTGCACATGAGCGATGTCATTTCCGGCCGGGTGAGCCTGGGGCGCTTCAAGGGTTTTGCTGCGTGCGGTGGATTTTCCTACGGTGACGTGCTGGGCGCGGGCGAGGGCTGGGCCAAGTCGATCCTTTTCAACGCGCGCGCGCGCGACGAGTTCGAGGCCTTCTTCAAACGCACGGATACGTTCGCGTTGGGCGTGTGCAACGGCTGCCAGATGATGAGCAATCTGCATGAGCTCATTCCCGGGGCGAGCGCCTGGCCGCACTTCGTGCGCAACCGCTCGGAGCAGTTCGAGGCGCGGGTGGTAATGCTCGCCGTGCAAAACTCGCCCTCACTGTTCTTTGCGGGAATGGCCGGGAGCCGTTTGCCGGTCGCCGTGGCGCATGGCGAGGGCTTTGCCGAGTTCAAGGATGAGGGAACACAAACTGCCGCTGAGCCGCTCGTGGCGCTGCGTTTTGTCGACAATCGTGGCACGGTAACGGAAACGTATCCGTACAACCCGAACGGCTCGCCCGGGGGAATTACGGGGCTCACTACGCCAGATGGGCGCTTCACCATTCTGATGCCGCATCCCGAACGCGTGTTCCGGACGGTCCAGCATTCATGGTACCCGGAGGGCTGGGGCGAAAACGGACCCTGGCTGCGTATGTTCCGCAACGCGCGGCGCTGGGTGGGGTGACCCGAAGTAAGAAGTCAGAAGGAAGCAGGATGAAGGCGGGAGAGAAAGGCGGCGAATCGACGATCAAGACTGACGCGCCGTTTTATTCGGACGAGGAGCTCGACGCGCTCTATGAGCGTGACCCGGTGGTAGCGCTGCGCATCTCGCGCGAGCCGCATCAGCTGCGGCAATTGATCGATGGCGCTCTTCAGGGCGACACAAACGCGCCGCTGCATCCCAGAGAGGAGGTCTTGGCCGTGAGCCGCGTCGAGAATGCGTACTAGAAAAAACTTTCTAGCCGCAGATAAACGCAGATTTATATTTGTAATAACACGCAGACCGAAACCGGAAAACCGCTGAGCGTTAATGGGTTGTCGCCCGCGCGTCCCATGGGGCTTAAGCCGTGACTAGATCGGCGTTTATCCGCGTGTATCTGCGGCTAGATAATGGGGTTCACGGCCGTTACTCGATCTTGGCCTTCGCGCGCAGATCGGCAATCTCCTTCCGTACCATCTGGTTCTGAAGCTCGCGCTCCAGAGTCGGCTTGGCTTCCTCGAAGGTCGGTAGCTTGGCAATGCGCTCATCATCGAGACGAATCACATGCCAGCCGAAATCGGTCTGCACGGGTGTCTTGGTCATCTCGCCCTTCTTGAGCCTGACGAGGGCGTCGCCGAACGGCTTGACGTAGCGTGAGGCGGGGCTCCAGTCGAGGTCACCGCCGCGAGCCTTGCTCCCGGGGTCCTTGGATTTCTCGGCAGCAAGTTTCTCGAAGCTGCCGCCGGCGTCGATCTGCTTGATGATGTCTTTCGCCTCGTCCTCGCCGTTGACAAGAATGTGGCGCGCGCGGTACTCCTTGGTTGCCATCTGCGGCTTGATCCGCTCGAATTCCTTCTTGAGCGCCTCGTCCGAGATCGGATTCTTCTTGAAATAGTCTTGAAAATACGCTTGAGCTAGGGCTCTGACGCGAAATAGCTCAAGGCTCGCGGCGACACCGGGCTGCTTGTCGATGCCCTGGCGAACGGCTTCCTGCGCGATGACCTCCTGGTTGATAAGGGCCTCGCGGACGCTCTGGCGCAGTTGTGGGGTGTCGGCCTGGCCCTGGGCCACTCCGGACTGCACCGCGGCATCGAGACGGTACTGGGGTATGGTAACGCCGTTCACTTTCGCGGCTGGCTTGTTCTGGGCGAACGCGACGTTTGCGCCGGTAGCAGCGGCCAGCGATATCGCGAGCATGGCAAGAAACCTTTTCATCAGTCTTCCTTTTTGTAAGAGAGTCAGATTTCGTCTGGTGCGTAGGCGCGAATCGCAAGCGCGTGGATCTCGTTTTTCATCATCGGGCCAAGTGCCTCGTAAATCATGCGGTGGCGCTGCTGCAAGGGCTTGCCGGCGAATCGGGCCGACACGATAACGAGCTGGTAATGCCCGCCCCCGCTCCTGGCGCCTTCGTGACCGATGTGCTGGCTCGATTCATCCGCTATCTCGAGCGACTCCGGCTGCAGCAGGGCGAGCCGCTCCTCCATTTTCTGGACGATGTTCACGCCGCACGCGCCCGAACGAACGGCCTGACCGTCACCGACGACCAGACGCCGGCGAGCGCCTGCGGATCGGCGTCGGCCCACGCCATCGCGGCTTCCAAGGAGTCGAATTCCGCCACCGTGAGCCCGGCGAGATATCCGGCGGGTCCCGGGTCGGGACTGTCGATGGCAGGGCAGGCGCCACCGAGCACCAGGCGTCCAGCCCGCTGCAGCTCGCGCAGACGGCTCAAATGCTGCGGCAGGAGCTCACGCTGCCTGTCCCGGGAACTCGGTGCACTCTCACCGATGATCACGTAGAGCATCAGCGCGCCTTAGCCGAGCACGGCGTCATTCAACCTTCTTTTCTTCGACGTAACGGGCGAGCAGCACGGCCTGCAGCAAAACGAACACCAGCATGAGCCCGATGCCGCCAAAGAGCTTGAAGTTTACCCAGGCATCGGTCGAAAAATTGTAGGCCACAAGGAGGTTGAGAATACCCATGGCGCCGAAAAAACCGATCCAGCTGGCGAGCAGCTTGTTCCACACCACATCCGGCATCGCCACCTGCTGCTCGAGCATGCTGCGGATGAGGTTCTTCTTGAACGCCATCGCGGCAACCGCCAACGTGCCCGCGAACAGCCAGTAGAGGACGGTCGGCTTCCATTTGATAAAGGTCTCGTCCTGCAGCAGCAGCGTCGCGCCGCCGAAGACCAGGATGACGCCCAGACTGATCCAGAGCATCTTGTCGACAGCCGATCTGGACGGCGGTGGCGGCCATGGCGACGGCGGTAGCGACGTAGATGTCGTACAGCTTGAACGCCGCGAAAAACAGGATGACCGGAAAAGTATCGAACAGGAACTTCATGGCTGCGTATTATCCCGCGCCTGCGAGGGAATGGGAAATGGGAAATAGTAAACGGGGAAAGGGGATGGGCAATGGAGTAACAGATCGTGGAACATGGGCGCGGGTAGCTGGGTAACGCAGCCCGGTCGGGGCGGGGCCGTCCTCGAAGACATGACCGAGATGAGCGTCGCAGCGGCTGCACAGTACCTCGGTGCGGCGCATGAGGAAGCCGTAGTCGTCCTCGGTCGCGACGTTTTCCGCTTTCAGCGGTTGCCAGAAGCTGGGCCAGCCGGTTCCGGAATCAAATTTCTGGTCCGAACCGAAAAGTTCCGCGCCGCAGCAGACGCAGCGGTAGACGCCGCGCTCGTGGTGGTCCCAGTAAGCACCGCTGAAAGCGGGCTCAGTGCCTTTTTCCCGGGCGACGTGAAACTGTTCGGGATCGAGCTGCTTCTTCCATTCCGCATCCGTCTTCACGATCTTGTCGGCCATCTCAGACTCCAATATTGACGACCAGTGCAAAGTGACCCGCCAAGGCCACGAAAAGTTCCGGGCACGGGTCACCGGTCAGGGTAGTACCTTGCCGGGATTCATGATGCCCTGTGGATCCAGCGTGCGCTTCAGCATCTGCATCAGCTCGATTTCCAGCGCGCTCTTGTACTGCGCGAGCTCGCTGCGCTTGGCCTGACCGATGCCATGCTCGGCGCTGAAGCTCCCGCCAAAGCGATGCACGATGTCGTGGACGACGCGAAAGACGTCAGTGGCATCGCGATCAGAAGGGTTGTCCCGGCGGCGGCCGGGAACGAAGGCATTGTAGTGAAGGTTGCCGTCCCCAAGGTGGCCAAAGCAGATGATCCGCACCCCCGAAAAGCTGCGATCGAGCGCCGCTGCAGCGGTCGGGATGAAATCGGGGATGCGGCTCACCGACACGGAAATATCGTGGCGGTACACCATTCCTTCCTCGCGCGAAGCCTCGGGCACCGACTCGCGCAGTCGCCACAAGGAGCGGCGTTGCGCCTCGGTGCCGGCGATGACGGCGTCGACGACGAGCCCGCGCTCGACGGCCAGCCCCATCGCGTGCTCGAAGGCGGCGCCAAGCGGTCCTTCCTCACTCGCATCAGCGAGCTCCGCCAGCACGTACCAGCCGTGTGCCTTGCCAAACGGATCGCGCGTGTCGGGAATATGCTTGAAAACGAGATCGAGACACAGCCGCGAGATGAGCTCGAATGCGCTGATGCTCTCGCCGCACTCGCGGCGCAGCAAGGTCAGCAGCGCCACCGCTGCCGCAGGGTCCGGGACAACAGCGAGCGCGGTGACGACAGTGCGCGGTCTCGGAAACACTTTCAGCACTGCCGCAGTAATGATGCCGAGGGTGCCTTCCGACCCGATGAAGAGGTCCTTCAGGTCGTAACCGGTGTTGTCCTTGCGTAACCCGCGCAGGCCTTCCCACACCCGTCCATCCGGGAGGACGACTTCCAGCCCAAGCGCAAGCTCGCGCGTGTTGCCGTAACGCAGGACGTTGACGCCGCCCGCGTTGGTCGCAAGATTGCCGCCAATCTGGCAGCTGCCCTCGGCGCCAAGACTAAGCGGAAAGAAGCGATCCGCCTCCAGGGCCGCCTCCTGGATGTGGGCGAGGATGCACCCTGCCTCCGCCGTGATCGTATTGTTTAATGGGTCAACCTCGCGGATTCGGTTCATCCGCCCGAGCGACAGGACGATCTCGGTGCCGGCGGGAGAGGGGGTCGCAGCGCCGCACATGCCGGTGTTGCCGCCCTGGGGAACGATCGGGGTGCGCGTCTCGGCACAGATTTTCACGACTGCGGCGACTTCGGCCGTGCTTGCCGGGCGCACGACCGCGGGGGTCACTCCGCGAAACAAGCCGCGCCAGTCGACCACGTACGGTTCCAGATCCGCTCCATCGGTGAGCATGCCCCGGTCGCCGACAACGGCGCGGATACGCTCGAGCGGGGCGGCGCGGTTGACAGTGGAGGGAGCGGACTTGGGCATGTCTGATCTGGAACGCGCCATTATAAACAACAGCTTGAAGCAGGGTCTAAAGAAACAGGCCGGTGTCTTGTGGACGCCGGCCTGTATGGGAACCGGCGCCCGGTAAGGCGCCGGCTATGCACGATTCTAGGCTGCTGCGAGGAGCTCGCGCAACACGTAGGGCAGGATGCCGCCGTGCTGGTAGTACTCCACCTCGATCGGCGTGTCGATTCGCAGCCGCAGCGGAACCTTGTCGGTCTGACCGTTCTTCCGGTGAACGACCATGGTGACGTCCTGCATCGGGGTGATGCCGTTCTCGATTCCCAGGATGTCGATGGTTTCCGAGCCATCGATCTTGAGCGACTGCACGCTGGCGCCGTCCTTGAACTGCAGAGGCAGCACGCCCATGAAGACCAGGTTGGCACGGTGAATCCGCTCGAAATTGCGGACGATGACTGCTTTTGAGCCCAGCAGCTGCGGGCCCTTGGCGGCCCAGTCGCGCGAAGAGCCCTGGCCATATTCATCGCCACCGAACACGACCGAGGGGACGCCTTCCTTGATGTAGCGCATGGCAGCCTCATAGATCGAGGTCTGCTCACCGGAGGGATGGTGGATGGTGAGGCCGCCCTCGGTACCCGGAACCATGAGGTTCTTGATCCGCACATTGGCGAACGTGCCGCGCATCATGACCTCGTGGTTTCCGCGGCGCGCTCCGTAGGTGTTGAAGTCAGCGACCGCCACACCGTGATCCTGCAGGTACTTGCCGGCAGGCGAGGTGGCGCGAATGCCACCCGCCGGGCTGATGTGGTCGGTCGTGATCGAATCGCCGAATATGCCCAGCACGCGCGCGCCCCTCACGTCCGAAACCTTGCCCGGCTTCATGGTGAAGCCCTCGAAGTAGGGCGGAAGGCGCACGTAGGTCGATTTCTCGTCCCATTGGTAGGTCGATCCGACCGAGGCCGGAATCTCGTCCCACATCGGATTGCCCTCCTGGAACGCCGAGAACACCTTCTTGTACATGTCGGGGTCCGTGGCGTACTTCATGACGTCCGCGATTTCCTTCTGGCTCGGCCAGATATCCTTCAGGAAGACGGGCTTGCCGTCCTTGCCGGTGCCGAGCGGATCCTTGGTCAAGTCGATGTTGACGGTGCCGGCCAGCCCGAACGCGACGACGAGCGGCGGGCTCATCAGGAAGTTCGCCTTGATGTTCTGATGGATCCGGGCTTCGAAGTTGCGGTTGCCCGAAAGCACGGCTGCCGCGACGATGTCATTCTTGGCCACGGCTTCATCGATCTTCGGGTCGAGCGGGCCGGAGTTGCCGATGCACGTGGTGCAACCATAACCGGCGAGGTAATAGCCGAGCTGCTCCAGATAGGTGAGCAGGCCGGCATTTTTCAGATACTCAGTCACAGCGCGCGAGCCGGGGGCAAGAGACGTCTTGACCCGTGCTGGCGGCTTGAGCCCTTTATCGATCGCCTTCTTTGCGAGCAATCCCGCGCCGAGCAGCACGCCCGGGTTTGACGTGTTCGTGCATGACGTGATGGCGGAAATCAGCACGTCGCCATGGCCGACATCGATGTTGTCTTTGCCGGTCGGGACGCGTTTTTCCATCTCACTACCTTTGCCGTAGCCGCCATCGGTGAAAGCCTTGCCCATGAGCTCCTGGTACTTGCCTTTGAGCGCCGGCAGATCGAGCCGATCATGCGGTCGACGCGGCCCGGATACCGCCGGACGGACCGTCGAGATATCGAGCTCGACGACTTCGGAGTAATCGATGTCGCCCTTTTTCGGCATGCCGTACATGCCCTGTGCCTGATAGTAGGCCTTGACCGCCGGCACGATGTCACCGCGTCCCGTCATCTGCAGGAACGCGCAGGACACGTCGTCCACCGGGAAGAAGCCGCACGTCGCGCCATACTCGGGTGACATGTTGCCGATGGTGGCGCGATCGGGCACAGTCAGCGAGGCTGCGCCTTCACCGAAGAACTCCACGAACTTGCCAACGACCTTCCGGTCGCGGAGCAACTTGACGATCGCGAGCACGAGATCGGTGGCGGTGACCCCCTCGGACATCTTCCCGGTGAGATGCACGCCGACCACGTCGGGCTCCAGGAAGTACATCGGCTGGCCCAGCATGGCCGCTTCCGCCTCGATGCCGCCGACACCCCATCCCAGCACGCCGAGGCCGTTCACCATCGTGGTATGCGAGTCGATACCGACAAGGCTGTCGGGATAGAACATGCCATCCTTCTGCCACACGACCCGGGAGACGTATTCGAGATTGACCTGGTGACAGATGCCGTTGCCCGGCGGAATGATCTGGAAGGTCTTGAACGCCTGCGCGCTCCATTTCAGGAACTGGTAGCGCTCGCGGTTGCGAGAGAACTCGATCTCCATGTTCTTCTTGAGGGCATCCGGGCCACCGTAATTGTCGATCTGCACCGAGTGGTCCATGATGAGGTGACCAGGCACGATCGGCTCGATGATATCGGGGTCCTTGCCCTGCGCCTTCGCCGCTTCGCGCATTGCCGCAAAATCGACGACCAGCGGAACGCCCGTCATGTCCTGGAGCAGCACGCGCGCGACAACGATTGGAACCTCCTTGGTGCGCTCCGCCTTGGGCTTCCAGCCTGCCAGCGTGCGCAGGTGTTCCTCCGAGATTTTTTTGCCATCGCAATTGCGCAATGCGGACTCGAGAACGATCCGCAGGCTCACGGGCAGGCGGGAGATCTTGCCGAGGCCGGCTTTTTCGAGCGCGGGAAGCGAACAATACTTGCCGGTCTTTCCGGCGTACTTGAACTCCTGGAGGGAGTTGAACGGATTCTGCGTCATGGTTGCTCCTGGGTGCCGCCGGCGTATCAGCTCAGCGGATATTCTGAATGGTCGCGGCGCCTCGGGTCCCTCGGCGCGGAAGGGCGATTATATAGTGCGCCGCGGCATGGGCATAGACGCCCATCCACGAAATGGACCCGCCAGCTCTCGATAGGCGAATAGCATGGTCTCAGGCTGTGTTAACATCGCCGCCCATCGCGTTGGTTGCAGGGGTTCTTGATGCAGCCCGCGGCGCTCCGGAGAATTTCTCTTGCCAAAAACGGCTGACATCATCGCCCAGTCCCTAAAGGCGGCGGGCGTGCGTTACGCTTTCGGTATCCCGGGCGGCGAGGTCCTGGAACTGCTTGAGGCGTTCCGCAGGGCCGGCATCCGTTTCATTCTCACGAAACAGGAACTCGGCGCCGGCTTCATGGCCGAGGCGAGCTTCCAGCTGACCGGAAAGCCTGGCGTGCTGGTGGCAACGCTGGGGCCCGGTTTTACCAACGCCGTTACGCCAGTCGCACAAGCGCTGCTCGACCGTTCGGCGCTGATGGTAATCACCGGCGAGATCGCCACCGGACTGAAACCGGTCTTCACGCACCAGATCATCGATCAGTGCGAGGTGATGAGGCCCATCGTCAAGTGGTCGACGATGATCGCAGCCTCGGGCGCGTCCGCCCAGGTCGAGAAAGGCATCGCGATCGCGCAGGCGGCCCTGCCGGGCCCGGTGCACTTCAATCTGCCGACGGACGTGGCAGCGGTGCAACAGCCTGCGGCGGGTAAGCGCTTCGCGCGGACGCAACTCCAGTCCGCCCCCGCGATGGCGAACTTGGGAAAGGTGCGTGCCTGGCTCGCGCGCGCACGCAAACCGCTGGCGCTGGTCGGGTTGGGCGCGCAGCTGGACGGCGCTGCGCGGGACCTCTGGCGCTTCGCGCAGCGGTGGCGCGTGCCGGTCATCACCACGTACAAGGCGAAGGGCATCATCCCCGAGGACCATCCCCTGGTGCTCGGCGGAACCGGCCTGTCGCCAGTCGTGGATCGCATTCACATGGAGCAGGTGCGCGATGCAGACCTGATCCTGACGATCGGTTTCGATCCCGTGGAGCTGAGAGCCGATTGGATGGCCCCGTGGGACGCAGCCAAGCGCACGGTCAACATCGACCTGGTTGCCAATACGCATCATGTCTATCAATGCTCGATCGAGTGCATCGGCAGCATTGCGCAGGCCCTGCGCCAGCTTTCGGCGGGGGCTCCGAGGAGTGCCCCGCGCCGCTGGCCCGATGCCCAACTTGCGGGCCATCGGGCGGCCGTGCGCCAGGCGATCGCGCACCGGCCGGCCCGGCGCCTGGGGCCGTTCCAGGTGGTGTCGACGCTGCGCGCCGTGTTTCCGCGCGACACGATTGCCACGGTGGACACGGGGTCCCACCGGATCCTGATCAACCATGTCTGGGAGTCCTACGAGCCGCAGCGGATGCTGCAGTCGAACGGTTTGGGCTCGATGGGCTATGGCCTTCCCGCGGCGATTGCTGCGAAGCTGATCTTTCCGCGGCGCCCGGTTCTTGCCATGACGGGGGAGGCCGGGCTCGACATGGTAATCGGCGAGCTGGCGCTGCTCTCACATCACAAGCTGGCCATCACGGTCGTCGTGTTCCGCGACGACACGCTGTCGCTGATCAAGCTGAAGCAGGAGCGCATGAAGCTGCCGGAAAGCGGCGTGGTGACCGGCAGCCCGGACTACGCAGCGCTTGCTCGCGCTTACGGCGGCAACGGTCATGTCGTCCGCAACGTCGAGGAGCTTGGGAAGGCAGCGCGAGCGGCGCTGAAGTCCCCGCGTTTCACTCTCATCGAGGCGCGGATCGATCCGGCCGAGTATCGCAAACAGATGTAGGTTTGCGCCCCGGGCAGGGGTGGCGCTGATCGCAACACGGTGACGGGAGAATTCGGTAGAATCGCCCGCGAGTCCAGAGAAGAAGCGCCGCACCGCTGGCTGGACAGTTGAACCGACGATGACAGTCGGCATGTTGCAAAACTGGTCGTTGGCAGGAGGAGAACAACGCGATGGCCGACCGAATCATCATCGCCTGTTGCGTGATGCTGGCGGTGGCTTACTTCTACGGCACGTCCCAGATTCCGTCGCTCGAGATCGGGGATCCGCTGGGGCCGAAGGCGTTTCCGATCCTGCTGGGCATCGCCCTTTTGTTGGCGACGGGTCTGTTGTTCGTCGAGCATCTCAAGGACATCAAGTCGGCGGATCCGCAGTTACAGAAACCGGCGAGACCTGACCGGCGCCACCTGCCGGTACTCGGGGTGGTCGTGGTCTGGATGGCATTCTACTTTTCATTATTCGAGACGCTCGGCTACGTCGTCGCGACCACTGTCTTCTTGCTCCCTTTGATGGCTTGGTTCAACCGCGGCAAGTGGCTTGCGAACACGCTTTCGGCGTCGCTTTTCAGCGTCGGCAGCTACGTCATGTTCGCCTGGCTCGACGTGACGCTGCCCCAAGGCGTTCTGCCATTCTGACGGAAAAACGCTGATGGACACCCTGCAGCACATCATCAACGGTTTTGCCGTGTGTCTGCAGCCGGTCAATCTCATGTACACCTTCATCGGGGTGTTCCTTGGCACGATCGTTGGGGTGCTCCCGGGGATCGGGCCATCGGCCAGCATTGCTCTGCTCATCCCGATCACTTACGGCATGGATCCCACTTCCGCGCTGATCATGCTGGCGGGCATTTACTATGGCGCGAAATATGGCGGATCGACGACGGCCATTCTAATCAACACACCGGGCGAGTCGGCATCCGTGATGACGGCCATCGACGGCTACCAGATGGCCAGGAAGGGGCGCGCGGGCGCGGCCCTGGCGATTTCAGCTGTCGGCTCGTTTATCGCGGGCACGCTGGGCGTCATCGGGCTGACGCTATTCGCGGTGCCGCTCACGAGCATGGCACTGAAATTCGGGCCGGCCGAGTACTTTGCGCTGATGCTCTTTGCAATAACCGCCGTCTCTTCTCTGGCAGGCAAGTCGCCGGCGAAGGCGGCGATCTCGACGATTCTCGGGCTGATGATCGCAACGATCGGCATCGATTTGCAGAGCGGGCAGCCGCGATACACTGCTGGCGTGCCCGAGCTGCAGGACGGAGTGGGATTCGTGATTGCCGTGGTCGGCTTGTTTGCGCTCGCCGAAGTTTTCAGCTCCATGGAGGAGATGATCAAGGGCATCCGGCCGGAGATGATCAAGCTGCGCGGTAAGCTGTGGTTCACGCGCGAGGAGTGGAACCGATCGGTGATGCCGATCATGCGTGGAGGCGTGATCGGATTCGTCATCGGCGTGCTGCCTGGTGCGGGGGGCACGATTGCCAGCATCATGACTTATGTCTGGGAAAAGCGCCTGTCCAGACACCCAGAACAGTTCGGGCAGGGCGCTATCGAAGGGGTTGCCGGCCCCGAAGCCGCCAACAACTCCGACACGGCCGGCGCGCTGGTTCCGCTGCTGACGCTGGGAATTCCCGGCGGTGGCGCGACCGCGGTCATGCTGGGCGCGTTCATCATGTATGGCATTCAGCCGGGCCCCTTGCTGTTTCAGAACCGCCCGGACCTGGTGTGGGGACTCGTGGATAGCATGTACATCGGCAATATCATGCTGCTTATCCTCAATCTGCCGCTCATCGGCCTGTTTGTTCGACTGCTCTACATTCCGGGCGGTATCCTGATGCCTTTCATCCTTGCCATTTCCACGATCGGCATTTACGCGATCAACGGCAATCCTGTGGAACTGTATATGCTGCTCTTTTTCGGAATCACCGGATACGTCTTCCGCAAAGTCGATATACCGGTCGCGCCGCTGGTGCTCGCCCTGGTTCTCGGTGACATGATGGAGCAGTCGTTCCGGCAGGCAATGACCATCTCGGGTGGCAACCCCGGGATCCTGATTGGCAGCACAATCTGCGTGGTTCTCGTGGCGCTGTCCGTCATCTCGGCGCTGTTGCCGTTCCTATTGCCCAAACTGAAGGCCTGGCGCGAAGGCGCCGAGGCCGATGCGGCCTGATCGCCATGCGACGGATTACCCTGATACCAGGCGACGGCATCGGTCCGGAGGTGACCGCGGCGGCGCGCGCGATCGTGGAAGCTTCGGGTGCCACGGTGGCGTTCGAAGAGGTCGTCGCAGGCCAGCGGGCGGAGCGCGAGCACGGAACGCCATTGCCGCGCCCGGTTTTCGACTCCATCGAGGTCACCAAGATCGCCTTGAAGGGACCCACCCAGACTCCGTTCGGCGGCGACTACCGGGTCACGATCGAGCGCAACGATGTGCAGGCGGGCGGCGTCGCGCGCTCGTATCCGAGCATATCCATCGCGCTCCGGCGCGAGCTGGGGCTGTTTGTCAATGTGCGCCCGATCAAGAATTATCCGGGTATCCCTTCACGCTACGAGAAGGTGGATCTGCTCATCTTCCGCGAGAACAGCGAGGACCTCTACGTTGGCGTCGAACGCATGGTCGACGAGGGAACCGCCGAAGCCATCAAGATCATCTCCGAGCGCGGTACCGAGCGCGTGACGCGTTTCGCGCTCGACTACATGCAGCGCCTGGGCCGGCGCCGCCTTACCATCGGGCACAAGGCCAACGTGATGAAGATGACCGACGGCCTGTTCCTGAAAGTGGCCCAAAGCATCGCCAAGGGGCGCTCCGATATCCTGGTCGACCAGCGCGTCGTCGATGCCTTGTGCATGGATCTGGTGATGCGGCCGGAGGACTACGATTGCCTGCTGCTGCCCAATCTCTACGGCGACATCGTGTCCGATCTCGCGGCGGGGCTGGTGGGAGGGCTCGGCGTCGCGCCTGGGGCCAACTTCGGCACCGACTACGCCATTTTCGAAGCCGTGCACGGCAGTGCGCCCGACATCGCCGGGAAGGACGTGGCCAATCCAACGGCTTCGATCCTGTCGGCCGTGATGATGCTGCGCTATATCGGGGAGACAGCGGCGGCGGATCGCATCGCGCAGGCACTTGCCCAAGTGCTAATGGAAAAACACGCCGTTACGCCGGATCTCGGCGGCAATGCGGGCACCCGCGCGATGACTGACGCCATCATTCAAAAGCTGAGGGCATGACCGGTGACCAGTGACCTGTGACCGGAGGGTACGCAGGGCTCTTCGGGGAATTCAATTGGTCGAGCGGCAACGGGTGACCTGTTAACGAGAAAGACGAATGGGCAAGCGCATAGTATTCGTTGGGGCAGGGGCGATCGGCGGCTATGTCGGCGGCCACATGACGCGCGCGGGGCATGACGTAACGCTCATCGACGCATGGCCCGAGCACGTCGAGCAAATGCGCGCGCGCGGGCTCGAGCTCTCCGGCGTCACCGACGCGGAGCGGTATACGGTGAAGGTCAACGCCCTGCACATCACCGACGTGCAGCAACTGTCCCGGCAGCGGCCCATCGATATCGCGTTCGTGAGTGTGAAATCGTATGACACCGAATGGGCGACGCTTCTTATCCGGCAATATCTCGCCGCCGACGGGTTCGTGGTGTCGCTTCAGAACTGCATCAACGAGGAGCGTATCGCAGCGCTGGTCGGGTGGGGCCGGACAACGGGCTGCATCGCAAGCCTGATCGCCTCGGAGCTCTATGAGCCGGGCCGCATCAAGCGGACCGTGCCGATGGGCGGGGAACGCCACACGGTATTTCGTGTGGGTGAGCCGCACGGCCGAATCACGCCGCGGGTACAGGAGGTGGCGGAGCTCCTGAGCAGTGTGGACAGCGCGAAGGCGACATCCAATCTGTGGGGCGAGCGCTGGTCGAAGCTCGTGATCAACTCGATGCGCAATGGTCTTTCGGCCGCGACGGGCCTTTATGGCAACCAGCGCGACACTGCGGAAGGGCCGCGCTGGCTCTCCATCCGGCTTGGCAGCCAGGCGGTCCGCGTGGGCCAGGCGCTGGGATACTCGCTGGAACGGATGCTGGGCATGGAGCCGGAGACCCTTGCGCGCGCCGGCGAGGGCTACAAGGACGCGCTAGCTGAGATCATCGACATTCTGCTCGAGGGGGCGAAGAAGCGCGCGGACGATCAGCGCCCCTCGATGGCGCAGGACATTGCCAAGCGACGCCGCACGGAAACGGACTTCATCAACGGCTACGTCGCCGCGCGCGGCGCGGAGATTGGCGTGGAGGCTGCCTTGCACGGCCGCATGAACGAGACGGTCAAGCGGGTCGAGCGCGGCATGACGCCAGCGGCCGCGGATCTCATCGCGGGTTGGTGAAGGGCGAGGCTGCCGAGGGCGCGGGGCACCGGACATGAGTACCCGGACGATGTTCGAGAAAATTTGGGAGCGGCATGTGATCGCCGAAGAGGAAGGCGAGCTGCTGCTCTACGTCGACCGCGCGCTGTTCCATGAAGGCTCGTCGCATGCGTTCCGGATGCTCGATGCCGGGCAGCACGGCGTGCGCCGGCCCGAGCAGGTGTTCGCCTTCAACGATCATTACGTGCCAACGCACGGCCGCGAGAAGGGCGTCGCTGGCATCGCGAATCCCGAGATCCGCAACATGGTCGTCAACCTCGAAAAGAACACGAAGCGTTACGGCATCACGTTGTTCGGAATCGACGATCCGCGCCAGGGGATTCTTCATATCGTGCCGCCGGAGCAGGGCATTACGCAGCCGGGTCTGCTGATGGTGGGCGCGGATTCGCATACCTCGACCCATGGGGCATTCGGCAGCATCGCCTTCGGCATTGGCGCATCCGAGATGGCGCACGTGATGGCCACCCAGACACTGTGGCAGCGGCGGCCGAAGACGCTGCGGGTGACGATCGACGGTTCTCCGGGCAAGGGCGTCTATGCGAAGGACGTGATCCTTGCGCTGATCGCGCAGGCCGGGGCGGGCGGAGCCACCGGACATCTTGTCGAGTACGCCGGCTCGACCATACGCGGGCTCGACATGGAAGGGCGCATGACGATATGCAATATGTCGATCGAATGGGGTGGACGCGCCGGGATGGTGGCGCCTGATGAAACGACCTTCGCGTACATGGAGGGGCGTCCTTACGCCCCGAAAGGGGCGGCGTGGGAGCGCGCGCTCGATTTCTGGAAAACGCTGCCAAGCGAGCGGGGCGCCGTGTTCGACCGGGAAGAGAGCCTCGACGCCGGCGCTCTCGCGCCCATGGTGACCTGGGGCACGAGCCCCGAGCATGCCGCGCCCGTCACGGGACGGGTGCCCGACCCGGCGCAAGTCTCGGATGAAGCAAAGCGCACCGAGATTGCCGCCGCGCTCGACTACATGGCGTTGAAGCCGGGCATGGCACTGGCAGATATCGCCGTGGACCGCGTGTTCATCGGCTCATGCACCAACAGCCGCATCGAGGATTTGCGCGCTGCGGCCCAGGTTGCCCGCCACGGGCGGGCAAGAGTGCCCTCATGGATCGTGCCTGGGTCGATGAGCGTGAAGAAGCAGGCGGAGGCTGAAGGACTTGACCGGGTGTTTACCGGGGCCGGATTCGAATGGCGCTCGCCGGGTTGCTCGCTGTGCACGGCGATCAACGGCGACCAGCTCCAGCCGGGGGAGCGCTGCGCATCGACCTCCAACCGAAACTTCCGCGGACGGCAGGGAACGGGCGGGCGGACTCACTTGGTGAGCCCCGCGATGGCCGCTGCTGCTGCGCTAACCGGGCGGCTCGCCGATGTCCGCGAGTTTTTCATCTAGCCGCAGATAAACGCAGATACACGCAGATAAAATCAACAACTAAGCCACGGAGGCACGGAGAGAAGCAACACTGAATTGAACCGCTGAGTTGCCGAGGTTTTTTCACAATTCGTTTGCGGTTATCGAGGTCTGTCAACAGCTTTCTAGCTAATAGGACTTTTTTTTGAATCTCTCCGTATCTCCTCGGTTCAGTTATTGTTCTTGTCGGCGTTCATCGGCGGCTTGAGGGGGTTGACGTGCAGCCGTTTACCAAGCTCACCGGAATCGCGGTGCCGATCGACGAGCCGAACGTCGACACCAATCAGCTCTGCCCGACGCGCTTCAACAAGGTGCCGCGAGGGCCGCGGCATGCGGAGATCCTGTTCCACGACCGCCGGTTCGAGGCCGACGGCAGGGACAAGGACTTCATACTGAACCGCGAGCCCTACCGCCACGCGCAGATCGTCGTGGCTGACCGCAACTGGGGCTGCGGGTCATCGCGCGAGAGCGCGGTCTACGCACTCTATGAGTTCGGCATCCGCAGCGTCATCGCCTCGAGCTTCGGCGACATACACGCCAGTAACTGCTGCAAGAACGGGCTCCTGCCGGTTGTGCTTGCCCAGGAGGATGTCGTCGCGATCCGGCGGCAACTCCACGCGCAGCCCGGCGCGACGGTAACGGTGGACCTTGCCGCTCAGACCGTTACAGATCCTGCTGGCAAGGTCTATCGGTTCGAGATTCACCCGGTGCGCAAGCAGTGCCTGCTCGAGGGTCTCGACGACATTTCGCGCACCCGGCAGTACGCCGAGCGCTTCGAAATGTTCGAGGAGGCGTATCGACGGGAAACGCCGTGGCTGTTCGTGGAGCGGTGACCCGCGCCGGAAAGTCAACCGGCGCGAAACCAAGAGAGGCAAGACCGATAATTGAACCGCAGAGGCGTGGAGAGAAACGCGATGGGGATTGAAAAGCGAAGGCGCCAATGGCGCCAAGACCTCGCGCCAGTCTACCGGGCTGACCGTCAGGCCTCTGCCGCCGGTCTGTCGCTCGGTCAAGCCGCGTTTTTACTTTGGCGCGTCTCGATCGACCGCGCGCGTAACGGAGCGGGGCGCTCGTAGGCGTCGGTGCGGAGCGGGTGGTTAGCCCGCTTTAGAGGCGGGCACAACTTCCATCTGCGTGGGCCCCAGCCCCAGCGAGTGGGAAACGCTCGTTCCGTCGCGCGCCCGCAGGGTTTTTTCCACCCATGCGCCGCCCCAGTCGTCGATTTCGTACACCTCGAGGACTTCGCCTTCCATTGCGCGGGCTGCTTCTGCTTCTGATTCCGGCAATTGCGAAAGAACCGAGTCGCTAATCCGCAGCACGCGTACTCGAGTGCCCACGCGAACTGCTGCGCCGTTGATATCCCGGACTTCAGTTTCCATGGCTTGGCAAGGGGATGACTGCTGAATTGAAGGGGTGAGCCAACCGGTATTGTGCGCGCGACAGAGGCATCCTTCAAGGCGGGAAGTTGCCGCGCAAGGACGGGCGAAGAGATTTAAGGGATGTTTCGAAAACCTATTGCGTCACCGTGCTTGGTGACGAGGCTGCGATGGCAGACGACAGCTGTATCTCAGCAGCGGAGGCCCGGTCCGACATCGGGACTCGATATTGCCTTCATCCTCTCCAGGCTGCCCACGCCAGGCACAGCCAACCGGCCAGCAATGCGAGCCCCCCGAAGGGCGTGATCGCCCCGAGCCATCGCGCCCCGCTCAAGCTCAACGCATAGAGGGTTCCCGAAAACAGCACCGTTCCGGCGACGAAAAGCCACCCGCTTGCGGTCAGGATTGCTCCGGGCCAACGCGTGCAGGCCCACGCGACCGCAAGCAGCGCGAACGCATGATACATCTGGTAGCGCACCCCGACCTCGAAGATGGCCAAGAGATCGGCATCCAAGCGACTGCGGAGTGCATGCGCTCCAAACGCGCCCAAGCCCACTCCCAGGAACCCCGAGAGGCTGCCGATCGTGAAGAAGATTCGCTCCATTGTCACGTGCGATTGCCGAGTCCTTGGCTAGAAGCCGTAAAGGCGTGCAGGATTGTCCACGAGGATCTTCCTGCGCACGGCGGCATCCGGCGTCCACTCGTTGAACAGATCGAGCAGGTGGCCGTCGTCGGGCATGTCCCTGGCCAAGCGCGGGTGGGGCCAGTCCGTACCCCATAGCAACTGGTCGGGATTCGCCGTAATCAGCGAATCGTGCAGGGCGCGCGCGTCGGGGTAATCCGGATACTTTTCGGACGCGCGATAGGCGCCGGAAATCTTGACCCAGATCGTCCCGTTCGCGAGATGCTGCCTGAGAAGTTGAAACCCGGGCGCCGTCGTTCCTTCCTTCCCCTTCGTCGAGCCGAAGTGGTCGAGAACGACCGGAAGCCGCCAATCGCGCAGGCGGGGCAACAGCGCCGGCAGCTCGCGCGCATCCATGAAGAACTGCACGTGCAGACCGAGCTCGGCCATATGCGGGGCAAGCTTTTCGAACGCGGTGAAGCCGAGGCTGCTGTAAGTGCCCGCCTGCCGCGGTGCGTGGTGGAACCTCAACGCGCGCACCCCTGAACGCGCGAGAGTTTTCAACTGTTCAGGACCGGTATCCGTGCCAATAATGGCGACGGCGCGCAGCCGATGCGGCTCACGGCGAACCGCATCGAGAATCGCTGAGTTATTGGTGCCATGGGCGTTTCCCTGAACAACCACGCCGCGCTCGATGCCCAGACGCGCATGCATCCTCAGCAGTGATTCGAGCGGCGCTTCCGGCGGCGTGTAAGCGCGGCTTTCGGCGTAGGGAAAACGGCTGACGGGTCCGAAAATGTGGAAGTGCGCGTCACATGCGCCCCGCGGGCAGGGGAGATCGGGGCGTTTGGGCTCGGGAACTGGCGGCAGGCAGGGTTCTTCCAAGATGTTTTCTCCGGGGTGCGCTTGAAGGCAAATATAACAGAACCATTCATGGCTCCCGAGCCATGAGCGAAGGGCGTTATATAATCGATGCGCAACGCCTGCACGAATGAAGTGATTTCTTGTCGGCCGCTGTCTGACTGGCGGGAATCGTGAAACGGCTTTCGGTGCTCCTGACGCCGTGGCGATTTCGCATTGAGGTATATCGTTTTGCATCGGCGCCCGATGAAGGGTCTTGCTGTCTGTAACTTCTGCGTTCATCTGGGGCTAAAATTTCTTTCGCATTCATTTCGATAAGGATTACCCCGCCGTGATTCCCGCAAAGCGCCTGAAATACTCCGCCATCGTTGACCGTCCACCGCTCAAGCTCCCTGACGGCGCGCGCGTCGTGGTCTGGCCCGTCGTCAACGTCGAAGTCTGGGACATTGCCCGGCCCATGCCGAGACAGGTCCTGCCACCGCCCACGGGCATCACACAATCGCCCGATGTGCCGCACTGGGGCTGGCACGAATACGGCAATCGCGTCGGGTTCTGGCGCCTGAAGGCGTTATTGGACGAGCTCAAGATCGTTCCGTCGTTATCGGTCAACGCGCGGGTTTGTCTCGATTATCGCCCGATCGCGAAAGCGGCGCGCGACGCAGGCTGGGAATTCATGGGGCACTCCTATGACCAGCGTCCCCTCCATACGGAGCCGAACCCGGCGGAGATGATCCGCCGCTCGGTGAACGTGATCCGCGAATTCACCGGGAAAGGCCCGGTTGGCTGGATGGGGCCCGGCCTGACGGAAAAACTCGACACGCCCGAGCACCTCGCGGCCGCCGGCATCCGGTATATCGCGGATTGGGTCATCGACGACGAGCCCTGCACGATCCGCACCGGGCGCGGCGAGCTCGTGACCATGCCGTACACACTGGAACTCAACGATATCGCGATGATGGTCGTTCAGCACCATCGCGCAAAGGAGTTCGAGGCGCGCTGCCTGGACCACTTCGATTGTCTCTACCGGGAGGGCAAGGATCGGGCCAAGGTCATGGCGATTGCGATGCATCCCTATATTTCCGGGGTGCCCCACCGCTTCGGGTACGTCGAATCGGTTTTCCGGCGCCTTGCGAAGCAGAAAGGAGTCCTGTTTTGGAACGGCGCGCAAATCCTTGATTGGTATCTCAAGGCGCGCGGTCGGTCGGTGCGCCGTCGGTGAGCTGCGACAAAGGCCACACGACGGGTAGGGGCCAATTTCGAGGATCCGTGGCCGGGGGCGGCGCCCGGGACTGTTTGATCTATCTCAATAAATCATGATTCGTGGTGTCTGCCCGGCATCGCCTAATGTTGTAAAATTGGCCGGTCAGCTCGCACGAGCCTTTGCCCGGCCTGGTTTTGGGCAACGCTCGGGTTTATCGCGCGGCGGACGACTTTTACCGACGAAGCAGTCTCGTCGCGCCAGGAGGGCCTTGGTTTACCCACGAACTCGGGACCGCGCGGTCAGCGCAAGACGCATTCGACATCGCTTAACAATGAAGGAGATCTAGCATGGCAAAAGAACCCTGGAAAACGAAAAACTGGTTCGTGAGCCAGTGGAATTTCGCGGATGAGGTGCGCAAGGACCTCAAGTTCCCGAAGCAAATCAAGATCCACGATATCACCCTGCGCGACGGGGAACAGCAAACCGGGGTCATCCTTTCCAAGGACGACAAGATCCGAATTGCCGAGGGACTGGCGGAAGCCGGCGTACACCGCATCGAGGCCGGGATGCCGATCGTGTCCCCCTCCGACGCCGAGGCCATCAAGGAGATCGCGAAACGCAATCTCGGCCCGCAGATCTTCGCGTTCTCGCGCTGCATGAAAGAAGACGTCCAGCGCGCGATTGACACTGGCGTAAACGGCGTGGTGATGGAGATTCCGTCGAGCCAGCACATGGTTGATCTCGCCTACAAGTGGCCGATGGAAAAAGCGATCGAGACGTCGATCGAAGCGACCTTGTTTGCCAAGAAAAACAAGCTGGAAGTCGTATTTTTCCCCATCGATTTTTCGCGCTCGGAGATGAACTGGGTTTTGAACCTGATCAATCGGGTCGCGACCGAGGGTCATATGGATGCACTGGCCCTGGTCGATACTTTCGGTGTTGTGTCGCCCCATGCGATGCAGTACTTCGTCCGCGAGGTCAAGAAACGCATCAACAAGCGCCTCGAAGCGCACTTCCACCAGGATTTCGGCATGGGCGTCGCGAACACGATCATGGCCGCTGCGGAGGGGGTCGAAGTGCTGCACACGACCGTCCTGGGCGTCGGCGAGCGCGCCGGCAACACCCCCATGGAAGAGACGGTCATGGGTCTGCTCACGATGTACGGCATTGACTGCGGGATCAATTACAGCAAGCTGACTTCGCTCGCCAACCTGGTGCAGAAGCTGACCGGCGTGGTGGTCCCCTCCAACAAGCCGGTCGTGGGCAAGCAGCTCTACCAGATCGAGTCCGGGATCATCGCAAGCTGGTACAAGAACTGCGGCGAGGAAAACGCGACCGAGCTGTTCCCGGTGCGTGCCGAGTTCGTCGGGCAACCGCCCGCTACGATCGTGATGGGCAAGGGCAGCGGCATCGATTCGGTCAAGGCCTGGCTCGCGCAGCTCGGCATTGAAGCGAGCGAGGAAGAGGCCCTCAAGATGACCGCCAACGTCAAGGGCTTCTCGCTGAAGAACAAGCGGCTGCTCACCGAAGACGAGTTTCGCAATATCGCGAAGGAAGTTCTCAGCCAGCGCGCCGCAGCCTAGCGGCTCTTGCTTGATACACGCCAGCGGGCACGTCCGGTGCCCGCTGGCGTTTTTTTCGTGCAGAATGGGTGTGCGGAAGCTGAGGCTGGGCGTATTCCAGGCCGTCATGTTGCTGTTTCGCGAGCTCAATCGCGGGAAGTGTAAGACCTATCTGGTAGCCTGCCCGAGGACGAAGCGGGCGCTGCTGATCGACCCTCTGCGCGAGAACATCAGTCGTTATATTGCATTGCTCGCGTACCACCAGCTCACTCTGGATGCGGTCGTCGACACTCATACCCACGCGGACCATCCCACGGCCGGGTTCCAGTTGTGCGATCTCGTGGACGCGCGTCTCATTATGCACCGGCGGGCGCCGGCACCCGCCGTATCGCAGCACGTCGAGGATGGCGACGACATCGCGGTAGGCGACGCCCGGATCCGGGTGCTCCATACGCCGGGACACACGCCCGACAGCATCAGCCTCCATGTCGAAGACCGTGTGTTTACCGGCGACGTCCTTCTGATCCAGGGCACGGGACGGGCGGATTTTGCCGGCGGCGATGCCGGACAGCAATACGACGCAATCACGGACAAACTGTTCGCGCTGCCGGACGAGACACTCGTCTTTCCGGCGCACGACTATCGGGGCAACATCAGCTCGACCATCGGGCAGGAGAAGCGCACCAATCCGCGGATCGCCGGGCGGACGCGCCAGCAGTACATAGACCTGATGGCAAGCATCAACTTCCCGATGCCCGAAAACATCCAGGAAGTCCTGCAGCCGAATCAGAGTGCCATTGAGGACGACAGGACCAAGTTTCCGGACCTGGCCGAGCTCAATCGCGTGCGCCAGCTCTCTGCGCAGGAAGTGCGCGCCATGTGCGGGGAAGCCGACGCACCCCTGCTGATCGATGTGCGTGAACCAAACGAGTATCGCGGCGAGCTGGGGCACATTGCCGGAAGCGTGCTCATCCCCTTGCGCGAACTGGCAGCCCGCGCCGGAGAGCTCGAGCCCCACCGCGGGCGGCGCATTGTCGCCGTCTGCCGCTCCGGCGTTCGCAGCACGACGGCGGCTGCCATTCTCTACGGCCTGGGTTTTGAGCGGGTCTATAACCTGAGGGACGGAATGGTCGACTGGAACGATCGCAAGCTGCCGGTAGAGCGCTGACCGGTGGCGTCTCATCGGACTCCGGTTGCACGCTTCCAATCACGGCTCAATCGCCGCTCGGTGTGCGGATGCGCAATATGAAACTCGGGTTCTTCACCATGCCCATGCATCCGCCGGGGCGCAATTACACGCAGACGCTCAAGGAGGATCGCGAGGCGGTGCTGCTGGCCGACAGGCTCGGGTACAGCGAGGCCCTGATCGGCGAGCATGTCACGGATGTTTGCGAGTCGATTCCATCCTGCCTCACTTTTATCGCGAGCGTTGCGCACCAGACGAAGAGCATCAGGCTCGGAAGCGGCACCGTCAATCTTCCGAACAGTCATCCGGCACAGGTGGCGGCGCATGTTGCGATGGTCGATCACCTTCTCGAAGGCCGCTTCCTGTTCGGGATCGGGCCCGGCGGGCTGCGCTCGGACATGGAGATGTTCGGCAATCTCGATCAGGACCGAAACGCCATGTTTGTCGAGGCGATCGACCACATCCTTGCGTTGTGGTCGGGGACGCCTCCCTACAGGCTGGAGGGGCGGTTCTGGCGACTTTCCACGGAGCGGACCTTGCTGGCGGAGGCCGGGCAGGGCGTAATGCTCACGCCTTACCAGAAACCGCATCCGCCCATCGTGGTAACGGCCGTGGTGCCGCATTCGAAAGGGCTCGCGGCGGCGGCCGCGCGCGGGTGGAAGCCGATCTCGGCCAATTTCCTGCAGCCGGCGTGGGCGGCAACCCACTGGCCGATGTACGAGAAGGGCTGCCAGGCGGGCGGGCTCCCGGCCGAGCGCTCTGACTGGCGGGTGTGCAAGAGCATTTTCGTTGCCGATGACGACGCGGTGGCGCGCCGTTATGCCATGAGCCGCGACGGACCTTACGGTTTTTATTACTGGAACCTGCTGGCGAAGAGGCGCCGCCACGGCAATGTCGACATCTTCAAGCGACGCGTCGAAATGCCCGATGGAGAGGTGACCGTGGATTACCTTCTGGACTCCCTGGTCATTTGCGGCGGCGTTAACCGCGTTATCGACGAGTTGCTCGCGTTTCGCGAAACGGTGGGCGATTTCGGAACGCTCCTTTACGCCGGCCATGACTGGGCGGATGCGCGCCTGGCGCGGCGTTCGATGGAACTCATGGCCGAGAAGGTCATGCCCGCATTGAACGACGCAATCGAAAGCTCCCCGAGGGTGGCCGCGGGATCTCCCGATTAACTTTACCGACTCGTGATCGAAAAGGGGCCGGTCGGAGTCGCGAAGGTTTGCCTCGTCGGGGTCTTACGCGGCCGTCAGAAGGCCGCGTAGAACGTACTGCATGATGCCGCCGTGCCTCAAGTACTCCGCCTCGATCGCGGTGTCCACCCGCAAAATGACGGGAACCTCCTGTCGGCTGCCATCGCTGCGGTGAACGACAAGCCGCGCTTTCTGTCGCGGTGAGATGTCACCTTCAACCCCCAGGATGTCCACCGTTTCGGTGCCGTCGAGACCGAGCGAGGTGAGGGAATCGTCGCCCGTGAACTGGCAGGGGAAAATGCCCATGCCGACCAGGTTGGAGCGATGGATGCGCTCGAAGCCGCGCGCGATCACCGCCTTTACTCCCATCAGTTGAGGGCCGCGCGCCGCCCAGTCGCGCGACGACCCGGTGCCGTACTCCTCGCCCGCGAACACGACAAGCGGAATGCCTTCGCTTTGGTATCGCGTGGCAGCGTCGAAAATCCGCATGACTTCGCCACTGGGCTGGTGCGTGGTGTAGCCGCCTTCCCGTCCGGGCGCCATGAGGTTGCGGATCCGGAGGTTGGCGAATGTCCCGCGTACCATGACTTCATGATTGCAGCGGCGAGAGCCAAAGCTGCTCAGCTGCGAAGGCTCGTCGCCATGCTCCTGCAACCAGCGGCCCGCCGGAGAATCAGGAGTAATCGCGGCCACGGGGCTGATGTGATCGGTCGTGAGGGAATCTCCAAACATGCCGAGAATCCGCGCGCCCGTGACATTTTCGACGCGACCAGGCTGTAGCCCGAAGCCCGAGAAGAACGGTGGCTTCAGGATATAAGTGGATTTCGCCTCCCATTCGTAGAGCGCACCCTTGGTCTCGGGGATCGCGTCCCAGAGCTTCTTCGCCACCATCAGATCGCCGTACTCCCGGCGGAAGTTCTCCGCGTTGCGCGCAAACCGAAGTGCCGATGTGATTTCCGCGTCGGAGGGCCAGATGTCTCTCAGGTAGACCGGTTTTCCGTCGCTCCCGGTGCCGAGGGGTTCCTGCGTCATGTCGATGTTCACATTGCCCGCAAGGGCAAACGCGACCACCAGAGGTGGACTCATCAGGAAATTGGCCTTCAGGCTGTTGTGGACGCGGGCTTCAAAGTTGCGGTTGCCGGAGAGTACGGCGCAGCCGATGAAGTCGTTTTTGACGATGGCTTCCTCAATCACGGGATCAAGCGGGCCCGAGTTTCCCATACAGGTGGTGCAGCCATAGGCAACCACTTGGTAGCCCAGGCGCTCGAGGTAGGGCAGCAGGCCGGCGTCGCGCAGGTAGGCCGTCACCACCTTGGACCCGGGTGCGAGCGACGTCTTGACCCGCGGGCCGACAGTGAGGCCCTTTTCGACCGCCTTTTTTGCGAGCAAGCCCGCACCCAGCAGAAGATTCGGATTGGAGGTGTTGGTGCACGACGTGATCGCGGCGATGAGCACGTCACCGTGACCGACATCCAGCCCGTCGCGGGCCGTGGCCATGCGTTTTCCAAGATCACCGGCTGCTTTTCCGTAGCCGCCGGCGCTCGTGGGCTTGGAAAAAAGTTCCTTGAAGCGTCGCTTGATGCTCCCCAGGTCGATACGCTCCTGCGGTCGCCGCGGTCCCGACACGCTGGGTGCCACCTTCGAAAGATCGAGCTCGATCACTTGCGAGTAGTCGCACGCGCCTTTACCCGGGATGCCAAAGAGGCCCTGGGCGCGGTAATAACCTTCAATCGCTTCCACCAGCGCCGGATCGCGGCCGGTCATGCGGTAGTAATCAATGGTCTTTTCGTCCACCGGGAAGTACCCGCATGTGGCGCCGTAGTCGGGGGCCATGTTGGCAACCGTTGCCCGGTCGGTAGGAGAGAGCGAGGCCGCGCCCTCGCCGAAGTACTCGACAAACTTGCCCACGACATTCGAACGCCGCAGCAGTTCGGTGACGGTCAGGACCAGGTCGGTTGCGGTGACGCCTTCGCCGAGCTGCCCGCTCATGTGCACGCCCACGACGTCGGGAGTGAGGAAATAAATGGGCTCGCCCAGCATCCCGGCCATCGCCTCGATGCCGCCGACGCCCCAGCCGAGCACGCCGATGCCATTGATCATGGGCGTATGAGAATCGGTGCATACGAGCGTGTCAGGATAATAGATCCCGTCTTTCTCCCATACGCCGCGGGCCAGGTATTCCAGGTTCACCTGGTGCACGATGCCGTTGCCTGGCGGCACGATGCGAATGCCGGAAAACGCCTGCTTGCCCCACTTCAGCAGCGAGAGCCGCTCCGCGTTGCGACGATACTCGAGCTCCATGTTACGGGCGACGGCGTCCGGAACCTTGTGGAAGTCCACTTCGACCTGGTGGTCGACGACAAGGTCGACAGGCACCATAGGCTCGATGCGGGTGGGATCCTTGCCGAGCTGGCGCGCGGTCGCTCGCATCGCGGCAAAGTCGTTGAGGGCGGGAAATCCCGACAGATCCTGGAGCAGGATACGCGCGACCACGAATGGAATTTCCACCTCACGCGCGGCATTGGCCTGCCAGGCGGCCAGGTTTCTGACGTGCTCCTCCGCGACGCGCTTGCCATCGCAGTTCCGAAGCAGTGATTCGAGGATGATGCGCAAACAGCAGGGAAGGCGCGAGATCTTGCCAAGCCCCGCTGATTCCAGCGCCGCCAGAGCATGGTAGCGGCCGGTCTTGCCCGAAGGCAGCTTCAATTCGCGCAGCGCGTTGAACGGGTCGTGTGCCACTCAGCTTCCTTTCCTTCGCCGGTATTCCTGCAGAAATTCGGCAAACTTTCTCTTGCGATAAGCACCGCTCACAACGAATTCGCCGAGCAGTATGAATTCACCTGCATCCCGGATCGCGCCGGTGATGCGAACGATTTCATGCCTTCTCCGTCACGTTCCGTCCCCCGAAGTCCTCCAGAGGCGCGGCGCCATAAATATTGATGGAGAAATTGAGAAAGTGGTCGCGGTAGAATTTCTGGATGTCGCGCCGATTGAGCACATGCGCCTTCATGTAGATGCATCCCGGGCACCCATCCTGCTCGAACATCACGAACAGAGCTTTCTTGCCGCCGCGTTTCGCGTCCGCAAGCTCCGCCCGGAGGTCATCCGTGCCCGAAGCGAAGAAATGCTGGTAGGGATCGCGGCCTTCGGCAGCCAGCGCGGGCGCGGCAAGCGCGCAAAGCATGACGCCCGCCAAAAGTCCTCGTGCAATACGAGGGTGTCTGGAAAAACGCAAAAACTTGATTAGCCGCAGATACACGTAGATAAACGCAGATAAGTCGACACAAAAAACCGAAAACCGTTTCGCCTGCCAGCGCCTGATTTCTGCCTTTTGAGTCAAAGTTAATCCGCCGCGGATGAACGGCGAAAGACGCCGATCAAAAAAAGAGTTGAGTGATTTACGCAGGTTTTCGATCCGCGTTTATCTGCGTGTATCTGCTGCTAACCTTTCAGTTCTGTACGAAGCTCGACTCACGATTCACGACAGCTAAAGCGTGAAGAGGTCCACGAACTCGTGCACCGGCATTGCCTCGAGGCGTTCCTGGTCGCGGCAGGCTGCCAGTATTGACTGTTGCTGCTTGGGCGCAAAGCGGCGGGCAAGATTGGTCCGGAACTTCGCTTCAAGCAGCGGCACGCCTTCCTTGCGCCGGCGCCGGTGGCCGACAGGATATTCAACGGCAATGTTCTCGGAACGCGAGCCGTCGCGGAAGAAAACCTGGACCGCATTGGCGATCGAGCGTTTTCCGGGATCCAGGTAATCGCGTGTCCACTGCTTGTTTTCGACGCAGTGCATCTTTGCGCGCAAGGCGTCGACGCCCGGGTCGCGAGCAACGTCATCTTCGTAGTCAGCGGCAACGAGATTGCCCTTCATGAGGCCGATGGCGGTCATGTACTGGAGACAGTGGTCGCGGTCGGCGGGATTGTGAAGCGGCCCTTTCTTGTCGATGATCCGGATGGCCGATTCGTGGGTCGTGATTACGATCTTCTTCGCCTCTCCGAGTCGGTCTTTCACCTTCGGGTGCAGTCGAACCGCCGCCTCGACCGCCGTCTGGGCGTGAAACTCGGCCGGAAACGAAATCTTGAACAGCACGTTTTCCATCACGTACGAGCCATAGGTGCGCGTGAAGCGCAGCGGTTTGTCCTTGAACAGGACATGATAGAAACCCCATGTCTTCGCGGTGAGGGCAGAGGGATAGCCCATCTCGCCCCTCAACGCCATCAGCGCGAGTCGCACCGCCCGGCTGGTCGCATCACCTGCGGCCCAGGACTTGCGCGAACCCGTGTTGGGTGCGTGACGGTAGGTGCGCAGGGACTGGCCGTCGATCCAGGCATTCGAGATCGCGTTGACGATCTCGTCGTAAGTGCCGCCCATCATTTGTGTCACGACCGCCGTTGATGCGACTTTCACCAGGACGACATGGTCGAGGCCGACTCGGTTGAAGCTGTTCTCGAGCGCGATCACTCCCTGGATCTCGTGTGCCTTGATCATGGCCGTGAGGACGTCGCGCATCACCAGCGCTTCCCTGCGTTGCGCGACGCGCGTGCGCGACAGCCAGTCGGCGGTGGCCAGAATGCCGCCGAGATTGTCGGACGGGTGGCCCCACTCGGCTGCCAGCCAGGTGTCATTGAAGTCGAGCCAGCGGACCATTGCGCCGAGGTTGAAGGCGGCCGTGACCGGGTCGAGCTGATATGGCGTCCCGGGAACCTTTGCGCCATGCGGCACGATCGTCCCGCGAACGATGGGGCCGAGCAGCTTGGTGCAGGCGGGATATTCGAGAGCCTCAAGTCCGCAGCCGAGCGTGTCCATGAGGCAAAGCCGCGCGGTGTTGTAGGCTTCCTGGCTTCGGACCTTGTAGCCGACGACGTAATCGGCGATGTCCGTCAGGACCTTATCGAATTTTGGGCGGACGTTGGAAATGTGCGAGCTCATATGGCTGATCAAGCGTGATTAGTGCGCCGTGACCCGTGACGAAGAGACCCGGTTGTTTGGCGTGTTCTTGCGAACAACCGGTCACGGGTCACTGATCACCGGTCACTTTCTGTTTTGGATGGGGACGAGCTTCCGGGGCTCGGGCCCCGTGTAGACCGCGGTCGGGCGGATAATCTTGTTGTCTATGCGTTGCTCGATGACGTGCGCAGACCAGCCGCTGGTCCGGGAGATGACGAAGATTGGCGTGAACATCGCGGTGGGCACGCCCATACGGTGGTAGGACACGGCCGAGAACCAGTCCAGATTCGCGAACATCTTCTTCTCCCGCATCATCACTGCCTCGATGCGGTCGGCAACCTCGAACATCTTGGTGTCACCCGCCGCCTCGGACAGGCGGCGCGCGACGTCCTTGATGATCTTGTTGCGGGGATCGGCGATGGTGTAGACCGGATGCCCGAATCCGATCACGACCTCCTTGTTGCGCACCCGAGTCACGATGTCGTTCTCTGCTTCGTCGGGGGTGTCGTACCGGTTCATGACCTCGAACCCGACCTCGTTCGCGCCGCCGTGCTTCGGTCCCTTCAGCGCGCCGATCGCGCCTGTGATCGCGGAATACATATCGGCGCCAGTGCCCGCCACGACGCGCGCCGCAAACGTGGAGGCGTTGAACTCATGTTCCGCGTAGAGGTTTAGCGAGGTATGCATCGCCCGCACCCATTGCGGCTGCGCGGGCTTGCCGTGCAGCAGGTGTAGAAAATGAGCGCCGATCGAATCGTCATCCGTTTCGAGCTCGATGCGGCGCCCGCTGTGCGAGTAGTGGTACCAGTAGAGCAGCATCGAGCCGAAGGAGGCCATGAGCCGGTCTGCGATGTCGCGGGCGCCCGGCAGATTGTGGTCATCCTTCTCCGGCAGGGCGGTTCCCAGGGCCGAGCAACCGGTGCGCATGACGTCCATGGGGTGGGCGCTGGCGGGCAGCTGCTCGAGAACGCGCAACACGGCAGCCGGCAGGCCGCGCAGCTGCGCCAGCTTCGCCTTGTAGCCGCGGAGCGCGGCGGCGGTCGGCAACTTACCGTGCACGAGGAGGTACGCGATTTCTTCGAACTCGCATTGCTCGGCAATGTCCAGAATATCGTAGCCTCGATAGTGCAGGTCGTTTCCGCTGCGCCCGACCGTGCATAGGGCCGTACTGCCCGCAGCTATACCCGACAAGGCGACCGATTTTTTGGGCTTGATGGCAGTCTGGCCTTCGCTCATACGACCTCCCGTGAACGGTGATCAGTGAACAGTGAACGGATGGATAGGCGGACGCTTGTACGTGACCGTTTAGCGTTCACGAGCCCAGAAGATGCTTGATGGCGTCGCGCTCTTCATGCAGCTCCTTGAGCGTTGCCATCATGCGCGCCTGGCTGAAATCGCTGATGTCCAGACCCTGGACGATCTCATGCGTCCCCTTGCGGCATACGCACGGATAGCCGTAGATGACACCCTCGGGAATGCCGTAGCTCCCATCCGAAGCGACCCCCATGCTCACCCAATCGCCATCCCGGGTGCCGTAGACCCAATCCCGAATGTGGTCCATCGCGGCGTTCGCAGCACTGGCCGCCGAGGACAGGCCGCGCGCCTCGATGATGGCCGCACCGCGCTTCTGGATGGTCGGGATGAATTGGGACTCGAGCCACTTCTGATCGTTGATCAGCCTGGCGGCATTTTTTCCGTCCACTTCGGCATGGAAGATGTCCGGATACTGTGTCGCGGAATGATTGCCCCAGACGGCCATTTTCCTCACGCTGGCGACCGGCTTGCCGGTTTTCTGGGCCACCTGCGACAGCGCCCGATTATGGTCGAGGCGCATCATTGAACCGAAATTTTCCGGCTTGAGGCCGGGAGCATTCTTCATCGCGATCAGGCAATTGGTGTTGGCGGGGTTGCCGACGACCAACACTTTGACGTCGCGGCTGGCCACCTCCGAAAGGGCCTTGCCCTGCGGAGCAAAAATCTTGCCGTTCGCATCGAGCAAATCCTTGCGCTCCATTCCCGGACCCCGCGGGCGCGCGCCGACCAGCAAGGCGATATTGGCGTCCTTGAAAGCAACCAACGGATCGGCGGTGGGAACCACCCCGGCGAGGAGCGGAAATGCGCAGTCGTCCAGTTCCATGATGACGCCGGTGAGCGCCTTCTGGGCTTTGGGGTCGGGGATCTCTAGCAATTGAAGGATGACCGGTTGGTCGTTACCGAGCATTTCGCCGCTGGCAATGCGGAATAGCAGGCTGTAGCCAATTTGACCGGCTGCGCCGGTAACCGCGACGCGCATGGGGCTTTTCATGACGTGGACTCCTCTTGTACTGGAAGGGGTTTTGCTTGATGGTATGGGGCGAGAAAAGCTAGTTAGGCGGGGACGTTGCCAGCGTTTCAACCTGCGATGATAGCGAACGATGCACTGAAGTGACAAGTTGATGCTGGAACCTGAGTTCAGACCAGAGTGCCCCGCAGATCAGCAGGTTGCAAGCGCCTGGCCGACTTATGCACTGCACAAAAAACTGCTAAAATTCGATTGCTAACCGATTGCTAACCCCGACTCGTCCCGCCGCAGTAACGATACGACCAGGCAACCGCACATCCCGCTTTGGCCCTGACCTGACAGCAGCTGATGACCAAGCCGAGACCGAAACACCTCAATCTTCTCCAGATTCGCTTGCCGCTTCCGGGCGTGATATCGATCATGCACCGGGTTTTTGGGGCGGCGCTGTTCCTCGCCATTCCTCTTCTGCTGTATGCCATGCAGTCGAGCCTGGAATCGCCCGCTTCGTTCGACGCGTTGAAGAACGCGCTGGCCCATCCGCTTGCCAAACTCTTCCTCCTGGGTTTGGCGTGGGCCTACCTGCACCACTTTTGCGCCGGGCTACGTTACCTGGCCCTGGATCTCGACTACGGCACGGATCTGGCGCCGGCGCGCGCGAGTGCCAAAGCCGTCGTGGCCGTCAGCCTGGGCCTAACGCTGCTGTTCGGGGTGTGGATATGGTAAGACGCGAGGTGGTCGGGGCGCACTACGGTTTGCGCGACTGGCTCGCGCAGCGAATCACCGCCGTCGTGATGGTGATCTACACCCTTTTGCTGGTGCTGGCGCTGGCGATAGCCCCAGCCGTTGATTTCCTGCACTGGAGCACGCTGTGGAAAATGCCCGTGATGCGCTACGCCACCGTGCTGTTCCTGCTCTGCGTTTACTACCACGCATGGATCGGTGTTCGTGACATCGTCATGGATTACGTCAAGGACGCGGGGCTGCGGCTGACACTGTACGTCATCGTGATCGGCGCGCTCGTCTGTTATGCCGTTTGGTCCATTCAGATACTGTGGGGCTTTTAGATGCAATTGCCGGTCAGATCGTTTGATGCCGTGATCGTTGGCGGCGGTGGCTCGGGGCTGCGCACGGCGCTCGAGCTCTCGCAAGCCGAACTCAAGGTCGCGGTGTTGTCCAAGGTGTTTCCGACGCGCTCGCACACGGTGGCCGCGCAGGGCGGGGTTGCGGCCTCGCTCGGGAATGTCGAGGAGGACAACTGGCACTGGCACATGTATGACACGGTAAAGGGGTCCGACTACCTGGGCGACCAGGATGCAATCGAATTCATGTGCCGCAAGGCGAACGAGGTCGTCTACGAGCTCGAGCATTTCGGCATGCCTTTCGACCGGTTGCCGGATGGCAAGATCTATCAACGGCCGTTTGGCGGCCAGACTCGCAACTACGGCGAGCGCATGGTGCCGCGCTCGTGCGCCGCGGCGGATCGCACGGGTCATGCCATGCTGCACACCTTGTATCAGGCCAATCTCAAGGCCCACACGCAGTTCTTCATCGAGTGGATGGCGCTCGAGCTGGTGCGTGGCGCGGACGGCACGGTTCTCGGCGTGACAGCCCTCGAGATGGAAACCGGTGAAGTGATGATGCTCCAGGCCAAGGCAACCGTCCTCGCGACGGGCGGCGCGGGCCGCATTTATGCCGCGAGCACGAACGCGTTCATCAATACGGGCGACGGTCTGGGGATGGCGGCTCGCGCGGGCATCCCGCTAGAGGACATGGAGTTCTGGCAGTTCCATCCAACCGGTGTCGCCGGCGCTGGCGTGTTGATTACCGAAGGCGTGCGCGGGGAGGGCGGTTACCTGCTGAACAAGGATGGTGAGCGGTTCATGGAGCGCTATGCCCCCAACGCCAAGGATCTGGCCAGCCGCGACGTCGTTTCGCGCGCAATGGCGACGGAGATCAAGGAAGGGCGCGGCGCCGGCAAGGAAGCCGACAGCATTCTTCTCAAACTTGACCATCTCGGCGAAGAAGTCATCAACAAACGGCTGCCGGGCATTCGGGAGATCGCGCGGAAATTTGCCAACGTCGATCCGGTAAAGGATCCGATTCCCGTCGTGCCCACGTGCCATTACCAGATGGGCGGCATTCCCACGAACTACAACGGGCAGGTTGTTGTCCCGAAAGATGGCGACGCAGAAACGGTGGTGGAGGGCCTGTACGCGGTAGGCGAGTGCGCATGCGTGTCAGTTCATGGCGCCAACCGCTTGGGAACGAATTCCCTGCTCGACCTGCTGGTTTTCGGCAAGGCGGCGGGAGAGCAGGTCATACGCGATCTCAATGAAGATGGGCGGCTTCACAAATCCCTGCCAAAGGACGCAGACGCGCTCACCTTACAACGCCTAGCCCGTCTCGACGGCCAGAAGAACGGCGAGCGTGTGTCCGACGTTGGTGCCGAGATGCGGCGCATCATGCAGCTTCACTGTGGCGTGTTCCGCTTCCCGGAACTGCTGGCCGAGGGCGTGCGAAAGCTCAAGGAAGTCGCCGGGCGCGCAGGCCGCACGGAGATCAAGGACAAGAGCAAGACATTCAATACGGCGCGCGTCGAGGCGCTCGAACTCGATAATCTAATCGAGACCGCGGTGGCTTCACTCGTATCGGCCGAGGCGCGCAAAGAGAGCCGCGGCTCGCATGACCGAGCCGATTGTCCGGAGCGCGACGACGAGAAGTGGCTGAAGCATACGCTTTGGTACAAGGACGGCGACCGGCTCGAGTACAAACCAGTGCACAGAAAACCGCTGTCGGTGGAACCGTTCGAGCCGAAAGCCCGAGTTTATTGACGTAAGACGTGAATGGTGAATCGTGAAACGCAGGCAGAGCGCTAGACGGGTTATGGATGGGCATCGATTGGCGATGCATGATTTGCGATCCACGGATTATTGGAGCTGCTAATGCGTTTTTCGATCTACCGCTACAACCCCGACGTCGACGAGAAGCCGCGCATGCAGGACTACGACATTGCGCTGGAGCCGACCGATCGCATGCTTCTCGACGCACTGGTGCGCATCAAGGCGCATGATGACAGCCTGGCATTCCGCCGGTCCTGTCGAGAGGGGGTGTGCGGCTCCGACGGGATGAACATCAACGGCAGGAACGGCCTGGCATGCGTTACCAAGCTCGCCGAGCTGCGCGATCCGGTCGTGATTCGTCCGTTGCCGGGCCTGCCGGTAATCCGCGACCTGATCGTCGACATGTCGCAGTTCTTCAAACAATACCAGTCGGTCAAGCCGTACGTGATCAACAACGATCCGCCGCCCGAGAAAGAGCGCACGCAGTCGCCGGCGGACAGGGAAGAGCTCGACGGCCTTTATGAGTGCATTCTGTGCGCCTGCTGCTCGACGTCCTGCCCGTCGTTCTGGTGGAACCCGGACAAGTTCGTCGGACCCGCGGGCCTGCTGCAGGCCTACCGTTTCATTGCCGACACGCGCGACCAGGCGACCAACGAGCGGCTGGACAACCTGGAAGACCCCTACCGCCTTTTCCGGTGCCATACGATCATGAACTGCGTGGAAGTTTGTCCGAAGGGACTCAACCCGACCCGCGCGATCGGCAAGATCAAGGAATTGCTGGTCAAACGGACGGTGTAGAAGGCCGGCATGTCAGAGGCCGATCGGGTGCGTTGGCATTGCCGCCGCGGATTGCTGGAGCTCGACCTGATTCTTGCGCGTTTTATGGACCGACATTACGAAGGCCTCGATGCCGAGGCGCAGGCGTTGTTCAAGGAGCTGCTGGAGCGCCCCGACAATGACCTTCTCGATTGGGCATTGGGCAGAAGTGCCCCGGCCGATCGGCGCTACCAGCACGTTGTGGAGTTGCTGCGCGCCTCGTGAGCCAGATCCGATGTAAAGTGTTACGTGAATAAACTTAAATAACCTATTAAATAAACGGAGATAGTCATGGCTGAGAAACTGGCGACGCTGAGTTTCAGTGACGGCACCCCTTCGATCGATTTCCCGGTGCTGGGTGGCAGCGAAGGCCCCGATGTCATCGACGTGCGCGCGCTCTACGGGAAGACCGGAAAGTTCACCTACGATCCCGGTTTCATGTCCACGGCCAGTTGCCGCTCCAACATCACGTACATCGACGGCGACGCGGGCATTCTTCAATACCGCGGCTACCCGATCGAGCAGCTGGCCGAAAACTGCAGTTTTCTCGAGGTGGCCTACCTGATCCTGAACGGCGAGCTGCCCAACAAGAAACAGCTGGATGATTTTGTTGAGCTTGTCACCCGGCACACCATGGTGCACGAGCAGCTTTCCCGTTTCTACACCGGGTTCCGGCGCGACGCGCATCCGATGGCAGTGGTCTGCGGGGTGGTGGGCGCGCTCTCCGCGTTCTACCACGATTCGATCGACATCCACGATGCCCGCAGCCGCGAGATCTCCGCGTTTCGCCTGATCGCCAAGCTGCCGACCATCACGGCGATGACCTACAAGTACAACCTGGGCCAGCCGTTCATGTATCCCAGGAATGCCCTGTCGTATGTCGACAATTTCATGTACATGATGTTCGGCACGCCGTGCGACGACTACAAGCCCAACCCGGTGCTCTCGCGCGCGATGGAGCGTGTGCTCATTCTGCATGCCGATCACGAGCAGAACGCCTCGACCTCCACGGTGCGCCTCGCCGGCTCAACGGGCGCCAATCCGTTTGCCTGCATTTCGGCGGGAATCGCGAGCCTCTGGGGTCCGGCGCACGGGGGCGCCAACGAAGCCGTGCTGAAGATGCTCGGAGAAATCGACGACGCCAAGAACATCCCGTCGTTCATCAAGCGAGTCAAGGAAAAGGACGGCCACGCCATGCTCATGGGCTTCGGCCATCGGGTCTACAAGAATTACGACCCGCGCGCCAAGATCATCCAGAAGACATGCCACGAGGTCCTCGAGGAACTCGACCTGAAAGACGACAAGCTTTTCAAGCTTGCCATCGCGCTCGAGAAAGTGGCCCTGGAGGACGACTACTTCATCCAACGCAAGCTCTATCCCAACGTCGACTTCTATTCCGGTATCGTCTACAAGGCGCTCGGGATACCGGTGAGCATGTTCACGGCGATTTTTGCGCTCGCGCGGACGGTGGGCTGGATCGCTCAGTGGAACGAGTTGATCAGCGATCCGGAGCAGAAGATCGGCCGCCCGCGCCAGCTGTTCGCGGGCGCAAAGCGGCGCGACTTCGTTCCGATGGGCAAACGCAAATAGAGCAATGTTGAACGCTTGATGTCCGGTTTTGAATTGCCCGTTTCTGCGGTGTTGATACGGCATTCAGTACTCACGATTCAACACTGAAGTTGGAGCGGGTTCGCCGATGATGAAGCAGATGCTGGGCAATTCCTATTTGTTCGGCGCGAATGCGCCGTTCATCGAAGCGCTGTACGAGGCTTATCTCAACGACCCTGCCTCGGTCGAGCCGCGCTGGCGTGCCTATTTCGACGAGTTGCAGAAACTCGACGACGGTGCGCCTGACGTCTCGCATTTCGAGATCCAGGAGCGTTTCGTAAGGCTTGCCCGCGAGCGGCGCCCGGTGGTGGCTGCCGGGCCCACCCCGGCCGGAGAGGGCGCCTGGCAGAAGCAGTTCGCCGTCCTTCAGCTCATATCGGCGCACCGCTTCCAGGGCGTTCGTCATGCGGATCTGGATCCCCTTAAACGCCTGCCGAAGCCCGACATTGCAGAGCTCGACCCCGCGTTCTACGGGCTTACCGAAGCAGACCTGGACGCGGTGTTCAATACGGGTACGCTCGTCGGGCCGCGGGAGATGAAACTGAGGGACATCTTGCAGTTCCTCAAGGATACCTACTGCCGCTCGATCGGTGCGGAGTACATGTACATCTCGGACGTGCCGCAGAAACGCTGGATTTCAGAGCGTCTCGAAGGACCGCGCGCCACGCCGAGCTACGACGCCGAATACAAGAAGCACATCCTCGAGCGGCTGATTGCTGCGGAAACCTTGGAAAAGTACCTCCACACCCGCTACGTCGGTCAGACGCGTTTCTCGCTCGAGGGCGGCGACAGCCTGATACCCATGCTCGACAATTTGCTGCAGCGTTCCGGGGCCGCCGGCGTGCAGGAGCTGGTCATCGGCATGGCGCATCGCGGGCGTCTCAACGTGCTCGTCAATACCCTTGGCAAGATGCCGGGGGTTCTTTTCGCAGAATTCGAGGGCAAGCACGCGGTCGAGACTCTGGCGGGTGACGTGAGGTATCACGACGGTTTCTCCGCCAACGTGATAACGCCGGGCGGGCCAATGCACGTCACAGTGGCCTTCAATCCCTCGCATCTCGAAATCGTGAACCCTGTGGTCGAGGGATCGGTACGGGCAAGGCAGCATCGCCGCGGAGACCATCAGGGCGACCAGGTGCTGCCCGTCCTGATCCACGGCGATGCCTCGTACTCGGGGCAGGGCGTGGTGATGGAGACGCTAAACCTGGCGCAGACGCGAGGCTACGGCACGGGCGGCACCATACACATCATCATCAACAATCAGATCGGCTTCACGACCTCGGACCCGCGGGACGCGCGCTCGACCCTTTACTGCACCGACGTCTCCAAGATGCTGGAAGTCCCCATTTTCCATGTCAACGGAAACGACCCGGAGGCGGTTTGCATGGTCACCGAGATTGCCCTCGACTATCGCATGCAGTTTCACAAGGACGTGGTCGTCGACATCGTCTGTTACCGCCGGCTCGGACACAACGAGCAGGACGAGCCGATGGTCACCCAACCGCTCATGTACAAGAGGATTCACCATCTTCCGACGCCGAGCAGCCTCTACGGAACCAAGCTGGCTGAGGAAGGTGTCATTGGCGAGGACGAGCGCGAGGAGATGATCAAGGTCTTTCGCTCCGCGCTCGACACCGGCCATCACACGAACAAGACCATCATGGCAGACTATCGGCCGCCGTTCGAGACGAACTGGAAGCCATTCAGGAACACGAAATGGAACGAAGAGGACGACACGCGGCTGCCGCTCGAACTGCTGCAGGAGCTGGGTCGCAAGGTCACGGACGTCCCGAAAGGTCTCAAGCTCCACCCGCGAGTCGAGCGCATCATGAGCGATCGGCGCCTGATGGCCGAGGGCAAGCTTCCGATCGACTGGGGCATGGCGGAGACGCTGGCCTATGCAACGCTGCTGAACGAAGGCCACTCGATCCGCATCTCCGGCCAGGATTCCGCGCGCGGCACGTTCTTTCACCGCCATGCCGTGCTGCACGATCAGAATCGCGAGCGCTGGGGCCAAAACAGCTATGTGCCGCTGCAGCACGTGAGCGTGAACCAGGGCGATTTCGCGGTCATTGATTCGGTGCTTTCGGAAGAGGCCGTGCTCGGCTTCGAGTACGGCTACGCCACGTCATCGCCGAACGAGCTTGTCATCTGGGAAGCTCAATACGGCGATTTTGCGAACGGAGCACAGGTGGTGATCGACCAGTTCATCGCCGCCGGTGAAGTGAAGTGGGGCCGTATGTGCGGCCTGACGCTGTTCCTTCCGCATGCCTACGAGGGCGCCGGCCCCGAGCATTCCTCCGGGCGCATCGAGCGTTTCCTGCAACTGTGCGCGGACTACAACATGCAGGTCTGCGTGCCCGCCACGCCGGTGCAGATGTATTACCTGCTGCGGCGGCAAATCATCCGGCCGTACCGCAAGCCGCTCATCATGTTCACGCCCAAGAGCCTGCTGCGGCACAAGGAGTCCGTGTCGCCGCTGGAAGAGTTTGCGAACGACCGCTTCCGTCCGGTCAACGAGGACTGGGATTCCCAGGAGATCGAGCCGGACAAGGTGGAGCGGGTCATCTTCTGCAGCGGGAAGGTCTACTACGATTTGCGTACCGCGCGCCGCACGCAGGGCGTGAAGAATCTGCCGCTGGTGCGTATTGCCCAGCTCTACCCCTTCCCGCACGAGGATTTCCGTGCCCAGATCGAGCGCTACAAGAATGCGTCCGAAATCGTCTGGTGCCAGGAGGAACCGCGCAATCAAGGCGCCTGGCGCCATATCCAGCACTACCTGTTGCGGCACTTGCTGCCGCACCAGAAGATCTTCTATGCTGGCCGCGAGTCTTCGGCGAGCCCGGCGCCCGGCTACAAGCTGCTGCACGACAAGCAGCAGAAAGAGCTGGTCGAACAGGCGCTGACGATGTCTGGGGGCAGCGAGCCTCGCAGGGTGACGCAACAGCCGCGTCCGCTCTCGGCGGGCGAGGAATACTAGGCCTGCCGTAACACGGAATTGATATGCTGATCGAGGTTAAGGTTCCCCAGCTTTCGGAGTCAGTGGCCGAGGCGACGCTGCTCTCGTGGCACAAGAAGCCGGGTGATTTCGTCAAGCGGGACGAGAATCTGGTGGATATCGAGACCGACAAGGTCGTGCTCGAGACGCCGGCGCCCGACGCAGGCGTGCTCGTGAAAATCATCAAAGGCGACGGCGGCACGGTGGTGAGCAAGGAAGTCATTGCTCAGATCGATACCGATGCCAAGCCGGAGGCGAAAGCATTCCCAGCGGCTGAAGTGAAGGCTCCCGCCCGGACGGAAGCAAAGCCGGTCGCGGCGGCGATGCCGGCGGCCCAGAAGCTGGCGGCCGAAAGACACGTCGATACCTCCGCAATCGCGGGCACCGGCCGCGGCGGGCGTGTGACCAAGGAAGATGTGATCCACGCCCTCGAAGCCGGCGAGGCGTCCCCTGCCAAGGCGCCGGAAGCGCGGAGCCGCGCGCCGGCCCCGAGCGTGGACCTCGGCGCACTGGGCTTGCGCCCTGAGCAGCGGGTGCCGATGTCGAGGCTGCGGGCGCGCATTGCCGAGCGCCTGGTGCAGTCACAGCAGACGGCGGCGATTCTCACGACCTTCAACGAAGTCAACATGCAGCCGGTGATCGACCTGCGCAATCGCTACAAGGAGCGCTTCGAGAAAGAGCATGGCGTCAGGCTCGGCTTCATGTCGTTTTTCGTCAAGGCTGCGGTCCACGCATTGCGGCGCTATCCGGTCGTCAACGCGTCGATCGACGGGAATGACGTCGTCTATCACGGCTACTACGACATCGGCATGGCGGTGGCGAGTCCGCGCGGGCTGGTGGTTCCAATCATCCGCAATGCCGACCAGTTGACGCTTGCCGAGATCGAAAAGACAATCGCCGATTTCGGCGCCCGGGCCCAGGAAGGTAAGCTCGGCCTCGAGGATCTCACCGGCGGGACGTTCTCGATCTCGAATGGCGGCGTCTTCGGCTCGATGCTGTCGACGCCCATCATCAATCCGCCGCAGAGCGCGATATTGGGCGTGCACGCGACGCGTGATCGCCCGGTCGCGGAAAACGGCCAGGTGGTGATCCGCCCGGTGAACTACCTTGCGCTGTCCTACGACCACCGCATCATCGACGGGCGCGAGGCGGTGCTCTCGCTCATCGCCATCAAGGAAGCGCTCGAGGATCCCGCGCGCATCCTGCTTGATATCTGAAGTTCGTGACCTGTGACCCGTGACCAGTAACTGGTTAAAACACGGAACGCCTACCGGTCACTCGTAACTGGTCACGGATCACTTCTCGCCATGAGCAAAATGTTCGATGTCGTGGTAATTGGTGGCGGCCCCGGCGGTTATATCGCCGCGATACGCGCGGCGCAGCTCGGGCTCAAGACCGCCTGCATCGACGAGTGGATGAGGGCGGATGGCAAACCGGCGCTCGGCGGCACTTGCACCAACGTCGGATGCATTCCCTCGAAAGCGCTGCTCCAGTCCTCCGAGAACTACGATCACGCGGTGCATGCGTTTGGCGAGCATGGAATACGGGTTGGCAGCGTGGAGCTCGACCTCGCGCAGATGCTCAAGCGCAAGAACAAGGTGGTGCGCCAGAACAACGAGGGGATTGCCTATCTCTTCAAGAAGAACAAGGTGATGTTTTTCCACGGACGCGGCAGTTTCGCTGGCGGAAGCGCCGGGGGATGGCAGATCAGGGTGAAGGGCACTGCCGAAGAGACCGTGACCGCGAGACACGTCATCGTGGCGACGGGGTCAAAGCCGCGCCCGCTTCCCGGGGCGCCGTTCGACAACGCGCAGATCCTGGACAACGCCGGAGCGCTTGCCCTGGCCGAGGTCCCGAAACGGCTCGGGGTCATCGGTGCCGGTGTGATCGGTCTCGAGATGGGCAGCGTGTGGCGCCGGCTGGGAGCCGAGGTGATGCTGCTCGAGATGCTGGATACCTTCCTGCCGGCGGCGGACGAGACGTTGGCCGAGGCCGCCTGGAAGATATTCACAAAAGAGCAGGGGCTCGACATCGTCCTTGGCGCCAAGATCACCCGGGTCACGGCGAGTAAAAAGGGCGTCAGCATCGAATACGCCGGCCCGAACGGCGCGCACAAACTCGAGTGCGACCGGTTGATCGTGTCGATCGGGCGCGTTCCAAACACCGAAGGCCTGGAGGCCGCGGCGGCGGGGCTGAAGCTCGACCGGCGTGGCTTCATCGAGGTCGATGCCGATTGCCGCACCAATCTGCCTGATATTTGGGCCATCGGTGATGTCGTGCGTGGGCCCATGCTGGCGCACAAGGCCGAGGAGGAGGGTGTGGCGGTCGCGCAGCGCATCGCCGGCCAGCACGGTCATGTTGATTTCAACACCGTGCCGTGGGTGGTTTATACCGCGCCGGAAATCGCCTGGGTGGGCAGGACGGAACAGCAGCTGAAAAACGACGGTGTTGCATATCGCGCAGGCTCGTTCCCGTTCATGGCGAATGGCCGCGCCCGGGCGATGGGCGACACGCGGGGGTTTGTCAAATTTCTGGCCGATGCAGCGACCGACCGCATCCTCGGCGTGCACATCATCGGTCCGATGGCCTCCGAGATGATCGCGGAAGCGGTGGTCGCGATGGAATTTCACGCCACTGCGGAAGACATCGCTTTGATATGCCACGCGCATCCGTCTCTGTCCGAGGCGATGAAGGAGGCGGCGCTCGCCGTCGACAAGCGCACCCTCAACCTGTGAGCAGGACGGGCGGCAGCGCGGGGGCAGCTGAGCGCAGCGGGCACGGTGTGGCGCGACGGGCCGCTGCCGCGCCCTCGGTGCTGGATCTCTACGAGGAGGCGCTCAAGAAACGGGGCTTTGCCGAGGACGATTCGCAGCACCGCGCGGTTGTGCGCCTGCAGCAACTGTTCGAGGAATGGTCGTCTTACAAACGCCGGCGCCGCACCGCGCTGCAGCGGCTCGTGGTGCGGCCGGAGCTGCCGCGGGGAGTCTATCTGTGGGGCGACGTTGGCCGGGGAAAAACATTCCTCATGGACAGTTTCTACCGCTGCCTGCCCCTCGTTCGCCGCCGGCGGGTGCACTTCCACCATTTCATGCGCGATGTGCATCGCGAGCTCGATGAGCTCAAGGGGAGGCCCAATCCACTCGAGGCGCTGTCCGACCGCATCGCGCGCCGCTACCGGCTGATCTGTTTCGACGAGATCGCGATTTCCGATGTCGCCGACGCGATGATCCTCGGCCGGCTGCTGACGCGCACGATGGATCGCGGCGTCGTCTACTGCATGACCTCCAACTATCATCCGGACGAGCTGTACAAGGGCGGGCTCAAGCGCGAGGATTTCATCCCGGCCATCGCTTTGCTGAAGGAGCGACTGGACGTGGTGCACGTCGACGGAGGCACCGACTATAGGAAGCGGGCGCTGCAGCAGGTCAGGACTTACCACTCGCCTCTGACGCCGGAGAGCGACCGTGCCCTGATGCGCGCATTCGGGCAGATCGCTGAAGTCGAGGAGGAGTTTCACGAGCTCGACGTCGAGGGCCGCGTCATCCCTTACCGGCATCGTGCCGGGGGCGTGGTGTGGTTCGATTTCAAGGTCATTTGCGGCTGGGGCCGATCCCAGAACGACTACCTCGATCTTGCCAGGCGCTTTCATACGATCATCGTCTCGGGCGTCCCGCGGATGGGGCTCGAGCGCGCCGACGAGGCGCGGCGCTTCACGCTGCTGGTAGACGTGCTCTACGACCAGCGCGTGAAACTCGTGGTGTCGGCCGAAGCGCCGACAGAGCAGCTGCTTGTGCGTGATGCGCGTTCGTCGAGCGCGCAGTTGAAGGCAATGATCTTTCAGTTTGACCGTACGACGAGCCGTCTTGCGGAGATGCAGACCGCCCAGTACCTGAGTGAACCGCGCCAGCCGCAGACCGCGTGAACGTGGTGTCGCGCCTTTAGCCGCGCCAGAGGAGAAAAACATGGAAACGTTCAAGGCTTTTCGTATCTTCAACGATAACGACAAGATCGCCGGGCGGCTTGTCGAGGCGCGGCTCGACGAGCTCTCTCCAGGTGAGGTGGTTTTCCGCGTGGAGTACTCGAGCGTCAACTTCAAGGATGCGCTTGCCGCGACCGGCGCGGGCAAGATCGTCCGCGGGTTTCCGCGTGTCGGCGGCATCGATGCCGCGGGGACTGTCGTGTCCTCGAGCGACGCGCGCTTCAAGTCCGGTGAAGCCATCCTTTGCACCAGCTACGACCTCGGCGTGGCACATGACGGAGGCTATTCGGAATACTGCCGCGTGCCAGCGGATTGGGTGGTGCCGCTGCCCACAGGCCTCACCAGCTTCGAGGCCATGGCGCTGGGCACCGCGGGGTATACCGCGGCGCTTGCCATCGAGCTGCTCGAGCTGAACGGCTTGGCCCCGGCCAACGGAAAGGTTCTCGTCAACGGGGCCACCGGCGGCGTCGCGACGCTGGCGATCGACATGCTCGCCCGCCTCGGGCACCACGTGGTTGCCCTGACCGGCAAGGACGCTGAGGCGGCGTTCCTCAAGGACATCGGGGCAGCGGAAATCCTTTTGCGCCAGGCGCTGGAAATGGGGACGCGCCCGCTGGAAAAAGCGATGTGGGCCGCCGCGTTCGATTCGGTGGGCGGGGAGCAGCTCGCCTGGCTCACCCGCACAATGCAGCAGGGGGGGCTCATTGCGAGTTTCGGGAACGCGGGCGGAATCGAGCTCAAGACCACAGTGCTCCCCTTCATCCTGCGCGGCGTGCGCCTGATCGGCGTGGACTCGGGCTTCACGCCGATGCCGCTGCGCCGCAAGGTCTGGGGCCGCCTCGCATCGGATCTCAAGCCGCGCCACTTGCCGGTCATCGCGTATACCATTGAGCTCAACGAGCTCCCCGGCCTGTTCGAGCGGATGCTCAAGGCGCAGGTCCGGGGCCGCGCGGTCGTCAAGATCTCGTAAGTATTGGTCCGCCAGGATTGCGCTGGGTTAAGCTTTCACGAGCAGGGCGTCATTAGTGAGTGGCGAGCAGGCCGAGGCAATGCTGGGCTGCATCCGATCCACTCACTGCTCACTACGCAGGACTCACGTGGCTGGGAGGAGGCAGGCATGAGCGCTTATCGGGATTTCCACCGTCGCTCGATAGAGCAGCGCGAGACATTCTGGGGAGAGCAGGCGAAACTCATCGACTGGCACGAGCCGTTCGGGCAGGTTCTTGACTACAGCCGGCCCCCGTTCGCCCGGTGGTTCGTGGGAGGGCGCACCAATCTGTGTCACAACGCGGTTGACCGCCATCTTGCCGCGCGCGGCGAGCAGAAAGCGCTCATCTACATTTCCACTGAAACCGGGCAGGAGCACACCTACACCTACCGCGACCTGGACGCTGAGGTAAATCGCTGCGCGGGCATGATACGGGCGCTCGGCGTGGGCAAGGGTGACCGGGTGCTGATCTACATGCCCATGGTCCCGGAAGCCGTTTTCGCCATGCTGGCGTGTGCCCGCCTTGGCGCGATTCATTCGGTGGTCTTCGGCGGCTTCGCCGCCCACAGCCTTGCCGCTCGAATCGATGACGCGCAGCCCAAACTCATGATAACGGCGGACGGCGGCCTGCGCGGCGGTCGGGCGATTTTGTATCGATCCATGTACGACGAGGCCATCAAGCTCGCCAAGTCACCACCGGCGAGAGTCCTCATCCTCAACCGAGGGCTCGACAAGGAGCTGAAGCTCACGGCAGGGCGCGATGAGGACTATGCGGAACTGCGCGCGCAGCACATGAGCGACCGGGTTCCCGTAACCTGGCTGGAATCGAACGAGCCGTCCTACATTCTCTACACCTCGGGCACGACCGGTCACCCCAAGGGCGTGCAGCGCGACGTCGGGGGCTATGCGGTGGCGCTGGCCGCGTCGATGAAGCACATTTACTGTGGCGCACCGGGCGAGACCATGTTCACGACCTCCGATATCGGCTGGGTGGTCGGCCACTCTTACATCGTCTACGGGCCGCTCATCTACGGCATGACGACGATCCTTTACGAGGGTCTGCCCATTCGTCCGGACGCCGGAATCTGGTGGAAGATCGTCGCGGACAACAAGGTGACCGTGATGTTCTCGTCGCCGACGGCGGCCCGCGTGCTGAAGAAACAGGATCCGGCGTTCCTGAAAAAGTATGACCTGAGTTGCCTGAAGCACCTTTTTCTCGCGGGCGAGCCGCTGGACGAGCCGACGCACCGCTGGTTCAACGAAATGCTGGGCAAGCCGGTGATCGATCACTACTGGCAGACCGAGACGGGCTGGCCGATCCTGTCGAGCGTGCCGGGCGTGGAGAAGACGCCGATCAAGTTTGGCAGCCCCAGCTTTCCGGTCTATGGCTATGACCTGCGCCTGCTGCGCGAGGCTGACGCAATGGAAGCGGCCCCGAACGAGAAGGCGGTCGTGGCGATTTTTCCGCCGCTGCCGCCTGGCTGCATGTCCACGGTGTGGGGGGACAACGAGCGCTTCGTGAGGACCTATTTCACCAGTTTCGGAGACAAACTCGTCTACTCCACATTCGACTGGGGCATTCGGGACGAGGAAAACTACCACTACATCCTCGGCAGGACCGATGACGTCATCAACGTTGCGGGCCATCGCCTCGGTACCCGGGAAATCGAGGAGGCCGTGCAGGCGCATCCCAACATCGCCGAAGTCGCCGTGGTGGGCGTGGCCGACCAGATAAAGGGGCAGATGCCGCTCGCGTTCGCGGTGGTCAAGGATGCGGGAAAGATCGATACGGCCGAATCTCGCGCGCGGGAGGAGAAGGCGGTCATGGACACGGTCGACAAGCTGCTGGGGGCGATCGCGCGCCCGGCGCGGGTCCATTTTGTCACGCTCCTGCCCAAGACGCGGTCCGGGAAGCTGCTGCGGCGCTCGATACAGGCGCTGGCCGAGGGGCGTGACCCCGGCGATCTCACGACCATCGAGGATCCGGCGGCGCTCGAGCAGATCCGCACCGCCATCGGCAGCAAATCCTGAGCTGTGTCTCCGGCGCCTTCGCCGCCGTTTTCAAGGCGAAACGTGGGGGTTACACTGCGTGGCTGAACGAGGGCAGGGACCACAAAGGAGAAGCCACGTGGAGCGGTCGCGCCGGAATGAGCTGTTCCTCAATGTCGGGCACACTCTCGACCACCTGTTCATGCTGATCTTTCCGACGGTGGTGCTGGCGATGGCGCCCGAGTTTGGCCGGCCTTACAGCGAGATGCTGCCGCTTGCGCTTGGCGGTTTCATCATGTTCGGCGCGGGATCCATACCGGCGGGCTGGCTGGCGGACCGCTGGAGCCGGCGCGGCATGATGGTTGTCTTCTTCGTCGGGATCGGGGTTTCATCGATGCTGACCGGTTTTGCCCGCGCCGCCTGGCAGGTCGCGGCCGGGATCACGCTCATCGGGACATTCGCTGCGATCTATCATCCGGTCGGCATCGCGATGCTGGTCAGCGGCCGCGACAAGGTGGGGCGCGTGCTGGGCGTCAATGGCGTCTTTGGCAATCTCGGTGTGGCTTTCGCCGCCTTGATCGCAGGTGCGCTTGCGCACTGGTTGAGCTGGCGTGCGGCCTTCATCGTTCCCGGCATTGCCTCCATCGCAATCGGCATCGGGTTTGCGGCCGCGGTGCCCGAGCTCAAGATCTCGGCGAAAGCGGCAATGGGCGGCCCCAGGCAGGTCTTCTCGCGCAGGCTCCTTGCGCGGGTATTCTCCATTCTTCTTGTTACGACACTGTGCGGCGGCATCATTTTCAATTCTACGACGGTCGCAATGCCTAAGATCTTCGACGAAAAACTCACGGCGCTCGTCGACACGACACTGGGAATCGGCCTGCTGGTTTCGGGCGTCTATGTTCTGGCCGCAATGGCGCAGCTGGTGGTCGGGCATTTGCTCGACCGCGATACGATCAGGTCGGTACTGGTGCCGATCGTCGCGCTTCAGGCGCCGCTGCTTCTGGCCGCGGCTTTTTTCGACAATTACCTGATGCTGCTCATCGCATTGGCGATGATGTTTTTCATATTCGGCCAGGTGCCGATCAACGACGCGATGGTTGCGGCTTACACCGATGAGCGCTGGCGCGCACGCGCGCTGGCGGTGCGCTACGTCGTCTCGTTCGGCGCCAGTGCGCTGTCGGTGCCGCTGATCGCGCTCATGCACCGCTACAGCAGCGATTTCCGGTATCTGTTTTTTGTGCTGGCCGGCATGGCGACGGCGATGTTCTGCGCCGCGCTCTTCATGCCTTCTCAGGCCAGCAAGCCTGCCGCCGCCTAGAAGCCAAAGAAGGTCGAATTGCAGCAGTCGATGAAAGCCGACGGATCCCGATCAAGAGCGCGTAAACGGAATTCCATGTTTTCCGGCGGCTAAAGTTCTTGATCTGGTTGTGCGTCGTCAGAACGCAAAGCGGCTCATACCGCCGTCCACCGGAATGACCGTTCCGGTGATATAGCCGGCGCGCGGCGAGGCGAGAAACACCGCCAGATTCGCAAGTTCCTCCGGCTCGCCGAACCTTTCCGCCGGAATATTCTGGCGGGCAAAATCGCGGCGATCGTCTTCGGTGGGGTGCATGCGCACGATCTGCTCGCTCATGATGCGCCCGGGCTGGATCGAATTGATGGTGATCCCGTGCGCTGCCATTTCGCGCGAGAGGCCCTTTGCCCACGCGTGAACGGCCGCCTTGGCGGAGTTGGCGGCATTGATGCCTCGCGGCTCGGACGTGCCGGTGATATTGACGATCCGGCCCCAGCCCCGCGCCTTCATGGCCGGAACGAGTGCGTGCGAGAGCTCGCGCAGCCTGATGAAGTTGACCAGCATGCCCTCCGCCCATTGCTCCTTGGTCGCTTCGAAGGGGAAAGGGCGGCTGCCGCCGGCCGCGTTCACCAGGATGTCGACGCGGCCAAGTCCCGCGCTTGCGACCTGCGCGAGCTTCTCCGCCGATCCTTCCTGGTAGAGGTCGACCTCGAGAACGAGCGGCTCTGCCGCCCGCTGGCCGGCGATCTCCTGGGCGAGCTCCTGCAGGAGATTGACGCGGCGCGCGGCAATGGCGAGCTTGACGCCCTCGCGCGCGAGCCCGAGCGCGACCGCGCGGCCTATGCCGCGGGATGCGCCGGTGACGAGGGCGGTTTTACCTGAGAGCTCAAGATCCATAACGCGTGACCAGTGACCGGTGACCAGTATGCCGAGGATAGACCCCAAGGTTTACCGGTGACTGGTCACGAGTCACCGGTCACCGCTTTTGTGGCGGAGAGGGCGGGATTCGAACCCGCGGTACGGCTTTCACCGTACACACGCTTTCCAGGCGTGCGACTTAAACCACTCATCCACCTCTCCGGCGCCGCCAATTTTATCAGATCAACGACTGTAGACTGGAGGCGGGAGGCCCGACAGCACACCGCCGCATTATCTGAGAAGCAGTCCGACCAGGTAGGCAACGCCCTGCGCGATCTCGCTCTCCAACGGAAACGAGAGCATCCCCATCACGGAGTAGCCGAGCAGCCACGGCATGGCGTAGAAGCGGAACATGAAGAAGAACCAGGCGACGTAGAGCGGAATCAGGGGCGGCACTAGAAACGCCGGCGTAATCGGGCCGAAGAGCTTCAGCAGCGGGTTCGTCACGCGGACGAAAAAGCGCATGAAGAAAAAGCTGCTGTTTTCCGGCAGAAAAAGACTCATCCCGAACCGCCCGATCAGCGTCCACATGACGGTTCCAAGGACGTAATCGACGATGATCACCCAGATCGGGAACCCCTCGCTCATCGGTCCAAGGCCTCCTGCGGCAAAACCAGCAAAGAAAACGGGGCAGACTTGCGCCTGCCCCGGTCCTTTGCAGCAACAGCGTCAGTGAGTGGAACCCAGGATGGTCTCGCCTTTCGGGATGCGAAGCTCTTCGACCATAGCCTGCGTTTCAGCGTCAGGCTCCTTCGTCGCAAGTGATACCACGACCATGGCGATAAGGCTGGCCGCGGCGCCGACGATGCCGAAGCGCAGGTGGTCAAGGCCGTACCACGGCTCCATACCGGCAAACCGTACCATGTAAAGATACCAGGTCCCCACGCCCAGACCAACGAGCATGCCTGCAATCGCTCCCGGACGGTTGGCGCGCTTCCACCAGACGCCCAGCACCAGCGGGAAGAACAATCCCGACATGGCGAAGCAGAACGCCCACGCCACCGCGCCGAGAATCCCCGTCAGCCTGAAGCTCGCGACGATCGCGCCCGCTGCGCCGATGGCGACCAGCAGAATCCGGGCGACGATCAGACGATGCCGAACATCCGCCTTCGGATCGATCATCTTGTAGTAGAGATCGTGCGAGAGCGCGTTGGCGATCGCCAGCAGCAGTCCGTCGGCCGTGGACATCGCAGCCGCCATGCCGCCGGCCGCAACCAGGCCCGAGATCACGTAGGGCAAGCCCGCAATCTCCGGTGTCGCCAGCACGACGATGTCGCCGCGCATGAAGAACTCGTTGATCTGCAGGATCCCGTCACCGTTGCTGTCGATGATCTTGAGGAAGCCGACGTTGCTCCACTTCTGGATCCACTCGAGCGCATTCACGTCGGCGATCGACTTGCCGATGATGCTGGTCGCGAGGTTGGGATCGAGCACCTGGAGCTTGGTGAAAGTCGCCAGCGCGGGCGCCGTGAAGTAGAGCAGGAAGATGAAAAACAGCGACCAGGCCACCGACCTGCGCGCGTCCCTCACTGACGGCGTCGTGAAATAGCGCATCAGGATATGCGGCAGCGACGCCGTCCCGAGCATCATGCAGGCCACGAGCGTCACGAATCGGAATGACGCGATCGCGGAATCAGCGGCCGTTGCATGCTTCACCGTGAGCGCGCTAACGCCAGCCACTGTTGCGGCCGGCTTGAGCGTGCCCACCTGATGCAGCACCTCCAGCTCGCCGATCCGTGCCACCGCGTCCCCATAAACCAGCTGCGGAATGACGCCGAACCCCTGCTTGTTCGACATCCAGATGACCGGCACCAGGTAGGCGATGATGAGCACGATGTACTGCGCCACCTGCGTCCACGTGACCGCGCGCATGCCGCCCAGCATCGAGCACAGCAGGATGCCCAACAGGCCGAACCACACGCCGACGCCGAACGGGATCTGCAGCGCGCGCGAGGCGATCGTGCCCGTGGCGTTGATCTGCGCCGTCACGTACGTGAACGACGCGATCACCAGCACCAGCACGGCGCACAGGCGCGCAAAGTTACCGCCATAGCGCGTCCCGATGAAGTCGGGCACGGTATAGCAGCCGAACTTGCGCAGGTACGGCGCCATCAGGGTCGCGACCAGCACGTAACCCCCGGTCCAGCCCACCACGAAGGCGAGATAGGCATGACCGCCCATGTAGATGCCGCCCGCCATTGCGACAAACGACGCCCCCGACATCCAGTCCGCGCCGGTGGCCATCCCGTTGAATACGGGCGGCACCTGGCGGCCGGCGACGTAGTAGGCGTCGATCTGCATGGTGCGCGAGAGCCACCCGATCAGGGCGTAGATAAAGATCGTAAAGGCTACGAACAGGATCCCGATCGTGTCGGAACCCAACCCCATTTGCTCTAACACCGCCATCAGGAGGATGAAGAGGACGAAACCGCCGGTGTAAATACCGTAAATCTTCGGCAGGTTCTCGATGAACCCCGCCTTAGTCTTGAAATCGCCAAACATGGCCATGATCATTCCCCCTTATAGGTCTTCAGCCATGCCACATTCGCGGTCGATCTTCTCCTGCTGCTTGGCAAAGAAAAAGAGCTGGACCACGAACACGACGAGCGAGCCCTGCGCTGCCATATAGAAGCCGAGCGGGAAATGCATGAACGCTATCTCGTTCAGCTGCGGGGCGAACCAATGAACGACAAACGAGAAGATGAACCAGATGGTCAGATGGGTGATCATCAACCGTCGGGTTCGTTCCCAATGAATCACTTTCTGGGAATTGGCCGTGCTCATGCGCTATCCTCCTTTATCATTTGTGGTCTTGCTGGATAGTCACTTCCACCCCCCTCCAAGGGGAATGCGGTGCTAAGGCTACGATGTTTTGATCGTTAGTGTCTAGAGGCAATAATATGACCATGCCATGGCCGGGGCGGGCCGGGATCGCCGAGCTGTGGAAGGCCCTGAGGGGCTATCTCGGCGCGGGCGGACGGCGTCGCAGGTCCCGAATCGCCAACCTGGACGCCCTGTGCGAGTTTCTCGAGTCTCGCGCCAGCCACGTCGCGCAGACCTCACTCTACGGTTATCTTAGAACCCGCTCGGGGGTACGATTCCCGGAGCTGTTCGCCAACGACGACTTTGCCAGATCGATCGACATCGCCAAGTGGTATGTCTGGCTTGCGTGCGTGTCGGATCTTGCGATCTACGCCGGCGGGCTTATTGCGCAGCGCACCAATTCCGGCCAGGCCGCGGTGGGCCGTCTTATGGCGGGGGTCGTCGATGTGATCATCACGAATACTGGCGTTCCCGAACGGGCGGGAAGCGAATTTCTGGAGCTCACGCAGCGTCTGCGCGAGCGCGTCGCGTCGTGCGATTGGGCCGCCGTGCGCGACGACGAGACGCCGTTCTCGGGTCAGAAACTCGGTGCGCTTCCGCTGGCAGGAAGTGCGACGCGACCTGCGCCGCGATCTCGATGCCGACGCCCTGATGGCATCAATCGGGCAGGTGAGCCCCCGCGGGGATGCGTCGCAGGATAGCGGATAAGCGCGAGGCACCGGCGACAGCGGTCATCATGCGAACTGCTTTAGAATGGCGGGGTTCTCCAGGGTCGTGACATCCTGGGTGATTTCCTCGCCTTTTGCGATCGAGCGCAGCAGGCGCCGCATGATCTTGCCGGAGCGGGTCTTGGGGAGATTGTCGCCGAAGCGGATATCCTTCGGTTTCGCGATCGGCCCGATTTCCTTTCCGACCCAATCCTGCAGCTCCTTGACGATGTTCTTCGCCTCGTCGCCAGCCGGCCGGGCCTGTTTCAATACCACGAACGCCACCACTGCTTCGCCCGTGAGGTCGTCGGGACGTCCGACCACCGCTGCTTCGGCAACTCTGGTGTTGGCGACCAGCGCCGATTCGATCTCCATTGTTCCGAGCCGATGACCCGACACGTTCAGCACATCGTCGATGCGCCCCATGATGCGGATGTACCCGTCCTCGTCGAATGAGGCGCCGTCGCCCGCGAGATAGAGCTTGCCCTGAAAATCGTCGGGGTAGTAGGTCTTCTTGTAGCGCTCGGGGTCGCCCCAGATCGTGCGCAACATGGCGGGCCAGGGACGTTTGATTACAAGAATACCCCCCTTGCCCCGGCCCACCGAGCGGCCGGTCT